>Ga0335077_10001511_pt1 | contig 27741 bp, 20 predicted proteins | sample Lox_Sample_31_FD_207151 | JGI IMG/M metagenome (GOLD analysis project Ga0335077, IMG submission 207151) | Soil microbial communities from Loxahatchee National Wildlife Refuge, Florida, United States - Lox_Sample_3.1 | ecosystem: Environmental > Terrestrial > Soil > Wetlands | place: USA... | reverse complement strand
GCCTCCGGCTCCGACAATCCAGCGCAAACCCTCTTCGCCCACCTTGAGTGCGGCCTCGCGGGCAAAGACCCGACTGATCGCCGCCAACGCGGTCACGTCGAAGCGCCGATTGGCTTTTTCATTGAGCTTGCCGTCAGCCAAAAGCGCGGCACGACGGGACAAACTGCCGGCGCACTCGGCATATGCAATCAACTCGCCCAGGCGCAGGAGGATATGTTGATAACGGGTCAGGCGCGCGATTCGCGCTTTTTCCATGACCTCGGCCAGTGCATGCAAAGCCAGGGCTGCAATATCAGCACCCACGTTCGAGCGGCGAGCGTGCAATGCTTCGAATTCTCGCGCTCGCTCGTGATAGTGCTGTCCGCGCGTCTTGAGATGGGATTGCCAACGATCGCGGCTGATCGTCATCTCCATAATCTCGGAGGTTCCTTCGTAGATCGTCGTGATCCGAACGTCGCGGCTGATCTTCTCGACCATGTACTCGTGCGTGTATCCGTAGCCACCCAGCGCCTGGATGCTGGCCTCTGCGGCTGCATTCCCAGCTTCGGTCGCCATGTACTTCGCGATGGCGCCCTCGGTGTTCAAGCTGCCTTCGACCCCAACGTCGATGCGCTCCGCAGTTTCCTCGATGTAGGAGCGGGCCGCTTCCAGTCGCGCAACGTTGGGCACGATCAGCTTGTGGGTGTAGCCCTGCTTTTCTGAGAGCGGGGCTCCGGCTTGAATACGCTTGGTGGAATAGGGAATTGCTCGATCGAGCGCGGCCCAGCCGCCGCCAAGACCAAATGCTGCGACCATGAGGCGGGTGTAGCCGAACACGGCCTGCGCTTGATTCAGTCCCTGACCTTCGACGCCACCCAGCAACCGGTCGGCGTCGACATAAACGTTATCTAACGCCAGAGCTGCGGTGTTGCTGAGGCGGATGCCGTGCTTGTCTTCAGGCTCGTCGTGGGTGAAACCCTTCGCTCCATTTTCCACCACGAACCAGCTCGGACCTGCGGACGTGCTAGCCAGAATCGTGTAGGCATCAGCGATTCCACCATTGCTGATCCATTGCTTGTTGCCGGTAATTTTGTAGCCGACGATGCTGCCGTTATCGATGACCGGGTCTGCCGTGGTGCGAAGCGCACCCAAATCACTGCCCGCTTCCGGCTCCGTGGCGCCGTAGGCGAACAGCAATCCCTCTTCCGCAATGCGCGTCAGCCAGACTCTCTTTTGCTCCGGAGTGGCGCCGACGGTGATCGGATCGCTGCCCAGGAACGTGGCCAGCACGGCGGTGGCGACGCCCAGGTCGATACGCGCCATCTCTTCGCAAACGCAATACACATCGAAGGCTCCACCGCCCATGCCCCCGAACTCTTCGGGGATGAACAGAAGTTGAATGCCCAGCTTGTCCGGGCTGCACATATGACGGACGATTTCGAGCGGGCATTCGTCCTTGTCATCGAGTTCGCGGAGAACCTCGTCCGGTAGGCGCTTTTTCGCGAAGTCCTTGAGCGACTTCAAACTGAGCTTCAGAGTTTTGCTTGTGATCATGGCGGTTCCTCCCCCTTGTTATGCAGCGCTGCGCATTTCACGAACTCTGTTAGTCAATTCCGGCAAGAACTCCAGGATGTCATCGACAATTCCGACATCTGCAACCTGGAATATCGGAGCCTTCGGGTTCTTGTTGATGGCGATCAGGAGCGGACTGCCTTTGATCCCAGCCAAATGCTGGAAAGACCCACTGATGCCGCATGCCAGGTAGACCTTGGGCTTGACGGTTTTTCCGGACGAGCCAACCTGACGTGACTTCTCCATCCACTTCGCGTCAACCACGGGTCTCGAGCAGCTCACCGCCGCACCTAGGGCTTCAGCCAGTTCCACGGCGATAGCCACATTCTCTTTGTCCTGAATGCCCCGGCCGATCGAAACCAGAATGTTGTGCTTGGTGATATCGACATCACCCGCCTCGGCGACGAGCGTCTCTACATAGCGTCGTCCTGCAGCGAGCGCGCCGACATCAGCAGACTTGTCGACGACGACCCCAGTGATAGCAGCGCCTTCCTGCGGCTTGAATGCGCCCGGACGTACAGTTACCACCGCGCCCGATGAAATGTCGCACCGAACATGCGCGCTGACCTGTCCGCCAAATTCCTGGCGGACTACTTTGAGGCCTGCGCCTTCCACGCCGGTGATGTCCAATACGTCGGAGACGAAAGCCGAATTCAGCTTGATGGAAAGGCCCGGAGCCAGATCGATTCCAAAATGCTCATGAGCAACTAATACAATGCTGTCGCTCGGCAGTACTTTGACCAGGGCTCCCCGAATCAATTCAGCATTGGGGTACGCAAGAGCTTCGATGGCGATTTTCCAGATCTCAGGGTAGGAATCGCCGAGGGCTTTGCACGCGGCATCGAGGTTCCCGCCCCAACCGGTGAGAATGGCTGTCGGTGAAGCAGCGGGATCGATCCTTCGCGCAGCCGCCGCCAGTTCGAACGCTGTATCGTCGACCGCGCCACCCTTGTGAATGATGTAAGTGAAAATGCGAGCCATTATTTCAACCCTCCTTTAGCTGCCACCAACTCCAGAACTTTGTCGATGTTTTCTTCCCGGCTGCCGTGAAGAATTTCGGCTCCCTTGGCCAGCGCGGGGAAGAAGTAATCCACCCTTTTCACTTTCGCTCCGCCTTCCCCGATCGCACTTGGGTCCAACCCAAGATTGGAGGCGCCGCAAGTCGGGATTGGAATAGAGGCCACTTGCCGGATACCTTTCATGCCCACATAGCGTGGCTCATTGATGCCGGTCTGAATCGAGAGCACGCAGGGCAGATCAATCTCACTGATTTCTTTGTTGCCGCCTTCAATTTCCCGGCTGACTTTCAGCTTCTTGCCGTCCAAAACTTCAATGGAATTGACCAGAGAAGCAAACGGATAGTCGAGCAGCGCCGCCAGCATTCCGCCCACCTGCGCGCCGCCATCCTCGGCCTGGATCCCGGTCAGGATCAGGTCGTAGTTTCCTTTCTGCACAAAAGCCTTCAGGATGGTGGCGATACCCTTGCCGTCTGATCCGCTGAAGGCATCGTCTGTGATCAGCACGCCGTGGTTCGCGCCCATGGCCAACTCCCGGCGCAGGACCTCTTCGTCATCTTCGCCACCAACCGTGGCGACTGTGACGTTTCCACCGACCCGGGCGACGATCTGAAGCGCCTCTTCGACCGCGTAGTTGTCCGCTTCATTGATTGAGTAGACGAGGTCATCGCGTTCAATATCATCCCCGGCACTATTCAGTTGAATTTCATTTTCCGAAGTGTCGGGTACTCTTCGCACGCAAACTAGAATCTCCATCACTCATCCTCCAAGAACCTTTCACGCTACTGTCTGACTCTCGCTCGCGATTTGCTTCTCCACCAGTTCTGCCAGATCGATGGCGGTCATCTTTCCTTCCAGGCCCGCGACCTTGATCGCGTCTTCGATATTGACCATGCAGAACGGACAAGCAGCCACAATCACGTTGGCTCCGGCCTCAGCGGCCATCTGGACTCGCTTCACGCCCATCCGCTGATCTTCTTTTGGCTCGTAGAACAGCATCAGTCCGCCACCGCCACAGCAGAACGACCGGTCACGAGACCGCGTCATTTCGACCCTCTTCAAACCTGGAATCGCATCCAGCACATCTCTAGGGTCGTCGTAGATCTGGTTGTGCCGCCCCAGATAGCAGGGATCGTGGTATGCGTACACACTGTTGTCGTTTTCTACAGGATTGAACTTGATCTTGCCGGTTTTAACCTCTCTGGCTACTACCTGGCTGATGTGCTCCACCGGCGGCACATCTTTGTAGTCGTGTTTCAGCGCGTTGTAGGCGTGCGGGTCAGCCGTGACGATTCGCCGGACTCCGGACGCCTTGATGGCATCCACGTTGTGATCGCGCAAAGCCATGAAAAGCGTCTCTTCGCCGAAGCGGCGGACCTCATGGCCGCTATCTCTTTCCGCCATGCCCAGGATTCCGAAATCCTCTCCGACATGGTTGAGAATCTTTGCCGTTGCCCGCGCGATCGACTGCATCCGGTCGTCGTAGGAAGTAATGCTGTCGACAAAATACAAGGTGTCAGCGCCGTTCTTCTTGTCGAGGGTCTTGACAGCGCAGATTTGCTGGAATTCCTTCGCGTTTGCCCAGTCGGCTTTCTTCTTCTCCGTCTTGCCGTAGGGATTGCCGCGGCTCTCTAGCGCCTTCAGTGGCTTTTGCAGGGACTGGGGAACGTTTCCGTCGTCGACCATGCCCCGCCGCAGATCGACGATCTTGTCGAGGTACTCAATCAGCAGCGGGCATTCTTCCTCACAAGCACCGCAGGTCGTGCACGACCAGATTTCATCCTCGGAATAAATGCTGCCGGAATCTTTGCTGCCGACCAGTGCTGCGCCATTGTTCGCGTGCCCAAGAACCGGATAGTGCTGGAAGCTGTACTCTCTGGCCTTGACGGTGATGAATCGTGGCGATAACGGCCTTCCCACAGCGTTGGCGGGGCAATTGTCGGAACATCGCCCGCAGTCAGCGCAGGAATAGAAATCGAGCATGTGTTTCCAGGTGAAGTCTTCAAACGTCTTCACTCCGAAGGATTTCACCTGATCCAGATGCTCATCGCTGACGCCCCATCGCACCGGCTTCAGAATTTCGCGGTCCAACTTTGCGAAGTAAATATTGAAGAGGGAGGTTTCCACGTGGAACTGGATTCCAAAAGGCCGGTAGCACAGCAAGAAGTAAAAGGTCAGCTCATGGACAAGATAAGCGCCGAAGTAGAGTTTCCCGAGAGTGGACAAGGCAGTTGAAAGGAGAGCCTTCTGCAGTATCCACGGGAGCGAAAACGCGGCTAAGGTCTCAACAGACTGGCCTGGCTGTGACTGCGCGGCGGCCTTAGCGGCCGCAAAGAGGCTGTCGGCCACCATCAGGATTGCGATCAACGACAGAAGGAAGATAGCGTCGGCGGTGTGCGCTTTGCCGTACCTTGCCGGTACCGCGTACCGCGCAGGTTTGAAAACCAGGCGGCGAATCACAGCGATCACCATGCAGAGGAAAACAACGGTGGCGGCGTAATCCGTAATGATGTCGTAGATAGGGCCGGCTCTTCCCGAGAGGCCGGGCATGACGAAATTCTCGGAGACGCCGACAATAAGCACAGAGAAGGCGCGAATCGCCAGGACGATGAAGCCCGCAAAAATGAAAATATGAATGATGCCTGCGGTCCGGTAGCGCGGGTGCTTCCACTGGCCCAGCCAAAACTTCAGAACCCTTCCCAGTCGCACCAATGGCTGGTCAAAACGAAAATCGCGTTCGCCAAGAATGAGCGGTACCAGGCGCTTCGCCACAATGTAGGCAAAACATCCGATACCCAGAAGATGAATGAGCAAGAACAGGATTCGTCCCGTAGCCAGCCACGATGTCATTTGCGAAAGTGACTGGATGTTTTCCATGTTTTCTACTCTCCTGCTGACGATTCCTAGGCGATCGATTTCGTCAAGACTTCTTCCTCCTTAACTGGGGGCCTTCGTGGAACTGGTGATTCGACTGAACTGAGAGGTGGAGGGGGAATGGATGCGCGAACCGGCGGCGGCGCAGACGCAGACGGTGCAACCTTCGCCTTGGCGCCCACCCTGTTCTCTTTCACTTTCGTTTGCTCTTTTTTTCGCGGGGGCGTGACCTCCGCTGCTTCCCGCAGCTCCGTGAAACTCAACTTTAGAAAAGTTTCGAAACGCCGCAGATCCGGCGCTGCATGCACACATCCGCTGAACCCGAAATACGCCGTGCCGTCGTAAGTCAAGATGGCGCAGTTGAGCGCCATCTCGCCGCCGACCGGAACATAGGGATAGCAGTGCAGCATCTTGTTGCCGAGCACGTAGAGCGGATATTGCGGTCCCGGCACGTTGGTACAGACCATGTTGAACGGCGTAAACGGCAACCGGCCCAGAACGTGGCCGGCAAGCGCCTGCGCGGAATTCGGGAACATGCCGAGCAAACCACCGGTCAAGCTCACCAATTCGGCGGTATGCGCGCGTTTGAGAAGCTCTGTTCTCTTATGGACGGCAGCCAGCAGTTTCCGAGGGTTGCGAATATCTAGAGGGATGGTGACGGGAACCAGGGAGATGCGGTTCCCCAAGTCACCCGGACCGTCGCTGCCCCGCAGATTGACCGGAACCATCATGCGGAGCAGTCGCCCTTTAACGCGGTCGCCGTGCAGTTCGAGGTAGCTCCGGATGGTTGCCGTCACCAGCGCGAGAATGACATCGTTCACGCTGGTCCCACACGTTTGCCGGATGGCTTTGACTTCTGCCAGCGGAACGTCAGCCCAGGCAAATTTCTGGGGCCCGCGGTAGAGAACGTTGAATCGCAGGCGCTCTGTGGACACGCTGAGTTCCGGAAGTAGATGTGCGAACTCGTCCGTGCCCGAATTCCCGCCATTCGCCGCGAAGCGCTCCGCCATGCTCGATACGTCCGCCAGCGCCACGAGAATTCGTTTGGAGAATTCTGAATAGGAATCGACGCAGTCGTTGGTTAGCGAAGTCAAAACGTCACGAGGCGGTTGTACTCGGAGCCGACGCTTTCGTCTGGGCAGACGAGGGGCCACTGGACTCGCGTCCATGAGCGCATTCATGATCCCAACCCCGGCGATGCCATCGGCGAGGCAGTGATGCAGACGGAAAATGAGCCCGCTGCGATTACCTTTCAGCCCATGCACCAGGGTCAGGTCCCATAGCGGGTGCTGCCGGTCCATCACTATGCTCAAAATTTTCCCCGCAAACGTCTTCAACTCTGCGTCGGAACCATGCTTGAGCGTCACCTCGCGTACGTGCCTGCGGATGTCGAAGGTTGGGTCGTATTCCCACGTTGGAAGGCCAATATTAAGGAGCGGGGGCACTACTCGCTTGAGGTAGCGGGGAATAAGCGGCAGCTTCGACTCGACGAACTGGACGAAAGCCTCGAAAGGAATCTCAGCTTCAAAAACGCAGACACAGGCCACGTTGAGGGGCATGCCCTCGCGCTCCAGGTGGAGGAAAACGGCATCTCCCCAGGAAAGGCGGTCATCCTGCTGTCGGCTCTGCATCGCAGATCTCCTAGTCAGTTACCGATCGTCAGTTATCGAAACCATCGCGCATCTCAGTTCACGAAAGAAAATCGCGACGTCAGCTTCACCAGCTTGAGCACTTTGTAGACAGCGACGTGGACGGCGCGCAACACCACCCTGACGCTTTTGTCGTCAGCTATGCCCGCGAACTCTTCCATCGCTTTGAGCGCAGTCGCATCGAGCCGGCGCACGGAAGAAAAATCCAAAGCCACTTCGCCCTCGATACTGTCCAGTCTTTGTCCGGCCTCTTGCAACCCCTGGACAACACGCTCTTCATCGATCTTGAGCCATTCCGAGATCATTGCCATACGACCACCCTCCCCTACGCGTTTTGCAGCTGAGCTGCACTGGCCACCTTCGCTAAGCCTCGCCCCCGATAAGCCTTCCAAAACAGGTCGGCCAATTCGCTGATCAGTGGCATACGAGGGTTCGACTGCCAGGACGGATCGTCAAAGGCAAGTTTGGTCAGATCAGGTATTGCCCGCTCGAACTCTTCCTTGGAGATTCCCAGGTCGGCGATTGAACGCGGGAAGCCCAATTGGTCGAGTAACTGTTCTGTCACCATCACCAGGTTCTTCACCTTCTCCTCGATGGTGTGGCCGCCCAGACCCAGCAAATCGGCGATCGTCGCGTATTTCCTATGCGCGACATACCCTTTCTGGTAGGGTGACGGCACGAACTTAGTGGGCACGGACGCGTTATACGCGATGACGTGCGGCAACATGAGCGCATTGGCCCGGCCGTGCGCCACGCCGAAGCGCGCCCCGAAGGCATGAGCCAGCGCGTGATTGACGCCCACCGACGCGTTGGCAAACGCCATTGCCGCAATGCAGGCGGCATTGTGCATCATGCAGCGTGCTTCTTCATCGCGGGGATGCTCATAAGCGATGGGCAGGTACTTGAATACCATCCGGATCGCTTGCATCGCGTTGGAGTCGGTATAGGCCGAAGCGTAGCTGGAAACTGCAGCCTCCAGCGCATGGGTTAGGCAGTCGATACCGGTATCGGCGGTAAGGCCCTTCGGCATGGACATCACAAATTGTGGATCAACGATTGCCACATCCGGCGTCAGAGAGTAGTCGGCCAGGGTCACCTTGCGCCCGTGCTCTTTGTCGGTCAGGACCGCAAAGGGCGTGACTTCGCTTCCCGTTCCGCTAGTGGTGGAGATGGCAATCAGCCTCGCCCGGTTAATTTTCTTAGTCGGGTACTGGACCACACGCTTGCGCAGATCCAGAAAGGGTGCGGCCAGCTCTTCCAGATCAGCCTCCGGCGACTCATACTTGAGTTTCATGATCTTCGCCGCATCGATCACCGACCCGCCACCGAGTGCGATAATTTGGTCCGCTTTGTAGAAATTCAGCGCCTCCACTCCTTGCATGACCACCTTGACCTCGGGCTCCGCATCGGGAATGACCGAGATGTGGACGTGGGTTCCCTCCGGAATGTAACGGCGGACAAGGTCTACGTGGCCGATTTGCTCCAAAGACGGATTCGTAACGATGAGGGTCGAGCGTGAAGGGAACTGGCGTACGTTCTCTACCGCGTTCAGGTTGAAGTAAATCTGATTAGGAACTCGGAACCACATATGGGCTTGAGTCCTCCGAGCTACACGTTTGATATTGAGATAGTGATATATATTTACATTGTCGGTCGTGCTGTTGCCGCCGCCGGTGCCACATCCGAAGGAGAAAGTAGGCACGAGGTCGTTGTAGACGGCGCCCAGTGCTCCGACCGAGCCAGGCGAGTTCACGATGATCCGTCCCGCGTTCATCACCTCACTGAACTTGCTGATGACCTCATCGTTACGCGAGAAAATGACTGCCGTGTGTCCCAGCCCGCCGGCATGGTTCACGTCGATACAAACCTTGAGCGCCTCGTCGACCGACTTGGATCGATAGACCGAGAGCACTGGGAACAACTTCTCGACCGACAGGGGATGTCCGCGGCCTACGCCTTGAATCGGCGCAATCAGGAGTTTAGTGTCCGGTCTCACGGAAAGACCGGCAAAACGGGCGATATCGGTAGCCTTTTGCCCTACTGCCATTGGTTGCATAAACCCGGTCTTCGGATCGATTACCGTGTGCGCTAGCAGTTCCGTTTCTTTCTCATTGCAGATATGCGTTCCCAGCTCCGCAAATTTCTTCAGCACGACGTCATAAATCTCATCGTCGATCACCACCGTTTGCTCTGAGGCACAGATGGTTCCGTTATCGAAGGTTTTGGAGAGAATGATGTCCACCACGGCCGTACTCAGATCCGCTGTTTTTTCCAAATAGGCAGGCGTGTTGCCCGACCCTACACCCAGAGCCGGTTTGCCGGAGCTATAGGCGGCTTTGACTGCACCTGGCCCGCCGGTGGCATCAATCAGGCTCACATCCTTGTGCCGCATCAGGTAGGCGTTGTCCTGCAGGGTGTGTGATTCCAGACAGGTAAAAACCCCTTCGGGCGCGCCATGCTTCAGCGCGGTCTCATACATGATCTTTACGGCCTCGGAGCAACAAAGCCAGGCCTGAGGATGGGGACTGAAAATGACCGCATTACGCGTCTTGATGGCCATGATGCACTTGAAGAGCACGGTGGACGTAGGGTTCGTGATCGGCGTGATTGAGAAGATGACCCCGATCGGTTCCGCCATCTCCACGAGGTTGCGCTCCGGAAACTCGCGAATGATGCCGACCGTACGTTTATCCTTGATGTAATTGTAGGTAAACTCCGTGGCGCACATGTTCTTGAGGACCTTGTCTTCCACGACACCGAGCTTGGTTTCCTCAACGGCCAGGCGAGCGAGATATTGAGCTTGGTCCAGGCCAGCCAGGACCATCGGCTTGACGATGCGGTCAACGTCCTCTTGAGAGAATTGGGTAAAGACGGCAGCGGCGGTTCTGGCTTGATTGACTAGTCTTTCCAAGTAGGCAATCCGTTCTCCACTCAGGCTTTCGGCGCCGAGCGGGATCTGCACTCGTTCCTGAACTGCTTCGCTTGCGATCATCGCTGCCTCCTTAATTTATGAATTTATGCGAGGGGCCCCGTTACCTAGGAGAAGCATGCCTAATCTTTATTCCCAGATTTCCCCAGTTCCAGCGATAACGAAGTGGGACAACTTGATCGCCGAGAACAACCGTTCGTGTTCGTACTACGCGTAGTCGATGGGATTCCTCTCCAGCCAGTGTTCGTCACGCATCCTGCCAATGTTCCTCAAAGCACTACTAGTGACGCGGGCTGTCAAACCACGGGTTTCCCAAGCGACACCCGCTCCGAGTCCAATAGCCCAGCCCGCGAACCCAAATGCCAGCGCTCTGCTGATAGATCTATGAGGGTCTCCGGGATAACTGCCCAACACGCCGATACACGCTCCAACGACCGCAGGCTTCAGGGCATTTCGAATTCCTTCGCCAAGAAATGGGGCAAGGGATCTTCCTCTGAGGAATGCTTCTCGACCGCCACGCGCTCCATCCAGCGCAGAATTCAGAATCCTTCGGCCGTATTCAAACTCGGATTTCGACCAGTTGCGTAGTTCCATGGCAGATTGCCTCACACCTGTTTCAACTAGACCACAAGCGGAAAGTTGGGGTCATAGCCGCGCATCACTCCTGATTGTGATCGCAATCACAGAGAACGTTTGGGATCAAAGTCCGTGGTCATACCCCTACGTTTTCGCAAGTGCAGCCAAGCAAGCGCTGGATGATCAGAATCACCACGGCGCGAGCACAACACGTTCGGAACGGGGAGATTTACGTTCATCAAAACCTTCCCTTGCACCAAAATGCCCACAAAACCACGCTTGTTTACGAAAGGCCCCTCTATCGTCAGAACGCTGTGAGTCTCCAGTATCGAACTTCGTGTTTCGTAAAGCTGGTCAGAATTGATCGTGTTGTAAATCCGTGCTGAGGCATCTAGCTGCCGAATGTTTGAGTGGAGTGCAGAGCAACAATCCGAATGGCTCCCATTGCTTTATGCCCAAAATGAATTCCTCATCGTTCCTATGGTCCGGCGCGGAACTGACTCGCTCTCATCTAGGGCCGTCGCCAGAGCAATTTGGTCAGAGATTTTTGTAATCGTTGTTTGCGCTGGTTCCTTTTGGGGCAGAACCAAGAGTAGCTCGCGTGCGTACGAACAAACGGTCCTGTAGCTTCCCGCAGGACGGCTCTCGCCGCTTCGAGCGTAGACAGACAATGATGAAGCTAGAATCCAGCGGTCCGCAGGACTACCTGCGGCGAATAATAGAGGATGGGTTCCACGAGTGAAACCTCATTATCGGTTGCGCAAGAAGTCCGTCGAGAACGATTGGGGGCTAGGAAACGTGACGAAATGTTGCGAAAACTTTTTAAGCTCAGTCATCCGCGTCAGATTCGGGAACGGACCTCGATGACTGTGCCAAGCCAATGACTCCTGTCAGCAGCTGCAGACATTTGGTCGCCCCAGTAATGCCTGATATATACTGCGTCGCAGCGAGGAAGGCCTCTTTCACCCTCCCCCTTCATAGGTCCGTATGTCCCAAATGCGCAAGGACATCTTCACTGACCGCTGGGCAATCGTGGAGGATGGCGACGGATTGCAGCCAACGGACTTTGACTTCAAGAAATTCACAAGAGACAAGGGTTTCTGCCCATTCTGCGAGAGCAATGAGAGCTCAACGCCGGAAGAAGTCTTCGCCATCCGAAATCGTGCCTCTTCGCCTAACGGGCCGGGATGGTCAGTGAGAGTTGTACCAAATTCCCGACCGCGCCTACGGATAGAAGGCGGACTGGCACGGCGGGCCGAAGTCTTGCACGATTTGATGAACGGTGTCGGGGCACATGAAATCATTGTGGAGACATCGCAGCACGACCGCAGCCTACATGAATTAGAAATTGGGGAGATCTCTGACGTTATCCGGGCTTACGTAGCTCGCATCGTTGATCTTGAGGGGGATAAGCGGGTGCGCTACGTTTTGATCTTCAAGAATCATGGGGAGGGAGCCGGGGCTCACACTATCAGTCGAAATGCTGCCTCGATGGTCCGATATCTCCGGGTCCCGAAATATCGGACGCTATTTGTGCCGCGAGAGCCCGAGCTTCATTGAAAGTTCCTGGTCAGTGATGTCAATGCACGAACCGATGTAGCCGAGAAATCTCCCAGCCAAATCAAACCTTGGCGAACCAATATCAACGATCCAGCGATAAGCTCCATCGTGACGTCGCAAGCGGTACTGCATGGTGAATTCCAATCGCGCGTCGAATTTCGCTGAATAGGTTTCGAGACATCGGTTCAGGTCCTCAGGATGCACTCCTGTGGTCCACCCATCGCCGTACTCCTCATCGGCTGTGCGGCCAGTAAATGCGAGCCATGTTTGGTTAAAGAAGGTGCACAGTTTGTCCGTGCCAGACATCCAGATCAGTACTGGAGCGGTGTTGGCGACTATGCGAAAGCGATCTTCACTTTCACGTTGAGTCTCAGCCGCGCGTCTTCGCGCAATCGCGCCGGCGAAAATGTCTCCCGCGCACTGAAACCGCGAGATCAATTGTGCATTCCATACCTGCTGGTGAAAGGTGACGGTACCCATCGTGCCAAGATGCTGCCCTGCTACCAGAAGAGGGATGGACAGCCACGAGTTCACACCCGTAGAGAGCATATATTCCCGTTCGGAAATAGCCTCTTCGGGCAAGTCCTCGGGCGCCGATACCCAACATGTTTCCTGCTTGGCGATCCTACTCGCAATCCAGGGGAACTCTTCGTCGGAGATCTTTCCAGCAGGTGCTGGTGGAATCCCTGGCCTGGACCAGGAATGGATGACGGTTCTGCTCTTCCTGTCAGAATCGAATAGGGTGATATTTACTTGATCCAGACCCAGGACTTCAGCGAGATCGCGAATGCCGTCGTTGAGTTCGCTGTCTATCCGTTCGAGGGGCAGGTTGACGAAGGTCCTGGATAGCCTGGACATGAGCTTTTCGAACTCCAAGCTCGATTGAAGTTCCTGGGTGCGCCTGAGTTCCGTGACATCGCGTATCGCGCTCGATACCAGAACACCGCCTTCCGACTTCAGTGGAGACAAGCTGATCTCGACAGGGAACTCACGGCCGTCCTGGTGTCGTCCAAACAGCTCCAACTCAGCCCCCATAGACCTTGCGCGGGGGGCTGTGCTGTACTGGGAACTAAGGGCAATGTGGTTGCTCTGAAGTCGCTGAGGCATCAACTTCTCAACTGGTTCCCCTACCAATTCTTCACGCCGGTAACCGAACATCTTTTCCGTCTTGCTATTGAGCTCTGTGATTCTGCCGTCGCCATCCACCAGGACCATGGCATCGGGTGCGGATTCAAACACGCTGGCGGCATCCACGCGCCGGAGTATCTCGTAAGTTGCGGCGCTCGTGTCGTTTGTTTTTTGCATGCCCGCATGCTTGTTGGGAGATGGAAATGGGATCATGTGAGGAGCAGGAAGTTGATCCTGTTGTCTGTATTGGATCTTGGCTTTCATGGATGAAAATCCTTCACACTTTCCGATGGGAACAGGTATGGTTGCGGCGATTGGGACGAGGTCAAATTTCGCTTCCGGGGGCCCCTGCATAGCTTGTGCTAAGCAATGTGTTTCACGCAGCTAGAGTGCTACCTTCCGAATGGTTTCGAGCACTTCCTGGCCGGAATCCGTTTTGCGGAAGTAAGCCGAACAACCGAATACGTCGGCCGCGCTGCGCACTTCAGGATCGTCGTGAGCAGTAATAGAGATGACAGGCGTAGGCTCGCCTCCGGCCGAAAGGCGCCGAGGCAGTTCTATGCCGGGCATTTCCCGAGCTGGATATCGAGCACAACGCAAGCCACTCGCGGATGCTTTATGTCCGCGAGGAACGATTCGTCAGTCCGCTCGACTTGACCATATCGCTCAGCGGAAATTCTGTCTGTTCAAAATTGTACAATCCGAATCTCCTCAGTTGACCCAATCAGGCCAGAGCGCGCAAATTTCATCTTCTTTCGATTCAGCTCGACGTCTTAACTATTTGGAAATGCCGGAATCAGAGTCGAACGCGGGGCGGCTCACAGTGTACGGGCCAGAATTCAAGTGATTCCCGATAGGTGAATGTCTTGTCTAATAAAGGGATCTGGCTCGATCAAAAAGGCCGCATCAATTTGATTCGCGGATGCGGCCCGTCGGCATTTGATGAAAGCTACAGGAGTGGAACCGGGAAGGTGCCCCATTCCTGTGATATTCAACTTCCGAGGGTCATTATTGCGGAACTGGCGGGAACAACCCCTTTCTTAAGAGCTTTCTTCAGAGAGTTAACTTCGTCCTCGTTGAGGTTCGTCTGGACGATCCTTCCGCCGAAGGGCTCGACCGCGGAGGTGAAGTCGGCGAGAGTGATTTCCTCGGCCACCAGAATCAATGCCGAAGTATCTTTAGCGAGCGAAGCCGCAAACTCGTCCAACCGCGGATCGTCGAAGGCGATTTCGTCGGTGACGCCGAACAAAGCGCCCAGTGAGCCGCCGGTCGCAGCCCCCGCCAACGCTCCGCCCGGTCCCAGCAACATACCGAGCAGGGCACCGGTCAAGGCACCGAACCCGGTTCCGACTCCGATCGCACTGTCGTCCTGCGCCCACGTACTGTGAATCCGGATGAAGCCGAACTTGTTCCGCGACACTATAGCGGCATCATCAATCCACGGATAGACCGGGGTGTGGTCGTCGAGAACCTCGAAAGCCTTGCCAGCCGTTTTTCTGCCGTTGAAAACGAACGCTTTGAATGCGTACAGTCCTTCGGAGCTTCTGGTATGTCTTCCTGAATTTTATTCTAACGTGGGGATTCTCGATTGCACTTGTCCCACCTACCCTCGTAACGCTGCTGATGCACGGGTGGCAGCGGGCGCTCGTGGTGGCGTGCGGGCTGATCCTGACCAACCTGATCGTTGACAACGTGGTCAGAGAGTATTAACAGGCGAGCTTCTGCCGAAATTGCTAAGGTGTTTTGTCATACCGCGTTCCCGACGGCTGATTGTCAGGTGTGATCAAAGTCACTGAAAAGCATCGAGCTTTCTCTCTTATAATTATTTAGCAATCTAAGTCCGCTAGGGCTTGCCGGAGCTGTTATGGTTTCGCTTCGCAGATTGCCAACACGAAAGAGCCTCGCCCACAAGCAAGCCAAGCTTTTTGACCCAAAAGTCTTTTTAGCAAATGTCGGGGCTGGGAGAACTGTTTGTTACTATCGCCCGAAACAAGCCATCTTTTCGCAAGGAGACCGTGCCGACGCCGTTTTTTTCATTCAGGAGGGAAAAGTTAGACTCAGTGTGCTCTCCAAACAAGGCAAGGAGGCAACCATCGCACTCCTCGGCACAGGCGATTTCTTGGGCGAGGGATGCATCGCCTCGGATCAACCCCTCCGACTGGCAACCGCTACTGCAATTACGGAGTGCTCGATCCTGAGGATCGAAAAGAGCCGGATGCTACGCACGCTCCACGAGGAACGTGGTCTCTCCGACATGTTTGTTGGGTACATGGTCGAACGCCACAATCGCACGCAAGCGGACTTGGTCGATCAACTCTTCAATTCGAGCGAAAAGCGGCTGGCACGGGCGCTCTTGCTACTCTCCCGCGTGGGAAAAGAAGCGAAAACCGAAACTGTGATTCCGCAGGTGAGTCAGGAAACTCTGGCGGAAATGGTTGGCACGACGCGCTCACGAGTGAATTTCTTCATGAACAAATTCAGAAAGCTGGGTTTCATCGACTACGACGGCGGGTTGGAGGTGAATAGCTCGCTTCTCAGTGTTGTCCTGCACGAGTAGCTCAGTCCACGTCCCCTATTCCCCATCGTCTCCACCCAAGGCAACCGCGCCCACGGAACATCCCTAGGCATGTTCAATTTTGAACAGCTAGATTTTCCTTCGACTGCCTAACTTGATGCAAATTTGGCTGGGGACAGGAGAAGATGGTGACCTCGCCAAAAAGTATGTCCCATCGCCGTTCTCCATCCCAACGCGATCACGCCATTGGGCATCTCAGCCAAGCTGTTCAATTTTGAACATCGTACGATGACTCCCTGCCGTACCATTGAGCCGCCGTAAAAGGGACGGACTCGCTATGAACTGCAAAGGATGCCAATCCGGTAAGCAGAGTGTGTTCAACGGCGAAATCGCCATTCATTTCCGGGGACTTGAAGGACTGGACAAACCCATCGTGTGGGTTTTCCCGAGGCTCGTGGTCTGTTTGCATTGCGGCTTCGCGGAATTCGCCGTGCCTGAAAGAGAATTGCAAGTCCTTACGCTAGGTTCTCCGGTTGAAGGCGCGGTCGTTTTGACCAAAGAGGGTAGCGGTCCCTCGGAGAAAGTCAGGATTAAGGCCGCTTCATCCGGAATGAACGACTGAGTGTTCCGCTCAGAGTTTTTCTAATACGCGGCTGCTGACCCCGCCCTGAAAGCTAGCCAGTGCATACGCACAAAGAACATCGAGACCATGTGATTTGGCTATCTCGTCCCAAAGATGTTCAAGCTGAATCGCTGCGTCTGCCTTACCTTGTGCTCAAAGAAGGGGCGCACATTCACCGCACGGTGCTACGCGCCCAGGCTCGACCTTAACGGCCTTGACTGCTTCCGCAATGAGATCGCGTGTGACTTTTCGAAACTTAGCCTGATCAGGCAGATCGTTCACCATAATGGTCGAGACGGTCTCGGCCGCATTTAACGAGATGTATCTCCCCTGCTCAATTGCCGCACCCATATCCAAGCCATGCGCCTGCAACCTCAGAAGCAGGCTGTCGCGGTGTGACTCGGTGGCGACAACAATTACCGCATTTCCTGCATTGAGTGCAGCCCCGATGAACTGCGTCAAGCTATCGAGAAAACAGTCATCGTCCGAATAGAACCGAACTTCGTGGTGGTGGCTCATCTCTGTATTTTGGCGGGGCGCTGGGAAATTGCCATTAGTAAACTTTTGGGACACTCTCGGGTGCGAAGCCCCGACGAAGTCATGACCAGAGAATCTCCTATCGACAAACTGCTCGCCCCGAAGAACGGCGTCCAAAGCCTCCAACAGCTCGATCCCGGCATCAGTCTTGAGGACGTATCCATATGCGCCCGTGCTAAGGGCTTTCTGCACCACGTCGGCAGAAGATTCTTGGCTCACAAAAAGTATTCAGGATTGTCGGAAGAGTTTGCGAATTCGCCGGGCTACTTCGATTCCATTAAGCGACGGAGCCCGATGTCGAGCACAACCAAGTCCGGTCGCAGTTCTTTAGCTTTTTGAACCGCTTGTAGTCCGTCTGTGACCTCTCCGACGATCTGCAATTCGGGTCTTTTCCCCAGCGCCGAACAGATGAATTTCAGAAAAGCCTCCGAATCCTCGACCACTAGAACCCGGACTGAGGCGCCACGGGTGTTGTCAATGCAAGCGATGGCAGCCACGCGCTACAGATCTTCCTCACAAAAACTGTTTGCCTGCTGTCATTCTAAAGTGCGATGCTGTCAATCGTTCGGCAACCGAACCCTCTGAAGATCGCGAGCGTTGATTCCTGCCTTGATTTCGACGGCACCGCACTACGGATTACGCTACGGTTGTGTTCCCGCTACCGGGAATTTCCAACGACTTAGAGGTCGTCCGCCTCTTGTAAGTCCTTTAAAGTCGTGTATGCGCCGTTCTTTCACGGCGTAAACACGGGTTCAAATCCCGTCGGGGACGCCAAATGCTTCAACAACTTGCACTGACTTGAAGTTCAGCGCGCTACGGTGATCCGCAATCAAAACGGTATCACCTCCAAAAAACCCAATGGATTGCCGACATCAAAGACGGTGGATTTGAAGGGCCTGAACAACTGCAGAAAGTAATTTAAAGCGAATGTCACCGCCCCTTATGAACTGCTTCCAGCTGGTTAAGAACCCCTGCCTGTCACGCAGGAGACCGCGGGTTCGAGTCCGTCGTGCCCGCTATTGGAATCGTGCAAAGCCAAACCGATTGACAACATCGGTCTGCGATAGCAGACTTGTTTTCCTCACAATACCGTCCGTGAGCTGTATTCATGAGAGTTTTTCTTTCCCATAGCACGCATGACAAAGATTTCGTAGTGAAGCTCGCCGACTGTCTGCGTCTGGAAGGGTTCGATCCCTGGCTGTGTGAAATTAGCATTCATCCCGCGGACAATTGGGTAGAGGCGATCAATGAGGGGTTGAAAATCGCTGATTTCTTTCTGCTCGTCTGGTCACCAGAGGCGTGCTCTTCCTACGCCACTGAACTGGAGTGGACATCTGCCATCGCTCGGGAAATTTCCGAACGCCGCGTTCGGTTGGGAGTGGTCCTCCTGCGCGATCACCCGTTGCCGGAACTTCTCCGCACCAGGCAATACATTGACGCTCGACGTAACGCGGACGCTGGCATAGCTGCCACTGTCAATTGGTTGAAGCAACGCCGTGCGGTTGGGCGTAGCGCTGGCTCCCAGGCACCTGTCTATTTGCCCGACTTCTATCCCAAAAACTTAATTGTGCGCCCTGATTTGATGAATAAGATGCGCGACGCTTTAGTGGGTCAATCCGGAATGTTCCTGTTGAGTGGGGAACCCGGCACGGGAAAATCGACTCTGGCGTGGATGTTTGGACGCGAGTCGCAAAAAGAGTTTGACGCGGTTGTGTTTCAAACATGTGGGGACCGTCCAGTGGAAATGATCGTCGCCGAGCTGGCTGGCCAACTGCAAGGACAGCTCGGTGATATCTCAGCGCTTGCACCTGAGCGGAAGTTGCGCGAAATCAAGAACTGGCTGCGTGGGCGGCAAACACTGCTGATCCTCGATGACGTGTGGCTTGCCCCTGGTCCGGCTGTGGCTGCCGATGCGGCCACATTGAAAATAGTGGACCTGATTCCTGGGGCTGAGGTTTCCGTGTTATTTACCTCCAGGCAGTTGTCACTACCGTGGATTGCGCACAAACAACGCGAAATAGTGGAGGTCTTTACTCCCGAGGAAGCAGAAGCAGTTTTCCTCAATTATCTTGGTGACAAAACCGTGAACACGCACAAGCAGGTGCTGCTGGAATTCGCTAACCGCATGGGCCGTTTGCCCATGGCTGTGACAGTTGGCGCGGACCTGCTGCGTAACCAGTTTGGCCCCCTTAGTCAAGCCGCGCGAGAGTTAGCTCTTAAGGATCTACACAATGAGTTCCATAGCGTTTCTGATTTATTAAAGCATGCCATCGCCTCTCAAGGCGGGCCGGAGAGTCGCTTGCTGGAAGCCGGGTCGATCTGCGTTGCAGAAGGGTTCTGGCTTCCACTGGCCGCAACGATAGCCGGCCTCCCTAAAGCGGAGGCCATGAAAGCTCGTGATCATCTGGTGAATGCGTCGCTACTTCGCGTGGTGGACCAGGAGCGCCAGCGCTTTCAACTGCACGCGTTGCTGCGCGAGCAGATACTTGCCACGGTTTCCTCCCCAGATACATTGCGCGCCGCCCATGCGGCCGCACTGGAATTCATTTTCAGGGCGTGGGAAACCCAATGGCGAGTATGTCATGAGTGTTTGGAGGAGATCATCCCGGCTTTTCAGTTTTTGTGCCAGACAAATCAGAGTCCACGTGGGGCCTGGCTTTCTTTTTATGGATTTGCTTGTGCACAAAGAATTGGGGAACTTCATACTGCACTTCGTATTCTTCGCCAAGAAGAGGAGTTTTGGAAAACCCGGGGGGATATCGAAGGCAGATTGGGACTACAGCGGGCTTATAGCCATCAGGCGGGCATCTTAATAGCTTGGGACCAGCTGGATCAGTCATGGGTGCTGCTCGAGAAGCAACAGGCACTCTGCGAGCAACTGGGAGACAAGCAAGGATTACAAGCATGTTATGGGAACCAAGCTAGGATTCTCAGGATCCGGGGGCGGCTGGAAGAGGCACTGACTCTGCTAAGAAAGCAGGAAGCGATCTGTGAAGAGTTAAAGAACAAGGATGGCTTGCAGGCAAATTATGGAAGTCAGGCACGAATCCTGCAAACATGGGGGCGGCTGGAAGAGGCGTTAGCTCTGTTGAAGAGGCAGCAAGTAATCTGCTGGGAGCTGGGGAACAAAGACTATCTGGGATGGAGTTACGGGAGCCAGGCATCGATCCTCCAGGCATGGGGGCGGCTGGAAGAAGCGCTGGCCCTACTCAAGAAACAGGAAGAGATCTGCGAGGAATTGGGAAGCAAGCAAGGTTTACAAGAATGTTACGGAAGCCAGGCATCGATCCTCAAAGCGTGGGGGAAGCTGGAACAGGCTCTGGAACTGCACAAGAAGCAAGAAACGATTTGCCTGGAATTGAAAAACAGGAATGGTTTGCAGTCGAGTTACGGAGACCAGGCGCTGATTCTGCGAGATTGGGGGCGCCTAAAAGAGGCGTTGTCTTTGCTCAAGAAGCAAGAAGCAATCTGTGAGGAACTGGAAAACAAGCATAGTTTGCATCTGTGTTATGGCAATCAGGCACTGATCTTGATGGGGTGGGGGCAGCTCGAGGAATCTCTGGTGCTGCTCAAGAAGCAGGAGACGATTTGTGAGGAGCTGGGGAACAGGGACGGCTTGCAATTGACCTATGGGAACCAGGCACTGATCTTGATGGGGTGGGGGCAGCTGGATGAGTCAATGGCATTGCTGAAGAAGCAAGAAGCGATCTGCCTGGAGCTGGGGAACAGGGACGGCTTGCAGCGCAGCTACGGCAACCAGGCACGGATTTTTATCGCTCGGGAAAAGTGGAAAGATGCACTGACCTTGCTAAAGAAACAAGAAGCACTTTGTAAAGAACTGAAGTACAAGGACGGCTTGCAGCAAAGCTACGGGAATCAGGCGGTAATTCTCACACGGTCGGAAAAATGGGGGGAAGCACTCACCCTCCTGAAGAAACAGGAAGAGCTTTGTATAGAACTTGGGAACAAGGCCGGTCTGCAGGATTGTTACGGAAAACAGGCGCCAGTTCTGATTGCGCTGGGTCGATTGGACGAAGGGCTAACGTTGCTCAGGGAGCAAGAGGCGATCTGCCTAGAGCTTAAATACAAAGCTGCTCTTGGACATTGTTATTGGATCTGGGGTCTTGCGGCACAACTACAAGGTGACAAGAAAATCGAGAAAGAGAAATTAATGGCCGCACGAGATATTTTTGCTGAGTTGAAGATGCCACAGATGCGGGATGCTCTGGACGCAGAAATTTTGAAGGCAGAAACGATACGCAAACATTGGACAACAATAGCCAGACTGTTTCGACATCAATAAGTAAGATCCGCGAGAAACTCGGGGCTTCACTGGTGGGCATCGTCCGGAAATCAAACAAGAGGGTGATTTTGGTGGAGGCGGCGGGAGTCGAACCCGCTAGCTAGCCTCTTGCGAGAACCACTTGTTCAGCAGACAAGTGCCTTGCCGTCCGGCCCACTCTCCGTTGAATTGTCAAAGAACTACAAAAGACTGGTAGGCCCGGTGGGATTTGAACCCACAGAAAGGCTGCTCTTGAGGCAGCTGCGTATGGTTCTAGTCGAGTTAGCCCGCCAATCCACAACCCAACCCACAGCGTGAATGGTCTTATATGACTTGCGCTGCGTTTGGTAGTCCCCGGGTGCTTGTTAGCTGTTGTAAAACCATTTCACGCAGCGCTGTCAGGGCAGAGGGTGTTTCTTCGCGACGCACGAAGGAACTCCCTGCTACCCCAAAGGGCCGCCTTCGGTACCAGCACAAAGAAACTGATGCAGCAATCAGCGTCGCACGACTCACAATTTCTTCGGGCAGGACTACCACGGGCGGACGAGCGTTTCGAATCTCTTCAGTCGTCGGCGACATGAGATCGTTTTCGACGTAGTCGCTTCCCATGTCCTCATTCGAGCGAACCAGATTCAGGAACTGGTCTTTGTCCCCAGACGTCGAAAAGGAAAAAAGGAGCTCGTATGCGTCAGCCTCCGGATCGCCCACGAGTGCCAGAGTGCGTGCATTCGTCAGCTGAGCGTAGCCAAAAAGATACCCAATGATATCTGCGCCAAACCGCCAAACGCCCGTCCTTCTGGGTCATTGCTGGGCAAGAATTCCACCGTGCAGAGCCAGTCATCTTCGTCTCGCCAATATGGTTCAATGTCATATTGTCGGTTCCTACGTTCAGGCTCGTTGAATCCGCATTTGCCAAAAATTTCGCTGGCCTAGACTCGCGATGCGAGCAGTTGTTACAGTGGCTGGATTCCGGCTGCACCGCACTACGGATTACGCTACGGTTGTGTTCCCGCTACCGGGAATTTCCAACGACTTAGAGGTCGTCCGCCTCTTGTAAGTCCTTTAAAGTCGTGTATGGGCCGTTCTTTCACGGCGTAAACACGGGTTCAAATCCCGTCGGGGACGCCAACCTTTCAACAACTTGCAGGAACCTAGGTTTTGGCGCGCTACGGTGATTCGCGGTCACAGCGGGATCGCGCCCGAGAATCCAACGGATTGCGGACGTGAAAGATGATGAATATGAAGGACATGAACAAGCGCAGACAGCGATGATGGGAATGTTACCGCCCCTTTTGGATGGCATGCCGAGCAGACACACAAATCGCACTCGCGCGATCAGTCCTTGTCCGTGTAAGAGGTAGAAGTTCACTTGGTTAGAGCCCCTGCCTGTCACGCAGGAGGCCGCGGGTTCGAGTCCCGTCGCTCCGGCCATCTCTTTGCTGCCAGTCAACAGTTATCCCCGGAACTATTGGTTGAAGCGCGCAGAAGAAAGCGAAGCTCATTTTCGGTGCGATTCGCTCCAATCGGTTCGACGAGTTGTTCGTATCAATTCTAGTGAATGCTCAGGCGGCCTGGGCGTGCGTGCCCTCAGTGAACGCGGCCCGCTTACCGCCTTCGAGGGCCTGCTTCGCATCCAGAACCCCGTAGATCTGAATGAGCTTGGCCACCAGCCCGGTCCAGCCGGTCTGGTGGCTAGCGCCCAACCCCGCACCGTTGTCGCCGTGGAAATACTCATAGAAAAGGATGTGATCCCGCCAGTGGGGATCGGTCTGGAACTTCTCGGTACCACCGTAGACGGGCCGTCGACCGTGCTTGTCGCAGGTGAAGATCCGGGCGAGTCTGTCGGCGATCTCCTTGCTCACCTCGAACAGATTCATCATCTTCCCTGAACCAGTCGGACACTCAATCTTGAAGTTGTCGCCGTAGTACAGATAGAAGTTCAGCAGGGCCCGGATGAGAAGCGCGTTCACCGGCATCCAGATCGGTCCCCTCCAGTTGGAGTTGCCGCCGAACATGCCAGTGTTTGACTCGGCGGGCAGGTAGTCCACCCGGTATTCTTGGCCGCCTGCGTTAAAGACGTATGGGTGCTGATCGTGGAATTTGGAGAGCGAGCGGATGCCGTAGGGGCTCAGGAATTCGTTCTCGTCGAGCATCTTTGTGAGTATCCTTCGGAGCCGCTCTTCGCTGAGAAGGGCTACGATTCCGCGCTCCGCCACTCCATACTGACCCGGGCCCGTGGCGTGCATGGCCTCCAGCAGTTCGGGTGTCCGCTGCAGGTGCTTCCAGAACTGAGCCACTACATTCGGCATCCGCTCCCGCTGCCACTTTTCGGTTACCGTGGTGGCGCACAGGGGCAGGAGCCCCACCATCGAGCGGACTTTGAGCCGCGTGGCGCTGCCATCGGGGAGCCGCAGGAGGTCGTAGTAGAAGCCGTCTTCCTCGTCCCACATGCCGTGCTGACCGGGCCGGTTCATGCCCGAGGCGATATACACGAAGTGTTGTGCGAACTTCGCGACCATGGGCTCGTAGGTGGGGTCGTGGGCGGCGAGCTCGAACGCGAGTTCCAGCATATTCTGACTGAACAGGGCCATCCAGGCCGTGCCGTCCGCCTGCTCAAGATAGCCGCCGGTGGGCAGCGGGGCGCTACGGTCGAAGACGCCGATGTTGTCCAGGCCAAGGAAGCCGCCTTCGAACACATTCTTTCCGAAGCGGTCCTTGCGGTTCACCCACCAGGTAAAGTTCAGCAATAGCTTGTTGAACGCCGACTTGAGGAACTCGACGTCCGTCTCACCGCGCAGGGCTTGTTCAGTGCGGTGCAGAAAGAGAGTCGCAAAGGCGTGGACCGGAGGGTTCACGTCGCTGAAGTTCCACTCATAGGCGGGCATCTGGCCGCAGGGGTGTAGGTAGGTGGCGCGGAGCATCAACTTCATCTGCTCTTTGGCGAAGTCAGGATCTACGATCGAGAGCGGGAGCGTGTGGAAAGCCAGGTCCCAGGCCGCGTACCAGGGGTACTCCCACTTATCCGGCATCGAGATGACATCCTCATTCAGCATGTGGTACCAGTCTGAGTTCCGGGAATTTCGATATCCGTGATGGAGCGGGTTGGAGTTGTGCTCGTCCAGCCAGTTGTTTCCGTCGAAGAAGAAGAACTGCTTGCTCCACAGCATACCGGCGATCGCCTGGCGCATCACCTTGGCCGTGTCTTCACTCAACGATGGCGGAGTGATCGACTTGTAAAACTCGTCGGCTTCACGAAGCCGGTCAGCGAAGACTTGATCAAATTGCTTTCCGAACGTGTTGCCTTTCTGGTCCGAGGAACTGTTGGAGAGCCGCAGGCGAATCACTTTGGCTTGACCAGCGCCAACATTGAACTGATAGTGCGCCGCCACCTTAGTTCCCGTCTTGTCAGGGTTCACTGCGGCCCCTTTGCCCTGCACCACGCCGTCGTTAATGCCGTCCTTGATGTAAGGGCTCTCGTTCTTTTGTCCGAAAAGCCGTTCGTGGTTTGTTTCGTTCTCGGTGAAGAGCAGCGGCACATCGCCTTCGCAGGAAAGGTTGAATTCACCCAGCATAGGATGCGCGGCCGCAACCGCCGTCGTGCCCGTAGTTGCCTTGATCTGTCTGAGGTTTGGTTTCTTAGAAGCCCGGTTTGATTCGGCAATCCAAGACGACCAGTCGTTCCGGAACCATAGTGTCGGTAACAGATGCAGCTCTGCCGCCTCCGGCCCGCGGTTGGCGGCGGTGATTCGCACGAGGATGTCTTCCGGGCCATCTTTGGCATATTCCACGAAGACGTCGAAATACCGGTTGTCCTTGAAGACGCCGGTGTCGAGTAGTTCATACTCCATGTCGGTCTTCGAACGCTGGCGGTTCGTCTCCACCAGGTCGGCGTAGGGATAGGCCGCCTGCGGGTACTTGTAGAGATACTTCATGTACGAGTGCGTCGGCGTGCTGTCGAGATAGAAGTAGTATTCCTTTACGTCTTCACCGTGGTTGCCTTCGCCGTTGGTCAAGCCGAAGAGCCGCTCTTTCAAGATAGGGTCCCTGCCATTCCAGAGTGCCAGTGCGAAGCACAGGTGCTGTTTATCATCGGAAATGCCGGCGATACCATCCTCGCCCCAGCGGTAAGCGCGCGAGCGCGCGTGATCGTGCGTGAAGAAATTCCAGGCGTCGCCGTTTTCGCTATAGTCCTCGCGCACCGTTCCCCACTGTCGCTCACTGAGGTAAGGCCCCCACTTCTTCCAGTTGGTCGTGCCTTGGCGGGCTTCCCGCAGGCGACATTCTTCTTGTGTCACGGCGATCTCCTTAATCCTTAAAGGGAATAACACCAACCACACAGGCTAATCCGCTGCTACGGACTGGATGACTGTCAATACATACAGATCGCCTGTCTGTCGAAACGAACCCGCGTAAAACGGCTGCTCCAAACGGGTGCAGGTGCGATAAGGCACGGCCACGGCGGAAAGAGAGATGAAACTCCCTGCTTCGACGCACAGAAAATGTGAGCTAATCGCGCAGTCTTAAGATGAACGGCACTTGTCGCCGATACTTGGCGACATTCTGGGGCTTCACACGAGCGTAAACCAGCCTCCCGATGCCCGACGCGAAGACAGTCGGCAAGTCGAAGGAAGTTTCGGAAATTCTAGGTATACGCCGCCATTTTCCTCACGCGCATCGAGTTGCCCGGCTCACTGCGTAGGGTATCGGAGGGCGATTCCCCGAAACAATTCTTGTAGTCCTTCGAGAAGTCTCCGAAGTGCCAGAATCCCCATTTAAGAGCCTCAGTCGAGACCGTCGTCGTCCCGCGGGTGCCCGTCCTCAGAGCTTGATGCACGCGATGCAAGCGTGCCCGACGCAGAAACGCGATTGGGCTCATCTTCAGGATCTCCTTGAAGGCATATTCCAAGGCTCGCTCGCTCGCCCCGATGGCCCTGCAAAGATCTGTTACGTGGAGGGAGACATCGGGCTGTGACAGCACATATTTCTCAGCGCGCTGGACAATATGGCTGTACCCCTCGTGTGTTTTGTCGGAGTGCGTGAGCGCGTAGTCTTCCGATGAGCCGATTGCTTCCAGAAGCATCTCTACGAGTTCGATCCCGGCCGCGACACACACCTCTTTCCGTCCATTAAACAGTTCTGGTTGGCGAGCGGCCGTGACGGCCATGCGCTTACCGAAAGAGAAGAGTTCACCAGCTTTTCCAGTGTCACAAACAAGCAGATCCACAGTACGGTTGGGTTGAAGCGGGTCCCTTAATTGCCGGGCCATAAGATATTCTTGAAAGTCTGTTTGCGGAAGGATGACAGTGATGCTCTCATAACCACCTTCCACTACGAACTGGCACTCAATATGCCCGGCGGCCATCAGCATGAGATCCGGATGAATTAACACACCGTTGACGGTACCCACGGCTTGTGGGCCGAAGGCCACTACGCCCCTTAAACCGGACATAAGCTGTGTACGCGTCCGAACGGTGAGATTTGTCGAGTGGTACATCAGCACCGTAGATTCCAAGCGAACTACTACTCGCCTTGTGCGCAAAGGCTCCTTCCGAAGCTGAACTAGGTACTGATCGATGACCTCGTTGTCCTCTTCCATAGTGGCGGGGTCCCAAATCTCAACGACCGAGAGGTTGGGATTAGGCGATTCGACTTTACTCTGCGAACTCATCACACTTTGCGGAAATCCGATAGACGGGCAACCCATCAAGCGAGAAGATTACGCGTACTCTCATGTACTTAAGTGACAATTCAAAAAATACGTAACAGATTACCCAGACCCCGGCCGCACATCGCCTGTGAAATCTGACAGGGGACATGGTCGGAGATTTCATTAGCCGGTTACTGGATCGAGAAGGGACCTGACCCAATGGAGCTGAAGCAAATCGGCGACAACTGCTTTGCGGTCCTGAATGAGAAAAACCGTGTGTGTGATGCCAATTCTGGCTTTATCAATCGCGCCGGTGGCGTTGTGATCGACACGCAGTCAGACTTGGCTCATGCGCGACAAATGATCGAGATGTTCGGCAAGGTGTGGTCCGCCATGCCGCAGCGCGTTATCAACACGCACGAAGACGCGGACCACGTGTGGGGCAACCAACTCTTCGAGGGTGCAGAGATTATCGCCCACCGGTCGATCCCTGAGCGAATGAAGCACGTGGCCGATCCAAAGGAGAGTCAGAAACTCCTGCACGGCGTCGGCCATTTCCTCTCGCGCCTGATCATCAAGGCTCTGCACCCCGGCATCGCCGCTGCGGGACAACAGTTGCTGGAGGACTATAACTTCGACGGGGTCGAACTGACATCGCCGACGACATTATTTGACACACGCTACGAGTTGAACCTCGACGGCACAGAAGTTCATTTGATCTACGTGGGTCCGTGCCATCAGGTCGGAGACACCATCATCCATGTACCCAAGGAGCACGTCGTGTTCGCTGAGGACGTCCTGTTCCGGCAATGTACGCCGATGGGCTGGACGGGATCGTATGAAAAGTGGTTCCAG
>Ga0335077_10001510_pt1 | contig 27744 bp, 24 predicted proteins | sample Lox_Sample_31_FD_207151 | JGI IMG/M metagenome (GOLD analysis project Ga0335077, IMG submission 207151) | Soil microbial communities from Loxahatchee National Wildlife Refuge, Florida, United States - Lox_Sample_3.1 | ecosystem: Environmental > Terrestrial > Soil > Wetlands | place: USA... | reverse complement strand
AAAACTCGCATCCTCCCGGTATCGGCCGAGCAGATCACCGTCCCGGTCCAGAAAGACGCCGTGGGCCAGGGCGATGAGGGCGATGAGGGCGACCTCGTGCGCGCTCTGGTGCAGGCGCGCCAGCTGGTCTTGCATCCCGGCGGCGTTCTGCCGGTACCGCCACCGACGTCCCTCCACCACGTGCTTGGCGTAGGTGTAGAGCGGAGTGTATTCGGGAGCGTGGTCCCCGAACGTGTGCCACGCGGGACCTCTCGGCCCCTGATAGCGCAGGGCGTAGATGTCGCACCAGCCCTCGCGGGCGATCTCCGCAGCAAAATCGGTATCCGGCGAGAGGGAGTCGCGGAACGGATGCCCCTCGACACAGGCGGTCCGAAACAGCTTTACCGCTTCGATTCGTCCGTAGAGAGGATCCCTGAGGTGCCCGGTCACGATCCCGGCGGTGTCGGTCAGGCAGGCGGCCAGTTGCTCGACGCAGTGGGGGTCGAGTACCATGTCGGCATCCACCTGTACGAAGAAGGGCGAGGTCACGCGCGCGGCCCCCTGGTTGAGCGCACGGTGAAACGGGTTCACGTGCTGCACGAGAGCGATGTCGGCCACCGGCAGCGTCTGTCGCCGGACACTCTCCAGGGCCCGGACAGTGCTCGGCTCGCCGAGCGACAGCACGACGGCACTGACCTCCGGCAGCGCACTCATGGAACCTGATCATACGATGTCTCCTCCCGGAGCTCTTCGGGACGCGCCCGTCGGTAGCGACGGCCACCGCGGCGCATTGACGCTCGACCTGCCGATCGCCGACGTGAGAGCAACGCGTGACGGAGCCCTCCGGTGGCTCGTCGAGAGCGCCATCCGTACGCCTGACGGCGGTTACCACTCGACGTTCGATCCCGGGTGCGGGGAGTATGCGGCGTGGTACGGCGGAGAAACCTCGCTCGTTTGCACGGCGGGGGCCGTGCTGGCGCTCGATCGCGCCGGCCATCACGAACTGGCGCTACGCTCGGCCGAGCACATCTGTGAGCTGGCCATCGAGGAAGACGGAGCGTGGCGGGGCGCGCTGCGCGCTGGGCTGGGCAGCGACGACGTGGTCGCGAACCACGCCCTGGCGGCCGTCCTCGCACTACTGCAGGCATTCGAGCGCAGCGGGAACGCGCGGTTCCTCGAGGTCGCCACCGCCGCCGCTGACTTCGTCATCGATCGAATGCAGCGTGAAGACGGCAGCATCATCACCGCGCTCTGCCGGGACCCACATCGCCGTCTCCGCGGTCCACAGGAGACCTGGCCCGCCCACTGCATCGAAGGGTTCGTCAGGCTGTCCGAGGCCACCGGGGAGACCCGCTGGCGGTCGGGGGCCATCCGCGCGGCTGATTGGCTTCTCCGGCTGCAGCGAGCGGATGGGTCGTTCCCGCTGGAGGTCCCCGGTCGCCTGCCCTGGCTCGCGTCCGCCCGACGTTGGCGTGACCCTTTCGAGCGCGTCCGGGGAGACGGAAGGGCGCATCCCGTCATTCAGAGCTATGCCGTCAAGGGCCTCATGATGCTCGACCGCCTGCCTGAAGCCCGGCGCGCCGCCGAGTGGCTGAGCCGCCGGCTCGGGCCGAACGGCCTGTTCCACCAGTTCTACTTCCCGGATGGCCGGTTCAGCGTCGAGGAGGACGTGATGCCCACGGCCCATTTCGGCTTGCTCCTGCTCGAGTATCCCGAGATCGACGTTCCGCCGGACCTGCTCACGCGCATCGTACGGGGCATGTGTTACGCCAGGATCCCGGACGGCGAGCCGGGCGCGACGGGCGCTCTGCGGGGCCTGCCGCGTCACCCGCAGCTCGGTGGACATGCCTATAGCTGGGACACGGCCTTCGGGTTCCTCTTCTTGCAGGACTTGCTCGAACGGGCTCGACCCTCGCACGCACCGGAATAGACGGGCGCCTCGGTGAGCGTGGACTCGCGGCAGCTCACCATCCGCCAGGTCGATGCGGCCGGGGCGCGTGAGCGGATTCTCGCGGTGCTGGGCCGCAACCTCCCCACGGCGGCCGTCCCGGAGCGGATCGACTGGCTGTACCGATCCAATCCGGATGGAGCGGCGCTCGTCTGGCTCGCCGAGGATGCCGACGGCCAGCCGGTCGGATCCTCGGCCGCCTTTCCGCGTCGCGTGCGGGTGCACGGGCGCGTCGTGCGAGCGTTGACCCTCGGGGACTTCGCGTTCGACCGAGCGTATCGCACACTCGGTCCAGGCCTGCGCCTCCTGCGTGCCACGCTCGAGCCGGTGAAGCGCGGCGAGTATGCCTTCAGTTGTGACTTCCCGAGCCGGCCGATGCGTGCGATCTACCACCGCATGCAGGGCGTGGATCTCGGCGGAATGGAGTGGTGGACACGCCCGGTGGCTCCTGGGCGCAGGTTACGTCACGTCGTCCGGGCCGTCACCGGCCTCGGGGCGCCGACGCCTCGAGGCGGGGTCGCGCCCCGGCGCGGGCCTTGCGATCTCGAGGTGGAGCCCCTGGTCGGTGAGTGTAGCGGGGAGTTCGATGTGCTGGATGCCCGCCTCGCGCGGCTCGGCGCCGTGGTGGGCGTGCGTGACGCCACGTACCTCAACTGGCGCTACCTGAGCCACACGATGTGGCCCCACGTGATCCTGTGTGCCCGCCGCCGTGGATGCCTGGTGGGCTACGCCGTCCTCCGCCCCGAACAGAGCGGCACCGTGACGCTGCTGGACCTCCACGCCGATGTGGAGGACGGCGTTCGCCAGCAGCTGGCAGAGCGAGCCGTCGAGTGGGTCCGCGCTCGCGGCGCGGACACGATCTCGGTCGAGGTCCTCGCGGGGACCGCGACGGCACGCCTGGCCCGCGCGATCGGGTTTGCGCGTCGCGGGACCGGCGTGGGCCCGATACCGTTTGTACCTCCGGACAGCAGCCACGCCTTGACCCTCACGCAGGCGGCGAGCTGGTGGATGATGGGAGGCGACCGCGATATCTGAGACGGCTGCCGGCATCCCTGCACAGATCCGCGCGTTCCTCGCCTTGCGCTTCCCGATGGCGGACCTCATCGACCTCGGGGACGAGGCGTCCCTGCTCGACGCCGGGGTCATCGATTCCGTGGGTATTCTCGAGCTCCTGGCCTTCCTCGAGCAGACCTTCGGCATCCGGATCTCGGACGAGGAGTTGAGTCCGGAACACTTCGACAGCGTCGAGGCACTCGTTCGATTCGTGGAAGCCAAGCGCTGACGCGTATGGCGGCCGACCTGGTGCACCAGCTTGTCGAGAACGCGGCGCGAGCCCACCCCGACAAGGAGGCCGTGGTCGATGGGGGGCGCCGGTTCCGGTACGGCGACCTCGCGGACGCAGTGCGAGCCAACGCCGCCGCGCTGCGCGAGCACGGGCTCGAGCCCCGTGATCGGGTGGCGGTGTTTCTCGACAGATCCTTCGAGGAGACCGTCGGTCTCCTCGGCGCAGCCCGGGCGGGTGGCGTGTTCGTTCCCATCAACGGGCTCCTGCGGCCGAGGCAGGTCCTGCACATCCTCGATGATTCCGGCGCGCGCTTCCTCGTGACCAGCGCGCGACGGGCAGAGATCCTGCGCGATGTCCTCGCCGCCGCCGGGAGCTTGGAGCGCATCCTCCTCGTCGATCACGCGCCCGGGCCTGGATGGGACCGGCGCGTCGTCTCCGCGGCGTTCCGGCAGGCGCATGCTGCGTCGGCGCCTCCTGCGGCCAGCGGCGAGGATCTCGTCGCCATTCTCTACACCTCGGGATCCACCGGGCCGCCGAAGGGGGTGATGGTGAGCCACCGGAGCTTGCTCGCGGGTTCACGAATTGTGTGCCGATACCTCGGCATCACCGCGGACGAGCGCATCCTCTGTGTCCTGCCGCTGAGCTTCGACTACGGGCTGAACCAGCTCATCACGGCGGTGGAGAAGGGAGCCACCACGATCCTGCTCTCGTTCCGCTTCGCCGACGAGATCGTGCGCGCCATCCGCGCGGAGCGCGTGACCGGCCTGGCCGGCGTGCCGACCCTCTGGGTGGCCCTGACCGAGCGGGCGCCGAGCTTCCGGCGCGAGAAACTGTCGACCCTGCGCTATCTGACCAACAGCGGCGGGCCCGTGCCCACGGAGATGCTCGACCGAGTCCGCCGGGCGCAGCCGCACGTCGACTTCTTCTTGATGTATGGATTCACCGAGGCCTTCCGCTCGACCTATCTGCCCCCAGCGGAGCTCGCGAGGCGTCCCACGTCGATCGGCAAAGCCATTCCGGAGACCGAGGTCATGCTCGTCAACGACCAGGGAGAGCGCTGCCGGCCCGGCGAGGTCGGCATCCTCGTTCACGACGGGCCGACGGTCACGCTCGGCTACTGGGGCAAGCCCGAAGAGACGGCCGCGCTCCTCCGACCCCATCCGTTCGCGGCACGGCCGGAAGGGAGACCGCTCGTGTGCTACAGCGGAGACCGTGTGAAGGCGGACGCGGAAGGGTACCTCTACTTCGTGGGGCGGGACGATGGGCTCATCAAATCCTCGGGCTATCGGATCGGCCCCTCGGAGGTCGAGGAGGCATTGATGAGCACCGGCCTCCTGACGCAGGCCGCCGTCTTTGGGCTGCCGGACCCGGTCACCGGCGAGCGGATCTGCGCCGTGTGCGTCGCCGCCGGGGGCGGAGAGGCGGACCGGCACGAGATCCTCACCCGTTGCGCCAGGGAGCTTCCGCAGCACATGCTGCCACGCGACATCGAATTCGTGGCCGAGCTGCCCCTCTCACCCAACGGCAAGGTGGACTACCAAGCGCTGAGGGTGGCGCGAGGCGCCGCCGCCGATCGCCCATGAGCGACGCCCGCACCCGCGTGCTCGTCGACGAGTACTTCGCGATCGAGCGCCGTGAGCTCACGATCGGCGGCCTTTCCGCTGGGCGGCTCGCCGAGGCGTTCGGCACCCCGCTCTTCGTCTACGACGCGGGCATCCTTCGACGTCAGCTCGGCGCCCTGCGGAAGAGCCTCCCGGGGCGGATCGAGATCTACTACTCGGTCAAGGCCAATCCCAACCCAGCCGTGATCGCCGAGTTCGTCAAGGCAGGCGCGGGCCTGGAGATCGCCTCGGCGGGCGAGTTCCTGCGGGGCCGCGCGGCCGGCGGGGTGCCCACACGCATGGTCTTCGCCGGACCGGGCAAGACCCGGGAGGAGCTGGAACTGGTCGTCCGGGAGGGGATCGGAGAGATCCACGTGGAGTCGGAGGAAGAACTGGATCTGCTGGCCCGGCTCCCGGGCGCCAAGAACGTCGGCGTGCGCTTCAATCCGGGCCCCGTCGCCGCCGGCGGCGCCCTGCGCATGGGTGGCCGGCCCGCGCCGTTCGGCTTCGACGAGGAGCGTCTCGACGAAGTGATCGGGGCGATCCGGTCCCGGCCGGGGCTGCGCTTCAGCGGCCTGCACATGTTCGCAGGCACTCAGGTCCTCGACGCGCGTGTACTGGTGGCGCAATGGCGCCACGCCGTCGGTGTGGCCCGGCACGTTGCCGCAATGACGGGCGGTCCACTGGCCACCCTCGATCTGGGAGGAGGCCTCGGCATCCCGTACTTCTCGCACGAGACGGCACTGGACCTCGGGTGCCTGCGCCGGGCCGCCGCGGATCTCTTCCTCGAGCTCGAGCAGGATCCCTCGTTCACGGACACCCGTTTCATCATCGAGCCTGGCCGCTTCCTGGCAGGCCCGGCCGGTGTGTACTTGTGCCGCGTGCTGTCCGTGAAGCACTCGCGTGGGAGCACCTTCGTCATCGTCGACGGCGGCATGCATCACCATCTCGCCGCCTCGGGCAACCTCGGGCAAGTCATGAAGCGGGATTTCCCCATCGTCAACGCGTCACGGGTTCGGGCCGAGCCGCTCCGGGCCAGCGTCGTGGTCGGCCCGCTTTGCACGCCCCTGGACACGATCGGGCGCGGGGCGCCCCTCCCCGACATGAAGCCAGGCGAGCTTGTCGCCGTGCTCCAATCCGGTGCCTATGGGCTCTCGGCAAGTCCGGTCGGCTTCCTGAGCCACCCCACCCCCGCCGAGGTGCTGGTCGACGGCGGCGAAGCGCATATCATCCGCGAGCGCGGCACCTTCGCAAAACCGCTCACGCCTCTGCCCTAACCCGGACCTTTCCCCGTGCTCCGCGCTCTCGACCTTTGGAGACGACTCAGGTGGCACTGGTCTCTCGGGCAACGTCCACCGATCCGGCCATCGGAGGTGTCGCGCTTCCGGGAGGTTGTCCCGGAACGCCTGAGCGAGTTCCTGCGGAAGGGCTTCAAGGCTCGGCACTTCTTCCCCCATCGGCTGTACTACCTGCCCCGCGCGGGCTCGGACGGCATGCAGCTGGCGCGCTCAATCTACGGCGTCTCCGACGCGCGACGCCTGCGCCAGGTCCTGCTGTTCGCAACGGGTCCGGCACTGGAGGGCATTCCGTCCGAGCTGTTCTTCGACGACGACCTCGTCTGGCATCAACAGCAGCTCGGCCTCCCCGGTCACGTCGCTGCGGCGAACCTGATCGTCCATGGGCGCGCGCTGCTGACGACCGCTCGCTTCTCCGACATCGTCCAGCGCATCGGACGGCGCCGCGCCTACCTGACGCGAGTCGAGAAGCGATTTCACGGCTGGGACCACATGCTTCTGAACGGGATCCTGAACTTCGCGGTCGAGCACGGCCTCACGACGATCCGGTTCCCGACGGCCGAGGTGGCGATGGCCAACACCGACCCCGCGCGTCACGTGGAACCGGCGCTCTTCGAGCGGATTTACGACCACGACATCCTCGCGCGATTCGAGGCGGAGCGGCGAGGCCGCCTCTGGATCGTGGATGTCTCGAGGAATCAGGATCGCGGCGTGCCGCCGAACGTGGCCTACGAGCGCCTCCCCGACCAGCGGACGATCTGCGTCTGCCATGACATCGAGCGAGAGCTCGGCCACGTTGACGTCGCGCCTGCGTTCGCGACCGTCGCGGCGACCGTCTCCCGAGCGAACCTGTTCCGCATGCTGGAGATCGAGGCGCGGCGGGGCGTGCGCGGCACCTACAACGTCGTCGGCTGCTTCCTGAACGAGGTCCGGCAGGACATCGAGCAACGGCAGCACGAGGTTTCGTTTCACTCGTACGATCACACGCGGCATCTGAATCAGGTGGGCGCCTGCCGGGGGATCGACTACCGGATCAAGGGATACCGCCCCCCCAAGTCCGAGCTGACTCCGGAACTCACGGACGACCATCTCGCGTTTCACAACTTCGAGTGGCTCGCCAGTTCTCCGCGATCGATCGGCGCGCCCTACCCGGCGATGCGCGCGGGCATCGTGCGCATCCCCATCGAGTTCGACGATTTCCCCATGTACAAGATGGGCATGAGCTTCGACGCGTGGGAGCGCGACGCCCTGCAAACCGTCCGGGAGCGCCAGGTCATCGCCTTCGGCCTCCACGACTGCTACGCGCAGTACTGGCTCGATCGCTTCGATGAGTTCCTGGCCAAGCTCGAGCGTCTCGGCCGCTTCGCCACGCTCGGCGAGGTCGCGAGTCGCGTCGCGCTGGGGTGCGCCGAGTGACGGACGTGAAGGTCGGCAGCGTGGTGGGCGGCCCAACCGTCGGAGCTCAGAGCACGGCGAGCACCTCCAGGAGCTTCGCGTAGGAGCGTCGTTCGAGCAGAGCGCGCATGTTATCGGGCCGTTTGGCGCGGACCGCGCGGACCGCCGCCTCCACGAACCCGTCCTCCGAGAACGGATGGACCAGCAGCTCGTCGTGGCAGATCGCCCAGTTCCCGCAGTTCCTGGACGCCACCACGTTGCATCCCATGACCGAGGCCTGGAAGAGGATACCGGGGCTCGCGTCGAATCGTGATGGGCAGATCACGGCCTTCGCGTCGCCCATGAGGCCGAGGACGCGGGCGGCCCCCGCGACGAAACCGTAGGCGGTCACCCTCGGAATCCCGGATACCCCTTCCCCGATGATGCCAACTCGCAGGTCCGGCAGACGAGCCGCGATACGGCCAACCAGCGCCAGATTCTTCTCGATGCGTGACCACGAGCTGGCCACGAAGAGCAGGTCGATCCGGCGCTCACCGAACGGCCTGCCCGTCCCGCCGTCGGCGGTGGCCGCTTCCCCGATCCACTCCGCTTGCGAGATCGCGTGGGGAAAGAGCTTGCACGTCTGAGGGTACGGAAAGAAATACTCCAGCAGGGTCCGGACCAGATCGGAGCAGGCCACGATCACGTCCGCGGACTCGATGGCGTCGGGCTCCCGGCCGGGGACGACCGCTGGGCGCACCGCGCTGGCGCATCGATCCAGCAGCGTGAGTCCGCAGACATCGCGTCGCCGGGCCACGTGAACGCCCGCCTGTTGCGAGCCGGCCGCGTAGAACAGGATGGCAACGCCCGGCGCCGCGAGCCTGGTCAGGAGAGTGGCGATGTCCCCGTATCCGAGGATCACATCCGGGGTGATGGCCTCGATCAGGCTCGCCAGGACGTCGTGACGCCGGTATGGCCCGGCCTCGAGCACACAGTTGTAGACGTCAGGCAGCTGTCTGGGGTTGCCATATTCGGCCCCGAGGACGTACTGGATGTAGGGAAGATCGTACGCGTCGATCAGGTTCACGAGATGAACGTCGACGCCATCACGTCGCATCTTCCGAAACAGCGCGTACGCGCTCGTACTGGCCCCCCCGAGACCGGGCACCTCGTAGGCCGCGAGCAGGATTCGTCGTCTCATGACGCGCGGAAGAGATCCACATAGGCCTGGATGTTCGCGCGGATGTCGAACCGCTCTTCCACTCGTCTGCGCGCGTTCTCGCCCAGCCGGTGCCGCAGGTCGGGGTCGTCGAGGAGCCGCGCGATAGCCTCCTGCAGTGCGCCGGGATTCCGCGGCGGGACCAGGAGGCCACTGACGCCGTCGTCCACGATCTCGGCGATGGCGGTGATCGTCGTCGAGACCACCGGTAAGCGCATGGCCATCGCCTCCAGCAACGCGTTCGGCGTGATGTCGTTGCTCCCGTCCCTCGCGACCACTGACGGCAGGACGAAGATGTCGGCGTGCCGGTACCGCTCTAACACGGCCGAGAAGGGCAACGGGCCCAGGAACGTCACGAACTCGCCGACACCCAGACGGCGGTGCCAGGACTTGATCTCGAGGTAGTCGTTCACATAGAGGGGCAACTCGGGCGCTCCGACGATCTCGCAGTGAACCCGGTAGCCGCGCTCGTGCAACCCACGGCAGGCCTCGAAGAGGTCGGGCAACCCCTTGGCCTCGATCAGCCGCGCGACCGAGAGGATCGTTGGCCTCGTGGGCTCTGGGGATCTCACCGGCGCGTCGAAGCTCCCGAGGTCCAGGCCGTTGTAGATCTGGTGGATCTTTGCCCGATCGTCCTCGTCGACGAGCGCGCGGAGGTGCCGCTGATTGAACCGAGAGTTGGTCGCGACGAACCGCGCGTGACGGATCTTGTCGGGAATGAGGAAGGCGGCGGTCCGGCGATGGATCTCGTGCGCCCGGAACTGAACGCTGAAGTCCACACCGGCGAGCCGGGCCGCGATCATGGCGATGAACGCGCTGACGTTGCCCCACGGGACATGCACGTGCTCGATGCGACGCGACCGCAGGACGCTGGCCAGACGCAGGGCCCGGAGGAACACGTGTCCGTCGTCGCGCAGCGACTTCGCCGGCTGGTAGGCGTGGGAGACCACATAGACCAAGAGGTTGATCGTCCGCAGCGGCCGGCGCACGACCGCGCGCGCTAGATCGCGGAAGCTCTGGCCTCGGGGCACCGGCTCGAGATACTCCGTACGTCGGACCCGTGGGAGATGACCGGCGCCGGTGGGGGGGCCGTATTCCGCCGCGTCCGCGATCACGCGGACATCGACCCCGGCAGCCTCGAGGGCGACCAGCTCGCGCGCGATGAACGTCTCGCTGAGCACCGGGTAGCGCCACAGGTAGTAGGCGATCCGGCGCGGCGTCGCCCGGAGGCGACGCCGCGCGCGCATCACGCCGATCGGCCAACTCGACCAGTGAGCCAGGACATGCCGGTGAAGACGCTCGCTCGCCGGCACGAGGAGGTTCCAGATCACGAAGGTCCGCACGGCCGTCCTGGCCGCCCACCCGAGATTCCGTGCTTCGGCCAGGGCGGTTCCGCCCAGGACCGCCAGGCACGCCGTAACGGCGCTCGCGCTCCGTCCATTCCGCGGCGCCGAGCGGCGGTGCGCGCGGAAGCGCCACGGGAGCGACGTGTACCAGCGCGATGCGCCCCGCCCACGGGCGCAGAGCAGCCCGGCATCGTGGCAGTCATGGCGCTGGGCGATCCGGAACAGGGTCGCGAGCGTGGCCTCGCCGTCACACGTCTCGTCGAACCCGCCAACCTCATCGAGCGCCGCTCGCCGGAACGCGACGGGACCGAGCACGTCCTGGCCGAACGCCACGAGGTAGTCGATTCCGCGGCGCTGTGCCGTCCAGCCGGCGTGGCGCCGCGCCCGTCGCCGCATCTTCTCCCGGGTGACGCTCCCATCCGGCTCGAGCGCGAAGCCCGCGGCGTAGGCGAGGCCGACCCGGGGCGAGCGCTCGAGCGCCTCGATCATTCTCAGCAGGGCTCCGGGAAGCAAGACGCCATCGTCCGGCACCGTGATGACGTACGGCGCGTCTCCGAGCCGGAGGAGTTGGTTCAAGCAGCGTCCGTGCCCGATGACGGATCGCCGCTCGATCAGCGTGACTCGCGCATCCGCCATCGCGCGGACGTCGTCGACCGTGCCGTCGGTCGAGGCGTCATCGATGGCCAGGACCGACGCGTCGACGCCGGTCTGCTCCAGCACGCTCCGGAGGGTGCGCCCGACGTACGGCGCGCTGTTCCGGCACCGGAGGAGGACCTCCGCCCTCTCCATGCGCCGCTCCCAGACTCCTATCCAGGGACGAACGCCAGATACCGGCCCAGCACCTCGCCCGTGGCGCTGAAGGCCGCCTGTCGGCCCCCGTGCAGCCACAGTGTTCGTTCGCAGAACTCTCGCACGAAGTCGAGGCGGTGGGTGGCGACGAGGGTCGTCCGCCGTGGCGTCCTCGAGTCCTGAAAGAATCGATCGCACTTTTCCTGGAAGCGCTTGTCGCCCGTGCTGAACGCCTCGTCCATCAGGATCAGCTCGCTGTCGATGTGCATGGTGATGGCGAAGGCGAGCCGGGCGCGCATGCCGGTGGAGAGCGTCCGCAACTCGGCCGCGACGAACCCGGCAAGCTCGGCCCAGTGCACGATGTCGTCGAAGCGCTCCTTGATGGTCTGGCGGGACAGACCGCATAACGCGCCGTAGAGCCGGATGTTCCCGGCGACCGACAGCTCGTCGAGCATCCCGACCCCGAGCCCGGCCAGCAGCGCAACTTCTCCTCGACGCTCGATCCGCCCGCGCGTCGGCGCGTACAGGCCGGCTATGGTCTTGAGCAGCGTCGTCTTGCCCGCCCCATTGTCGCCGATGATGCCGATCGTCTCGCCAGTCCGGACCTCGATGTTGATGTCGTCCAGCGCGCGCCGGCGGGTGGGAGGCTCGGTGCCCCCGGCCAGGCGCGCGCGCAGCAGCTGGTACATCGTGTGACGGCGGCCGCCCACGGCGAACTCCTTCACGAGCCCCCGCGTGGCCAGGATGACGGGCTCGTTAGACATACTCGGCGAGCCGTGGCTCGAAAGCCCTGAACAGTCGGAAGGCGACCGCGACGAGCAGCCCGTTGATGGCGAGCAAGCCGAAGAGCCGCCCCAGGGACGGGGCGCCATCGAAGAGGATGGCACGCGCCAGGTCGATCACCTGCGCGAGAGGATTCAGGGCGACCAGATCGTGGGCCACGCCATGGCCGAGCAACGATCGCGGATAGAACACCGGCGTCAAGAAGAGCAGGGCCCGGAGAAACACCTGGTAGAGGTGCTCGAGATCGCGTGCCACCAGGTAGAGACAAGAGAGAACGAGCGAGACCCACAGGACGACGAGGAACTCGAGGAGCACCACGCCGGCCAGCGGGAGGGCCGTCCAGGAGACCTTCATTCCGGTGATGAAGGCCGCGAGGAGACAGACCGCGGTGGCGACGAGGAAATCGATCGTGTGCGAGATCGTGGAGCTCAGCACCAGCAGCTCCTTCGGGAACACCGCCTCCCTGGTGAGCGGTTTCATGTTGAAGAGCACGCGCATCGAGCCGCTCGTGGCATTCGCGAAGTAGGTGTAGGCGACGACGCCCAGCAGAAGGGAAGCACCGGAGGGCTCGACGGTCCCTCCCTGCCACCCCCGGACGAACACGAACAGAACACCCACCATGAAGAGCGGGTTGAGCAGGCTCCAGAGGAGACCGCCGAACGTGCTCTGGTCCTTGAGCGTGTGCTGGGCGACGGTCAGCTCGCGCAGGAGGTTCAGCCGCCGGGCGTCGTACCGTTTCATCGCCCCGAGTGCGCGGAGGGCGCGTGAAAGACACCCAGGCGCGCCTCCACTGGAATGCCCCGGGCCGCCCACGCCCCGCGAAGGAAGGCCCCGAACCACGCGCGGCGCGGGGTCGCGGCCGGGAAGGAACGCGCGACCGGCGAGGGCCTGAACAACCATCGCCAGCCCAGTCGCACGAGCAGGCCAAGGATCGAAACATGACGGCACCGGAGGAGCTTTGCGCAGGCGGCCCCGGTGCCAAACCAGTAACCAAAGCCTACGCTCCTGGCATCCCGGTGAGCGTGGAACCCGTGATGCACCACGATCATGCGCGGCGTGACCCCTACCGCGCGCCCCTCGAGGAGCACCCGCAGGCACATGTCGGTTTCCTCACCCGCCAGGAACGATGTGCCGGCCCCGAGCAACTCGTCGAAGCCACCCAGGGCCTGCCACACGTCGCGCCGCATCGCCATGCAGGCGCCCATACCGTCGAGCCGGACCTTGTCCCGCAGCCGCGTGCCGACGATTTCGTCCGTGACGGCACAGGTCGGGATGAACCCCCGCGACGCGTCGTGGGGCGCTGCCAAGACGCTGCCGAACGCCAGGGCCATCCGCGTATCGCGTCCAAACAGGCGCCGGACCTCCGCAATCCAATCACTCGCGACCTCGCAGTCGTCGTCGGTCATGGCCACGATGGGCGCGCTGGTGAGCCGGAATCCGATATTCCGTCCGGCGGCTAGCCCGCGACTGGCGGAGCGGTGATGACGAATGCGGGGATCGGGGAGCAACCTCGCGAGGGCGCACGCCGTGGACTCACTGTCGCTCTGGTCCACGACCGCGACTTCGAGGTCGTGGTCCACGGCGGCCAGGACGGAACGACAACAGCGAACGATCGCATCGTCTCTGTTTCGCGTGACGATCACGACGGCGAGAGTCGGCAATGGTCAGGCCTGTAGGCCCCTCCTACCCTACCGCAGTTTGCAACGGATTATGTCTACGGCCCGTCTGGGTGTCAACGGGGCGAGGGCCCGCCGACGCGATCGAGAGTCGATCCAAGCTTGTAGTCGTTGGTGGCGAGCTTGGGTCAGATGGCCGCGAGCCCGCCTTCGGCCATCGACCCGACGCTGCTCCCGATCATGTCCCGCCCAGACTTCGCGAACGCGCCAGGTTCCTGAAACCGCCTGCCTGCCGATCGGCCTTCCGCGGTAGCATGGTATTCACCATGGGACGGGCGACCCCGGGCCTACCGCCACCTCGTCGACGGCTATCGAGATCGTTGTCAGCCCGTCTGGCCTGGCGAATCGTGGTCACGGGAGGCGTCACCCTGTGCGCGATCGCCCCCGCGGGTTGCAACACGGCGCCAATCCCGCCAACATACACGCAAGATGAGCTCAGGGCCCGTTGCGAGAGCCGCGGGGGCCGATGGCACGACGGTGATCCCATGCGAAGCTTCTGCGAACGCAACAAAGCCGGCGGATAATGGGCGCTGCTCTCGTTGAGGGCTGCGGGAACCATCCGGTGCCGCTCGCCGGTTTCCCTCCGGAGAGCCATGACGTGGGTTGAGGTGGTGCCCCGCAAGCCCAACAGGAGGGAGGGCATGCCGCGTGGGAGCGTGTCGAGGCGGTCCGTGGCAATGGGGCTGATGCTTCTTGTCTTCGGCGGGTGTGCTTCAGCGCCCCCTACACCCCTCAACGATATCGGCCCGCTCGTCGGCAAGTGGTCGGGTACGAAGCAGCCGTAGCGCTGACCGTGCTGACACAACGCCCGCTGGCATGGTCCGGACGTGATTTCACGTTCCTCTTCCTCGTGGTGGCTTTCCTGGGTTGGAGCGCCGCCGCGATCGTACCGGGCTCGGCGACCGGCCAGACTCCGCCGACGTTCACCGTGAACAGTCTCGCGGACGTCCCCGCCGCTGCGCCACTCGACAACGGCATCTGCGAGACTGCCGGCGGCAACGGCATCTGCACGCTGCGGGCCGCGATCATGAAAGCGAATCATTTCCCCGGCGGCAGCGTCACGATCAACATCCCCGCAGGGCTGTACGGCTTGACGATCGCCCCGACTGGAACTGACAGTGAGACAACCGGCGATCTGAACGTCACGAACAGCATGACCATCGTCGGAGCGAGCGCGGCAAGCACCATCATCGACGCCAACACGATCGATCGCGTCCTCAGCATCGACGCGGGCGCCACCGTCACCATCTCGAACGTGACCATCCGTAATGGTCTCGTCTCTGATCTCGGCGGTGGCATCTTGAACCGTGGCACATTGACACTCAATGACAGCGTCGTGGCTGGGAATTTCACACTGGGGGGAAGCGCCGGGGCCGGCATCTTGAACTTTCAGACACTCACGCTCAACCGGACGTCGGTCCGCGACAATCAAGCAAGCGGCGGGAACGGCGGCGGCCTGTTCAATGGCACGTCGGCCACCATGGTCCTCAACAGCAGCACGGTCAGCGGGAATCAAACGCTCAACGGTAGCTACGGCGGCGGCATCGTCAATGACGGTACGGCGACCCTCAACGGCAGCCTCATCGCCAACAATCGAGCCGCCGGGAAAGGCGGCGGCATTTGGAATGCCAGCGGTACGCTGACGCTGACGAATTCCACCATCAGCAACAATAGCGCCTTCAGTGATGGTGGAGGGGTCTACAACAACGCGACCTTCAGCACATACTTCGCCACCATCGCGGGCAATCTCGCGGACGACACCGCGACCGGCGCGGCGTTCGGCGGAGGACTGTTCAATGCATCTGGCGCGGTCAGCCTGAAAGGCACCATCCTGAGCCAGAACTACAGCGGCGCATCTTCAGTGTCCGACGACTGCTCTGGCAAGATCGGAGCGCTGGATTACAACCTCATCGAATCCGTCCCGAACGGCTGTTTCGTGCAACTCCTTGGATCCGGCAATGTGACAGCAGTGCCATCGCGGCTCCATTCGCTCCGCGACAACGGCGGTCAGACTCAAACGCGGGCGCTGTCGGCTGGGAGCCCCGCCGTTGACGCGGTTCCGCTCGGGAATTGCACCGATCCCCTGGGCGCGCCGCTGACGATCGACCAGCGGGGTATCCCGCGACCGGTAGGCGGCCTGTGTGACATGGGTGCGTTCGAGGGCAGCCTCGCGACCGGACTCATCGGGGTCAACCTGATCAGGAACGGCGACGCCGAGGGGTCTGCGGGGTCGCCGACTGGCGCAGGTGTCGGCATGCCGTACTGGTCTGGCAGCGCGGCGATCGTCCCATATGGCGCGCCCGGTGGATTCCCATTGGTCACGGATCCGGGTCCGGCGAATCGCGGCCGCAACTTCTTTTCGGGAGGAGTCTCGGCCGTCGCGCAGATCAGCCAGGTGATCGACATCGAGGCGATCGGCGCGGCCGTCGATGCCGGGCAAATACGATACGACCTCTCCGGATATTTCGGAGGCTTTGCCAATCAGAACGACCGAGCGGACATCGTGGCATTTTTCTACACGACATCCGACGGCAGCGGCGTGTCGTTCGCACATTCTGGGACGATCGGCGATGTCCTGGCGGCCGATCGAGGAAATCAGACCGGGCTCCTCTTCCGGAGTACGTCGGGGGTGGTACCCGGTGGGGCGAGATCCATCAGAGTCTCCTTATCCATCGTGAACGGCGGCGCCGCCGGTACATATAACGACGGCTATGCTGACAGTCTGTCCTTGGTGTTGTCCCCACGGATCGCCCGGCCTCGCGACTTCAACGGCGATGGGACCTCGGACGTGCTCTGGAGGCACGGTACCGGCGTCGTCTACACGTGGTTCATGAACAAGACGACGGTGGTCGCAGCCGGATCGCCGGGTTCGGTTGGCACCGACTGGACGATCGCAGGCGTCGGCGATTTCAACGGTGACGGCAAGGCCGACATCCTGTGGCGGCACACGTCCGGCGCCGTGTACATCTGGCTGATGGATGGAACGACGGTGATCGGCACCGGTTCCCCAGGTGCGGTCGGGACCGATTGGACGATCGCCGCGGTCGGGGACTTCAACGGCGACGGCAACGCCGACATCCTGTGGCGGCACAGCTCGGGCGCCGTCTACATCTGGCTCATGAATGGAACGACGGTGATCGGCACCGGCTCTCCAGGCGCGGTCGGGACCGACTGGACGATCGCCGGGGTCGGGGATTTCAACGGCGACGGCAAGGCCGACATCCTGTGGCGGCACAGCTCGGGTGCCGTGTACATCTGGCTCATGGACGGCACCAGCATCGCGGGCACCGGATCACCGGGGAGCGTTTCCTCCGACTGGACCATTCAGGGCGTGGGTGACTTCAATGTCGACGGCATGGCGGACATTCTCTGGCGGCATAGCTCCGGTCTCGTCTACGTGTGGCTGATGAACGGAACAAGCGTGGGTGGCACGGGCTCACCAGGCAGCGCTGGCACGGACTGGTCCATCCGGGAGGTCGGTGACTTCGATGGCGACGGCAGGACCGACATCCTGTGGCGGCACACGTCGGGTGTGGTCTACCTCTGGCTCATGAACGGCACCACCATCGTTGGCACCGGCTCACCGGGGAGCGTCGATTCGAGCTGGGCCATCCAGTAAGGCACGGCTCGCAAGAGCTGACCGGGCCATCGACCAACGCTCGATCCTCGGGCGGAAGAGGAATCACGCCGGCGACCCGCGCGGGTTGCAACCCTCGCGCGAGTCAACTATTCTCGGCCTGGCATGGCGTCGCGTGTGCTCATTTCGGTGGCAGTGACCGACCTCGACTTGCGCTCGCGCAGCGCGCCCAGGCGACTCGTGGGTTCCGCATCGTGACCGCGAATACCCGGCGTGGGCGGCTCACGCTCACGCGCCTCACCAAGCGCTACCCGGGAACCACCGCCGTCGACTCGATCGATCTCGAGGTCGGTAGTGGCGAGTTCGTCACGCTCCTGGGGCCGAGCGGATCGGGCAAGACGACAACGCTGATGATGGTGGCCGGCTTCACCTCGCCCACGTCGGGCGAGATCGCCATCGACGACCGCCCCATCACCGCCATGCCCCCGGAGCATCGGAACATCGGCGTGGTGTTCCAGAACTACGCCCTGTTTCCCCACATGCGGGTCTTCGACAACGTCGCGTTCCCGCTCAGGATGCGCCGACAGCCCGCCTCGACGATCCGATCCCAGGTCGAACACGCGCTCGACATGGTGCATCTCGGAGGGCTCGGGGACCGCCTGCCTGCCCAGCTCTCGGGCGGCCAGCAGCAGCGGGTCGCGCTGGCCCGCGCCCTGGTCTTCAGCCCAGGGCTCTTGCTGATGGACGAGCCGCTCGGTGCCCTGGACCGAAACCTCCGGGAGCAAATGAAGACCGAGATCAAGCGCATCCACAACGACGTGGGCGTGACCGTGCTGTACGTCACCCACGATCAGGAGGAGGCGCTGACGATGTCCGACCGCGTGGCGCTGATGAACCGGGGTCGTATCGCCCAGCTCGGCTCGGCCGAGGATCTCTACGAGCGGCCGGCCAGCCGGTTCGTCGCCGAGTTCATCGGCGAGTCGAATCTGCTCGAGGGCCATGTCGAATCCGCCGACGGTGGCCTCGTGTTCGTCGGCGACGGCGGCGTGCGCGTACCCGTCCAGACGGGCTCGCCCGGTCAGCGGGACACCCTGATGCTACGCCCGGAGAAGATCAGTCTGGCGCCCGCCAGCGCGGCGCCGCACCACGAGGCGCCGTGCGCATCGATCGCCGGCGAGGTGGAGGACGTGGTCTACGTCGGCGAGTTCACGCGTTACCGGGTGCGCGCGGCTCCCGGAGTCATGCTCGGCGTCAAGACCGCAAACACGCACGCGGCCTGGAGAGCCAAGCCGGGCGATCCCGTGCGGCTCCGGTGGGCCGTGACCGACGCCTACCTGGTGCCGCCCGCCGGCTGAGGGCGGACCAGACCACTCTCGATCCATCCATCAAGGAGGCAGAGCCAATGAAGGAACAGACCCACTCGACACGACGGCAGTTCGTGAAGCTCGTCAGCGCGGTCGGGGCGACCGCCGCCGTCGGACCGTTCTTCCACGCGAGACCGGCGCGGGCCGACAAGGGCGAGCTGGTCGTCGTGAGCTGGGGCGGATCCTGGGCCAAGAGCCTGCGCGAGGTGATGTTCACGCCCTTCGAGAAGGAGACCGGCTACAAGGTCCGCGACGACGGACCGCCCGAAGGCGCGAAGCTCAAGGCGATGATCCAGAGCGGTGACGTGACGTGGGACATCCTCGATACCGATCTGCCCGCGATCCAGACGATGGTGAAGGACGGTCTGCTCGATCCCCTCGACTACGGAAAGCTGGACAAGTCCAAGCTCGACCGAATCCCCAAGCCGCTCCACAACAGCCACGGCATCGGCCACAAGATCTATTCGTTCAACATCGTGTACAACACCAAGGCCCTGCCCACCGGCAAGCACCCCCGATCGTGGGCCGAGGTCTGGGACGGTCAGAAGTTCAAGGGCGGACGCTCGTTCAACTTCCGGGGCGGGATCGCGCCTCAGCTCGAGATCGCGCTGCTCGCCGACGGCGTACCGATGGACAAGCTCTATCCGATCGACATCGAGCGAGCGTGGAAGAGCATGGACCGTCTCCGTCCGCTGGTGACCAAGTGGTACCAGAGCCACGCTGAAGCCATCCAGCTCCTCACCGCCGGCGAGGTCGACATCTCCTGCACGGTCGGTCCTCGCGGCATCTACGCGAAGCGGACCGGGGCGCCGGTAGACGTGGATTACAACCAGGGCAAGCTCGGCTCGGACTACTGGTGCGTCGTCAAGGGATCGAAGAACCGGGACGTCGCGCTGCAATTCATCAATTTCGCCCTCGACGGCAAGCGTCAGGCCGGCATGGTGAAGGAAAATCCGTACGGGCCGAGCAACTCGACCGCCTTCGACTTCCTCACGCCGGAAGAGGCGAAGGACCTGACCACCTCGCCCGACAACATCAAGCGACAGTTCTGGATCAACGAGGAGTGGTGGGGCAAGCTCGGGCCCGACAACAAGAACGAGAACCAGAAGCAGAAGGAGCGCTTCGCCACCTGGATGCTGAACAAGTGACGGCGGGTGGGGACCTCGCCCGGCCGGTACCGGGCGGGCCCGGCCGCTACTGGCGCTCCCGCCAGGGACTCGCTCTGGCCGTGCCGCTCGCGTTCTTCGTGGCGCTCTACCTCTACCCGCTCAGCCGACTGTTCGCCTGGAGCTTCTTCTCTCCCGGCTTCACCCTCGAGCACTACGCGAAGCTCTTCGGCGAGCCGGCGTACCTGCGCGCGCTCCGCAACACGTCGCAGATCAGTCTGTGGGTCACGGTCATCGCGCTCCTCCTCGGCTATCCGCTCGCCTACCTGATGACGGTGGTGTCACTACGGACGCGGGCAATCCTCGTCGTGCTGGTCCTGGTCCCCTTCTGGACCAGCGTGCTCGTCCGGACCTTCGCGTGGATGGTGATCCTGGGCCGGCGCGGCCTCATCAACCAGGTCCTGATGAGCTGGGGCGTCACGCATCGGCCGCTCGCGCTCATCTACAACATGCTGGGCGTGCAGATCGGCATGGTGCACGTCCTCCTGCCGTTCATGGTGTTCCCGCTCCTGAGCGTCATGTCGCGGATCGACTCCGCCCTCGTGACCGCAGCACGTAGCCTCGGCGCGTCGCCGCGCCAGGCCTTCCTCCGGATCTTCCTGCCCCTGAGCCTCCCCGGCGTGTCGGCGGGCTGCGTGCTCGTCTTCCTCCTGGCGGTCGGCTTCTACATCACGCCGGCGCTCCTCGGGGGCGAGGGGCAGGTCACCTTCGCCACCCTGATCGAGCTGGTCGTCCGCGACCTGCTGGACTGGAACTTCGGCGCGAGCCTCGGCGTGTTCCTCCTCACCGTCGTCGGGACCCTCTTCGTGCTCTTCAGCACGGTGCTCGGGCTGGATCGCCTGACCGGACAGGGCCGGGCGTGATGGGGCCGGCGCTCGCACGGCGGCTCCTCTGGACGTACTGTGGCCTCACGCTCGGCTTCCTCTGCGCGCCCATCGTCATCGTCGTCGTGGTGTCGTTCAACGCGACGGAGTTCATCCAGTTTCCGCCGCGGGGCTGGTCACTGCGCTGGTACGAGAACTACCTCGGGGCCCGGCAATGGATCGAGCCGACGCTCCTTTCCCTGCGGGTCGCCGCCGTCACCATGGTGTTGTCGACCGTGCTCGGCACGGCGGCGGCGATCGGCTTGACGCGCGGCCGGTTCCGGGGCCGCCGCGTGGCGGAGTTCTTCTTCGTGTCCCCCATGGTGGTGCCGTCCATCGTGCTGGCCATCGGCCTGTATCTGCTCCTGGCGCGCTTCAGGCTGGTCGGCCAGCCGCTCGCGCTCTATCTCGCCCATTCGGTCGTGGCGACGCCGCTGGTCATCGTGATCGTGTCGGCGGCGCTCCGGACGACCGATGCCGCCATCGAGCTGGCCGCGCGGAGCCTCGGCGCCGGATACTTCCGGACGCTGTGGCACGTGACCTTGCCTTCCATCCTGCCCGCGGTGCTGTCGGGCGCCGCCTTCGCCTTCCTCGCCTCCTTCGACGAGGTGGTGCTGGCGATCTTTCTCGGCGGCCCCACGGCCACCACCCTGCCGAAGCGCATGTGGGAGAGCGTGCGCTACGAGATCGACCCGACCCTCACCGCGATTTCCACGCTGCTGGCCCTCATCCCGATCGTCCTGCTCGCCGCCCTCGCCGTCGCACGCCGCACGCTCACGTCGGCCACAGCCCCGCCCGCTGGGATCGAGGGCTAACGTCGCGATCCTCAGGTCAGAGGTCGCGTGTCCCCGGGCTAGCGACTGGAGCCTCGTCCGATGAGCCGGCGAGGCTTCAGCGTCCGCCCGTGATCTGGAGCGTCGCGCCGGAGATGTAGCTCGACTCGTCCGCCGCCAGGAACTGCACCGCCCACGCGATGTCGCGCGGGACGCCCGCGCGACCGGCGGGAATCGGGGCGATGAGGGCGCGTTGGTCCTCCTCGGTCAGCTCGCCGAACTGCCAGTGGACGCGGGCCCCCGGCTCCGTGATGGTAAACCCCGGCACGACGACGTTCGCGGTGATGTTGTAGGGCCCGAGATCCTTGGCGAGCTGGTACGTCAGACCCGCGACGCCCGCCTTGGCCGCCGCGTACGGCACCCTTGCCCCGACCGTCCGGAGCGGGCCGAACGATCCACGCGCCGCGGGAGACGAAAAGTTGATGATGCGGCCGTAGCGCTGCGCCTTCATCGCAGGCACGACCGCGCGGCAGCACAGGAACGCTCCCTTGAGATTCGCGCCGACGATGCGGTCCCAGAGATCCTCGCTCGTGTCTTCGATGTCCGCGACGCCCACGGTGCCGCTTCCGCCCGCACTGTTGACGAGGATATCGATGCGGCCGAACGCGCCGAGGGCGGTGCGCACGATGGCGTCGACGTCGGCGCTCTTCGTGACGTCCGCGCCGGTCCCGAGGCACGAGCCGTCGCGCGACCCGAGCCGATCCGCGGCCGTCTGGACCTTCTCGGCCTGCACGTCCGCCAGGAGGACCCGGGCCCCGGCGGCCGCCAGCATCTCCGCCGTCGCCAGACCGAGTCCCTGCGCAGCCCCCGTCACGATCGCCGTACGTCCCGCCAGTGTCATGCTCATCCCTCACGCCCTCCGGAGCCGACCTGGGGCAACGTCGCGGGGTACGCCACGAGCCCCGGGGTCACGGTACTGGAACTGCGCCATCGCCCGCGAGGAGCAGTTGCCCCGAGCGGCGAGTCGCTCTATTCTGCCCTGGTCGCCTGGTGATCGCGCGGCGAGACGCAGCACACCAGTGAAGCCAATCGGAGCCTGAGCGTGAGGAACGATGACAAGCTGTTCACGGTGATCCGCGGTGGAGACGTGTTCGCGCCGGAATCCCTGGGCCGGCAGGAGCTCCTGATCGCGGGCGAGCGCATCCTCGCCGTCGGCGAGGACTTCCTCGACAAGACCGCCGCCCTCGGCGGGGCTCGCGTGATCGACGCCACCGGGAAGAAGATCGTCCCGGGCTTCATCGATCAGCACCTGCACTTCCTGGGTGGGGGCGATTTCGAAGGCCCGCTCGGCCGCGTGCCCGAGCTGCACGTGAGCTGGATCACCGAGGCCGGCGTGACCACGGCGGTCGGGATCATGGGGATCGACATGGAGTCGAAGGGACTCCACGGGCTCCTCGTGAAGGCGCGCGAGCTCGAGCGGAGCGGCCTCACGACGTTCATCTATACCGGCGCCTTCCCGGTACCCTCGCCGTATCTCACGCGGAGCGTGCGGGCCGACATCGTGCTGATCGACAAGGTGCTCGGGGTGAAGGTCGCGATCTCCGAGGACACCTATCCGAATCTCTCGCTCCCCGACCTGGCCCGGCTGGCGGGCGAGCTGAGGCTGGCCGCAGGAATCAGCGGCAAGGCCGCGGTCATGCACTGCCATACCGGCCGGAACCCTCGCCGGCTGCAGCCGATCTTCGACCTCCTCGACCACGTCGGCCTCTCGATCCGACAGATCGTGCCCACGCACGTGAATCGGCAGCAGCCCGACATGCACGAGCACGCGGTGAAGTTCGCGAAGATGGGCGGCACCCTCGACTTCAGCGCCAATCTCTGCCAGCGCTGCGGCAGCGTCACCGGGCTGAATCCGGATCAGGCCGTCCGGCGCACGCTGGACGCCGGCGTGCCGCTCGAGCAGATCACGCTGTCGTCCGATGCCAACGTGTCGATGCCCTTGCTGGACGGTCAGGACCACGTCGTGGGCCTGCACAATGCGTCGCCGCGCATCCTGCATCGCGAATGGCTCCACATCATCCGGACCAATCGGCTCTCCCTCCCCCAGGCGCTGCCGCTGGTCACCAAGAACGTCGCGCGCGTCCTCGGGATCGACGACCGGAAGGGTTCTCTCGCGCCCGGCAAGGACGCCGACGTCGTGTTCCTCACGGACGACCTCATGGTCGACACGGTCATCGCTCGCGGCCGCGTCATGGTGCAGGACGGCCATGCGGTGGTGCGCGGCCCGTTCGAGGAGCGGGGCGGGTTCGACTACGGCCTATAGCACCGGTCTACGCGCGTGCGAGCCCACGCGCGGTGTCGCGCGCGCCCACCCGCGAAAAATCCCCTCCTTGACCACGACCAGACCCCGCGCTACAAGTGGTGTCGGCGCCCCGACTCGATCAGGGCCGAACGACGTTCGCGGCAGGCGCAGAGCTGGAGCGCGCGAATTCCCACTCGACCGCACGGAGACCTGCAGCACGCCTATGGGTTCGTGAGGGAGGCGAATCGATGATCCCCGACCGTGTCGCGGAGGTCCTGAGCGGGCCCGCGATCATGCTCGCCGGCACTCGTGACGCCGCGCTCCGCGGGGCCCACACCACCGTGGTCGGGGCCATCGTGCACGATGACCGCCGGACGGTCACGTTCTTCGTGCCCGAGAGCCGCGCCGCCAGGCTCCTGAGCGACCTCCGGGACAATGGTCGAGTCGCATTCGGCTTCGGTTCGTTGAGCCACGAGGCGTATCAGCTCAAGGGGACGTATCTGTCCTCACGCCCGACCACCGACGCGGATCTCGCGCAACAGGAAGCCTACCGGACGAAGCTCGTCGCGGCCTTCCGGCAGGTGTACCCGGAGGAGATCGCGCGACCGCTTGCGCTCGGATACGCCTATCACCCGGCTGTGGCCGTGACCTTCCGCGTGGACGAGGTCTTTCTCCAGACGCCCGGCCCGGGCGCCGGCACGAGGATGGCCTGAGGGGACCCGCGCATGGCGACGTTGCCCGAGGAGATCAAGGCCGCGATGCAAGGGGTGATTCCCTCGCACGTCGTGACCTGCGCGCGGGACGGGACGCCGAACGCGACGGCCATCTCACAGGTTTACTGGGTCGATCCCGAGCACGTGGCGCTCTCCCACCAGTTCTTCAACAAGACGGTCCGGAACGTGCGCGAGAACCCGCGGGCGCTGGCGTGGCTCATCAACCCGCAGACGTTCGACGCGTGGGACCTCGAGATCGAGTTCGATCACGCCGAGACCAGCGGGCCCATCTTCGATGCCCTGGACATGCAGATCGAGGCCATCGCGTCCCTCGTCGGGCTGAAGGGCGTCTTCAAGCTCAAGTCCGCCGACATCTATCGAGTGATCTCCGTCACGAAGAACGTGGCGGAGCGGATCCCGCTGCCGGACATCGTCGAGCCCGGCGGCGAACGCTGAGAGGCGCTGGAACGCAGTGGGCGCCGATCACTCGGACACGCAGCCGCTCCGCGAGCAGATCGCGCAGAACCAGCACACGATCGATCGCCTGAACCGCGAGCTCGCTCGCCGGTCCAACGAGGTCCGGATCATCCAGCAGATCTCCCAGGAGATCACGTCGACGCTCGACCTGGACGAGGTCCTCGGGATCGTCCTGCTGGCCATGGAGCGGGTGCTGGGGTTCGCGCACTCGATGATCCTCCTCACGGACGCGAGCGCGGAGCGGCTGCGCCTCGCTGCCAGTCGCGGCTACGAGCCGAGCGGCGTCGGCGCGGAGGTCGCCTTCGGAGACGGCGTGATCGGCGTCGTCGCCAGCCGTCGCAAGATGATGCGCGTGGGAAACCTCGGCGCCAGCGTCGCCTACCTCCGTGGCGTGCGCGCGCGGCTCGAGGCGGCGGGTCAGATGACAGGCGGCGGGGAGAGCGCCGTGCTTCCCGGTCTTCGCGACGCGCAGAGCCAGCTCGCGCTGCCCCTCCTCGTCAAGGACCGTCTGGTCGGCGTCCTGGTGGTGGAGAGCGCGCGGCCCACCGCCTTCGACGAGCTGGACGAGATCCTCCTCGGCATCGTGGGCAACCAGGCCGCCACCGCCATCGACAACGCCCGGACCTATCGGATGGTGGAGAGCCTGAGCCGGCTCAAGCGCTTCTTCTCGCCGCAGCTCGCCGAGGCGATCGTCACCGGCGGCGCCGACGACCCCCTCAAGACTCACCGCCGGGAGGTCACGGTCGTTTTTCTGGATCTCCGAGGGTTCACGGCATTCGCGGGAAGCGCGGACCCCGAGGAGGTCATGGGCGTGCTCCGCGAATATCACGCGGAGATGGGCAAGCTCATCCTGGAGCACGAGGGGACGCTCGAACGCTTCACGGGCGACGGCATGATGATCTTCTTCAACGACCCGGTGCAGGTCGACGACCCGGCCGAGCGGGCCGTCCGCATGGCGGTGGCGATGCGCGACCAGGTGACGACCCTGATCGGCCGCTGGCGCAAGCGCGGCCACGACCTGGGCCTGGGGGTCGGCATCGCGCAGGGCTATGCAACCATCGGGGCCATCGGCTTCGAGGGCCGCTGGGACTACGGCGCGATCGGCAACGTCACGAACCTGGCGGCTCGGCTGTGCGGCGAAGCTCAGCCCGGACAGATCCTGCTCTCCGCGCGCGTCGCCTCGGAGGTGGAGGCCCTCGTCGAAACGGAGGACATGGGCGCGCTCACGCTCAAGGGCTTCGCCCGGTCGATTCCGGCCTTCAACCTCCTGCGATTGAAGTAGTCCGATCGACAGGTAGGCGAGGCCCGCGCGCCGTCGTCCGCCGCGTGCAACGTCACGTTGGCCGCGTGGCCGCCGTCGAAGGCGTCGTGCATCATCGCGGCGAGCCGGGAACGGCGACCGGCGCCGGCCGCGCCATGACGCGCACGGCGAGCAGCCCGGGCCGACGGCCGGCAGAGTCCGCCCGGATGCGCTACAGTTTTCGGCACCGACGACACTCCGCCCGACGGGAGGTAGCGATGGCAGCAACCGTACGCGGCGCCATACGGGAATTGCTCGACCAGACGATCGCGACGATGGACGCGTTGCTCGAAGCCTCCGACCGCGAGCTCGCGTTGCCCTCGTCGCACGTGTGCGCCCAGGGCAAGGACCTCTGGGCGCTCATCACCAACGACATCGACCACGAGAAGATCCACACGGGCCAGGTCCTCGAAGGACGCTACGAATCGCGCATCACCGCGTCCCCGATGGAGCGATTGGCCGCCGAGTGGCTGGTCGAGCGCGCTCGGCTCATCGGCTCGCTCGTCGGGCTCACCGACGAGCAGTTCAATGCCGAGACCGCGCCCGGCCAGTGGAGCTATCGGGTCGTCGCGAAGCACGTGCTCGAGGTGGAGCTGTCGTCGCTGAAGACCCTCGCCGCCGACCAGGCAGCGCGGGCCAGCTGCGAGCGAGCGGCCGCACGCTAGCGGATCAGCGCGCCGACCCCCGCACCACGACCGTCTTACGGCTTGCCGAACAGCGCGAGGAGGCGCGGGCTCTGGTGCCGCGCCTGGGCCCGGATCAAGGGGAAGGTCACGCCGGCCCGGCGGTAACGTGCCACCCGCGCCAGGACCTCGTCAGGCGTCCCGCACGCCGTCGTGTTCTCGATGAGCGCGCGAGGCAGCGCCTTGGCGACCGCCGCCTTGCCGCCGGTATTGAGGGCGTGCATCAGCATGGGGAAGTCGTCCCGGTTGATCGCGGGCTCGCCGACCCGCAGGCGACGCTCGGTCTCGGCGGGGAAATTCGGCGACTCGAAGCGGCTCGCCGCCTCCCACCGCACCGCGTCCACCGCCTCGTCGTGCGTGTCCTCCACCGAGCACGGGATGATCTGCGCCACCTCGAAGCGGCCCCAGTCCCGGCCGGCCGCGCGCACCGCGTCCTTCAGGATCTTCGCGGCGTTCTCGACGTACTCCGGCGAGGTGTGGGCATCCAGGAGCACGCCATCGCCGAGCTCGCCGGCCAGTTGCAGTCCGGTCCGGCTGATCGAAGCGATCCAGAACGGGACGGACGCGCGGAGCGGACTCCAGTTGAGCCCGGCCTGATCCAGCTCCACCGATTCCCCCTTGTAGGTGATCTTGCCGCCGGCGAGGAGCTGCCTCACGGACTCCACCCACTCCCTGAGCGTCAGCGCCGGAGTGATCGGCACGAGCCCGTGGCGTCGCGCGTGCTTCTCCGTGCAGGCACCGGGAGCGAGTACGATGCGCCCACTCGTCAGCTCGTCGAGCGAGGCTACCGTCTGCGCCATGACCACCGGGCTGCGCAGGCGGACGACCTGCGTGGCGCCGACCGCGATCCTCGTGGTGGCGAGGCCGAAGGCCGTCAGCGCGGTCACGGAGTCACGGTTGCAGAGCAGCGCTTCGGAGAAGAACGCCATGTCGAACCCGCGCTCCTCGGCCTGGCGCGCGAGCGCCGCCATGTCGCGGACGGTCAGCGCGGGATCGTAGCCCATGGCGAAGCCCGTCTTCTCCATTCGCGGCGACCTCCTGGTGCCTATCGGGTGTGAGTGGCGCTCGCAGCCAGACGGATGATCCCACGGATCTCAGCCGTCCACGCCGGGATGTCCGCGCGGTGAGCGATTCCAGGCCTAGCCATCACAGGCCTCCGCCCTCCGAGACGACGTCGAGCGCCGTCCCCAGGTGAACCTTCGTCACCGCCACCAGGTCGTCCACCGTGATG
>Ga0335077_10001509_pt1 | contig 27771 bp, 29 predicted proteins | sample Lox_Sample_31_FD_207151 | JGI IMG/M metagenome (GOLD analysis project Ga0335077, IMG submission 207151) | Soil microbial communities from Loxahatchee National Wildlife Refuge, Florida, United States - Lox_Sample_3.1 | ecosystem: Environmental > Terrestrial > Soil > Wetlands | place: USA... | reverse complement strand
ACAACCCGCGTGCGATAATTGTGCCCGTGCAGTGCCTCGCAGCGGTGCCCCGGAAACGTGATGAAATGCGCCGATGCGAAAACCAGATTGTCCTTGGTGACCGCGATCCGAAAGTCGTTACGCGGCGGCACGAAAGCCTCCTTCGAGCAGCACCACAAAAATCGCGGCTCCGGTAAGATCGGCGGTACTACCCGGATTGAGCTGGTTCATGAGGTCGCGCAGATCCCGATCCAGGATTGCGAGAAGGTGCCTTCCTGCCTCCTGCCGCACCCCGCCGGCATCGAGTACCGTGCGCGCGCGTAGCTGGATGTCGCGGGCACGTGCGCCCCTCTTTCGGAGAATGAGCGTGTCCGGCTCGGCCGCGAGCAGCGTGAGATATGTCTCGACGATGGCATCGCGCCATATCAGCCCGTCGCGCCGGGCGCGCTCCAGCGCCGGAACGGCAACCCCGAACGTTGTGGCGAAGCGCGTCACGTACTCTCGGGCGATCGCATCCCGCTCGCGCGCCAACGCCATCGCCTCGACCAGCGTGACCGACGGCGTTTCGCGGACATCCTGCTCGGCCACGGTTCCGAGCCCGCCGGGGTTCGCGAGACGAATCGCGGCATACACGTCACAGGCGTCGGTCACCGTGGTTTCCAGAAGCACGCGTTCGACCCTGGACTCGAAATCGGCTCCGGAGATCAACGCGGCGCGCGCCAGCGGGGCCAACAGGAGCACGAGGCCCAGATTCGTATTCGCCCTGGTCCAACGTCGCGTGGCTTCGACCGCCGCGCAAATCGTTTTGCCGAGTGGCTCGCTGCCCGCGCCGGCGAACGCAGGTCCAATGGCGATGGCGCTCGCGAGAAAATCCTCGTAGCTCGAGTCCCGGAACGTATGAGCTGGTGAAACGTTTCCGGGCTTGGGCGCACTCACCTCGAGGAGACACGCAAGCTGCGCGTACGCGGCTACCTGCGCGGCACTGTGTGACATTACCGCGGCGGCGTCCGGGCGAGCAGATGATCGACGATGGCCCCCGCGACATCCACGCCGGTCGACGCTTGCAGACCCCGCCACCCCGGAATGCCGTTCACTTCGAGCACGTAGGTCGGGCCATCGCGCGCGGGCAGAAGGTCGACGCCGGCGTATGCGGCCCCCACGGCGCGCGCGGCTCCGAGCGCGAGTGCGGTCCATTCGGACGACAGTGAGCACGGGTACGCCCGCGCGCCCCGCGAAAGATTGGTTCGCCATCCCCCGCCCTCGGCGCGTCGCTCCACCGCCGCGATTACTCGATCGCCCACCACGAACGCGCGTATGTCGCACCCGGCATGATCGATGGCGCGTTGGACGTAATATACCGCGCGAATCGCGTCGAGCGCCCGGCACACGCGGAACGCGATTTCCTCGTCACTCACGCGAACCATGCCCAACCCCATCGAGCCGAACAACGGCTTCACGATCACGTCGCCCATGCCGCGACATGCTCGCACAGCGTCTTCCGCCCGTTCACACACCACGGTTTCCGGCACCGGAATTCCGGCCCGCTCGAGCAGTGTCGAGGTCCAGAACTTGTCCACCGTGCGCTCGATTGCGCGCGGTGGGTTGAGCACGACCACGCCACGTTCTTCCAGGCGATGGAGTGCGTCCACGCGATAGATGATCTGCTCGAGTGAGCCCGCCGGGATGATGCGGGCGAGCACCGCGCCGGCGGCGTCGAGGTCCTCATCGCACGACCACAGGCCGGGTTGTCCCTTCCCCGCTTCGCCCGCCCCTGTTCCCCCGCCAAGCCGCGCCACCAGACCCTCATACGCGACCACCCGCCCCTCGTGCCCGCGTTCGCTCAACGCGCGACACAGCTGCGCCGTGTGCCACCCGGTCCGAGCGGCGAGAATCGGCACGCGCATCGTCAGGATTCCCGGAGCGAGGCCCGCAGCATGTCGGGGTCGAGCCGGCCCGCGTGGTGCGTCTTCCCCGATTCCGTGCTCGTGAGCCAGACCTCGGCCGGACTGAACAGCAGCGGGTCGATCTTGTAGAAGTCACCGTTGTAGCGCTGGAACGTCTCATAAAACGGTGTGCCGTAGTCCGCGGACGCTACCGCTGGTAGCCGTGGAGTGATTGCTTCGAGCTCCGCGTCGCTTGCGCGCACCAGATAGTGCGCCTGTCCTCCGTAGAGGATGCAGTCGTTGGTCCTGCCGATGGCCCGGAGGTCGTTCTTCGCGACTGGAGCAAGCGGCGCCGTCCCCGCGGCAGCCATGATGCGTGTGACGTCGAATCCCAGCGCATCGAGCTTGTGCAGCCCGGTTTCGAGCACGCGCGCGGAGATCTGCACCCCGCCAGCGATACTCGCCGTCGGGGCGACGACGAGTGTGAGACTCGCGGGCGCGAGCCTCGCTTTCTCCCCCACCCAGGAAACGACTGCATCGGTGGGCAGGGTGCGGGTCTCGAGCACCAGGACGCCACGCTGCGCCTGCTCGCCGTAGCCCAATTTTCGAAACAGCTCGCCTTCGACCCGAGCATGCGCTCGCAGCGGTCCCGAGCCCATCGCGAAATACTTGTCGATCTGAACGACCCAGCCGGCATACTGAGAGGCCATGCACGCCACCGCCGGATGATCGGTCGTGACGACCACCCCCGGCCACTGGTCGCCGGCGATGGCGAGGGACGTGTACGCGATTCGACCCAACCCGCCCATGCAGATTTCCGCGAGCGCCAGACCTGCCTCGTACCCGCCCGGAACGTCGATTCCAGCATCGATCAGCCGGCATCCGTTGCCGAGCCGGTGAACGGCGACGCGCGCGACATCCGCGCGCTGCTCCAGACGATCGGCAATCGCGGCGGAGCGTTCGTTCACCTGCAATGTCGTCACGCGGCGCTCCACGCGAGGATCTCGCCACGTCCGAGCTCCGCCATGTCCCCGCAGTAGCGACGATACGATCCGCCGATGTGCTCGCTTGTGAGCGAGAGGTCATAGGTCGCGCGCAGATGGCGCAGCAGGACCCGCACATGAGGCGGGCGGTACGTGCAGGCATAGGGAAACAGCGGGTCCGACTCCACACCGCCCAGGACGATGATCGAGCCGCGCTTCAGGAACCGCCCAACGGGCGGCGCCGCCCTGCCGCCGATCAGGAGCGTACCGGCGATCATGCCTCGCCCCGCGCCCGCCGCCGCAGCGCCCATCACGACCACGATGCCCCGGCGCATGCGGGCCGCCGCCCCCGCTCCCGCACCGCCGCGGATCACGACCTCGCCTCCGGTCACGCCACGCGACGCTCCAGGCAGTGCACCGGCCGCATTCGGTCCCACACTGCCTTGGACCAGGACACTCCCTCCCATCAGCCCCGCCGCCAGGTCAGGCCCCACCGAACCCTCGATGACGAGCGTCCCGCGCGCCTGGGCAGTCGCGATTCCCGCGGCGCGCTCGAGGTCACCTTCGAGGACGAGATGCTGCGAGCGTTCGCCCTCCACGCGAAACAGCTCACCCAGCGGCATTGGCTGTCCGTCGTAGCGCAATGGGAGAGCCGCGATTTCGGCGCTCGTGCGATCGGCCAGGCGATCCGCCGCGATGCGCGAGGCATCAAGGGCGCTTGTCAGCGGCTGGCGTAACGTGAGCACGATGCGATCGCTCATTGGCTCGCCATGATCGAACGCAGCGGGAAATGATGGGGCCCGAGCTTGCCGCCGTAATTGCCCGCGGAAATCGAGATGACGCGTCCCGCATCTCCTGTCCCACATGCCGCGCGGATCCCGGCCCGCATCGCTTCCTGAATCGCCCCGCCGTCCAGACCATCGAGCACGATTTCGAGCACGGCACCGATCCCTTCCGGGAGGGCGCTCGCCGTGAGGGGTCGCAGTGTGGGCGAGAAGGCGTCATTCGTGGTCGCGATCATCTTCTTGTAGCGTCGCGATCCAACCTTGCTACCGCTGCGCACGATTCCGCCCGGGAAGGGCAGAATCACGCCGGGCAGCGGCTCGATCGCCAGCACCGCCGCCTCGGCGGCCGCGAGTGCCGCGTCCGCATCGCGCGCCAGAATGAGAAAGTTGCCGCCGCCGACTGCCTTCTGCATTCCGAACGTCTCGTCTATCAGGAACTCGCCTTCCATGACGGGAATACGCCAGTAGCGGCGCCCCGCGATCACTTTGCTCGCCTGGAACCCGTCGCCGAATACGCGCAGCGCTTTCCCGACGCCAAGTCGGTCCGGAGCCGTGGGCAGCCCATCGAAGCACGCCGTCGTCGGGCAGGTGAGCACCGTTTGCCCCAGCCGCTCGATGAGTCTCGTGGGCAGACTCTCCTTGTCCATGGTAAGCAACAGCACGCTGATTCCCGGCCGCCCATCCGGAGTCGCTTCCGTTCCGACGGCGCGTTCGATTCCCGCCTCGCATTTGCAACCAATGACCGAGGTGGCAAAGCCGGTGAGCTTCACAGCCGCCTCGCGGGCCCAGCGCTCCGTCTTGGCGGTGATCACCACGCGCGAGGCGCGCATCGTGAACGCCTCGGCGAACGTGTCCTCGATCAAGACCCCGTTGAGTCGCATGTCAGGAGCCGAGGGGGGCGTCGGGAATCGAGCGTACCGGGTAGTTCTCGAACGCCACGGTGGCGAACTGCTCGAAGTGGCGTTTCACACCGGGCAGCACGCGAGTGTCGTACGCCGGCCGAACGTGCAGGCGGCGGCCTCGCGGAGCGCGCACCAGCGCGCCTTCCGAAACGACCACGGTACCACCCTTGAGCACGTATCGCGGCGTTGCGAACATGCGGGACCTATCCGCCTCGCTCGTGTAGATGGTCACGTCGGCATCGGCACCCACACCCAGGTGTCCCTTGCGGCGCAGGCCCAGCAGGCGCGCCGGAGCCGCGCGAGTGATGATCGCAATTTCGGCGAGCGAGTATTCGCGGCTGAGCCCATCGAGCAGCGCGCCACCTCCGAGCAGTTTCTGGTTCACCCGTTTTAGCTGATCATCGCGGTACGCCCGGTCCATCAGGAGGCGAATCAGTTCCGGATACGAGCGAAACGAAGCCCCGTTTGGGTGGTCGGTCGAGAGCACGACCCGCCATGGATCTCGAGCGAGCAGGAAGAGCTCGAGCCCCACGGCCCACTGCAGCGCCGCAACTGCCGCTCGCTCGCGATACGAGTAGGGAACGATGCCGCATCCGGTCTCGAGCTCGAGATCGATGTTGGTCCATTTTCGTCCGGTGCTTGCATGCAGCAGATATTCCACGGGAGCATCGGCGGTGAGCGTCGTGGCGGGCCCGAACATCACCTGGCCCACGTCGACGCTCACCTCCGCGTGATCATTGACGTACTCGATCAGCTCGCGGGCCCGGGACTTCCATCCCTCGCCGTAGCTGTGAAACTGGAGATGAGTGTAGTGCGCGCGCCGGCCATCCAGGGCGCGCATCGTCTCGAGCGTGGTCGCGGCATTTCCGGGTCGGCCGAGATTGTTGCAGTGAATGTGGACCGGATGCGGCAGCGTGAGGCCGTGTGCCGCCGCAGCGAGAGTTTCGAGAATCTTGCGAGGCGTGACGCGGCTCGAGCCGACGGGATCATCGATGCCGGTGACGTTCCGTTGCCCGCTCTTCCACGCCGCCAGCCCTCCTGGGTTCACGATCTTGATCGCGTATCCACCACCCGCTCCCAATAGCCAGGCCGCGAAGTCCTGCGTGACGGCAGTGTCGCCTTCGTTGATGCGGTCGAGCAGGTATTCGTTGTTGCCCATGAGCAGGAAGCAGCCCGCATCGACAATCGGCGTATCGTCGAGCTCCGCGTGGGCCTGCCGGGCGGCGATTGGCGCCACAGCCGCTTCCATGACCGTCGTATAGCCCAGCCCGGCGTAGCGATATCCCGTCGTGAACGTGCTGGGCAGCGTTCCCCCGGTTCCGGAACGCCCCTCGCTCAACGGTCGACGCTCCCGATCCGCCGCGTGTTCTTCGGGCAGGAGCCGGCGTCCGTGATTGACGGTCGCCCCCGCGATGTGCGCGTGGATATCCACACCGCCGGGCATGACCACCATACCTCGAGCATCGAGCGTGGGAGCACCGGCCGCGACCTGGGCGACGATCTCGCCGTTCTCGATACAAACGTCCCGCACTGAGCCGTCGATGCCGTTGGCAGGATCGTAGACCGTCCCCCCCGCGATCCGGAGTGCCACGCTCACCTCATGTGCCCAGGCGCTCGAGCAATGCGCCGAGGACGCCTGTTGCGGAACGAGGGCTGCCTGCGAGCACGGCTGTGAGCGGCAACGGAACATCGTCCATCCGGAAGGCCATCCCGGCTTCATGAATTCCCGGCACGCCAGTGTCCACCACCACCGTGGGTTTCACTCGTGCCGCACTCGCCCGCGGCCCAATGAAGACCGTGGGCATCGAGCTCAGCACGGCGACAAGCTTGGGCGGAAGTGAACCCGGATCGCCAGCGATCAGCAGGGCATCAAGCTCCCGGTCCCAACCCTGGCCGTCGACAATCTCGTCGGGCCGATATTCCGGACTGCCAGACCCGAAGTCGACCGCCATCGGAAAACCCGTCTGCCAGGCAAGCACCTGAGCGGCGCCGGATCGATTTCCCCCCGCCGTGAGCGATGAGAGGGCGGCCCGCGTCGGGCCGTTCAGGGCCTGGGCAAGCGCGATGAGTGCCTCGGAGCGATCGGGATCGCGGCTCGACTCGCTCGATTCGTTGTCGTGGACCAGAACCACGTAGGTGGCGCGTAACATCCGCTGGGCGAGGTCCACGAATGGCCTGAGCTGATCCGGCACGAGCGGCGCGCGCCCAAGGACGGCGGCTCGCAGCACTCCCAAGGCCGCCACTTCGAGATCTCGCTCGATGCTGAATCGCACCCCAGCAAGCGAGAGCCCGCGGCGGCTGCCAACGTCAACCGCCACGAGGGTCGGCACGTTGTCGGGATTCACAACCCGCGCCACGTAACGGGGCCAGTGCTCGGTTGGATCGACGCCCCAGAACGCGATCAGGTCCGCGTGACGCCGGATCTCGCCCAGCGTGGCGCCGATCCTGCCCCGCCGCTGCGACGCCAGCACCTGCTCCGCCGCGAGCGAAGTGCTGCTGTCGAGCACAGCCCGGAGCCGATCGGCGATCGCGACCGCGGTCCGCTGCGCGTCCACGCTCAGCTCCGGCGCGAGATACACGAGCGGCCGGCGCGCGCTGCCCAGCAGCTGGGCAGCATCGGCGAGCGCGCGCTCGAGTGTGACGGGTTGGTCGCGCGAGCGCACCTCGTCCGGCACGACGCCGGTGCCGAACCAGGTGCGACCGAGATCGCAGCCGTTCCGCACGTCCGTAATCCGGCCGTTCTCGGTGGTGACGGTGAGATCGTCGCAGCTCAAGCCGCAGCCGAGACACGTGACGTGCTCGTGCACCGCGTTCATGCGAGTCGACGCTTTCGGCCCGCGGTCGTGAGCTCGCGATACACCTGTCGCGCGCGCGAGACGAGCGCTTCGTGGCAGCGGCAGAGCGTGGACGCATGGGCGAATACGGTGCAAATCGGGTCGCCGCGCGAAAAGCGGGAGAACGGCGCCGGGATGTCGCGAACCGTGGGGTCTCGAAGCCACATGGTGGTGTCACCGATCATCACGGACTCACGCGCGTAGACGACGCCTTTCCCCGAGGCTCCGAGCATGGTGCGCCGCACCCGCCGGGGGAGGGTGCCCGAGCAGGCAGCGACGTGAATCGAGAACACGGCAACGCCGAGCGACCGTTCCAGGAGCTCCATGGCCGCCGTATAGCGCGGATTTATCTCGAGGGCGTACGGAACGCTGCCTCGCCACATGACGTCGATGCCATTCACTCCCACCAGGCCAAATTCGCGCGTTATGCAATCCACGAGGTTCCGGCCCGCCTCCACGCGCGCCACGCTCTGGGCTTCGGAGCAAACGATGTTTCCCGAGTAGCGGTACGGAGCGGCGCCGAAGGCTCGATCGCCCGCGAGCAGTCGTGTCATTCCGAGCAGTACGGCTCGTTCGCCGTCCGCCGCGAAGAGCAGCGACCCCGGTTCTCCGGCGACGTACTCCTGGTAATACGTCCCCGGGGCGTGGCTCGACCGATCGCCCCGCGAATTCCAGAACGCGATTCCATGCCCGCCGCCCGACCGGCGTGGCTTCACAAGCCAGCGCACATCGCCATGGACGGGTGGAGTCGTGCGCACGCGCAGCGCGGGGAGTCCCAGGCGCCGCAGCGTGCGGCTCAACTGCACCGGATCGCGCGCCGCTCGGAGTGTGTCGGGTGAGTTGCCCAACAAGGTTCGGTTCACCGCCAGGCGCTCCACTGCCGCGGGGTGGTTCTCGAACGGCGCCGAGTAGGCAACCAAATTTGCCGCGATGCCCTGCGCGAGCAGTGCGGCCCGGTGGGCCGAGAAGCGCGCTCCAGGCGCCCGCGCGCGCACGACGTGCGTCGCGCGCTCTGCGAGATCCAGGTCCGCGAAGCCGTCGATCGCCGCGACATCCCAGCCCGCGCGAGTAGCCGAGTCGACCAGGCCGCGCGTGGAGATTCCCGCAATGAGCACCGTCGGCCGGCGCGCCATTCAGCCGAGCCCGAGCCGCTGACGTGCGGTAACAACGGGAATGACGTACAAATGATCGAGGACGGTCCCCTTCGCCTCCCGGATCCCCAGCCGGTCAACGAGCGCCTGGTGCGCGCCACCGGCCAGGCCATCCGCGAGCAAGGCCGCTCCCTGAGCTGCTTCCTTCGCCCCGGCGAAACCTTCGAGCAGGCGCGCCGATCCAAAGGGCTGGAGTCGCGCAACCAGAGCAGCCACGACGCGCGGCACACGCGCGAGTCGGCCCGACAGCACGAACTCGCACGGCTGTCCCACCGAGACCGCCATCGCCACCGCCGCCTTCACGGTCTGATCGAGCAACGCGTCGAGCGCGAGCAGCTCGCTCGGGCTCACCGCCGACTCGAACCGCTCGGGCCCGACGCCCCTGCCCCAGCCCGCGACGGTGCTCGCGCCGCCGCCGAACAGCATGCGTTTGGGAATTTCGCCTGCGAGAAACGCGACCTCACCGTCGAGCGCGCCGGCGGCCTGGAACCCGAGCGGCCCCGCTGAGCCCCCGATCCCGTCGACGATGCGGCCTTCGCGGACAGCCAAGACCGCCGTGAACGCGCCGCCCAGCTCCACGAGCACGAGCGACACCGCACCCGGATCGGATCCCGCCCGTCGACACGCATCGACAATCGCCACGGCGGCCGCGCCCACCTTGTCGGCCGTACCCATGTCGATGCGGTTGACCTTGCGATGTGCCGGAACCGACGCGAGGTGAATGACGCCGGGCGTGAACACGAGCGGCAGCGCCGAACGGGCGAGGGTGCGCGCCAGACCGCGGATACCGCCAATCCCCCCCTCTCCGGCCTCCCCGGGGGCGGCGAGAAAGGCGAGTCGCAGCTCGTCCTCCGTCACCGCCGATCCGCGGACGAGCGGCAATCCGTATCCGGACGGCCCCGCCACGAGGTCCACTGGTCCGGCGTCGTGCAGCAGCCTGAGCAACACCTGTGGATCCTGCACCGCTTCCGCAGTCGGGAAACTCCGGTCCAGGAACACTCGTCCATCATCGAGCCCGCAGACGTCGATGCTCTTCGTCCCCGGGTCGATCCCGATGACACGGGGCATGGGATTACGAGCGGTGCTTCCCGAGATCTCGCGCCAGCTCGGCGATCGACTCCGCATCGAGCACGAGGTCATTGCGCTCGAACAGTCGGGCGATGCACGCCCGATGCAGCTTCATCTTGAAGCTGCCGATCGCGAGCGCGCCGAAGCACCGTACCCCATCCTTCACCTGGCCGTCGTCGTTCGGCTCGACGCCTTCGACGCCGAGGGGCGGAACCGCGTTCACGTCGGCGATCACGCGCAAGCCGGCCCGACCGGCCCAGGCCGCGTGCGGCACCAGCGGGACCCCCGCGGGCCCGGCATTCAGCACGACGGCGGCAGCTTCGATGGCCTGCCCGATCTCAGCCGAGCTCACGACGGCTCGGGCGCGCACAGAACCGCCGAATCGCTGGGTGACTGTCCGTTCGGCGCGCGCGCCGCTGTCGGCCGATCGTGACGTGATCAGGACATCCGCGCCCTGCTTGGCGAACAGGCCGGCCGCGCGCAGACCGACGGGTCCGGTTCCCGCGACGACCACCACTCGGGCACCGCGCACCTCGCCCGCCGCTTCGAGGAGTTTCACGACCGCAGCCACGGCCGTCGTGTTCGATCCATTCGAATCGAGCATGAGCGATACGGAAAATGGACCGAAAAACGCCTTCCGGGCGGCGCGCAGCAGGCCTTCGCCGGCCGTCATGTCCGCCCCGCCGATGAACACGGCGGTGTTCTTCAGGTCCTTGGGGCCTCGGGTGAAAATGCAGCCATGGATCAGATCGCGAACGTCGGCTTCGACGACGCCGCCATAGCTCATGACGTCTTCGGCACCGGCGTCGTGGGCCACGACGCGATCGAATACACTCGGCAGCCGCGAGCTGTCGAGCTGTAGCAGCAGTTTGCGCATGAACGGCTACCGGGTGGGAGCGCGCTTATCCGCCCCCACCCGGTGGTGCCCCGGTCGAGGTGCGATCAGGCCTTGTCTGCCCCGCCCGCGAACGGATGCGTGGCGGTCTTGGCGCCCGAGATGACCGCGTCGAGCTTCGGCTGGCCGCGCAGGGCGCGTTCAATCGATTCCTTCGTCGCCTGATAATTGAACTTGAAGATCTTCTTGTCGTCCTTCGCCTGCCAGTGGATGAACACGCCGACGAGGATGCAGTAGTCGTCGGCCTTGTCACGCGGGATGACGCCCGACGCCACGCTGTCGACGACGGCACGGGCGACGGCGGCCTGCGCCGGCCCGAACATTTGCACGGCTTGGCCGGCGTTCTTGATCGTCACCTTGTTGAACAGCAGCGTGTCAGGCTTGGCGGGGAGGTTGGGCGTAACGACCGCCAGCAGCGTGGTAAATCCGTCGGTGTTTCTCGAGAGCGCATTGACGAAGGCTTGGCCGGCGTGCCCTTGCTTCGAGCCGATGATCAAGTCGATGTGCGCGACTTCATTGCCATCGCCAACCAGTGATTCGCCGATGAAGAAATCTGCTGCCATAACTCCTCCCGATCCGGAAGTGGTCCTCGTCGAAGCGGTATCGGAGCGGCGCGGCTGGCGCGATCATCCGAGGCCACGCGGTCCCGCAGAGGCGGGTAGCTCTAGGTAACCGTTGCTGGAATCGCTAACGTGCCGGGCGTTTTCCGGGGTGTCAAGGTGGGGAAAAACGGCCGTTACGGCGGCGGTTCACCACCCGTCGCGACGCGCCACACCTCGTCCGCGAGCCAGTCGAGTCGCTGTTGGGAGTATTCGAGCTCGGCGGGGGTCATGACTCGCGCGCGGCGCGCGACCTCCCGCGCGTGCTGCAGCAGTTCCTCGAGCACCTCACGAAGCGGACGGTTGCTACGACGCTCCATGTCCGGCGGTGTCTTTACGGTCCGCCCTTTGGATTTCACGCCGTCTGTGCACCGAGCAGCCGGTCATCGGCATTCTGGAAATCGCCCGCCGTGGCGCGGACCGCGGCCGCGATTCCCTCGGCGGCGATGTACGACTCGACCAATCGCAGGCCGAAATAATAACCCGCCCGTTCCGGCAACACCTTCCCTTCGATGACTCGGGCCGCTGTGCGCGTGCCGCCGGAGAGAAATCGCAGCCTCAGGCCCAGCCCGCGCTCGTCGAGCAGTGGCCGCATCACCCGGCGCAGAAACGCGTCCAGCTCGCGGCAGCGGCGGTACTGGCGCCGCGTAAAACCAAAGTATTCCCACGGCTCGAACCCCGGAGCGACCGCCTGGGCGGCCGCGACCGCGAGGCCCTCGTTCACGAGCAGCTCGCGTAACGTCGCGCGGCTGCCCGTCTCCCAGTAGTCGTACGCGCCCGATTCGGCCACGAGCCGCCTCAGATCAGCGCGGCTCGTACGGGAAGTGTAGCGTACCGCGTGGGCCACTTCGTGCGCGATCCAGAGGGGGAGCAGATGGGGGGCGAGGCCCATTCCATACGTCTCCGGATTGGCGCGACCGGTGAAATGTTCGAGGCACACAAAGGCGGCTCCCCGGCCCCCGACTACGAGCTCGCCCGCGTTCGCCGCTCCCACACCGACCATCAGATACACATCGACCGGGCAGTCCGCCTCGCAGCGCTCGAGTGCCCGTTCCAGCCCCTCTTCGGCGATTCGCGCCACATCCACGTCCGCCAGTAATTCGAGCAAATCGCCGCGCGCTGCCCGGACCGTCGCGGCGATCACGGATTCAGCCTGAGCGGACCCGGGATCGATGACGTAGTTGCGCCAATAACTCGAGAGGATCGCGTGGTGGCGTTCGAAGTAGCGCCCGTACGCCGCGACGGGATCAGGCGAGGCGAGTACGGCCTGGAACTCTGGAACCAGATTGATGAGCATGGGCGCCGGAACGGCGTCCAATTTGGGAAGCAGCGCGGCCCGAAACAAGCCGCACCGGGTGCCGCAGGTCTCGCTTAGGGCCGGTCGCGCATCTTCCGGCTCATTTCACTCAAGAACCGCCGCTCGGCGGGGGTGAGGCTGTCGATGCCGCGAGCCGAGATCTTGTCGAGCACGCGGTCGATCTCGGCTTGTGCGGCATCCCGCGCCGGAGGCCGCGGGCGTTTGGGGGGTTCATTCGATCCGCCACCGGCGACGCGCGCCGACTGCACGACCACGCTCGCCTCCGGCGTCCGCCGCAGCCGCCGCTCGGCGCGTGCCAGCCACCAGGCGGACGACTTCAGGTAGAGAAATCCGGCCCCGAACCCGCCGAGGTGGGCGAGGTACGCCACCCCATCGGACAGCGTGAGCAACGCGAGCAGGAACGAAATCCCCACGGCGAACGTGACGAGCCATTTCGCGCGAATCGGAGCGGGGAATGGGAAGATGTAGATCGGCTGATCCGGCCAGTACCAGGCAAATGCGAGCAGCACGCCGTAGACCGCGGCCGAGGCTCCCACGATCGGGCCGACCGGCTTGAGCTGCATCAAGGCGAATGACAGCGCCGCGCCCCCGAGCCCGCACAGGAAGTAATACAGGATGAAGCGCCGGCCGCCCATGCGCTCTTCCACCGGCGGTCCGAACATGAACAGCGCCAGCAGATTGAACGCCAGGTGCAAGAGGCCCGAGTGGAGGAACATGTACGTGATGAACGTCCACGGACGCGACAGCGCGGACAGCGGATCGAACTCGAGCACCTGCTGAAACCGCGGATCGACGAGTATGGTCTTCTGGCACAAGAAGGCCACGAGATTGGCGACGAGCAGGCGCCGAACCCAGGGGCTCAAGCCAAATGTGCGCTGCGATTCCATCGGTGGGTTATCCCCCGCGCACGCCTTCCGGGTTCCGTGCGAGCTTTACGATACGCTCGCATAGCTCCGGAAACTCGATCCCCGCGGCGCGGGCCGCTTGCGGGAGGAGGCTCATGCGTGTCATGCCGGGAAGCGTATTCGCTTCCAGGCAAAAGATGTCGTCGTCGGGGCTGAGACGGAAGTCGATACGGGAGTAGCCACCCAACTTGAGCGCGCGATGCGCCTCGAGCGCGAGCTCCTGAACTTGGCGCGCGACGCGGGGCTCGAGTGGAGCGGGGAAAATTTCCTGCGACATGCCGGGCGTGTACTTGCACTCGTAGTCGAATATCTCGTGCTTTGGAACGATTTCTCCTACCGGCAGCGGCACGTCGCCCAGCACGCCAACGGTCAGCTCGCGGCCCGGAATGAATTGTTCCGCCATGATTTCGTCATCGTAGCGGGCTGCCAGCCGCACGGCATCGTCCAGGCGGTTTGCGTCTTTCACGAGCGACAGCCCTACGGTTGAGCCACCCTTCGACGGCTTGATGATCACCGGCCAGCCGAGCGCGGTGGTGATGTCCTCCGCACCAACCGGCGCCATGAACCATGCGGGCACCGGCACGCCGCTCGCGCGGAACAGCCGCTTTGCCAGGTCCTTGTCCATCGCCAGCGCGCTGCCGATCGGGCCCGACCCCGTGTACGGCACGCCGATGACATCGAGGACGGCCTGCAATGTTCCCCCTTCGCCACGTCCGCCGTGTACCGAGAGAAACAGCACCTCGGCATCCCGCACCGCGGGGAGCCCGGCCAAGCCACTGGAGAGCATGTTTTGTTCCCGCGCGACCAGGTCGCCCGTCTCCGGCGCTTCGCGTCCCACCATGGCGCTCCCGCCTCCGAAGAGGCGCGCTTCCTCGGCCTCGGACAGGGTGCCCTGCGTCGTATCGACCACGCACACCTGATGGCCGCGACGTCGCAGTGCAGCGACAATTTCGGCCGCGCCTGCGAACGCCACGGTGCGCTCGGGAGTAGCTCCTCCCGTGAGCACGGTCACACGCATTACCGAATCCCCGCGAGCTGATGCAGCACATCGTAGCGCGTCACGATTCCCGCGATGGCGCCGTCACGCCGCACGAGCACGGCAGGCGTTTCACGCGAGAGCAGCGTGGTGAGACGATCCACCGGCAGTTCGGCATCGACGACCGGAAATGGGGGATCCATGAGTTCTCCCACGGGCCGATCGAGCGTGCCGGGGTGCTCGAGGGCTCTGGCCATCAGCGCCTGTTCCGAGATGGCTCCGACGCCGTCGCCGCCGTCAAGCACGGGAAGCTGCGAGACATTGTAAGTGCTCATGAGGTTCAAGGCCTGCCGCACCGTGGCCTGCGGCGCCACATGGATGAGTGGTGGCGCACCATTGCCCTTGGCACCCACCAGCCGCCCGACGGTAGTGCGCTCGGAATCGAGAATCTGATTTTCGCGCAGCCATTCGTCGTTGTACACCTTCGATAGATATCGCTCGCCCGTATCGGCCAGGACGGTGACGACCAGGGCTTTGGGATCGTCGACCCGGCGCGCCACCTCGAGCGCGCTCACGAGATTGACCCCCGTCGAGCCGCCGGTGAACAATCCCTCTTCGCGGGAAAGCCGGCGCGCAATGAGCATGGCGTCTTTATCGCTCACCGCGATCCATTCATCGATCACCTGCCAGTCGAGCGCCGTCGGGAGCTTGTCTCCCCCGATGCCTTCGACCTTATAGGGATGCCCCTCCGCGTGCTCACCCGTCTGCGCATAGGCCATGTAAATCGATCCGACAGGATCGCCGGCGATGACGCGGATCTTGGGATTCTTCTCCTTGAGAAACCGCCCCACGCCGCTCACCGTGCCGCCGGTTCCCGGGGAACAGACGAAATGCGTTACGCGGCCTTCGGTTTGTTCCCAGATCTCAGGGCCCGTGGTCCGGTAGTGCGCTTCGGGGTTCACCGGGTTGTAGTGCTGATCCGCGAAGATTGCGTTGGGATGCGCGGCCGCGATCGCTCGGCCCTTGACGATGTAATTCTCGGGATGATCGGGGGGAACCGCCGTCGGGGTGATGATGACTTCGGCGCCCAGCGCGCGCAACAGCCGCGCTTTCTCCTGTGACATCTTGTCCGGCATCGTGAAGATGCAGTGATATCCCTTCACCGCGGCCGCGATCGCGAGGCCAACGCCCGTATTGCCCGACGTCGCCTCGACGATCAGCCCTCCCGGCTTCAGGCGTCCGGCGCGCTCTGCAGCCTCGATCATCGCGATGCCGATCCGATCCTTAACCGAGCCTCCCGGGTTGAAGAACTCGGCCTTGGCGTACACCGGCGTGCGGATTCCCTGCGTCAGCTTGTTGAGACGAATGAGCGGAGTCCACCCGATCGTCTCGAGGACGTTGGCGTATGGCTTAGCGTGGGACGGCATGTGCGGTGTCGGCTTTGGTGCTGTCGGCTTTGGTACTCTCCGCCCGCGTGCTGTCTTGTCGCCCCGGAGGTGGGCCGGGGACGTCAGCCGTGGCCGGTTGCCCGGCGCGGCCCGTACGGCCACGCGGGCGGCGGAACTCGATTGGCTGCAGGAACGTCGCTCCTACCGGAATTCCACGCCGCCGGGCCGGCGCGAAGCGCAGCCTCTGGGCGCCCGCGAGCGCCGCGGAATCGAGCCCGGGATAGCCGCTCGATTCCGCTACGCGCGACGAGTCCGGTGCGAGGTGGCCCGTAGAATCCACGAATAACCGCAGTACGACATCCCCTTCGACTCTCTGGTCGTACAGGCGCGGTGGATACTGAATCGGCGCATCGCCGTTCAGGGCGACGGGCGCCTCCTGGTCGGGAGGGGCGGGCGTGGCCGGACGGCTCGGCGCCTGCTCCACCGGCTCGGATTTGCGGCAGGCGAGTGCGACCACGAGCAGAATGGCCGCGTGCCGCGCCCTCATACAGAGCCTTCGAGCTGTCGTTTCCATCCTGCCAGACGATTCAGGGCCTCGAGCGGCGACAGCGAGTTCACGTCCAGATCCTTCAACTCGAGCATAACTGGATGAGTGCCGCCGGAAAACAGCCCGAGCTGCTGGGCATCGGGTGGCACGGGGGGCTGGTGGCTCGCGACGTGGTGTCCGGCCTCGAGTAACGCAAGCACCTGGGCCGCCCGAATCACCACGGGAGCCGGCAGGCCCGCCAACCGGCCGACGTGAATCCCGTACGATCGATCCGCCCCGCCCGGCTCGAGACGGTGCAGGAACACGACCTGATCCCCGACTTCGCGCACCGCCACGTTGTAGTTCCGGGCGTGCGCCAGCTCTTCGGTCAGCTGGGTCAGCTCGTGATAGTGCGTGGCGAAGATGGTCTTGCACCCGACCGCGTTGTGGAGATGCTCGGTAACGGCCCACGCGATCGCCACACCGTCGTACGTCGACGTTCCCCGGCCGATTTCATCGAGCAGGACGAGACTCCGTCCGGTCGCGCCATGCAGAATAGCGCTCGTCTCACTCATCTCGACCATGAACGTCGACTGGCCGCGCGCGAGATTGTCGGCGGCGCCGACGCGCGTGAACAGGCGGTCGACCACCCCCACTCGCGCGGCGCGGGCCGGCACAAACGATCCCATCTGGGCGAGCACGATGCCGAGCCCCACCTGTCGCAGCAACGTGGATTTCCCGGCCATGTTCGGCCCCGTGAGGACGATCACGCGAGCGGCCTGCTCGAGCCGCACGTCGTTGGGGATGAACGCTTCGCGTGGCAAGCGGCGCTCGACCACCGGGTGACGGCTGCCCTCGAACCACAGATCGAAGCCGTCGTCCACCACCGGCCGCACGTACCGCTCGCGTTCCGCGACCTCCGCCAGCGTGCTCCACAGGTCGAGCTGGGCGAGCAGCAACGCCGTCGAATGGATGCGCGCGCTCGAGGCGGCGATCCGGTGTCTGAGCTCGTCAAGCACTGTGGCCTCGCGCGTGCCGATACGCTCTTCCGCGCCGAGCACCTTCGCCTCGTGCTCCTTCAATTCCGCCGTTACAAAGCGTTCGGCACCCGAGATCGTCTGTCGGCGCTCGTAGGTTCCGGGGACGCGGTCAAGATGCGGCCGCGTCACCTCGATGTAATACCCGAACACCTTGTTGAAGCCGACTTTGAGCGACGAGATCCCGGTGCGCTCGCGCTCCCGCCCCTGAAGCGACGCAATGTATTCCTTGCCGTCGTCCCGCGCGCGCTTCAGCTCATCGAGCTCCGCATCGAAGCCCGTTCGAATCGCGTCGTCGTCGCCGAGCTGAGCCGGAGGACGGTCGACCAGCGCGCGGTCGAACTCGGCGGCGATGTCGGCGAGCAGGTCGAACCGCGCGGCGGCGGCTTCGACGAGCGTCGCGGGTGCGCGAGTCTCGAGTCCATTGAGGGCCGCCTGCACGTCGGCCAGGCGGAGCAGCGAATCCCGCAGCAATCCCAGCTCCCGCGGCGTGGCCCGGCCCAACGCCGCCCGGCCGGCGAGCCTCTCGATGTCCCGGATACCATCGAGCGCTTCGCGGGTGCGCTCGCGGCCGCGTGTGTCGCCAAGGAAGAGCGCCACGGCGTCGAGCCGCGTGTTGATCTCCCCGGGATCCACGAGCGGCGCGAGCAGAGAGCGGCGCAGCAGCCGCGCACCCATCGGCGTGCGCGAGCAATCGAGGACCTCGAGCAGAGTCGCGCCTTCCGTCCCCGGACGTAGCGGTTCGACGAGCTCGAGATTGCGCCGCGTCATTTCATCGAGTGGCAAGACATCCCTGGGACGGCGCACGACCGGCCGGGAGATGTGTGGCAGGCCACCGGGCTTGAGCTCGCGCGCGTACCTCAGCAGTGCCCCGGCGGCGCCGAGGGCAGGCGCATCACTCGATTCGATGCCGAGGCCGTCGAGCGACGCGATTCCGAACGTGCGGGTCAGATCCTCGCGGGCCAGCTGGACGTCGAACTCCCAGGCGTCGCGCTCGGTGTGGGGCAGCTCGGCATGATGCGGCGTTCCCGCGGGGACAACGATTTCAGCGGGCTCATAACGCGCCACAGCGGCGGCAATCTCGGCTGCGGCCACCGTTTCGAGTGCGAACTCCCCCGTGATCAAGTCGAGCGCGGCGAGGCCCGCGGCCGCGGCGCCCGCAGCCCTCGGGTCCAACGCCACGAGATAGTTGTTGCGATTCCGCTCCAGCCAGTCGTCGGCCAGGACACTGCCGGGGGTGACCGTTTCCACGACCTCACGACGCACGATCCCCTTGGCGAGTCGGGGATCCTCCACCTGCTCGCATATGGAGACCCGGTGACCCTTGGCGACGAGACGCCGCAGATATTCGAGACCGGCTTTCACGGGCACGCCGGCGAGTGGGACCAGGGCGGCGCCCCCGTTATTGCGAGTCGTGAGGGTGAGCCCCAGCTCGCGTGCCGCGAGACGGGCGTCGTCCTCGAACATCTCGTAGAAATCGCCCATCCGGAAAAACAGGATCGTGTCAGGATGCCGGGCCTTGATTTCCCGGTACTGCTGCATCAACGGCGTGCCGGCTTCAGCCCGCGCGGTCATGGCTCCTCCACCACGAATGGCTGGCCGCCGAGCTTGGTCTTGAGCGTCTTCTGCATCCGCTCGGCGTCTACCCGCGTGGGGTATCGTCCCACCCGCACTTTGAAGAGACCGCTCGTGTCACGAAACACCCGCGCGTCGTATCCCATTGCCTTGAGACGCGTCAGGACCTCATCGACTTGAGGGGCGCTCTTCACGGCGAGCACCTGAACCGCGTAGGTGCCGGCGGCGGCAGGTGTGGCCGCGGCTGCGGTCCCCGAGGTTGCTCCGCCGGCCGGCGGCAGCGCGGGCGCGGGATTCGCTCCTTCATTCACCGCTGCGGCGGGAGCCGAAGCCGGCATGCTGGTGGGTGCGGGCGCATGCCGGCACCGCGCCTGGTAGTAGTTCACCTGGTTCATGAATTCGAGGTCGTCACCAGCACGTGCGAGCGCTTCCTGCACCATGGCGCAGGCGTGCGTCTCGTCCTTCAGATCGAAATAGGCACGAGCCGCCCAGAACGCCGTTCGGGCGCGCAGCGGGGAATCGGGGTAATCGCGGCGCATGCGATCAGCCGCCTGCAGCGTGGCCGCGGGGTCGCCCTGGGCGAAGTAGAGCTGCGTGAGCAGCAGCAGGGCCGAGTCCGCCCACACGGAGCGGCCGTATTCGACCACGACACGCTGGAGGTTCGTCGCGACGGTCGGCGCGTCGGCGGAAAATCGACCGGCGTCGAGTAGCGCCGCGGGGTAGAGCGAGTCGCGGGGCGAAAGCGTCGCGAGCAAACGCCGGATCATGGCGCGGGCCGAATCAGGACGAGTCTGCGCCAAACTGAGCGCAGTGCGTCGGATCGAGTCGACCCGCTGGACGGCCGCGGGACTCGCTTGCGCGTACGCAGGTCGCCCGACGAGCGCCAGCATCGTCAAACAGCAACACATGCCGGCGAGACGCCTCATGCGGCCTGTTGCGCGGAGATTCCCGCCGTGAGGACGAGGTCGGTGACGATCCCCCGCTCGTCGGTCACCGTAGTGGACTTGAGGGCGATATCCGCCGCCAGTGTCCGATGCAACGCGGCAAGCAGCTCTCCAGCGGTCCAACGGCTCGCCCATCGGGCCCAGCGCGCCGCCTCGTCTTTCCAGTTGCCGAGTCCGAACGGACGCGCCGCGAGAAGGTGCCTAAACAGGACGCTCGGTAAGGCGCCCGGTGACGTACCGCGATCGAGCTCGGCGCGCGCCAGCGCGCAGCCTACGAGCGCGGTCCCCAGGGCCGTAACGATGCGAACGCCGGACATCCCAGCCTGCTCGAGAACGGCTTCGACGAGCGACGCCGCGGCAGCAGGGCGCCGCTCGAGAACGGCGCCAACGAGGTCGGCCAGCGTCGCACCTTGCCTCACGCCCACGAGGTTCGCTACGGTCGACGTGGTTGCGGGCTTCGGCCCAACTGCAGCGGCAAGTTTCTCGAGCTCCCCCGCGAGCGTTCCGAGATCGTGGCCAGTCGCCTCGAGAAGGAGTGCGCCCGCGTCGGCTTCAAGCACGAGCCCGAGCTCCTGGGCGCGATGCGCCATCCAGCGCGCTACGCGGTCCGGGGGCAGCGGCTCGATTTCGACGGCGGTGGCCGCACGCACGAGGGCCGGATCGGGCTTCTCGTCGTTGCCCTGCACCAGCACCAGCACCGTGCTTGGACTGGGTCGTTCGACGTAGCGGATCAGCTCCTTGTACAGTGCCGACGTCTTCCGCACTTGCTCGACTCCCTTCAGAACCACGGCGCGGCTGGTGGCGAGGAGCGGAAGGGTATTTACCAACGCGTTGAACGCGCTCGCGTCGAGATCGGCGGCGCTACGCTGATCGAGGTTGAAATCCCGAGCGGCTGGATCGACCGCGCGAGCCAACACCGCTCGCGTAGCTTCGTCTTTCAGGACGGCTTCAGTGCCGTAGAAGTAGTAAACCGGGTCGGGCGCGCCACGCTTCAGGCTTCGGAGCAGCGCGTCGAAGCTCTGAGCCCCCATACGCGGCGGAAGTTACTGCCGCGCGGTGCTCAGCGTCCAGCCGCGATGGGTTCGACGAGCGCCGTGCCGTACGGGTTCGGATTGCTCAACACGACACTGGCGCGAGGATCCTGGAAGGAAACGAACGGCACACCCGCCTGCGCGACGGGCTTCGGGAACGGCACCGGCGGCAATTCGGGGCGTTCCGGTCCGCGATAGCGTTGGACGCCTTCAAAGGCCACAAGGGCAAGGGCTACGCCCACGAACAGCGCCGCAATCAATCCGGCACGAGCAGGAGTCGCGACGAGCGTGGGCGGACCTGCAATCAGGCCTTCCCTGCGGAGCCGCTCATCGAGCCGGCGACGGAAATCGGCGGATGGATAGATGACCTCGGAGCCGCGGAGCACCTGAACACCGTTCCGCAGCGCCTCATCGTGCCGCCGGCACGAGGGACACTGGGTCAAATGCCGTTTAAATCGACGTGTCTCGCGCGGCGCGGTGATCAGGCCGTCGCGATAGTCGGTATAATGCTCGAGGAACTCGGTGCACGTCATGCGCGGAAATGTACTACCTTCCGCACCCCGTGGGGTTCCCGGGATGGGATAGGCCGGGCGACGCCCGGCCCTAGTCGAGCATCGGGGAGATCATCTGGGCGAAGCTGTTCCGGGCACGGTTCAGCCGGCTCTTCACAGTTCCCAGATTGCACCCCGTTATGTCGGCAATTTCGGCGTAGCTCTTCCCCTCGAGCTCACGCAGCACGAACACCGCCCGATGGTGCGTCGGTAGCTTCCCGACACACTGATCGACTGCTTCCTTGAGAAACCGCTTCCGGTACAGGTCATCCGGGCGGGCAGTAGTGTCCTCGAACTGGAGGGGCCGGTGATCCGGCTCCCAGTGCTTCTTGATCGCCTGGAAGAGTACGAGTGGGTTCCGGCTGCGGTTGCGCAACTCGTTTTTCGCGAGATTGGACGCAATCGTGTAAATCCAGGTGGAAAACTTCTTGGTCTGATCGAAGCGGTGCAGGTGCCGGAACACGCGGATAAAGACCTCTTGAACGAGGTCTTCTGCGCGCTCGCGGTCGCCGATGGTGCGGTTGATGAAATTCAGCAACCGGGTCTGGTAGCGGTCGACTAGGGCCCCGAATGCCTGCGGATTGCCACTCAGATGTTCGAGGACAACCCGACCGTCATCCAGGTCATGAAGCGCCACGCGCTCGAGCGCGCGGGGGCTCTCATGAGTCACGACTGTTTTCCGGCTGAGCGTTGCTCGCACAATCACTCCCGCGTTACAGATCGAAACACCACACCTGGGGACGTCCACGCTGCAGGTATATGATGCCGCAGGAAGCATACCCGTCGCGAGTGCATCGATAGTGCTATAACGCTACGCGCGGTAAGAATGTTCGTCACACCATCCTATAGTGCTGCGGCGTGTCTCACAATGATGACAAGAGGACACTTCCGGGCGTCTACATCCCTAGCTTGAATCCGGCCATATAAAGGATAGCCACGACGCTCTTGGCGTCGCGAATCTCGCCCGACTTGATGCCCTGGAGAACGTCGGATAGTTGGCGCGGCACCACCTCGATGAACTCATCCGGCTCCCGCGCCGTCTGTCCCGCCGTGAGTCCGTGGGCCCAAAACAGATGAATTTCCTCGTTCGTGAACCCGGGCGTGGTCCAAATCGACGTCAGACGTTCGAGGTGCCGCGCCTCCACGCCCGTCTCCTCCGCGAGCTCGCGCCGGGCACATTGCTCCGGTGACTCACCCGGGGCGAGCGTGCCGGCCGGGACTTCCCAAAGCGGACCACCGGTGGCATAGCGGTATTGCTTGATCATCAGGATGGTCGGGTCCGGTCCACCGGGATCGCTGGCGCACGGCACGACTGCCGAGGCCCCGGGGTGCCGGATCAGCTCGAGCTCGCCTTCGGTGCCGTCCGGAAATCGCACCCGATCGACATCGAGTCGGATCACTTTTCCGGAGTGGATACGGCGGGTCGCGAGTTGCATCTGTCCTCTAGGGTTGAAGCAGCCACGTGAGCGGCACCTTAAATCCTTCGCCCAGGACATAACCCAGGTTCAGGCGCACGTTCGCGTGGATTGGAGAATTGATGGCCGGCGACGGGAACGCCACGAGGCCCAGACGCCGCGCGATGATCTTGAGGCGCATCATGTGAAACCCGTCGCTCACCAGGATCACCCGCCGTGTCTGGCGGCCACTGAACCAATCGGCCACGGCCCGCAGCGAGGCGGCGGTATTTCCCGATGGCGGGAGCGCCACCACTGCATCCTGCCCGATCCCCCGCTCGCCATTCCCCGCGAGCCTCGCGAGGTAGCGACGCCCGACCTCCGACTCGCTCAGAGTATCACCGGGCCCGATGCCGCCCGTTACGAGGATAACGGGGGCGAGGCCGCGCTGGTACAGCGCGCCGGCATGGTCCAAGCGCGCGCGAAATACGGGGGACGGGCGGCCGTTGTACTGCGCCGCGCCGAGCACAGCGATCGCGTCGGCGGTGGTCGCTTCGTCGCGGTCGGCTGTCAGTGCGACACTCACGACGACCGCGGCCCACCCCAGCGCGAGCAACATTGCGACGACGGTTACGGCGAGCAGGCGCCGTCGCACCGTCCAGAATGCCATGTGAGGAATATAGAGATCAGCTGCCGAAATCAGCCGGACCGCCGCGCCGGATGACGAAAAACGTCAATCCTAGCTATTGTGAGAAAAATCGTCACCCGCGCCCGGTGCCGAACAACCGGTCGCCTGCATCGCCGAGGCCGGGCAGGATGTAGCCGCGCTGGTCGAGCTCGCGATCCAGCGCCGCCGCGAAGATCGGTGTCTCGGGATGGACGCCGAGCATCCGGCGCACGCCCTCGGGTGCGGCGACCAGGCAAAGAAACCGGATGCGGCGAGCGCCCGCGCCGGCGCTCTTCAGAGCGGTCACGGCTGCCACCGCCGATCCTCCCGTGGCCAGCATCGGATCGAGCACGTAGAACGTGCGGTCCTGCTCCCCGGCGGGAATCTTGAAGTAGTAATCCACCGGCGACAGGCTCTCGTGATCACGATACAACCCGATATGGCCGATGCGGGCGGAGGGAATCAGCCGAGAGATCCCGTCTACCATGCCGAGGCCCGCGCGCAGAATAGGCACCAGGGTCAGCTTCTTGCCCGCGACCTCGACACCGGTGGTTCGTTCGAGCGGCGTTTCGATCTCGATCGGCGCGAGCGGGAGATCGCTCGTCACTTCGTACGCCATCAGCATGGCAATCTCGTTCACGAGCTGCTTGAAATCGCGTGTGCTGGTTCGCTTGTCGCGCAGAATCGAGAGCTTGTGCCGGATCAGTGGATGATCGAGCACGGTGAGATTGGGAAACTCAGGATGCCGCATCAGCGGGAAGCTAGGGGACGCGGACCGGTCCGGCCACTCGAGCGTGCGGGTCAGCGCCGAGGGAAGAGTGCGCGCAACGCCTGTAAATCCACGCCCGACAGATCTTCGACCACCAGCGCCGCCCCGGAAAAGGCGTGGTCGCGCGTGTAGCCGTTCACGGATACGACGGTTGGGACTCCCGCCGCACGGCTCGACCGCAATCCATTCTCCGAGTCTTCGAACGCGACGCAGTCGGCCGCGGAAACCCCCAGGCGTTCGAGCGCCCAGTGATAAATGTCGGGAGCGGGCTTCTTCCGAGGAACGACATCACCGGCGCCGATCACGTCGAACCACCGCTCCCCGTCGGGGCCCAGCGTGCTGGTCAGAAGCGCGGTCACGTTGTCGGGAGTCGTCGTCGTGGCAATGGCGAGCCGCACCCCTTCCCGGCGCGCCTCCTCGAGCAGGCGGCGGACGCCCGGGCGGAGCGGGATCCCCGCCGTGCGCACGAGCTCGGTATAGTGACGCGTTTTCTCCGCATGCAGCCGCGCGATGAGCGCATCGAATTCCCGCGGCGCGGGCCGCTCGTAGTCGGGGCGGTAGCAATCGACGTAATGGCGCATGCGCTCTTTGCCGCCCGTGATCGCGAGCAGCGCTCCGTACAGGGGCACGTCCCATTCCCAGTCGAGCCCCGCTTCGACAAACGCGCGGTTGAACGCGACGCGATGGCCGTCCCGCTCGGTGTCGGCGAGCGTGCCGTCCACGTCGAACAGCAGGGCGCGGGGTAACGGCGGGGCGACCATCCTGGCGTTAGTTCGCGGGCGCCGGAATTGGGATGGTCGTGATGGTGATCTCGGCGTTCGGGGCGTAGTACTTCCAGTTGCTCGTCAACCCGGTGTCATCGAGCTTCACCTCGAGCCGCAGGAGATCGCCCGAGCGTTCCCTGACGTACCATCGGAGCAGCGCATGCTCGAGCCACTTGTCATCGCGGCGGTAGCGGATGCGCGACATCCCGAGCGCATTCTTCTTGTCTTTGCCGAGCAGCCAGTGCTTGCAGGGAATCGTGCTGGGCCGCGTGGAGTCGTCGGGTGCCGCCTGGGGCGGATCGGCGCACTTGTCGCTCAGGTCGTGAAACGTGAGCCAGAAAGCAGGCTCGGTGGCGCCGTCCGTGGGAACATCAGGAATGCTGTCCGGCGGGCCCTCGGCGGGCTTCGCATTCAGGTGGGCTCGATACCAATCGAACAGGACCTCGAGTCCCACCTCGTTCTTGTACATCCGAAACCAGCGTGGAGCCGATGCTCCCGATGCTTGAACGCTAGCGAGGTGCACACGCTCCGCCGCCGTATCGGGCGCTGAGCCCGGGACAACCGGCACATCCGCGCCGCGATGCGGGATCTGGGACGCGACTGGCGCGGCACCGAGCGTGACTGCAAAAACAGCGACCAATGCATAACGAGCGATCACGTGGTCCACAGTGCCGAGAGAATGGGAAGGCAATGTAGAGGCGCGCGGCGGTGGGCGGCAACGGGCGGCAGCAGGGATCCGCTCCAGCTCCGCAACGCCTTCTGTTCCTACTGCAACGCTCCGAGCCAGGCCGAGAGAATGAGGACCGGGATCGCGCGGAGCAAATTGGCTCCTCGAAATTGCCCCATACTACGAGGCGCTATATTCCCGGCCGTGATCCACCCTTGGCACGACCTCGCACCGGGCAAACACCCGCCGGAAGTCGTCACGGCAGTGATCGAAATTCCCGGCGGAGGACGCAACAAATACGAGCTCGACAAAGAAACCGGGCTGTTCCGGCTGGATCGGGTGCTGTATTCGGCCGTGCACTACCCGGGGGATTACGGCTTCATCCCCCGCACACTCCACCGTGACGGCGATCCCTGTGACATTCTGGTGCTGATCAAGGAGCCCACGTTCACGGGCTGCATCATTGACGTGCGCCCGGTGGGCATGTTGCGCATGCTCGACCTCGGCATTCCCGATGACAAGATCATCGCAGTGCCGGCTCAGGACCCGTTCCAGCACGAGTACTTCGATATCGCCGATATCCCCGGTCACGTGCTCAAGGAGATCGAGCATTTCTTCCAGATTTACAAGGACTTAGAGGGTAAGCGCGTGCAGACTGTGGGCTGGGAAAAGAGCGAAATCGCGATGCGGGAAGTATCGGATGTCATCCGCAGTTATGGCGAGCGGTATGGCAGCGGCGTAGCAAGCCATTCACATCGAATCGCGCGCGGCGCTTGAAAACATTGGAAAAAGGGGTAGGTTCTCACGTTTAGCCCTTCAATGTGCGCCCCATGACGATCAAGAGACGAGAGCTGAAGAGCCCCGACGAGCTGCGTCGTTGGATCGACGACAATGCGCGTTCCGCATCCCTCGTGGAAGAGGGCCCAGCATCCGGGGAATTCCGCATTGTGCGTCAGCCACCCAAGACGGGTGTGGCCAACTGGCGCGCGGCGGATGAACAGCCCGAGCGCGGCACGCGCGCACGCTGGAGTACGGCCCTCCGCTCGGCGATCCGCCGAGCGCAGCTGGAGTTCGATCTGCGCTAAGAACTAGTTGAGCCCCCAAAAACTCGAAGCGCGTCACCATGCCTGGCACGGTGACGCGCTTCGCTTCGTGAGGTTCTGGTTCAGCCGCCGGCGTGCACCGTGACCATCAGGTAGCGGCCGCGCCGCAGTAAGTCGACCTGCGCGGGATGCGCGCGGTCAGCGGCAGCGGCACGCAGCGCATCGGGCGTGGCGCGCTGGCCATTGATCCGCAGGATCACGTCACCCTTGCGGACGGGCGCCCAGGACGAATCCGCGTCGAGCACCAGGATTCCGCCACGGCTCTCGGCGCCGAAGTAATCGGTCAACTCGTCCGTGACCGCGGTGGTCCGAATTCCCGGAATACTGGTATCCGCTACCGGACCAGCGGGCACTGCGGCTACTGCTGCGGCAGCGGGAGCCGCCATAGCAGGCGCCGGCGCTGGCGGGAGTGGCGGCGGGGCCTGGCGCGTTGCTTGTAGCCGCCGCTCAATCAATCCGAGCTGTCCCTGTACCCACATCAACGTGTCGAGCGGCAGCGGCTTGGCCAGCGTGTCTTCCATGAGCCGCTGGACCTGATCCCGGGCCTCGCTCACGATTTCAATGACGCTCGCCACCGTGAGTGGGTGCGCGGTGGGGTCTGCGACAACCATCGGCGCCGCGGCCGGAGCCGCTTTATGCGGCACCGCCACGAAGACCGTGCGATATTTCCCGCCGCCGAACAGGCGGAGCGCCACGGAATCGGACGCACCGCGCACGACTTCGGCCATTCTGCGCACCGCGTCGTCACGCGCCTCGCGGCGTCCTACCGAGGCCGCTCCAATCCGGACGCTCGTACCGTTGGCATCCGCAATGCGGTTACCGGGTTCGACGCCGCTATGCTGCGCGGCGCTCCCCGCCGCGACCGAGGCGACGAGCAGACCGAGCGTGTCGCGATCGGTACCGGATGTGGTCACCGTGATCCCGAGCGTCGTGCGTAGGGCGTCGGCGTCGGCCGAGGCATTACTGGGCCCGGCCGCCGGCGGCCCGGCCGGTGCACCGGCCGGAGCGGGGCGGTTGACGCTCACCTGGCCGGAAAGCGGCGTCATGAGTGCAACGAGAAAACCAAACGATAACGCA
>Ga0335077_10001508_pt1 | contig 27776 bp, 22 predicted proteins | sample Lox_Sample_31_FD_207151 | JGI IMG/M metagenome (GOLD analysis project Ga0335077, IMG submission 207151) | Soil microbial communities from Loxahatchee National Wildlife Refuge, Florida, United States - Lox_Sample_3.1 | ecosystem: Environmental > Terrestrial > Soil > Wetlands | place: USA... | reverse complement strand
ACCGGGCTGGAGGGGCAACGGCGAGCACCCCGACCGCACGCAAGCCCCTGCCAGCCGCCGGCACTAACCCCCACGGGGCCTGTCACCTGGTCGACACCAGGCTGGGAGCACAGATAAGCAGGGCTCGCGGCTGCTGCGCTGGGCGCTGACCGCGGCCATCCAGCGCCTGCCCCGCGAGTGCGTGATCGGCGCTGCCAAGGACGCCATCATCGCCCGCCGCGGCAAGGAAGCCAAGAACATCGTCAAGGTCGCCGCCGCCCGCAAGCTGCTCATCCTGGTCTACTACGGGATGCGCGACGGGCAGATCCGCTGCCTGTCCCAGCCGGCCGCCGGCCCGGCCGCCACCCGGACGGCGCACGCCGCGTGACCACCCTGAGCCCAGGCGCGAGGCCGCCAAGCATTCTGCCCCCCAAGCCAGGCGCGAGGCCGCCGTCTATTCTGCCCCCCCGCCGCCAGGCGGTAGGGCGCTCCTCTGTGATCGGCCCCGCCTGACCAGCCCCCTGACGCGCACCCGCCCCATGCCCCCCGGCCCCGGCCGGGGACACGCGAAGGGATGAACGCAGCCAGCGGCACTGCCGCAACCGGATAACCCGGCCCATGGGACGGACCTGAACAACCGAACACCCCGCACCACCCCCGGCTCCCGTTTCCCCGCCGCCAAATCATCGGGCACCCGCCCGGCCACCTCAAGGACGCCTCCGGCGCCGCCTGCGGCGGCCGGGCTCCGCCCGGTCCTTGACCTGACCGGCCGCTCGCCACAGAAATTGGCAGCTACCGGGAAACAGGAGACGCCAGTCACGCACGCCTTTACACACCCGGCGAAACCACAAAACCCCAGTTCAGGCCCGGACTTGACACGGCTCCGCTCCTTCAGGGATGAATAGCTACGGCCTATCGCCCTCTCGCCGAGGCTGATCAGAACAATTAAGAACGGGTCTACTGTTCGCAGCACTACCATTCATGCCGGAAAACGAGACGTGGATCCAGACTTCGTAGGGAGGGTCCTCGCCGCTGCTGGAGATATCCTCTGGATTTTTGACTTTTATTCTGGCAATAGGTGGGTTCGCGATTATCTCACCGCGGAGACCATAGCCGAGCTACAGGAGCCTGGGACAACAGTCCCAAGCTAACGACTTGATATGGCCACGGCTGGATTCGGCAGTCCCGGCCTCTTCGTCCCGAAGCCAAGTCGCCATGCGGACTGCCTGCGCTATGCCCTGCCTGACCTGGGATCGACCGTCCGTCAACGTCGGCTGGCGTCCACTGCTGGCGATGGTGATTGTTACTCACTTCGTTACTCGGCTGCTCGCGAGGCAGAACCCAGCGCATGCCTAGCTGCGAACATCATGTGTCCGGTAAGGCGCCTGATCCACGTCTGGTCCACGAGTTTGCTGAACGGAGTCAACCTTGATCAGCTTCTTTGATCCTGTTGCGGTACTTCCCCGCCGTTTGGTTCCAGGGGCGGCGTCCTCGGCCATCCAATGACCGGCCCTTTGCGTTCCGCCGGTGGGGGGCCGAAGAGAAGGGAGGCGATGTCCCTTTCGGAGATATCGTTCTTTTTGAATCCTAGCTCTCTACGGAATGACAGCACCACCTTGGCGGCCATCTGTCTAATGACCAGATCATCGCCTGTAATACCGCCTTGGCGTTCGATATCCGCCAGAAGACAGTTGGCCTCGCTGTTTCCGTAAGCCGCAATACGGGCTTTAGCGGAATTAAATGTGAAATCCGTCTCAAAAGCCCGTCGTCGCCAATGAGCTTGCTCATCTTCCGGAAGGTTCCCTAGAGTACCAAGCAAAGCCATACAGCGCTGGTTCTCCGCAATGGCTGCCACTCCATCAACAAAGGCAGTACTCGCAAGCTGTGCCACCTGCTTTCGTTGCTCAATTCTTCGGTTAAACCAGTAACCAAGAACCGCGACAATCACGGCAGCAGCGAAGGCAATAATTGCAGCAATTTCTTGACCGTTCATAGGATATCCTGTACATGGTGAGGGACTGCTGTCAAGCGATTGCAAACATTCAGATGCCAGCGCGGGTGTGGCCAGGTGCAGTCAAATGACAGCATAGGTTTGCCGCGTACGCTCCGGGGCCTGGCCCTTGGCCGGGCCCTCTCCGTCAGGCCCGCTGGGTCGGCAGCGACACCCGGGGTTAATTGTTCTGCGGGCCCTTCGCGCTTGGCACTGGCGGGGCGGCATGTATATTCAGCTGGCCATCCCTGGATCTGACCTCTTCCCTCTCTGGCAACCTCTGGTGAGGCACCCGCCCGCTGACAATTACTGACCCGAGGGCGGGGATGGAGTAGGTCCCCGAGATGAGAACGATAGTGAGCCCGTTGCTTGGAGCGGCCGGGGTGGATAACCCTGGTCGGGTGGATGGCGCTGCAGCGGGACGACCGGACCCTGAGGTGCCCGGGCGCGCCAGGCGGCGCACCTTCACGGCGCAGTACAAGCTCGGCATCGTGGCCGAGTACGACGCCGCACCGGATGGCGAGAAGGGTGCGGTGCTGCGGCGCGAGGGCCTGTATTCCAGTCACATCATCGAGTGGCGCAGGGCCCGCGATGCTGGTGCCCTGGCCGGGCTGAAGGCCCCGCGAGGCCGCCAGCCGGGTGACAAGCGTGACGCGGAAATCGCCCGGCTCCAGGCGGAGAACAAGCGGCTGGAGCAGGAGCTGGCCAAGGCCCGCTTCGTGGTGGACACGCAGGCAAAACTGCACGCGCTCTTGGAGACGCTCTCCGAGAGCGCGGACACCGAGCCGAAGCCGGGGCCATGACCGGCGCCGCGATCACCGAACTGGCGCCCGTGGCCGGCGTGCGCGCCGCCGGCGCGGTGGCCGGCGTGCCGCAGGCGAACTGGTATCGGCGGCACCGGCAGAGCCCGGCGCCGCAGCGGCCGGCTCCGGTGCCGCACCGCGACCGGGCGCAGCCCCGCGCACTGACCGATGGCGAGCGCAAGGAGATCCTCGCTGAGCTGCACTCGGCCGGTTCGCCGGCATCTCGCCGGCGGAGGTGTGGGCCATCTTGCTGGACGAGGGCCGCTACCTCGGCTCCCTGTCGACGTTCTGCCGGCTGCTGCGCACCGCGAGCGGCACACGCGAACGACGGCGGCAGGCCACCCATCCGGCAAAGATCAAGCCCGAGCTCGCCGCCACGGCGCCGAACCAGGTGTGGTCGTGGGACATCACGAAGCTGCGCGGCCCGGCCAAGTGGTCGTGGTTCTACCTCTATGTGATCATGGACATCTACTCGCGGTACGTGGCCGGGTGGATGGTCGCCAGCCGCGAGTCCGGACCCCTGGCCGAGGTGCTGATCCGGCAAACCGTGGCCAAGCAAGGCATCCGCCGCGACCAGCTGACCATCCACGCCGGCCGCGGCAGTTCGATGACCTCCAAGCCGGTCGCGTTCCTGCTCGCCGATCCCGGCATCACCCAGTCCCATTCGCGCCCGCACGTCTCCGACAACAACCCGTTCAGCGAGGCCCAGTTCAAGACGCTGAAGTACCGGCCCGAATTCCCCGGCCGGTTCGGCTCGATCCAGGCCGCGAGTGCACTGCCAGCACTTCTTCCCCTGGTACAACGACGAGCACCGCCATACCGGCCTGGGCCTGAACACAGCCGCGGACGTCCACTACGGACTCGCCGAAGCCACCCGCGACAAGCGCGCCGGCGTCCTCGCCGCCGCTTACGCCGCGCACCCCGAACGGTTCGTGCACCAGCCGCCCCAGCCACCGAAGCTGCCGGCTACTGCCTGGATCAACCCACCCGGCCAGCCAAAGGACCAAGCTCAGTAAATACCGACCGGCCGTGCCTCATACAGGTTGACAGATTCCGCTTCCGTGTCAGGGAAGCAGAAGGCATCCGCGACCATCCTTGATACAGTCCCTGAACTGGCCCTATTGTCCGCCAGTGTCCGTGGTCGTACGCCTGCCACCGTAGCGGTTGTCACGCAGTTAGACACTCAGCCCTCTGAGGTCGACGAATGCCAAGTCATGAGTACCGGTGTCATCGCGCCCGGAGCGCATCAGCTAGAGCCGCGAACTCACCGGCTGCATCCCATATATCCTGCACTCTGGCGCGGCTACCGATAGCGCTACGCTCTATAAATTCATGTTCAAGATTTTCGATCATTGGCTGAGGAGCCCTGTTATGTGAGTGCGAATGTTCTGCGCTAGCCAGGTCGTCCGAAAGAATATTCACAGCGTACTCAATCGGATCCTCATTCTCAGGGATCCGGCGGCCTTTAGAATCGTAAAACTCCAATCCCATCCACATGTCGCGTACTTGCCAGAGTTCCGCAGCGAGTCGTTCTCGGGTCTCGTCGATAGACCTGTCCCCCGCCGCCGTCAGATTGCGGTGGTTGCCAAGGATGATTTGAATTTCATTAGCATAAACAGCAAGACGCTGACATGTATCACGGCCCGGCTTGCCCGCTTCGATTCGCTCTGCTACTTCGCGCAGGCACTCGGCGATTTTGTCGAAATAAGTAGCAGTCGCCTCACGTTGCTCACTCTGGGCCTTACGCAGCCAAGCTGTTAGTTTACCAAAGGCAGCGGCTGCGGACACGAAGAAGCTAAAGAGCGACCCTGGCTCACCCATATCGGAACCCTACGCTCCGTACGGGCTGCTATCAAGCTCATCTCTAATCTATCTAGTGTGCCCGGTTGAGTTGCGCCGATCCATGCTCGGACGGTTCTGACCTTCCTGATCTTCCCCCGTCTTCTAATAGCTCTCCAGGTCTCGCCGCGTGTCTATCGGGCCTGGCCTCTGGGTGGCCCATGGCGTCAGGCCCGTAGGGGTAGCAGAGGCTCCGATGCTCAAGGATTGTCACGCAGTTAGCAGGCAACTGTCCGCAGCCGGCTTCTTCGTCCCGAACTCAAGTCCCCAACCCTTTACCCTGGGCTCAGGCCCCTGTTACTCAGTTGATTACTCACCGGCTCAGGGTGCACCGGCGGGGCTACGGTCTCTCACACCACCTGCCAGACATCGTGCTCTCCAGCTGCCCTTCGATCACTGAAAGTAATTAGGACCTACGCCCCTACTTCAAAGGGCATCCGAGTCGTTACCTAGTGACATGGACGTAGTGGCGATTTTGGCGGTGGGCGCCACAACCCTCATTGGCGCTCTGGGTGTCATAGTCCCGGCGGTGACCAAGCAGGGTGACCGCAAACATGAGACGGAACTGGAACAGCAACGCGATGAGTTCGCACACGCAACGAAGATCCGGGAACAGCAGAGCTCAGCGTATGCGCGCCTATGGAAGGCGATGGCCGAGCACAAGGCGCTCGATGACAATCCTCCGCACACCAGGTACATGCAGTGGCTAGGTAGTGTTTCCGAGTGGGCGGCGGCTGCCGACGAGCCGAGCAGGCCCGATGTCATGCCGGAGAAAGTGGAAATTACGACCGAGCAGATAGAGACCTGGATGGATCGCAGGAGCGCTGTGCTTTCCTCGGCTTTTTCCGATGTGGGAATGTGGGCAAGTCATAACATGATCAGCGCCTGGCATCGTCTAGAAATGGCGGCTAGCAAGCATGACAGCGATCTTATGGTCCAGACGTACCCGAAGGATGAGCTCGGCGATCGCGCGGCGGAGGAAAAGGCCCAGATATCATGGAGCTAGAAGCGGAAAGGCAAACGGTAACACGACAGATCGCTTTCGACTTGCAGGGGGCGGAGTTGTTCTATACGACCGACAGTGCCCGGCCGCACTTCAAGGCACCCAATGACTCCTGACTGCTGAATGATCTTGCCAGGATGTCAACGTGAATAAGCACAGAAACGGATGTGGGACGCCTCCACTGGTCAGCATCTAATCCGTAGAAATCTCTACGCGGGGCCGCGACCAGCGTGCAGGCAGGCTTACCTGCCAAGACGTGCTCGGCATTGCGCGTCGTTTGTCGCTGTTGCGCGGCCTCGTAAGGCCAAAATCAGGCCAGCCAGCCAACGAGTTGCAGGTAGTTGTGTGCTTTACGGGATATCTGCCCGTAGGGCAAGCTCGTATCATGGTCCCTTCTTGGGAAGGTGGGGGACATGCCTGGTGCCGAGCGGCGGGGGGTTTTCCTCAGCTACCGGCGGGATGACGCTGGTCCCTACGCGCGCTCGCTGCAGCTCCAGCTGAGCCAGCGAATGCCGCACGCACGTATCTTCATGGACCTGGACTCTATTGACCCCGGCCTGGACTTCGCCGAGGTCATCGAGGCGGCGGTGAACTCATCCGCAGTGCTCGTGGCCTTGATCGGGCGGCAGTGGGCGACGCTCACCGGCGAAGACGGCGCCCGACGGCTGGACAACCCCGACGATTACGTGCGCTTCGAGGTCAGGACTGCGCTGGAGCATGGCGTGCGGGTGATTCCGGTACTGATCGATGGCGCCAGTCCGCTGCGGCGGGAAGATCTGCCTGAGGAGCTGCACAAGCTGGCGCGGCTCAACGCTGCCAAGTTGAGCTTTGACCGGTACCAGGACGATGCGGACCGGCTGCTTGACCTTATACAGCGGGTGCTTGCCGCAGTCGGTGAGGAGCCGCTGGCCGGGGAGGAACGCGGACTTCTCGATCGCAAGGGCGGGGAGGAGGCCGACCGCGACGATTCGGAAGAGATTGCCCGCCAGTATCAGGAGGCTCAGGAGGCCGCAGCACCCGACGTAACCGCAGCTTCCATCCCCTGGGTTCACGTACCCAGCACCCCAAGGCCGACTCAGGCATCGCCGGGCCAACCGCCCCGCGATCACACCACGTCAACGGGCGCCCTTCCTCCCTTCACACCGGAGGAACGTGCGGCAGCACTGGAGAAGGCTGCCCAGGCACGGAAAGAACGCGGCGAAGTGAAGAACCGCCTCAAGCGCGGGACCACGACCTTGGCTGATGTTCTCAAAGAAGGCGCGACCGATGATGTGATCGGCAAGATGAAGGTCTCGGACCTGGTTGAGTCCATGCCTGGCGTGGGCCGGTTCAGGGTAAAGCAGGTCATGGACAGGCTCGGTATCGCCGAAACGCGCCGTGTGCGCGGGCTAACAGCCAACCAGCGGTCCGCGCTTGAGCAAGAGTTCGGTGCCGTCTGAAGCCATAGGACAATATGACTTGTAAGCGGCAGCGGTTCGAATCCGCTCACCGGCTCCACGTTAGTACCAGCGAGAATTCATCCTGACCTGCAGCAATCCCGGCATCCTGCAGGTTCGTGTTCATGCCGCTGCATACTCGACCCTGGCCTCACGTGGCCACTGGTGGCCAACCGATGCTGCACGTAGGCTGCACGGGCGAGTCGAGCCATCTGGATGCAAACTACGGGCGCGACCCTGATCAGGGTCACGCGGTGCAGCCTGGCGCGTACATAGATGCTTGCCCATGCAACCGTAGCACGTACAGGTTGCTGTATCTCGCTGCTGTACGGGACGAGCGTCTATCCGGTCCACTCTTCCACGACGGCCAGATCGGCGAACTCCGGCGGGCCCGCGAGCCTGTCGGCCATTTCGTAGGCGGCCAGCGCGACCCGGAGCTGCTGCTGGTGTTCGCGGTCGTCGCGCACGTGAGGATGAACGCTCAGTCAGCCGCTGAGGGTCTTACGTCGCGGCCTCACGGGCCGGCATCAGTCGCGGCCTCGCAGGCTTGCTTGGACGGGTAGACTGGGCAGCCGACTGTCCAGCTCCACACGGTGGGGCCGACCTGATAGGGATTGCAGTTCGGGTTCACCTCGACTTCGACGCCGCCCGATCCGCCGGCCCAGAAGCCGCACTTGCTGCCCTTATTCCTCGGGACGCCATTGCTGTCGACATCATACATGCCGACACACCCTGTGTCCCAAATCAAGGCTCCCCCATGCAGGACATTCGACTGCTCTCTGAAGATGATCTGATCCGGGATATTTTGGGTGTTCCAGTTGTAGGGGTACCACCCGGTCATGGTCCCCAGGTTCACCTGTCTCGTGTCGGGGTTCGGGCCGCCTTGTTGCTGGAGAGCACCGCACGGGGCGATGGGGGTGTTGGGCTTACACACGTTCCCGTCGCACACCTCGGTCGACAGGCAGCAGTGACCGCCGCACGTCGGCCTGTTCTGGAGGCATACGCATTGCCCGTTTCTGCAGTACTGACCTTCAGCGGTGATGCAGCGGTTGGCGCAGCTGCCGCAGTGAGCCGCGTCGGAACTCAGGTCGGCGCACACCTCGCCAAACATCGCATCGCCGCAGCACGCAGCGGAATCGCAGCATTTCCCGCCGCACCACACCTGTCCGCCCGGGCAACAGTGTCCGTTGCTGCAGTGTTGACCTACGAGGCAGCAGGTGCCGTCGCAGCAGCGGTCGGTGTCGCAGCAGCGGAATCCCGTGCTGGGCGTGCCGCAGTAAGTCTGCGGCTTGACACTATGCGGGCAGCACGCGCCTTGCTGCCAGGCCGGAACCGTAGGGCCGCTGAGCCCTGACGTCGCCCAGTCCTGGTTGGCCAGGCAGCAGTGACCCTGGCTGCAGTGCTCGCTTGCGGTGCAGCAGTTCCAGCCGCAGCATTTGCCGGGAGCGCAGCAGAACCCGCCGACACTGCCTTGCGCAGTCCCTTGCGGTGCGTTGCACCATGTCTGCCCGGTCGGGCAACAGTGTCGGTATGGAGGCCATCGGGGATCCGGCACGCAGTCCTCTGATTGCTCGCAGCAGTCGTCGTAACTGATCACCACCATGCCGTTGGACCATCCGTGCGGCACCAGGCAGGTCTTGCTCGGGGCGCAGCACCTGCCGGCGTAGGCCTGCAGGTGAACGTCCCATCTGGTGAACCACTGCTCTCCGGGTTGGCAGCAGTGGCCATACGCCGGGGTTCCCGGCGCCAGCAGGTATCCCGGCGGCCCGGTATCCGGTGTGCAGACCAGTGGTGGCTCGCAGCAGGTATCTCGGCTTTCTGAGACCTCTGCGTATAGCCCGTTGGTGGTCCAGTTCAGGGGCTCCAGGCAGATGTTGCGGTTGGCGCAGCAGTGGTCATCGACCCATCGCTGACCGGCCGGGCAACAGTGCCCGTGCGAGCACTCCTCGGTGCCCTCGCAGCAGTCGGTGACCCGGTCGTCGTCACCGCGGCAGTCGCCACCCCGTAGGCAAAAGCATTCGCAGCCGACGAGCTCGCCGGTGCCGCACGAAGACGGCACCTTCACGCAGCGGCCGCCGCACGGCCACAGGTCAGGAGGGCAGCAGAAGGTGTAGCCCCCTAGGGAGCCCAGGTCATCCTTGCATATCATTCCCTCAGGACAGACTCCGCAGCCCTCAAGAGCCACGGAGCAGTCGATATGGGCCACGGCGCAGTGACGAGCTTGCTCGCCGCACGCGAAGAGGGCGCTGGACCCGCACCACTTCGCCTCCGTAGGCGGAGGCGGATCCTGGAAGCGACTCACCAACGTCGCCGTCCCCGGCGCGGCGTTCCGCCCAACCGCGCCGACGATGTCCGCGGCGTTGAGCGCGAGCTGGGCGGTGAGTTCCGGGAGCAAGGTGTCCATGCAGGGCCCCGATTACACGATCGCGGCGGGATTAGTCGTAAATCTGGCTGATCGAGGAGCTCAGGAACGGGAATCGGTCGGTCACGTCGACGATGCACTGGTACCGCTCTAGCAGGTCTGTTCTGCGGCCGCGAAACAGGAGCCGCACCGCTACCAGCTTCCGTTCTTTGCCTTGTGTTCGGCGGGCGAGCACGTCTACCAGCATCTTATTGTCGCGATGCGCGTCGGCGGCGACCCGATAGAGCGCCGGATACCGCAGGGCGATGTAGTTCAGCGCCCGGTGCTCATCTGACAGTCCGCGGTTGCCGGAGCGGCGCGTCAGGCGTGCGAAAAGGTCTTTGGCCGCGGCACGGAAGTCGTCGTCCCCCCCGTCTGCCTCGCGGCCACTCTCGCCCTCATGCTGAGCTTCCGCGAGTGCGCCGATGAACTGGTCGATTGTGAACGTAAGATGCTGGTCTATCGTGACAGCCGGCAGGCCGGTAGCCGCACACGGCGTGTCGATAGCACCCAACGTGGTAGAGCCGACGATCACCTGGATGGTTCGTTCGGCTGTCTCCGCGTCCGGCATCCTGTTGACCAGGCGTTCCGCTTCCGTGTCATCGCGGCACACGAGCACGAGCGCGTCGCTCTCGCCGTTGTGCAGGATCCAGCAGAGCTGACGTGCCAGGTAGCGGAATTCTTCCTGCTGGAGGATCGCGATCAACCGATCCGTCTCCAGCACGCCGCCTAGGCCACCGGAACCCGCCTGCATGAATTCTTTTTCCACGCCAAGATCGGGAAACCGCGGGACAATCCGGCCGATCGCGTAGACCCAGGCCGTCGTTGCCGACCCTGGCAACCCCTCGCACTGCGGGCACGGTTCCGCCCTCGACGCCGCTCCGCACTGCGGGCACGGTACCGCGGCGACATCTGCAACGGGTACTCGCGCTTCGGCCGTTCCCGGATTCGTTGCCGTGGGCTGTTGCGATACGGCGGAATCGTCATTCATCAGTCTGCCCTCCGCGCCCTTGGTGAGAGGGTCAGCCATTGATCGAGCCGCGCCGCCCGTTGCTCGCACGGCTGACACGGCCGAACGCCGAGTGAACTGGTGATCCGCTTTATCACCTGTCCCGCACCGACCGGCTCTTCGACAATGAACCGCGGCAATTGAACGACGTGCTTCGCCTGCTGCTGATTACTCGCCATCTATATCCCCCCAGCTATTTCATCGGGCGGTCGAAAATGCCTCCGTGGATCAGCATGACCGGCCAGCGGGATCACCGGCATCCTCGATGGTCAATAGGCCCAGCTGACGTGGAGACTGTGTGGAGATCGTGTGGAGACCGTGTGGAGACCGCACCCACACGCGCGTAATTGCGTGTCCTTATCGCCGCCGCGTGTACATGCGAACCCCGGAGACGCGCCGCGCGCGCTTCGGGCCTGGCCTTCGGCCTGGCCCTCGCCGTCAGGCCCGCTGGGCTGGCAGAGGTCTCCAGGGTCAACGGCGCGCCGCAGGCGCGTCCCGCGCAGCGGGATGCGAAGCACCGTTGAGGCTGGAGGGGACAGCCCGGACAATGCGCGGCGTTCCGGCCTGTCGCTGTGACATCTTTACGGCGTCCGCCGCACTTAGCGCGAGGCTGGCGGCTTGGTCGTGGTGCTGGCGGGCGCGGCAGCGGGATACGGCGGGGACCGCAGACGGCCGGTCACCGGGGAAGCCGAGCGCGGCAGCTGCCGCGCCGTAGGACTTGCGTCCGAAGGACGCGGCGAAGCTGCCGCCCCGCAACGGCGAGACCCCGGGTGAACCCCAGCAGCCTATGGCGGGTCACTCTGGCCGCTCTTTCCCTCTCGGCTGCTCGCGTCCGCCCTCGCTGTCACGGCCGGGGCCGTCAGGCCCGGCGCGCCGGAGGTGCGCCCTTGATTGATAGTGAAGAAACTCCTCACCCGGGCTCTGAGTAATCCGGGCAAAACGGGCGAACCGCTCGGTTATAGGCGAGCCGGCCAGTCGAATCTTGCCCAGGCGGTACGAGAAGCATTGTCGCCGTCGATTCCCCACTCGTTGGCGAGGAGGCGGATGATGTCGAGGCCGTGGTGGCGTGCGGCGTCACTGGCGGCTGCTGTCCATGGGCCGCCGTTGTCCTCGACTTCGATCCGGACGTGGTCGCAAGGGCTGATGACGACTCGGATGGTGAAGGTACCGCCGGGCAGGCGGGAGTCGCTGTGGAGGGCGGCGTTGGCGGCGAGTTCGGAGGCGCAGAGGATCACATCGTCTGCCAGGGGGTAGTCGGCTAGACGTGTGATCCGGAGATCCGGATGCCTAGCTCCACTTGATCTGCGACGGATCGGCTTCGCTTGATGCGCGACACACCCTAGGTTGTTACCGGCCGGTGGCGACCGGGTTACCGGCGCTATGGCACGAGACCGAGCTGCCTGGCCAAAGCCATGTTGTCCCAGTATTGATGAAGCACGGCTGCCTTCCCGCCGCGCAGCTGTGCCAAGTCCATACCCTTGCCCTCGACCCGCTTGCCGGTCGGGGGCAGCTCAGTGCCGTCCGGCAGGACGAGCGGACCGGTGTGTGTCCCGGCCCAGGTCCACTCGGCTGCAATGGTGTCGCCCTGCTCGACGATCACATCTATGGTCATGGCGCGGTCCGGGAAGGCGGCTTTCTCCTGGCTCCAGTGTTCGCGGATGGCGGCCTGGCCCTGGGCGGTGCCGTCGGGTGATACCAGCACCGCATCCTCGGTGTAAGCCTCAGCGAGGCCGTCCAGGTCGCCGGCGTTGTAGGACCCTATGGCCTGTTCGTAGACATCTCTGCCGCTGGTCATGGCCATCCCCCCGTTCTGCCATATGGCGGGCCAGCCACCTGGCCAGGCTCATGGCCCGCCCTGGTTATCTCCCATCATGCGGCCGTGTCCGGCCCGCGACAGGGGCCGAAGGTCCCCGCCCCCAGCTCGGTCGGCCGTCAGAGGGCGGCGTCTACCGGATCATCTTCCCGGCGCTAACCGGCAGGAGCGAGCTGATTAGGGTGCAGCCGCATCGGCGTCACGAGCTTCCGGCCGGGCGTGGCTGATAGTTCGAGGCTTTCTGCCGGAGGATCTCGCTGCCGGAGGATCTCGCGGCTGGTCTTGCGGGGCGCGCTGATCGCGATGTTGTCGTCTTCGATCCGGATCTGATAGGTGTCGGAGCCGACGGTGATCTCGGCAGTCTTGCCGGCGTGCGGCAATTGAGATGATCGAGGCCCTGCCGCCGCCCGCGGTGCGCCGCCGGCAGCTGACCGCGCGCACGCTGCTGGCCGGCATGATGCTCACCCTGGCCGACGGCCGGCCCGCGCACCTCACCCGCGTGCACCAGGCCCTGACCGGCCTGCCCGAAGACGACCAGAAACGCCTCGGCGTGATCGAAGACTGGGAAACTGGGCCGCACCAGCTGACCTACCGGCAAGTCGAGCACACCGCCCGGCTGATCAGGAAGGCGCTGGAGAAGGAAAAGCCCGACGGTGCCCCCTCACCAGGCCTGCAGCGGCTCTGCGACCAGCTACTCGAAGCCAGCATTCCCGCGCATTTCAAGCAGGCCAGCACCTCGCTGGCCGTCGACTGGACCGGCATGGAGGCCTGGTCCCGGCCAGTCCCGGCCGCGGCTGCCGGCACCGGGACCGACCCTGAAGCACGCTGGGGGCACCGCAACGCCGTGAACGCTGTGCAGGAAGGCGAGATGTTCTTCGGGTACTACCTGTCCGCGGCCACCATGGTCAACGACGAGAACGGCCCCTGCCTCGCAGAGCTCGTGCGCCGGATCACCGTGTGCTCCAGCGCCTGTGACCCCGCCGCCGCGCTCGTCCCGATCCTGCAGGCCATGGCCGCCGCCGGCATCACCATCGGCGACATCCTGGCCGACTCCGGGTTCTCCCACCGCCAGGAAGCCACCTGGGCCATCCCGCTGCGCCGCATCGGCGCCGGCCTGGTGCAGGACCTGCACCCCTCCGACCGCGGACCCCGCGGCACCCACGAGGGCGCCGTCATCTGCAACGGCAGCCTGTACTGCCCGGCCACCCCCGGGCCATTACTGCAACTGGCGCCGCTGCCGCCCGGCGCCAGCAGCGCCGACGCCGCAGCCCACGACCACAAGACAGCCGAGCTGGCACGCTACAAGCTCGGCGTGCACGCCGCCGACGGCTACCGGCGGCACACCTGCCCCGCCGCCACCAGCAAGATCCGCTGCCCACTGCGCCCGGCGTCGATGAAACTCGGCCGCGACCGGCCTGAAATCCTGTCCCCGCCCGAGCACCTGCCCGCCTGCTGCACCCAGCAGACCATCACCGCCGGACCGCAGGTCGCGGCCAGAACCAGGCAGAAACACGACTATCCCTCGCAGGCCTGGCGGACCTCCTACCGGCGGCGCACAGCCAGCGAGCGGCTCAACGCCAGCATCAAGGACACCGCCACCGGCTCAGTCGACCGCGGCTGGATCCACCTGACCGGCGTGATGCCACTCATGCTGTGGGTAGCCTGCAGGGCAGTCGTACGCAACCAGCGGATCGCCGCCGCCTGGCAAGCCCGCCTCGACGACGACACCCGCCGGGCCGCCGCCGGCCTGCCACCCCGGCAGCGAGCCAGGCGCCGCCGCGAGCTCGCCGCCACCGCCCAAGGCCCGCCCTAGCCGAACCCGCAAACCAGGCACCGCGGCAGCAGCCGTAAACACCACCACCACCAGCGCGGCTGCGCCGCGCCCCGACGGCCAGACAGCAAGGCCGCAACGCCCCGAACACAGCCACGGGCCCGCACAGCACAGTGGCCGCGCCGCATAACAATCACGGCCAGACTGTCAGTGCCAGATGTGAAGATAAATCGCGGTGAGGTGTGAATACCTCAGAGTGGTCAGGGGCGGGGTCGAACCGCCGACCTTCCGCTTTTCAGGCGGACGCTCATACCAACTGAGCTACCTGACCGTGCCTGAGCCGCTTGCTTCCGAACGGACAGATCAAGCGGGCTCAGCCGAGCGGTCCTGACGGGACTTGAACCCGCGACCTCCACCTTGACAGGGTGGCGAGCTAACCGACTGCTCTACAGGACCATGCGTGCTGGCTAGGTGACCAGCGGTGCCCCCAACGGGATTCGAACCCGTGCCGCCGCCTTGAAAGGGCGGTGTCCTAGGCCACTAGACGATGGGGGCTCGACGGCCTTCGCCGGCCTGAACCCTTGGCGCCCGCCGTCGGGGACTGCCCCAGCATAGGGGACAACCGGCGCGCCCGGCAAAGCGTAACCGGCATGCCCGGCGGGACCCCCGGCGTCAGCTGGCCCGGCCGCCACCCCGACAGTCCTGGGACCAGCCAGTGGACAACCCTGGGCGGCTCAGCCCGGCCCGCTGCCCGCCGCGGTGGCAGGAACTAAGACGATCATGACGGAACCCCTTGCGCAATTACCGATTATTCGACACGGTAGGCACTCGACTGGCAACTCACGGTCACTACTGCCTGTTACCGGACTCGTTGGGGCATCCGGGAACGGTCGCGGAGTGTGACAGCTGAGTTGCGCTGCGCACCACGGCACCGCAAGGCCCAATGGTAGGGCCAGGCCGGGCCAGAGCAGAGAAGAGCACCACCGTGCACAACGGAGAGTACCCCCCGCTCCCCCGAACGCCGGCGCACGCACCGTCGGCTCATGGACGGACGGCCCGTGCACCGTCGGCTCATGGACGGACGGCCCGTGCACCGTCGGCTCATGGACGGACCGCCCCGGGACGGGCGGCTCACGGGCGGCCGGCTCAGCGGCGGCTGATCCAGGGCCGGCTGTCCCTCGGGCTGGCGGCCCGTGCTCAGCCCGCGCATGGGTCCCGGTCCGGCCGCCACCGGCTGCCCGGAGAGCGGCCGGTCTCCGGGCGCGACGTGCTCGCGGTCACCGAATTCCGCGCGCTGTGGTCCGCCCAGGCCCTGTCCTCGGCCGGCGACCAGTTCGCTCAGGTCACCATCGGGTTCGTCGTCTACGCCAAGACCGGGTCACCGTTCCTGGCCGCGCTGGCCTACGCCCTGACCTACCTGCCATCGGTGGCCGGCGGCCCGGCGCTGGCCCGGCTGACCGGGGCGTTCCCGCGCCAGCAGGTCATGATAGCCCTGGATCTGGCCCGGGCCGGGCTGGTCGCGCTGATGGCGCTGCCCCGGATGCCGGTACCGGGGTTAGCCGCACTGTTCTTCGCCACCATGCTGCTCGGAGTCCCGTTCTCGGCCGCCCGGGCCGCGTTGCTGCCCGGTGTGCTCCCCCCGGCCATGCGGCCGGCCGGCTCGGCGATCGGGCGGCAGACATCCCAGCTGGGCCAGATCGCCGGGCTGCTGGCGGGCGGCGTTCTGGTCGCCACGCTCGGCCCGCACCGGGCCCTGGCGCTGGACTCGCTGTCCTTCAGCCTGTCCGCCGGGATCCTGGCCTGCTGGGTGCGGCCGCGGCCCCGCCCCGCCGCAGAGCGCGGCTCCCCGGCCAGCCCGCCACCGGGTAAGGTCACCTGGGACGGCGTCAGCACCATCTTTGGCCACCCGGCGCTGCGGGTCCTGGTGCTGTTGGGCTGGCTGGCCGGCTTCGCCGTGGTGCCCGAGGGGCTTGCCGCGCCGTATGCTCGCACGCTGGGTGGCGGCCCGAGCACGATCGGCCTGCTGATGGCGGCCATCCCGGCGGGCACGATGATTGGCGCGTTCGTGCTCGGCCGTCTGGTGCGGCCCTCGGACCGGCTGCGCCCGCTGGGCTGGCTGGCCATGCTGTCCTGCGCACCGCTGACGTTCTGCCTGATGCGCCCGCCGCTGCCGGTGGTGCTGCTGCTCTGGGCGGTGGCGGGGGCGGGCGGCGCGTACCAGCTGGCCGCCGCGGCGGTCTTCCTCAAGGTGCTGCCCGCCGCCCAGAACGTGCGCGCGTTCGCGGTCGCCCAGTCCGGGCTGCTCGTCGCGCAGGTGCTCGGCATCGTGGCCGCGGGCGCGGTCGCGCAGCGCCTCGGGCCGCAGGCGGCGGTGGCGCTAGCAGGCCTGCTCGGCGTGGTCGCGGCGGCCGTGCTGGCCACCGACTGGATCCACCGGCAAACCGAGCTGTTCACGCTGCTGGAGGTGGAGGGGCCGCAACAGCCAGCGGAACGCCCGGCCCGGGAAGCGGCGGAACGCCCGGCCCGGGAAGCGGCGGAACGCCCGGCCCGGGAAGCGGCGGAACGCCCGGCCCGGAGAGCGCCCACGCCGGCGGACGGCTCGCTGCTCGTGCCTGCCGAGCGGCCCGGTCGCCGGCACGCCCGCCACGAACCGGGTGACCTGCCCAGCGAGGCCCGGCTAGCTGCCACCCGTTTTCTTGATCAGATTCTCGGCAATGGACGCGGTCTCTCCCTCCTCGGGGATGACGACCCACGCGGCCAGGTAGATCAGTGCGCCGACGCCGAACGTGATCACGGCGACGGCCAGGAAGATGAGCCGGACGACGGTAGCGTCGATGCCGGCGTACTCGGCGATCCCGGAGCAGACACCGGCCACCAGCCGGCCGTTCCGAGTCCGGACTAGCTGCTTGGTTGGTTTCGCCTCAGTCATGCCCCGATCATCCCCCCTGGCCATGGATCCAGACAGCCAAACGCGGCCCGCATACGCTGTCGGGGTAGGTAACGGTTGACCGGAAGGACCCGCCATGCCGTACGCCGCAGGCCAGCCAGGCACCGAACTCGATCTGCTGCGGATCGAGAAGCAGCTGAGCCTGGACGAGATTCTGGTCCGGGACACGGTACGGGCGTTCGCCACTGAGCGGGTGATGCCGCACATCGCGGACTGGTTCGAAGCGGGCACGCTGCCCCGTGAGCTGGCCCCCGAGCTGGGCAAGCTGGGCCTGCTCGGCATGCACCTGACCGGCTACGGCTGCGCCGGGATGGGCGCGATCGCCTACGGCGTGGCCTGCCGCGAGCTGGAGGCGGCCGACACGGGCCTGCGCAGCCTGGTTTCGGTGCAAGGCTCGCTGGCCATGTTCCCGATCTGGAAGTACGGCTCGGGCGAGCAGAAAGAGGAGTGGCTGCCCCGGATGGCGGCCGGGGAGGCACTGGGCTGCTTCGGGCTGACCGAGCCTGATCATGGCAGCGACCCGGCCGGCATGGTGACCAGCGCCAAGCCGAACGGGACCGGCTGGGTGCTCAACGGCACCAAGATGTGGATCACCAACGGTTCGGTCGCCGACATCGCCGTGGTCTGGGCCCAGGCGCCGGACGGCATCCGCGGCTTCCTGGTGCCCAAGGGCGCCCGGGGCTTCACCGCGCGGTCCATTCACAAGAAGCTGTCACTGCGCGCTTCGATCACCTCGGAGCTGCACTTCGACGACGTCAAGCTGCCCGCGGAGGCCATGCTGCCCGGCGTGTCCGGGCTGAAAGGCCCGCTGTCCTGCCTGACCGAGGCGCGGTACGGCATCTCCTGGGGAGTGACCGGGGCGGCCCGGTCCTGCCTGGAGGCCGCGGCCGGCTACGCCCGCACCCGGGAGCAGTTCGGCCAGCCGATCGGGAGCTTTCAGCTCACCCAGGGCAAGCTGGCCTGGATGCTGGCCGACCTGTCCCGCGCCCAGCTGCTCGCGCTGTACGTGGGCCGGCTCAAGGAAGCCGGGGAGGTCACCCCGGAACAGGTCAGCCTGGCCAAGATGTGCAACGTGCGGGCCGCCCTGGACATCGCCCGGCAGGCCCGGACCATCCTCGGCGCCAACGGGATCACCCTGGAGTACCCGGTGATCCGGCATGCGGCCAACCTGGAGTCGGTGCTCACGTACGAGGGCACCGAGGAGATCCACACGCTCGCCCTGGGCCAGTTCATCACCGGCATCTCCGCCTACCGCTGACCACCAGATTGCCTAACGCCCGTACCCGGCACCGCCCCACCGCCCCCGGATCGGGACGGCGGGGCGGCAACCCGGAGGTCAGCGGAGCGACAGTGCGGCCAGGGCGGCGTTCACGATGGAGCCCGGGTCCAGGTCGTGCGCCCGGTACAGGTCGGCGACGGCGCCGGACTGGCCGAACCCGTCCACGCCCAGGCTGACCGTGGGCACACCCAGCGCGGAGCCGAGCCAGCTCAGCGTGTGTGAGGCGGCGTCGTGCACGGTCACGATGGGCGCCCGGTCCGGGAACGCGGTGCGCAGCGCGCCGGGAATGGACGGCGCGGTCGCCGTGCGCACGCCCTGCCGCAGCGTCCGCTGCCAGGCCCGGTACAGCCGGTCGGCCGAGGTGACGTCGATCACGCCGGCGGCGATGCCCTCCTCGCTCAGCTCGGCCGCGGCGGCCAGCACTTCCGGCAGCACCGCGCCACTGCCCGCCAGATGCACCCGTGGGGCGGTATCCGCCAGCTCGCCCGCCTCGGCCAGCCGGTACGCACCGGCCAGCACCTGGCGGCGGAGCACCGCGTCGCCCAGCCGCTGCCGGGCCGCGGCGAACGGCTGCTGGTCGATGCCCCGGGTGGTCAGCCGGAAGTAGAACGCACCGCTGTCCACCGCACCTGGTGGCACCGCCCCGGGCGGCCCGCCGCCGGGCGGCGCGGTGGGCGGGGCACCGCCCGGCGCGGCCCCGGCCGCCGCGATGGCCTGCAGCGCGCCGCACATCAGCCAGTCCAGTGCCGTAGCGTAGGCCGGCTCGATGAACGTGACCCCGGGCAGTTCCAGGCCAACCGACGCGGTGATGGTGGACTGGTGCGCACCGCCCTCTGGGGCCAGGGTCACCCCGGACGGCGTCCCGGCCACGATGAACCGCGCGCCCGAGTACACCGAGTAGATGAACGCGTCCAGGCCGCGCAGCACGAACGGGTCGTACACCGTGCCCACCGGCAGCAGCGGCTGGCCGGACAGGTCCCAGGCCAGCCCCAGCTGCCCGAGCAGCAGGAACAGGTTCATCTCACTGATGCCCAGCTCGATGTGCTGCCCCTCCGGCCCCTCGGCCCACTTCAGCACCGGATCTTCGGTCCACGCCCGCCGCGCGTCCGGGCTGAACACCCGCATCCGGTTGATGAACCCGGCCAGGTTGGTCGACGTGGCCACGTCCGGCGCCACGCTGACCAGGTAGGGCGCGACGCTCTGCTGCCGGGAAAGATCGACGAGAATCCTGCCGAACGCCTCCTGGGTGGACAGTGTGCGGCTGGCCCGCAGCCCGGTCGCATCGGGGACGCTCAACACGGGCGCGGGCGCCCGCGGCGGCCGGGCCAGGTGCTCCCGCCGGGCCGCCGTCCACTGCCCGGCCGGGGTCATCGGGTCGAACCGGTCCCACTCGGTCTTCGGGGTCAGCCCCAGCCGGCTGCGCATCGCACCGATCTGCTCGCTGGTCAGCAGCGCCGAATGGTTGCGCGGGTTGCCCGCGATCGGCAGCCCCCAGCCCTTGACCGTGTAGACGAAGACCACACTGGGCCGGTCCTTTTCCGCGTCGCACTGGCCGAAGCTGTCCAGCAGCGAGCCCAGGTCATGCCCGGCCAGGTCGGTGACCAGCGTGGCCAGGTCCGCGTCCGGGATGCCCGCGCAGAACTGGGTCAGCCCGGCCGGTGCCCCGTCCAGGAACCGGGCCCGCAGTTCGGCCGGCCCGAGGCCGAACAGTGACTGGTAGTGCTCGTTGGGCATGGCATCGATCCAGTCGCGGAGCTGGATGCCGCCCGGCTGGCCGAACGCCGCGTGCAGCCGCTGGCCGTACTTGGCCTCGACCACGTGCCAGCCGGCCGCGGTGAACTGCTGCTCCCACTGCGCGATCCGCACGCCCGGTATCACCCGGTCCAGGGACTGCCGGTTGAGGTCCACGATCCACATCACGTCGCCGAGGCCGTCGGTGGCCGGGTCGGCGACCGCCTCCCAGATGTTGCCCTCGTCCAGTTCGGCGTCACCGATCAGCGCGATGAACCGGCTCCGCGGCCGGGGCCCGAAGTGCGCGTCCACGTACCGGCGGGCCGCGGCGGCGAACAGCGGCGCGGCCGCGCCCAGGCCGACCGAGCCGGTGGAGAAGTCAGGGGCGTCCGGGTCCTTGGTCCGGCTCGGGTACGCCTGCAGCCCGCCGAACGCGCGCAGCGTGGTCAGGTAGCCCCGGTCCAGGTTGCCGAGCAGGTACTGGATGGCGTGGTAGACCGGCGAGGCGTGCGGCTTGACGCTGACCTTGTCCGGCGCGTCCAGGAAGCTGAAGTACAGCGCGGTCATCGCGCTGGCCAGGCTGGCGCTGGACGCCTGGTGGCCGCCGACCTTGACCCCGTCCCCGGTGTCGCGGTCGTGGTTGGCGGCGTCCACGATCCGGGTGGCCAGCCAGAGCACCCGCTGCTGTATCTCGCTGAGCACGGCCAGGTCGGCCTGGCCGGTCGCGCTGTGGTCGGTGCTGGACACGGTCATCGGCCACCCCTGAGCTCCGCTGGTGCCCCCAGAATCGCATCCGGGCCGGCCGGCCGGCCAGCGCGGGCTCGTTCTGCGACGATGGGTGCGTGATCGATTCGTCCGAGGTGCGAAATGACACCGCCGGGTCCCGGTTCGTGGCCGGCCCGCCCGGCCACGAGGCCGAGCTGCTGTACCGGGTGCGCAACGGCCGGCTGGTGCTGGTCCACACCGAAGTGCCCGTCGACCTGGAGGGGCACGGCATGGGCGGGAAGCTGGTCAGCGCGGCGGTGGACTACGCCGCCGGGGCCGGCCTGGTCCTGGTGCCGTCCTGCCCGTTCGCGCAGTCCTGGCTGGACAGCCACCCGGACGTCGCGGCCCGGGTCCAGCTCGATGGCCCCAGGTAAGCCAGCCCGATGACCGTCCCGGTATATGCCCGCTACGTATTCTTCGCCCTCGGCCTGTTCCTGGTCGTCATCGACGGGAACAGTGTCGTCGGGACGCTGATCGTGCCGCGGCCAGCCGGCGGCCGGCTGATGGTCTGGGTGGACCGGGCCAATCATGCCTGGTTCGGGCTGGTCACCGCGCCGATCGGCGACTACCGGCGGCGGGACCAGGTGCTCGCCGCGGAAGCGGCCACCCTGCTCATCTGGCAGCTGGTGGCCTGGCTCGGCGTCGCCTACCTGGGCTTCACCCTGATGCTGTGGCCGTTCGTGCCGAACTTCAGCGACGCGCTGGATACCGCCGGCCCGGCGCTGTGGTTCATCGGCGATTCGTCGGTGCACGGCTGGGGTGAGCGGCTGGTCCAGTACGCGGCCGCGTTCTTCGGGCTGGTCACCGTCACTTTGCAGATCGCTTACCTGCCCACGCTGTACTCCGCGTTCAACCGGCGGGAAACCGACATTGCCCTGCTGAACGCCCGCGCGGGCGTGCCGTCGTGGGGCCCGGAACTACTGGCCCGGACGCATTACGCGCTGGGCTCCGGGCAGTCCACCATCGGCACCCTGCCCGACTTCTACGAGCAGTGGGAACGCTGGGCGGCCGACATCGCGGAGAGCCACACCACGTACCTGCCGCTGGTCCGGTTCCGCTCGCCGCGCCCGCTGTCCTCCTGGGTAACCGCGCTGCTCTCCGTGCTCGACTCGGCCGCGATGTACCTGGCGCTGTCGCCGAACGCCGCGCCCACGGTGCAGGCCCGGCTGTGCCTCCGCAGCGGCTTTCAGTGCTTCGGCGACATCGCCCGCGCGCTCGGCACCGCGGTGCCGCTCGAGCCGGACACGTCGCAGGGCATCAGCCTGACCTACGACGACTTCCTGAAAGGCATCGCGCACATGCGCAAGGTCGACTTCCCAATCGAGCGGGACCCGGCCGATGCCTGGCCAGACTTCGTGGGCTGGCGGGTCAACTACGAGCAGGCCGCGTACGCGGTGGCCCGGAACGTCAATGCTGTCCCTGCCCTCTGGTCCGGCCCGCGTAAGCACAAGGTCGAGCAGATCGCGCCGTTCCGGCCGTCTCCCGGCCACCCACCCACGGTCAGGCCGCACAGGGGCTCGGCAGCCCGGGCCCGGGCCGGGAGAAATCACCAGTCCGAGGACCAGGGGGCACCAGGCCATCCAGCCGTGGAGCCGGATCACGAGCCGGCCGACCACCCAGCCAGGGAGCGCCCGCGTAAGGAACCGGCCACGGAGCACCCGCGCCAGGAAGCCGCGCACCAGGACGGGGCGCACCCGAACCGGCCGCCCGCCGAGAAGCCACCCGGCTGAGCGCGGCTGCCCGGCTCGGCATCAGGCCCATGATGTCGGTACGCTTCGGGCGACGGCGCTCATCATCGATGGGCCGCCCGGGGCGTTAGCTCAATGGCAGAGCAGCGGACTTTTAATCCGTAGGTTCAGGGTTCGAGCCCCTGGCGCCCCACCACTGACCTGGGATTTCAATGCGCAGCCGCGCTGGCGAATTCGTCTCAGGCTTTGGTCAGCGTCGCCACCGTGATGTGCGGCCAGCTCAGGCCGGCGAAGTTCAGCAGCACGGTCTGCGAGTACTGCAGCCGCTTGGGCTCGGTGTCGCCCTCCAGTTTCTGCAGCCAGAACGTCGCGGCGACGTGCGCGGCGTCGGCGTTCGGGCCGTCCTTGGTGCCGACGAGAAAGGCCGTGTTCGCCGTGCCGCCGCCCACGATGGTGCCCGCGGTAGTTGACACGTGCAGCGTGGTCGTGGTGCTGACCTTCGGCGGATTGCCGGTCAGCACGCTGTTGGGGTTGTCGAGCATGGCCTGAGTGATGCCGGTCAGCCCCACCCCGGACGTGCGGAACTGCGTGGTCTGGTTCAGGTGCTGCTCGGCGAAGTCGACCGGCTGCTTACGATCGCCGATGCTGAACGGGGTGAGGCTGGCGGCCCCGATCGTGGGTCCTCCGGCCGCGGTCGTGGCGGTCCCCTGGATCAGGATCGTCGTACCGTGCGGGATGGACGCCATCCGGGCGATGGTGGCCTGCTCACCAGGGTCAGTGGTGGGCGGGATGTTGATCCACACACCCGGCTCGATATGCAGCCCGGCTGGGGCCCCGCCGACCTCCACGTTGGCGTCGGAGATCTGCTGCAGGTACGTCAGCCCCTGCAGGAAGATCTGGGCCGTGACCAGGCCGCGGTTCGGGATCTGCCCGTTGATCGCCGTCACGTCGATCTGGTCGCTGGTCACGTTCAGCTCGAGAAAATGGTCGGAAGGGCCCCGATGCGGGCGCCAGATGGCATTGAAGCCCCGCCCGCTCCAGCTGCCGGCCAGGCCAGCGAGCGGGCCCAGCCCCTGGCCCGCCGCGGCGGCGGGCGGCGGGGCCGCACCCTCATCGTTGTCAAGTGGCTGGAACGAAAAATTTGCTGCCAGTTCCATGATTTCCCCCTCAGCGAGGCGCGGTTCACCCGCAGCCTACGAGGCCGACGCAATCCCGGTACAGAACTAAGGGCCAATTCCGGTCACCGGAAGTAATGGCTGGCCAACGAACATGGTAGTTAGGCGCGCGCGGCACGGCAATGGATCTCTTCCATGGGCTGCTTGCCGCGCGCCTGGCCGGTTCGCAGCACCAGGCGTCTTGGTGCTGCCCACGCGCGGGGACGGGGCCTGGCCCCAGACCCAGCTGCCGGGTCCCCCTCCTCTTGTGCCAACCTGAGGTCAGGTTTCGCAACCGAACGGCAGGACCGTGGACCACCACCCGGACCCCGGCCGGAAGCGAGGGGGATAGCCGTGACGGTCCCGGCCACGATGATGGCACTGCGCGCGCACGCCCGCGGCGGGGCGGAGCAGCTGATATTCGAGCAGGCCCCGGTCCCGGTACCCGGGCAGGGCGAGGCCCTGCTGGAGGTGCATGCGGCGGGCATCACGTTCGCCGAGCTGACCTGGGACCCGACCTGGACCACCCGGGACGGCCGGGACCGCACGCCGGTCATCCCCTCGCACGAGGTGTCCGGCGTTGTTCGCGGGCTGGCCGAGAACGCGCGCGGCCGGTCCATCGGGCAGGAGGTGTACGGCCTCATCGCGTTCGGCCGGAACGGGGCCGCCGCCGATTACGTGACAGCCCCGGCCGCCGACCTGGCCGGCCGCGCTCGGTATCCCACGTGCAGGCCGCGTCGCTGCCCCTGGCCGCGCTCACGGCCTGGCAGGCGCTGACCGACCACGCCGGCCTCCAGCCGGGCGAACGCGTCCTGGTCCAGGCGGGGCCGGCGGTGTGGGGGTGTACGCGGTCCAGCTCGCCGTGATCCTCGGCGCGGACGACATCGCCACCGGACGCGCCGGGCAGGGCGACTTCGTCCGGTCCCTGGGCGCGCGGACGTTCACCGAGGACGCGGGGGACGTCAGGGATGGGTTCGATGTCGTCGTTGACACGGTGGGCGGGCCGGTGCTTGAGGCGTCCTACGGCCTCACCCGGTGCGGCGGCCGGCTGGTGACGCTCAGCACCCCGCCGTCGGCGCAGCGCGCTGAGCAGCTCGGCATCCACGCGACATTCTTCACCGTCACCCCGGACGCGGCACAGCTTTCCCGGCTGGCCGAGCTCGCCGACGGCGGCAAGCTCCGGCCGGTGGTGAGCCAGGTCTTCCCGCTTCGCGAGGGCCGCGAGGCGTTCGAGAGCGGCACCCGGCCGCACCCGCCCGGCAAGACGGTACTGCTCGTCCGCTGACGGTGGGTAACCAGCCGCTCGTAATCTGGCTCACCCTGGCGAGCGCTCGGCCCAACTCGATACCTGGCCTGTCAGCGGTAGCAGCTCTCATGCCTGCTGAGCAGCAACGTGAGCAGCAACGGCCTTCACTCGCTGTGCTCCTGGCCATGCTCGGGCCGGCCCCGGGCTCGTCGGCCTGGCCCCGCAAGATCACCGGGGTGTGCCGCTATGCGGGCCGCCGCCGACGGGCTCTGCCGATTGCTGGTTGGCAGCCTCGTTGCTGTGACCATGCTGGAGCGTCGTGGGCGGCTGCGTAATGCTCTGCTGGGCAATGGCAGCCTGCTGCACAAAGGCAGCCTGCTGTGCCTGCTGCAAGAGGCCTGCCGCATACCTGACCAGGTCAGTGGGAATCGTATCCGGAATCCCGGCTTGGTCGTGCCCGAATGTCTGCAAGAAGTTGTTACCGAGAAACCCCGAAGCTCTCACCCGCCGCCATGCAGAGGTGATCGTCTCACCCAGCTGCCAAGCCTTAGCGTAGATTTTCGCTGACTCGTCTCGCTGGCCGGCACCGTACTCCAGGCCAGCCCGCTGACTTAGGATCCCGGTCAGCTGTTCCCTGCCGAGGTCGTCAGGAAAATCATTCACCAAGATTTCCTCTGCTCTATCAAAACAGGTACGTCCGGCTTCAATCTGTGCCTGGGAGCCAATGTTGTAGTGAAACACCGCCTCACCTGCCAAGACGGTAACCCGAGAGTGCCCGCTGTCCGCATCGGCCAGGGCCTTCTCCCAGCTGGCGCTTGCTTTATCGATCTCCCACAACCATCCGTAAGCCATGGCCAAACTGTAGTGTAGGAACCAATTGGTGTCACTGCTGTCATCAGACAGTTCATTGGCTCTGATCACTAGTCCCATGACCTCCGAGGAGGCGGTCGCCGCATCCGGTCCTCCCACGGGCCCCGTGAAGAGCTGCGCAACGAGGTGGGCAAGGTTTTGCGCCACCTCGGCCAGGTCCCTATCGGCCTCTTTCCGAGCCTGCTGCGCCTCGAGCTTGGCCTGTTGCGCCTCAAACTCGGCCTGCTTACGCTGAATGTTCACCGCAATCAGCGCGATCCTGGCAGACACAACAATCGCTAGCGCGGCGACAACGGCACCGAGCAGGGTAATCCAGTCTTGTGTATTCATGTCATCGTTCCCGTCGCACGGAAGGTCCCCAGCCCTGTTCCGTGAATCATATGCCACTTGGACCTGGCCGTGATATCCCCGAGTTCAGGGCCGAGTTCTCAATAGGCGCCGTTAAATCGTTGATCATTTGGTCATGTCGGTTGAAGTAACCGGTGTGGCCGTCGGCTGTGGTGACCACGCACTATGCCGCCACGTCACCTGCCGGCCTGGGGTGTGCAGGCCGGCAGCGGACGGTCGCCGACGGGGAGCAGCAACACGAGCAGCAACGCTGGCGCACGGAAAACCTGCCGTCCACCGCGCGCTGCACCCGGCGGCGTAGCGGGTTGAACCGCTGACCAGCGCATAAGAGATCGCCCGGCTGATGATCTTGTCGATTCAGCGTGCCGACCGCCACCGCGGGCGCCATGACCGCTACGACGAAAGCGAGCGAGAAAGACCCCTTCGGCCCTGGCTGCTGGGCTATCTCATCAAGGGGCACGCTAGGCAGGCCCACGGCGAGCGTGAGCAGGCCGAACGCGACGGCCGTGGCCGGCGCCACCCGCCGGGGCCACACGTTTGTACTCACCGCGATGCCGCCCCTCCCCCGAGCGGAACAAAGTGAGCCCACCCTACGGCCGTACCGTTCCGGCACCGTTACGAAGCCTGCAGCCGCGCCCCCGGTTGACCCGGGTTGTTACTACGCCATACGATCTAACGTATGGCGAAGCAACGGCGCGATCCGGACGGCCTGGCCCGGTTCGGGGAACCAGGCCTGCTGGTGCTGCTCGCGCTGAGCGGCGGGCCCAAGCACGGGTACGCCATCACCACTGACGTGGCGGACCGGACCGGGATCCAGCTTGGCCCGGGGACCCTGTACGGGTCGATCACCAAGCTGGAAAAGCTGGGCCTCATCGCCCCCCTGCCCAGCGAGGACCGCCGACGGCCGTACGAGATCACCGCGGCGGGCCGGGCGGCACTCAGCGGGCAGCTGCAGCGGTGGTCCCGGATCGTGGAGACCGGAAGGACCCGGCTGGCATGGACCTGATCCGCCTGCTGGTCGCGCTGCACCCGCGGGACTGGCGTGAGCGTTATGGCGAGGAGTTCGCCGCGCTGCTCGAAGACACCCGGCTCACCCCGGCCGCCGTACTCAATGTCGCCGTCCGTGGCGCCGGGCTGCGGGTGCGGGCCCGCCAGGGCACCGTGCTGCTGGTCGCCGCGCTGGTGGTCTCGGTGGCCAGCGAGATCGCCGCCCAGCTGGCCGGGCTGGCGGCCAACATCCTGTGGCTGCCGACCAGCCCGCTCCGGGCGCTCGCCCTGCTGGGCGCCGTGGGCCCGTGGGCGGTGCTGATCGTCTGGGCCCGGGCCCGCCGCCGTTCAGCACGATGCGAGTGAGGCCGTGCCCATCGCGGGCATCGCCGTCCTCGTGGTCCTGCTGCTCATCGTGGTCGCGGGCGTAGCGTGCATCGTCTCGCCCCGGTGGCGCCGGAAGGTGCCCCGCATCATCGGGGTGGCCGCCGCTGGCCTCGTCGCGGCCTACCTGGTCGGCCGGGGCATCACCGAGTTCTGGGTGGTGGACTACGCCAGCCCGGCGAGCTACCAGCATTCCTGGGGCGGCCCGACCCTGGCCGGGGTGTTCGCCGTGCACAGCGGCCCGGGCCTGCTCATCGTGATCGCGGCGGGCGGCTGGCTCCGCCGGCGGCTACGCCACACCAGCGGGCAGCGCGGCGCCAGCGGCAGAACCTG
>Ga0335077_10001506_pt1 | contig 27783 bp, 22 predicted proteins | sample Lox_Sample_31_FD_207151 | JGI IMG/M metagenome (GOLD analysis project Ga0335077, IMG submission 207151) | Soil microbial communities from Loxahatchee National Wildlife Refuge, Florida, United States - Lox_Sample_3.1 | ecosystem: Environmental > Terrestrial > Soil > Wetlands | place: USA... | reverse complement strand
GCCGCGTCGGAAGCTACGGCGCGGTCGCGATTGTGTTGAGCATCGTCGCGCGCTGGCAGGCTATCGAGCACCTGGCCGGCGGGCGCGTGCTGGAAATTTTCATCGCGTCGCAAACCGTTCCGCGCGTGGCGATGGTCGCGCTCGCGTGGGTGTCGCGGCCCGCGGGGACAGGACTCGGCCTGGCGTTCTCTTCCACGCTTTCGACTTCCGCCGCGCTCCTCGCGATCGCGCAGGGAATCGCGGCGGCGTTCTTGTGCGGCGCGCGCGCCGGCGGCGCGATCATCATCGCCGCGTATCTCCTGATTCGCATCGCGCGATGGTATTTTTACCGCCGCATCGGAGGGGTCAACGGCGATTGCCTCGGCGCGACCGAGCAGGTGCTCGAAATTTTCATCCTGGTGCTGTTCACATGCCGCGCCTGTTCCTGGTGAGGCACGCCGAGCCGGCCATCACCGGCGTCATGCTGGGCGCGCTCGACCCGGAGTTGAGCGACGCCGGCCGCGCGCACGCGGCCACCCTCCTTATAAACGTGCGCCTGGCGCTGGTCTATTCGAGTCCGCAGCGCCGAGCCGTGGAAACCGCGCGCATCATCGCCCGCGGCGCACGCATCGAAATTGTCGACGATCTGCGCGAGATCAGCCATGGCGACTGGAACGGACTTGCGTGGGCGCAGATCGAAGCGCGCGATCCCGAGCTCGCGGCGCGCAAGCTCCGCGACTGGCGCGGCATCACCGCGCCCAATGGCGAGCCGTACGAAGATTTCGCCTCGCGCGTCGCCCGCGCATTCGAACGCATCCGCCGTGGCCCGCGTCCCTCCGCGATAGTCGCCCACGCCGGAGTGAACAAAGAGATCGCCGGAGTCGACCAGACCTATGGAGAAATTCACGAACTCGATTGAACCGATCGCCAACCCGGAACTGGAGCGCCGCATCCGCGCGCGCCTCGATTCGCTCACCAAGCCTCCCGGCAGCCTGGGACGGCTCGAATCGCTCGCGCTACAGCTCGGCCTGATCCAGCAAACCGAGATACCCTCGACCGGCCGCAAATCGATGGCGATCTTCTGCGCCGATCATGGAATCGTCGAGGAAGGCGTCAGCCCGTACCCGTGCGAAGTCACGCGCCAGATGGCGGCGAATTTTCGTGCGGGCGGCGCCGCGATCAGCGTTCTTTGCCGCCACTACGGTATCGAGCCGGTGATTATCGATATGGGCGTGGGCGCGCCCACCAAAAATTTCGCGCGCGAGCCCGCGATGACGCGTGAGCGGGCCGAGCACGCCATGGCCGAAGGCATGCGCTATGCCGATGGCGCGGATCTGATCGGCGCGGGCGAGATGGGCATCGGCAACACGACCTCCGCCGCGGCCCTGCTGAGTGCTTTTTCAGGACTCGACCCATCGGAAACCGCGGGCCGCGGCACGGGCCTCGATGACGCAGGCGTCGCGCGCAAAATCGAGGTGATCCGCCGCGCCCTTACTTTGCACAAGCCCGACCCGGCCGATCCGTTAGGCGTGCTGGCAGCGGTAGGCGGCTTCGAGATCGCGGCGATCGCGGGCCTGATCCTGGGCGCGGCGAGCAGACGGCGCATGATCGTGTTGGACGGATTCATCTCATGCTCGGCCGCGTTGGTGGCGCGCGGAATCGCGCGCGCGGCGATGGATTACGTCGTCTTCTCGCAACGCTCAGCCGAGCGCGGGCATCAAAGAATGCTCGAATTTCTGGACGCGCGCCCGCTCTTCGATCTGGATCTGCGGCTGGGCGAAGGCACCGGCGCGGCGATCGGAATGAATCTCGTCGAAGCCTCGATCAAGCTGTACCGCGAGATGGCGACGTTCAAATCAGCCGGCGTCTCGGGGCGGGATTAGCGACGGACCACTTGCTGACGCGCGTGGCTCGGCTTGAACCTGAGCCGCGCGCGTGAGCGAGCGGTCTTCACTGCGCCGCCGTCGCGCTGCTTCCCGCGCCCGGCGCGCGCGACAGGCTGATCAGGTTCTCCAGCAGTTGATAGGCGCCGTCGGTACCCGCCGGCAGCTGCCTCCACAACCCGAGTCCTAGATAAATCCAGCGGCCCTTCCCGACCTTCGCCTCCACGAACGATCCCAGCTTTTCGCCGGGATTGTCCTTATAAGAGTCCGTCATCGCCACCAGGTCGGCGTAGCGCGAATCTTTTTCGCCCAGGAAATACAGCCCCCGCTCCTGCACCCAGTTGGCCCACGCGGCCGGCCCGATTTTATTGGGGTAATTGAACACCGGATCGCCGGGAGCGAGCACCTTCACTGGTACCGTCTCGTCGCTCACGCGATTCCCACTTACCTTGGCTGGATAGGGGCCGTACTGCTCCTGGTTGAACTCCATCTTGTTGTACTGCACGATCACGATTCCGCCGCGCTCGGCGTAATCGAGCAGGCGATGATTGTACGCCCGCAGGTCCGCGCGGCGCTCGTACGCGCGCACGCCGGTGACGATCACGTCGTAGCGCGCGAGGTCGCCCCACGCCAGCTCGTCCGCGTCGATGAAGTCGACTTTGGCGCCCAACTGCTCGATCGCCTGCGGTACCTGGTCGCCGACTCCGGTGATGTAGCCGACCGTCAGGTTCGGCGTGGTCTTCACGTCGATCACCTTCAGCGCGATCTCGGCGGGCTTGATCACCTGCCGCCGCTGCACGTGCGGATACTCGATGTCCTGATAGCCGTTCGAATATTCGCGGCCGCCCGAGCCGACCACCGCGCGCAACGTGTATTCGCCGGGATTCACTCCCGCCGGAGCGGTGATCTCGAAGCGCGCCGAAAGCGACTCGTCTTCATGCACGAAACTGAGCGGAACAGTCTGCGGCGATGCTTTCCATCCCACGGGAATCTGGAGCGCGACCGTCCCCTGCGCCGCCCCCTTGTTGCCGTTGGTCACCGAGACGTGAATCTCGCGTTCCACCGCCTTGGCCGACGCGGGAATCACGGCGAGCGGCGGCGTCATGCGCACGGAAAATGCGGGCACCACGTTCAACTCCATGCGCTTATCGCCGTTGTAAATGTCGCGCACGTAGCGATATTCCACCGGCAGGTGCTTGGTCACTTCCACCGATCCCGCCTTGATCATGAAGCTTACGTGAAATGGCGACGGCGCAAACGGCACGCCGAATTCGACGCCCGGATCGTAAACGTGGATCGCCGGATTCTCCGGATGCTTCCAGTAATTGTCGTGATAATACGGCGTGGTGAGCTTGGCGTCCGCAGGAACGTGCGCGTCGGAAACGCAGGTGTAAACCCCGTTGGGTTTCGCCGCACCGGGCGCGCAGGCGCCTCCGTCGAAGCCCGCGATCGCGACTTTCTCCACCTCCACTCGATCCGCGCCGTGATTCTGCGCCAGAATCGACAACTTGACCGGTTGGCCCGCGACCACCAGGCCATCGTCGGCGACAGCGTCGAAAACCAGGCCGTGCGCCGCTATCACGGCGTCTTCGTAATCGCGCTCCTTCACCTTCAGCCGCGCGTCGATCTCATAGCGCGCCCCGTCACTCAGCGCGAGCGACCCGAGGCGCGCGCGCAGATCGCGCACCGCCGTCAATCCAGCCTCGACCGGCGCAGCGACCGCGGCGTCGTCGCCCGAATCGAACGCCTTCTGCGCCCGCTCCGCGTCGCCGACGATCGCCGCCAGGCCGCCGGTCAAACCCTCCGGCGGATTCGCTCCCGCATAGGCCGCGATCCCGGCCAGGCTCGTATCGATGCCCTCGAACATCGAGGTCTCGGTCTTCTCCATTTCGCCGGGAATGGTGGAGTCCATCAACTGGTATCCCGCGGGTCCGAATCCGCCGCGCCCGCCGGCAATTCCCGGCAGCGGCGGAAGTCCCGTCGTGCCCTGGCACTTGTGATTGCTGCGCGCATCCTGCCCGATCTCGGCGTAAGTGCGCCCGAGCAGCGGGTCGTACTTGGCGGTATCGGGATGCACCAGCTTGATTTTCGGATCCGGCGGCGGAGGCGGCGGCTGCCCCGGACCCCCGCGTCCTCCGCGTCCGAACGCCGCGGTGAAGTACAGTTTCTTCGCCTGCCACGGACGCAGCCCTTCGCGGATCTGGTCGGGATATTTCGACGGGTCACCGGCCGCGCGAAACGCTTCACGCGTCAGAATCGTAGTGGCCTCGTGCGCGCGATCGCCGCCGCGGCCCTGAATGTTCATGGTCAGCACGACATCCGGGCGGAAGGTGCGGATCAGGCGCACGAAATCGCCCACGATTTCCTCGCGGCCCCATTTATGGATCACTTCCTGCGGATCGAACGAATATCCGTAGTCGATGGCGCGCGCGAAATACTGCTCCGCGCCGTCAATCCGGTGCGCGGAGAGCAGCTCGGAGGTGCGCAGCACGCCGATGTCGTGGAACAACTCCGGCCCGATCTCGTTCTGTCCGCCTTCTCCGCGCGTGGTCTGCACGTCGATGGAGCGCAGGCCCATGCCCAGCGTGAACATCGCGTACAGCGGGTTGTGCTCGTCGTCAGGGTGCGCGGCGGTTTGCAGGAAGGTTCCCGAGACGTTGAGCTTGCGCAGCGCCAGCCCCAGCGCGGTGTGCCCCTCTTTCGCGGACACGATCGAAAAATTCATCCGGTTCTGCGCGATCAACTGGACGCAAGCGCCGGCGGCGGCCGTAAGACAGGTGAGAATGAAAAAGCGCTTCATTGACCCTCAGTTTACACCTGCGCCGGATACGCGGCCGCTCCCACGTGCGGGGCCGAACCTGTTTCGGGAACGATGTGCACCGGTCACGAACGCGCTCCATGACTGTCGCGCCTCGAGATCGCAGCGTTGGTGAGGCACGGCCGTAATGCCGCGCGTCGGGCGGATTCTTGTCCGCCGCACAGGGCTTAAGCTAATGGCTGAGGTCGTAGATGAAGTAGTTCATCGCGATGCGGTAGGCGAGCGAGGCCCATTTCTCCGAATACCGCGGATCGTCCGACCACTCCCATGCGTCGCCCAAATCCATGTTGTGGCAGATCGCGACCATGATGCGTCCCTTGTCGTCGCGGATGCAGCGCCAGTGCGGCACCTTCCCGGTGGGCCCTTTTTCATACGTGATTCCCGACTCGAAGTACTGCGCGCCCGGAACCTGGAAACGATCCTGCAAATCGTAAATGGTGTGAAAAATAGGGTCGCTGTCCGGAATGTCCTCGATGGGACGATCCGGAAACACCTTGGTCATACTGGTCACGAAGGTCTGCCATTCGTTCAGCGGGCCCAGGAAATCCTCGTAGGGCGCATCGCCGTGAAAATCGTCCACCATCAAAAAGCCGCCGCGCAGCAGATACTGGCGCAACTGCTCGGCCTCGTTCTGGGGCAATTTCCAGTGGCCGACCTCGACCGCATACAAAGCCGGCCAGTTGTAGATTTCATCGGTGCCGTCGAGCGAAACCACCTGCTCCACCGATCGCGTGTCGATGCGCGTCAGCCGCCGCACGCCCTGGAGCAGATGGCGGTCCGAGCGCGGATAATCCATGGTCCACTGTCCGGGCCACGCTTTCCCGCCGCGCAGCATGAGCATGGAATGGTCCGGATATCCGTAAATATCGGGATAGCGCAGACGTGCGCGAACCCACTCGGCGGGCGCGGTCGCGTCCTTGGGAATCGGGAAATTTTCGTACTCGATCGCCGGGTATTCTTTAAACGGCTTCTGCGCGCGAAGAATGCCGAAAACGGATACCAGCAGGAGCGCGGCGGTAAACGCGATGCGTCGAAACATCAAAACCAACTCGCGATAAAAGCAATGCCGGTTTCAGAATAGCACGCGGTCAGCGCTGGATAGCACGCGACAGGGAGTGTGTTTGAAGGGGGACGGTCCTCCCGACAGTCCCCTTTTTTGAGCATCCTTTTTAGTGCTGCTCAGGCGTGCTGGAGTGCGGATCAGGCGTGGTGGCGGGCGCCGGTTTGGTCCACTTGTCGGCGTTCCGCGTGGTTTTCCACCAGTCGTCGCCCCACCACTGGGCTGGCTCTTTGCCGCTCTTCATAAGGTCGGGCTTTTCGCTCTTGGCCTGGGTTTTGGGCTTGGCTTTTTCGGCGGGGCGGGCTTCCGGTTCCGCTGTGGCCACGGCGGGCGTCGGCGCCGACACGGACTTGCCGGTGACGGCTTCGATGCTCTCGAAGACGCTGGCTGCCGCGGGCTGGTCCATCTCGAGCGTCATCGTCTTGTCTTCGCCTGCTTCGTTTTTGAAGTTGACAATCAGCAGCTGGGTTTCGTTCTTGGGCTTGTGGTGCGCCCAGAATTTATAGAATGGGGCGTCGTGCGTGCTTTCCTTCACCGCGCCCAGCTCGGCGTGGTTGATTTTTTCAAACGGCACCGCGACATTGGCGAGGCCGGTCCGCAGGGTCATCTGATTATCGTCGGAGACCGTAAGCGTGGCGCCCGAATTGGGCGTGACACCCGGCAGATTTCCGTCGACGTAAGTCGTGGTTTCAGAGTGAGAAGCGGCGAGGGCCAGCGCCGCCAGCAGGGGAATCGCGAGGATTGATTTGCGCATAGAAAATCCTTTCCGTCAGGATCAGATCGACGGCGCAGCAGGAAATCTTTAGACCCTTGCGGTGAGAAGTACCATCGAACGTCCAGGATGAACGGGGTACACTGGTTACATCCCATGAGCCTCGAAATCAGCGAAACCGATCGCGAGAATATCGCGATTCTGCACCTGAAAGGCCGTCTCACCGTCGGTGAGGCCTCGAGCATCCGTGACAAAGTCAATGAGGCGCTCGCGCGCGGGCTCCACAACATCATCTTCGACCTGGGCCACGTCGAATACATCGATTCCACCGGCCTGGGCAGCATGGTCATCTGCTACACGACCATCAAGAAGCACGGCGGCACGCTCAAGCTGGTGAATCCCAACAAACGCAACATCGAACTGCTGCTGCTGACCAAGCTGCACACCATCTTCGAGGTGTATTCGGAGGAGCAGGACGCGGTGAACAGCTTCTTCCCGGACCGCGACATCAAGCGCTTCGATATTCTCCAGTTCGTCCAACAGCAGGAAAAGGAGCAGGAGAAAGCGTAATGCTCAAAGCCGGAATCAAAGCGCCGCCGTTTACGCTGGCCGATGCCTCCGGTGTCAAACAATCGCTTTCCGATATCCTGAAGCGCGGCCCGGCGCTGGTGGCGCTGTATAAAGTCAGTTGCCCGGTGTGCCAGTTGACCTTCCCGTTTCTGGACCGGATCGGGAAAGGGTCCCTCCAAGTGATCGGGATCTCGCAGGATGATGAGCGCGCCACGGAAAAATTCCGGCAGGCCTATTCGCCCGATCTCCCCATGCTGCTCGACCGCGCGGGCGAAGGCTACCCCGTGAGCAACGACTACGGCATCTCGCACGTGCCTTCCATGTTCCTGATCGAGCAGGACGGGACCATTTCGACGGCGTGGGAAGGTTTCGTCAAGCGCGAGATGGAATCGGCCGGCGCGCGCGCAGGGGTCCAGCCGTTTCACCCCGACGAGCGCGTTCCGGACTGGAAAGCGGGTTGAGGCTCGAAGAATTAAGCTTCGGTCGGAGCGAACTTTTTTGACACCCGTAAGAAGCTGGTGAGAATGTGCGAGTGGATAAGTGGCTGTGGGCCGCGCGATTCTTCAAGACCCGATCGCTCGCCGCGCGCGCCTGTGAACTGAACCGCGTCGAATCTGGCGGCCTTCCCTCGAAACCATCCCGCGACATCCGCCCGGGCGACCGGCTGCGCATCCGGAATGAAAGCGGCGAGTTCGAAATCGAAATCCTGGCGCTGAGCGAGATGCGCGGTCCGGCGCCGGTCGCACGCACGTTGTATCGCGAGTCGGAAGAAAGCGTCGCGCGGCGGATAAAGCTGATCGAAGAGCGCAAATCGATGCCGAGAGTCGAGGCGTCGCCAGGAGGCCGTCCTTCAAAACGCGACCGCCGCAAGCTCGGCCGCTTTCGGCGAGGAGCGACCTAGGAAAACATCTCCAACTGCCCCTCGTCCTTTCCGGCCTTCTTCGCCGCCTTCCGCTTCAACGGGCTTCCGATCACTCCCAGCACCTGCACATCCGCGAGCGCGGTTCGGGGCACGAAAATGCGCTGGTTCTGGAAGGTCGGGTCGGGCGGGACAATGCTGAAGCCGGAAAGCTCGATCTGCATCAGATTGTTGGGAATCATGCCTTCGATCGATTCCCCGTCGCGGAACAGGAGGCGGACCCACAGGCCGGCCGTTTTGGGCCGGGTGGAAAAGCCGCGGTGCTCGCGCCACGTCTCGCCCGATTCGAAATCGCGAACAAAACAAACCACTTTGGTGTCTGAATAGGGAATCTGGACCAGGGCGCCCTCGGGCGTCAGCAATTCGATCGAATCGGGGCCGAATCCGCCCGGCACCTGGAGGAAACCGGAGAGCGTTTCCCGGTCGAAACGGGCGACAAGCACCTTTTTGTTGGTCGCTAGAGCCACTTACGGAGCTTTTTTACGCCTTTTCCTTTCAAACAATTTCGCAAATATTGTATCATTGGCTAAATGAAGGCGTTGAGCGCCGATCTGGCCCCAATCAGGTCATTTCTGGACTTCTGCCGCGTCGAAAAGGGCCTCGCCGCTCATTCTCTGCATTCTTATCAACTTGATCTTAAAAGACTTAGCGAGCAGATCCCGGCCGCCGACAAGGCTTCGGCCGAAGATCTGGCACGCTATGTCGATGGTTTGTATCGCGCGGGATTGTCGCCCCGGTCGATCGCACGGCACATCACGACCCTGCGCAATTTCTACCGCTTTCTGAACCGGGAGGGCCGGATCGACCGCGACCCCACCGAATTCCTGGCGCTGCCCAAACAATGGACCACGCTGCCCAAGTACCTGAATCGCGAGGAAGTCGAGAAGCTGTTGAACGCTCCGCCGGCTGGCAAACCGACCGGGCTGCGCGACCGGGCCATGCTCGAGCTGCTGTATGCGACCGGGCTGCGGGTCAGCGAGCTATGCGGGCTGGAGCGGTCGAGCGTGGACGGCGAGTTCGGGGTGCTGCGCGTCATCGGCAAGGGGAACAAGCAGCGGCTGGTTCCGTTCGGCGAATCGGCGCGGGAGGCGATCGAGCGATACCTGGAGGGCGGGCGTCCGCTATTGCTCAAGGGGCGCGCGAGCCGGTATCTGTTCGTGACCGCCCGGGGTTCGGCAATGACGCGCCAGGCGTTCTGGCAACTGCTCCGGCGGTACGGACGGGCGGTGGGGATTTTCCGGAACTTGACGCCGCACGTGGTCCGGCACAGCTTCGCCACGCACCTGGTGGAGGGCGGGGCCGATCTGCGCAGTGTGCAGATCATGCTGGGGCACGCGGATATCTCGACGACGCAAATTTATACGCACGTCGCGCGCGAGCGGCTGCGGCAGACCGTCGAACGACATCACCCGCGGGCCTGACCGGTCGCGCGGACGTCTCCGGCCGTGAAAACGCGCGCCGGAATTGAGGGTGACTAGCGAATGAGCGATTACATGTTCATGCTGGAAAGCCACCTGAGCGCGGAACAGTTCCGCGTGGTGGGCCAGATGCAAGCCATCGCCGCGGCGGCCGGCGTGAACCTGTTCCTGACCGGCGGCGCGATGCGCGACGTGCTGGGCGGATTTCCGGTCCGCGACCTGGATTTCACCGTCGAAACCAGCGCGCTCAAGCTGGTGAAGACGCTCGAAAAGGCCGGCGCGACCGTCGTCGCCAGCGACGATCTGCGCAAGTCTATCGAGCTGCGCTTTCCCGGCGGGGTGAGCGCGGAGCTGGCCATGGCGCGGCAGGAGCGCTATCCCAAGCCCGGCGGCAAACCGCAGGTGACGCCTGCGGTGATCCACGAAGATCTGCGCTCACGCGATTTCACCGTGAACGCGATCGCGCTTTCGCTGAATCGCGCCTCGCTCGGATTGCTCATCGATCCGACCAATGGCATGGGGGATATCGAGCGCAAGGAGTTGCGCGCGATCCACACCTATCTGTTTTACGACGATCCGTCGCGCATGCTGCGGCTGATCCGTTTCAAGATCCGGCTGGGATACGCGATTGACGAGCGCACGCGGTTGCAATACGAAAACGCGCGGGAAGCCGAGATGCTGACCCGCATTTCGCCTGAGTCGCTCGGCATGGAACTGCGACACATCGCCGCGGAGCCGCTGGTGGCCGACGTCATAAAGGCGCTTGAAGACGAAAAACTGATCGGGCTGTACTCGCCGGTGCTGGCCGGTCCCAAGCTGAACTTGGCGGCGTTCACGAAATTGCAGAAGGCCAGGCAGACAGCGCCGGTGGATTATCGTATTCACGCGATGCCGCTTTTTCTGAACATTCTGCTGGAGAAGCTGAACGCGAAGGAGCGCTCGGCGTTGATCAAGGCCGCGGATCTCGAGAAGCCCGAGATCAATGCGGCGCAAAAAATGGAAGCGGCGGCCAAAAAGCTGGAGCGCGATCTCAAGAGCGCGAAGCTGCAAAAACCGTCGCAGCTTTACCAGGTGCTGATCAAAGCTCCGGGCGAGCTGGTGCTGTACCTGATGGTTTATTCCGAGCAGCGCCTGGTGCAAGACCGCATCAAGAATTATTTCGGCAAGTATCTGCCGGCATCGCTCGAGATCACCGACGAGATGGTCGCGGCGACGGGCGTCGCGCCGGGCACGCCGAAGTTCGCCGCGGCCAAAGAGAAGATGATTCTGACGCGGCTCGACGCGCGTCCGAAAAAACCGGCGCCCGAGCCGGAACCTCCACCTCCGCCCATGTCGAGCTTCGCCCGTGGTCCCGGGCCCCGGGCACCGCGGTAGCAAACCGCGCTACGGCCCATGCAACGAGCGATCTGACCGTTCTCGGTCCCACCGTCACCGGCGCGATTTGTTCATTCGTTGATTCTCAAATTCATCGCCAAACCCCGCAGGTCACGGCGGGGGTGCAAAGGTCGTGTTTTCACATAAACAATAACGATCACACCCGGTCGGATTGAGGCGCGGCTGTCCGCACGTTACGAAAGATGAGCGCGCGCAGTATGAAAGCGGTCCCCGTGGCTCAAGGGTGGTCGAACCTGGCCGATACGGGACATGTGGATTCGTGTGAGAACCCGGCGCCGCTGGTGTGGTGGCCCTTGGTACGGGTGTTGGGCGCGATCGAGGACCGCGGAGCGCGGCGCGTGGCGCTGCTGTGGCTGACGTTGTCCGCAGCCGCGCTGGCCGGAGGGTTCGTCAGCGCCGGATGGCAGGCGATTCCGGTTTCGCTCGGTCCGCTCCATTTGAACCTGACGCTGTATCCGCCGCTGGCGATCTGCCTCCTGCTCACGCTGATGCTGGGGCCGAGCTGGGGAATCCTTCCCGCGATTCTCACCAGTGTCGTGGTGGCCTGGACCCACGGAATGGGCTTGGGGTCGTCGCTGCTGCTGTCGGCGGGAACGCCCATTACGTTGGCGATCCTGTGGACCTCGCTCGCCAACCAGAATTCCTCACCCGCGCTGCGCACCCGGCTCGACTGGATACACTTCGGGGTGGTCGCGGTGGTGGCCGCGGCCGCGTCGTCGGTGGTGATCTTGGTGTGGAACAGCCAGCACCGGCTGGCGCTGCCGCAGGCCGCGGCGGCGTGGCAGGGATGGATTCTGGGCGATTCGCTGCAGGTGATCGTGATTTGCGGCATCGCGCTGCGCCTGTACTATGTTCCGGTGCGGCGCTGGCTGTGTGCTCAAATCCCGGTGGCGCCGCAGGACAAACTGGACATCCGCATGTACATCGCCTTGTTCGGCGGCGTGTTCGCGCTGCTGCTGGCGCCGCACTTCCACGGATTGCAGGAGCTGACCCGGTCCATCGCGGATCCGGCGCTCCCGGCCCAAACGCGCAACTGGCTCAGCGAGACGGCGTATTTCCTGGCGGCATACTCGCTGGTGATGCTGGCCGCCGCGATTCTGTTTTCGTTCACCATGGGCCGGCGCATGACGGCGATGGCCGGCACACTGCGCGCACAGGAACTGGCTGAGGCGCACCTGCGGAAGGCCAAGCGCGCCGCCGAGGAAGCCAGCTCCGCCAAGAGCGATTTTCTCGCCAACATGAGCCACGAGATCCGCACGCCGATGAACGGCGTGATCGGCATGGCGGGTCTCCTGCTCGACACCGAGCTCACGCCGGAACAGCGCGAGTACGCGGGGGCGGTGCACAGCTCGGCCGCGCACCTGCTCACGGTGGTGAATGAGATCCTGGATTTTTCCAAGATCGAATCCGGCCGCATGGAGCTCGAATCCGCGCCGTTCGACCTGCGCAGGCTGATCGAGGAGGTGTGCGACACGCTGCGCGTGATGGCGCGGAAAAAGGGGCTCGAGATCCGGCTCGTTTACGATTTGGCGCTCGGCTCCGGCTTCGTCGGCGATGCGGGACGTATCCGGCAGGTGCTGCTCAATCTGACCGGAAATGCGGTGAAGTTCACCGACCAGGGCTGGGTGCAGATCCAGGCCGCGCGCGACAACGAGGGGGTGAAGATTTCGGTGACGGACACGGGCGTCGGCATCGCGCCGGAAAAGATCGGCAGCTTGTTCACCAAGTTCACGCAGGTGGACAGCTCCACCGGGCGCAAGTACGCGGGCACCGGATTGGGCCTGGCGATTTCCAAGCAACTGGTGGAGCTGATGCGCGGCTCCATCGGGGTGCACAGCGAGCCGGGCCGGGGATCGACGTTTTGGTTCACGCTGCCGCTGGCTCCCGGCAGCGCAGGGTGCATCGACGAACGGCCAACCGATGCGGGCGATCCGCTGCCGCACCTGCGCGTGCTGGTGGCCGAGGACAACGCCGTGAACCAGCGGCTGACGGTGCGTCTGCTTGAAAAGATGCATATCCGCGCGGATGTCGCCTCCAACGGACGCGAAGCGGTGGAAATGTTCCAACTGCTTCCCTACGACCTGATCCTGATGGACTGCCAGATGCCGGAGATGGACGGCTACCAGGCAACGCAGGAAATCCGGCGGCGGGAGGCTGCGGGATCGCACGTGCCCATCATCGCGCTGACCGCGTCGGCGCTGGCCGGCTCCCGCGAGCGCTGCCGCGCGAGCGGCATGGACGACTTCCTCTCCAAGCCCATCCAGCGCGGGGAGCTGGCGCGCGCGGTGCACAAATGGGCGCCCGCGGTTCCAACGGCAAGCTGAGCACGCGTGCGAAAATGGGGGTCCATGGCGCGCTCCGAGCTGGACCTGTTGCTGTTGCATGCTCCCAGCGTCTACGATTTCCGCAGGAAATCCATCTTCTACGGTCCGGTCAGCGACCTGATTCCCTCCTCGACCGTGTTCGAGATGTATCCGGCGGGCTTCCTGACCATGGTCGCGTACCTGCACTCGAAAGGTATGCGCGTGCGGATCGCGAACCTGGCGGTGCGCATGATGAAGGACCGGCATTTTTCGGTGCCCGATTTCATCCGCAAGCAGAAACCGAAGGCCGTGGGGATCGATCTGCATTGGCTCCCGCACGCGCATGGTGCGCTCGAATTGGCGCGCATCGTCAAGGAGATTCATCCCGACGTCCCGGTGATTTTCGGGGGCCTTTCCTCCACCTATTTTCACCAGGAGCTGATTCAGTACAAGCAGGTGGACTACGTCCTGCGCGGGGACAGCACGGAGGCTCCGCTGCACCAGCTCTTGACCGCGCTCGGCGACGGCGGATCGCTCGATTCGATTCCCAACCTGACGCACAAGCGCGACGGGCTGCTGCACGTGAATCCGCTGACGTTTCTGCCGTCGTCTCTCGATTTCGCCGATGTGCGCACCGATCTGATGGTGGAGATGGTGTTGCGGCATCGCGACCTGGCGAGCGTGGTGCCGTACAACGGATGGCTGCGGAATCCGATCACGGCGCTGTTCACGGTGAAGGGCTGCGCGCACGAGTGCGCCACTTGCGGCAGCTCACACACCACGTGCGGGCACCTGACCATGCGCACCGAGCCGGTGTTTCGCACTCCGGAAAACCTGGTGAAGAACATGGTGGCGCTGTCGCGCTTCGCGCGCGGGCCGATTTTTCTGGTGGGCGACTTGTTGCAGGCGGGAATGGACTACGCCGAGGCCGTGCTTGAGCGTCTGAGCCGCGAGAAAATCGAAAACCAGATCGTGTTCGAATTTTTCGACGTGCCACCGGTCCGATTTCTGCAGAAGATCGACCAGTGCGCGCGCAACTGGTCGATCGAGCTGAGCCCGGAGAGCCACGATCACGAGGTGCGCCGCGCGCAAGACGGAGAGCCGGCCTACGACAACCAGCAGATGGAAGAAGCGCTCGGTGAAGCGCTGCGGCTGCGCTCGACGCGCATCGACGTGTTCTACATGATCGGGCTGCCGCGGCAGACCTACCAGTCCGTGATGGGGACGATCGATTACTGCGAGCGGCTTTTTCAGATGAGCGACCGCAGGCTGTCGTGCTTTATTTCTCCCATGGGTCCGTTTCTCGATCCTGGCAGCCGCGTGTTCGAGGAACCGGAAAAATTCGGGTTCCGGCAGTTCGCGCGGACGCTCGAAGAGCACCGCCGTTTGCTGGTTGAGCCGAGCTGGGAAAAAATCCTGAGCTACGAAACCGAATGGATGACGCGCGCCGAGCTGGTGGACGCGACCTACGACGCGGGCGAGCGGCTGAATCAACTGAAGCTGAAGTACGGCCGAATCTCGAAGAAGCGCGCGGCGGATGTCGCGGCGCGGATCCACTCGGCGCGCCAGTTGCGGGCGCGGCTGGCGGAGCGTGGGGCGGCGGATCACGGCGATCTTGAAGGCGAGATCGGCAAGTTCAGCATCTCCACCGTGTGCGACAAGCGCGAGCTGTTCTGGCACAGCCACCTGGTGAATTTCCGGATCGGGGGAATTTTGCGGACGGCGCTGCGGTATTACCTGCGCGCCGGCCGCGCTTAAAATCAGCGATGCGGAAAATCCGGTGGGGCGTGCTGGGCAACGCGAAAATCGCGCGGGTAAAGGTGATTCCGGCGATGCAGCATTGTGAATTCGCCGAGGTGGTCGCGGTCGCCTCGCGCGACGGCGGCTACGGGCCGTATGAAAAACTGCTCGCCGACCCGCGCATCGACGCGATTTATAATCCGCTGCCCAATCACCTGCACGTGCCGTGGTCGATTCGCGCGGCCGAAGCCGGCAAGCACGTGCTGTGCGAAAAACCGATCGCGATGACGGCGGCCGAGGCTCGGGAACTGATCGCGGCGCGCGACCGGACTGGCGTGAAAGTCGGCGAGGCGTTCATGTCGCGCACGCATCCGCAGTGGATTCGGGCGCGGGAAATCGCGCGCAGCGGCGAAATCGGCGAGGTGCGCCTGGTGAGCGGATTTTTCGGCTACTTCAATCGCGATGCGAACAATATCCGCAATAAAGTGGAGATGGGCGGAGGCGCGCTGATGGACCTCGGCTGTTATCCCATTACGCATTCGCGCTGGATTTTCGGCGAGGAGCCGTTGCGCGTGGGCGCGTCGATGGAGCGCGATCCGGAATTCGGCACCGACCGGCTGACCTCGGCGATTCTCGATTTCCCGTCGGGGCGCTGCGTGTTCACCGTGGCCACGCAGCTTGTCTGGTACCAGCGCATGCACATCCTCGGAACGAAAGGGCGAATCGAGATCGAAATTCCGTTCAACGCGCCGCCGGACCGTCCCACGCGGATTTTCGTCAACGATAGCGTGGAGGAATTTCCGGTGTGCGATCAATACACGATCCAGGCCGACCTGTTTTCACGCGCGATTCTGGAGAATGGCGAGGTCCCCGTGCCGCTGGAGGATGCGGAGAAGAACATGCGGGTGATCGATCGAATCAGAATGGCCGCGAATGAACGCGGATGAACGCGAATCTCTCTTATTCACGTTCATGACGGCTAATTTATTCGTAGCGGAGCGCCTCTACCGGATCCAGGCGCGCGGCTTTGCTGGCGGGCCAGATGCCGAAGAACAGGCCGATGCCCACCGACACTACGATGCCCAGTCCGGCGGCCCATAAGGGCACCATTGTGGGCAGACCGGGGAAGGCGAAATGGGTCGCGAGCGAAACGGTCCAGCCGAGCATCATTCCCAGCAGGCCGCCCAGTCCGGTGAGCACGACGGCCTCGGTCAGGAATTGGATGATGATGTCGCCGCGACGCGCGCCGATGGCTTTGCGGACGCCGATTTCGCGCGTGCGCTCGGTGACCGAGACCAGCATGATATTCATCACGCCGATTCCGCCCACCAGCAGTCCGATGGAACTGAGGACCACCATCACCAGCGTCACCATGGCGGTGACGGAGCGGAAATCCTCCACAAACTCGTCGGCGGTGGAGATGAAGAAATTGTCGGGGGCGGTGAGGGGGACGTGGCGCTCCACGCGCAGCACTGCGCGGATTTCGTCGATCGCTTCGGGAAGCTGGCCCGGCCGCGCGATGGCGATGATCATGTTTTCCTGCGCCGAGGGGAACAGCTTGTGCATGGTGAAATACGGCAGCAGCACGCGCGAATCGTCCTGGCCGGGGAAGGACGCGGCCGGGCGCTTCATGACTCCGATGACGGTGACTTCGGCGCCGGCGACCTCGATTTTCTTGCCGATGGCATCCTCGACGCCGAACAGGGCTTTATAAATGTCTTCGCCGATGTCGGCGACGGCCATGTGATGGCGATCTTCGGTGTCGGTGAAGAAGCGGCCGGTAAGCATTTCGGCCTGTCCGCTATACGCGTAGCCCGCGTTGACGCCGCCGATATTGGGACCGAAATAATCGTTGCCTTTATAGCGCACGCGGCCGTTGAAATTGGGGAACAGATAGGCGCTGGTGCGCTCGACCGCGGGACATCGCTCGGCGATGGCGACGGCGTTTTCGTAATTCAGCGGCTTGCGATTGCGCTCCTCGGCGGTGCGCCCCTGGAATCCGGGCCCCATGCGCATTTTGAAGATGACCGCGGTGTTGGTGCCCATGCTGCGGATGACGCCGGTGACCGCGCCGTCGAGGCCCGCGAGAATCGAGCCGACGGCGATGATGGTCCCGGTGCCGATGATCACGCCGAGCACGGTGAGGAACGAGCGGATCTTGTTTTCGCGAAGCGTCGCGAGCGCCAGACCGATGACGGAGACAAGGAGTTTCATGAGGTCTCCGCGCGCAGGGCGACGATGGGGTCGAGTTTGGCCGCGCGCTGCGCCGGATAGATTCCGAAAAACAAGCCGACCGCGGCGGACAGCGCGATTCCCAGCAGCACCGCATTGAGCGGCAGCACCATCGGCACGGGAGTGAAGTTGCGCACCAGGATCGCGACCATCCATGCGATGACCACGCCGATTAGCCCTCCGCAAAAGGATAGCATCGAAGATTCGACCAGGAACTGGTTGAGAATGTCCTGGCGGCGCGCGCCGACGGATTTGCGCACGCCGATTTCGCGGGTCCGCTCGCTGACCACGGCGAGCATGATGTTCATGATGACCACTCCTCCCACCACCATGAACACGCTGACGATGCCGACCGCCGCGGCGGCGATCGCGCCGGTGAGCTGATCCCACGCCGAGACCAGCGTGTCGGAGGATTGCACCGCGAAATTGTCGTCCTCGTTAGGGCGCAGGTGCCGGTAGGTGCGCAGCAGCGAGCGCACTTCGTCCTGCGCTTCTTCGAGATGATCGCGATCCAGAGCCTGGAAGTTGAAGGAGATCCCTTTCATTGCGCCGTAGATCTTGAAATAGGTTTCATCCGGTATGGCGATGAAGTTGTCCTGCGATTGCCCGAACACGCTGCCCTTGGCCTTGGCGGCGCCCACCACCTCGAAGGGTTGGCCGTCGATCTGGATCACTTTCCCGATGGGATCGGCGCTGGGAAAGAAGCGCGCGCGGAGATCGGCGCCGAGCACTACTACATCCATGTGGCGCGCGTCCTCCGTCTCCGAATACATCCTGCCGGTGTCGATCTGGGTGTTGCTCATGGCGAGCGTGGAGGGAGTGGCGCCCATAAGGGTGACGCCGTCCACCAGGTCGCCCGCGTAGGTGACCTTGGCGCCGCGCTGCGCGAAGATGCCGGCGTCGCGCACCAGCGTGACGTGCGATTTGACGAAGGCGTACTCTTCGCGGCTGAGCTCGGGATTGCGCTGAAGCGCGATCATGAAAGCCTTGGGATCGCGCCGGCCGACGTAGGCGATGCGTAGGACGCGAAAGCCATCATTGCCCATGCTGGAGGCGGTCTGGGCGATGAAGACGTCCATGCCATGGATGACGCTGGTGACCGCGACGAGCGTGGTAGTGGAAAGAATGATGCCGAGCAGGGTCAGGAAGCTACGCAACTTGGATGCGCGCAGAGAATCGAGCGCGACGGCGGCGGCTTCGAAGAATGAGGCTCGTGATTGCATCGGCTTATTTCAGGATACGGGAAAGAAGGGCGAATTGTTCAGGGAGAAGAGGGGGAGAAAGGGGTTGTTGTTGAGGGATGAAGTGGTTGCTTTCCACCGGATTGAATGTTTGGGGCGAGTGAAGGAGCTTGGGTTCGTTTCGTAATTTTACATGTGCTCGGTGCGCGTCCTTCGGCCTGAGAGATTGAGTGCGTTCGGTCATCTGCTCAATTCTAGGACGGGCGATTCTCAATAAATTTGCGGCGGAGATGGGAGTTGTTGAAAACGTGAGCGGTTTTTTATTTTGGCGGGTGGCGATGGGGTTCACCTGAACCTGTCTCGATGTGTGCATTGATGTTCATTCGTGGCAAATTGGAGGTAGATGAATCCACTCCTTCAAATCTCTTTCCGTGTCCCGTTCGACAAGATTCAGGCGTCCGATGTCGAGCCGGCGATTGATGAGCTTCTGGCCGATGCGCAGAAGCGGCTGGATGCGACCATCGCTTCCGAACGGCCGCTCGATGCCATGGATACTATGACCGAACGGCTGGATTATGCGATGAGCGTCATCCGGCACCTGGAAGCGGTCGCGACTACGCCGGAGTTGCGCGATGCGTTGAATAAGGTCCAGCCCAAGGTGATGGCGTTTTATTCGAGCCTTCCGTTGAATGAAGCGCTGTGGAAGGCGATCCAGAGCTACGCGGCGAGCGAGGACGGCCGCGGGCTTACCGGGACCATGAAACGGTATTTGACGAAGACCGTTGACGCGTTCAAGCGGCATGGGGCGGAGCTCGATCCGGCGGGCAAGAAACGGTTGCAGGAAATTGATGTCGAGCTGGCGGAAATTACCACGAAATTTTCGCAAAATGTCCTGGACTCCACCAACGCATGGGACCTGACGGTTACCGATGAAAAGAAACTCGCGGGGTTGCCTCCGACGGCGGTCGCGGCGGCTCGGATGGCGGCGGAGCAGAAGGGCCGCGAAGGCTGGCGCTTCAACTTGCAGGGGCCAAGCTACCTGGCGGTGATGACGTATCTCGACGACCCGGAAGTTCGCGAGCAGGCGTGGCACGCCTACAACACGCGGGCGGCCTCGGGCGAGCACGACAATCGCGGACTGCTGGTGCGGATTCTCGAGTTGCGCAAGGAAAAGGCGCGCATGCTGGGATTCAAGGATTTCGCGGACCTGGTGCTGGACGATCGCATGGCGCACACCGGCGATCACGCGCAGCACTTCATCGAGGAACTGCGCGAGAAAACCGACAAGCGTTTTCGCGAAGAGAATCGCGGGCTGGCCGGGTTCGCCAAACGCGACATCGCGCCGTGGGATGTGGCGTATTGGGCGGAAAAACAGCGCGCGGCAATGTACGATTTCGACGAAGAGGCGCTGCGGCCGTATTTTCCGCTGGAACGCGTGGTCGCGGGAATGTTTGAAATCTTCGGGCGCGTGCTGGGGATCCGCGTGAGCCAGGAATCGGGAGTGCCCGTGTGGGACAAGGAGGTGCGCTGCTACGCGACTCACGATGCACGGTCGGGGGAATTTCTCGGGTCGTTTTACGCCGACTGGTATCCGCGCGAAAACAAACGGGGCGGCGCGTGGATGGACGGGCTGATTACGGGCGATCCCAAGAAAAAAGAGCCGCATGTGGGAATTATTTGCGGAAATTTGACGCCTCCAGTGGAGGGAAAGCCGGCGCTACTGACGCATCGCGAGGTGGAGACGATTTTTCACGAATTCGGCCACCTACTGCATCACCTGTTGAGCCGCGTGGAGGTGCGCAGCCTTTCGGGAACCAGCGTGGCGTGGGATTTTGTGGAGCTGCCTTCGCAGATCATGGAGAACTGGTGCTGGGAACGCGAATCGCTGGACACCTTCGCGGCGCATTATGAGACCGGGGCGAAATTGCCCGAGGATTTATTCCAAAAAATGAAGCGCGCCAAAACGTTCCGCGCGGCCAACGCGCAGATGCGGCAACTCGGGTTCGGATTCGTCGATCTGGCGCTGCATCGCGAATGGGACGGAAAGAGCGACGTGGTGCGGTACTCTCGCGACATTTTACAGAAATTCGCCCCGGCGCCGCTGCCCGAGGATTACGCGATGATCACAGGGTTCACGCATCTGTTCGCGAGCCCGGTGGGCTACGGCGCCGGATATTATTCGTACAAGTGGGCGGAGGTGCTGGACGCCGACGCGTTCACGCGCTTCCGCGATGAGGGCGTATTCAACCCGACCGTGGGGCGCGAGTATCGCGAAAAGATTCTGGCGCGCGGCGACAGCGAGGACCCGGCGGTGATCTATCGCGACTTCATGGGGCGCGACCCGAATCCAGACGCGCTGCTGGAGCGTGCCGGATTGTTGGCCGCGAATGAACGCGGATGAGCGCGAATTCCTGAATGGACATCGCCAGGCGGGGTGCGATGAAAAAATCCCCGCCATTCCAGTGGACGCGCTGATTCCTTACTACGCTGGGGTCGAATCGTAAACAGATCTGCCCAAGATCCTGCGCGAGCAGATGGCGCATTTCTTCGCGCAGTACAAGGAACTGGAACGTCGCAAGTGGACCAGCATCGGAAAGTGGATGGATCGCGAAGGCCGAGCGCGTGATTATCGAAGCGATCGGCGGGCTCGGCCATGAATCACAACCAGTATTGCCATTGGCCGGCTGCCACGACATATGCGGCGAGCGCTGCGTTGGTCACGGCGTGCGCTAGAATGCAGTCGGCGAGGTTCCTGGTGCGGATCAGCCACCAGTTGTAAATGATGCCGGCGGCCAGTCCCACTTCCCAAAAAGCGCCGTGCTCGGTGGCGAACAGGACGGCGGTGATCCAGAATGCGCTGGCGCGGTAGGTGCCCAGGGGGATTTTCTGGAATTTCATGTTGACCAGCCAGCGCATCAGCCAGCCGCGCCAGAACAGCTCTTCGATGACCGGTACTACGAGGGCCGATCCGGCGATGCGAATCGACAGGAAGACGAGATTGTGGCGCAGTTCGGGCGGCGGCGGGCCAGCCGCCCTGCCAGTGAGCGCATTCTCGAAAATCCACGAATGCCGGTAGTGGAACAGAAGATCGGGCGCGATCCAGATGACAAAGACGGCCATCCCGGCGACGATGCTGGCCAGCGGAAACGACGGCTTCAGGGGCGTGCAGTTACGGGAGAAAATCAGCCATGTCACGAGCGCGAGCCCGGTATAGGCCGGATATGCGATCTGAACCGGAAGGCTGATCAGGTGCGCCAGTCCGAGCGCCCCGATAAAAACGGCGAATGGCGCCACGTAGGAAAATGTGTCCGGTTGCGGCTCGGCGGAGGAAGGCTGCGGCGCCATGAATGTGGTAAGCCCATACTCTAACATTGAAGGGCCGGCGCCGGTGCGAGAAAATTAGGCACTTTTGCGGGCAATTCGCATCGTGCGCGAACCTCCGATTTTGGCCTACAACTCGCGAATGTCAACAGATCGTAATCTGATTGCATCGAAGCGGAAACGAGTGTAAGCTATCCTGTGGCTCTCACGTGAATCCGGTTTGCAGGGGAAGTGTGGCATCCGTTCGCGATGCCCGTTCTAACTGAGGTTTGGATTGCACTTAGGTTCAATCCGTAAGAAAACTTGGCGGAGGGTTATGAAGACACGATTGCATACGCTCAATCTGTACACGCTTGTGGTGTTGATGGCCGTGCTTACGCTTCAGGTTGTCGCGCAGCAGGCCGGCGGCGTGGCGGGAATTTCGGGGATCGTGAAGGACTCGTCCGGATCGACGGTGCCGAACGCGAAGGTGGTGATTTCGAGCAACGCGCGTGGAACGGAGCGCACGCTCGTAACGAATGAGGCGGGCGTTTTTGCGGCTCCCGGGCTGCTCCCCGGACCGGGGTATAAAGTGGACGTGACGGCAGCGGGTTTCGCTCCGTATGAAGCCGCGGATCTGGACCTGCAGGTCGGCCAGAACATGAACCTGGCGGTCTCGCTTCAGGTAGGCCAGACCACGACTTCGATTGAGGTGAACGCGGCGGCGCAGCTTCTCGAGGACACCAAGGCCGACGTATCTCAAGTGGTGGGCACCAACGACATCATGAATCTGCCCATCAATGGAAGGCGCGTCGACCAGTTTGTGCTGGACACGCCGGGCGTGCATGCCGACGCAACATTCGGCCTGCTGACTTTCCGCGGCGTGGCGGGCAACAACGAATTCCTGCTCGACGGAAATGATAATACCGAAGCCTTTTACGATGAGAATGCCGGACGAACGCGCATTGCATCTCAGATTTCGGCCGATGCCGTGCAGGAATTTCAGGCGGTTTCGACGAATTTCTCGGCCGAATATGGCCGCGCGATGGGCGGCGTGGTGAACACGGTGACCAAGAGCGGCACCAATGAGTTCCACGGCGGCGCCTTCTACTTTCTGCGCAGCACCGGATTCGACGCGCACGATCCCTATTCCAATTTCGTTCCCACCGAACATCGCATTCAGACGGGCGGAACGGTGGGCGGTCCTATCGTCAAGAACAAGCTGTTCTTCTTCCTGAGCAGCGACATTACGCGGCGCAACTTTCCCTTCTCCGACAGCCAAGTCAAGGTCGGTTTTCTGAATGTGGCCACCGAGCAGTGGATCGGGTGCGGGGCGCCCGCGACGCCGGCACAGTGCAACGCGATCAACTCGCTGCTTCCGCGCTTTTACGGCCAGATTCCGCGAACGGCCTCGAACGACTTGTATTTCGGGCGCATGGATTATCACCTGAACGACAAGAACACTTTCAGCGCGAGCTTCAATTTCCTGCGCTGGTTCTCGCCGAACGGGATCCAGACGGGCCTCTCCTCGACCACAGGCGCCGGAATCACCGGCAACGGCGACGACGCGGTGACGGTGCGCAACGGCAAGGCGACGTGGACGTTCGTGCCGAATGGAAACTGGGTGAACTCGTTCCGCTACGGCCTCGACACTGACCGCCAGTCGGATGGTTTCGACCAGGCGGAACTGGGCAGCGGGCTCGGCTACCTGGACGTTTCGGTGGCGGGCGTGCAGCTTGGGCCGGCGACTTATCTGCCGCGGGTCGAGCCGCTCGAGCTGCGCAACGAATTCGCCGACGACGTGAGCTGGGCCAGGGGCAAGCACATGATCAAATTCGGCGTAACCTTCGAGCATGTCACCGACGACGTGAATTATCTGAGCAACCGGTACGGGTCCTATACCTACTCGACGGTGACCTCGTTTGCGCAGGATTATTCGGGCAATACCACCGGCGCGCACGATTACTCGGGGTTCTCGCAAACGTTCGGCAACCCGATTGTGGATTACTCGCTCAAAGATATCGGGATTTACCTCATGGATCAGTGGCGGGCCACCGACCGGCTCACGGTGACTTTCGGCGCACGATACGAGTACACGTTCATGCCTCCGCCGCCGCAGGCGAATCCGCTGTTCCCGCAGACGGGAGCTTCGCTGCCATCCGGCACGCTGGATCTTTCGCCGCGCCTGGGCGTGGCGTACCGGCTGAACGACAAAACGGTGATCCGCGGCGGGCTGGGCACCTTCTTCGCGCGCCAGGTGACGGGCATCCTGGACGACGTTTACACCGGCAACGGAATGTACCAGGTGTCCGATAGTTTGAGCAATGCCGCGCTGATCGCCCAGGGTCCGGTGTTTCCGAACGTCCTTTCGTCTCCGCTGACCTCGATCACGCAGGGCGCGTCCACGCTGGATGTGATGGCGCCCAACCTGAAGACGCCGTATTCCGAGCAGGCGACGGTTGCAATCGAGCGGCAGCTTTCCAAAGACATGGTGTTCACGGTGTCGGGAATCTTCAGCCGCGGCGTGAATCTGTGGGGCACGACGGATATCAACGCGCCCGCCCTTGGCGCGCCGTTCACCTATATCATCGACAACGCTTCGGGACAACAGGTAGGGACCTACACCACCGGAGTTTACACCGGCGCGCGGCCCAACAAGAATTTCAATGCGATCTACGAACAGACCAACGGCGTCAACAGTTGGTACGACGGCCTGGTGCTGAACTGGGAAAAGCGCTTCTCGCACGGGTTCCAGTCTTCGGCGTCCTATACCTGGTCGCACGAGATCGACGACGGGCAAGGCGCGGCCACCAACGCGATTTTCGGATTCAGCGATTCGCTGTGGACCTACAACGGCCTTTACGGGTTCGATAAGGGCAGCGGCTCGCTCGATCAGCGCCAGCGTCTGGCGTACACCTTCGTGTGGGCGCCGAATCCGATGCACTCGGGTGGGTTCGTCGCGAAATACCTGGTGAACAACTGGCAGCTTTCAAGCATCACCACGATCATGAGCGGATCGCCTTCGGGCAGCGAGACCATCCACATGAACGATACGCCGGTGAGCGGGATGCTGTACAGCGCCGACGCTCTGAACGGCTTCAACGGGAACTTCCGCGTTCCCTTCCTGCCGGTGAACACCCTATACACGCCGTGGGTGCAGCAGGAGAGTTTCCGGCTGACCAAGAACATCCCGCTGCCGCGTGAGAGCATGCGGCTCAGCCTGATGTTCGAGGCGTTCAACATCGCCAACAACTGGTCGCCGACAGCGCTGGCGTCGCAGGCTTACACAGAAGCGAAGGGCGTGCTGACGTACACGCCGACGGCTTTCGGATTCGGGACCAGCGACGGCGGTTTCCCGGACGGCACGCAGGCGCGGCGTTTGCAGGTGGCGGCCCGGTTTGCGTTCTAGGAGCCGCTGAAAGATTCGCTCATAGGCTGAAGACTGTGCCAACGGTGGCTGTAAGCTGCGGATTCTGGTTTGTGGCACACTTCAGCCTGTGACTTTGAGTCCACTGATTTTTTACTGCGGATCGGGCGTCTTGGCGGCGTCTTTGGGAGAGTCCGGCAGGATAAACGTGGTCTCGCCCGGCTTTTGCAGTTTCAACTGCTTGCGAATTTCCATGTCCTGCTCGCTGGGGCTGTCTTTCAGCCGCTCGATGCGCTCCCGGCGGCGTTCATTTTCAAGGGCGAGCGTGGCATTTTGCTCCTGGAGCCGGCGGATTTCGCGATGTTTGGCCAGCAGCGCGGGAATGCCCTGCGGCCCTTTCAAAGCCACCAGGCCGTACGCGCCAATGAGAACAAAAACGGCGACGTAAGCGATTCTCCGCGCACTGCGCTCGAGCATCTTGGAACTCTCCCTCTTCATTTATAAACTGGTTCCAGAAAAATTTCCAGCTTCGTGTTAAGCTTCTGTTGTAAATCGCTATGCGCGGTGCAGCAGTTCGCGATCCCAAGCGCGTCATGTGCCCCAAATGCGGGTCTGTCGACGTGCGCCGTTCCAAAAGCGAAGGACTATTCGCGGTCCTGGCGCGGATCTTCGGCCGCTGGCCGTTCCGCTGCCGGAGCTGCCGCGTGCGGTTCTATCGCTCGGCCGACCCGCCGCACGATTTCTAGATACATTTACTGCTTGAGCTTGGCCTTGACCTCGGCGGGAGGGTCGAACTTATCCGCGGGAATTTCTTCGGTTTTCACCGAAGCGATGCTGATGATGACCTCCTGTCCCGCGGCCTTCTGCACCATTTTGGTGGGCTGGAGAACGCCGCCGAGATTCTTGTAATCGGACAGGATCACCTCGACCGGCACCTCGCCCATCGCGGTGACAGCGGTCGTCGCGCGCTTGACGGCGAGTCCCGATTTCTTCTGAAACCAGGTAGTGACCGGCTTTCCCACCGCGGGCGTGAGCACAACCTTATAACACTCCTCGCCGTCGATCGTGTCCACACCGACGGTTTCGGCCTTGTCGTAGAGCGAGCGCCAGTCCACCTGCCCGTTGAAGGCGGCCTCGCGCAGCGCTTCGGCTTTCTCGTCGCCAGTTTTCACACGAGGCCCGAGCATGGGATTGTTGTCCCACGCAATCCCGTTTTCGGTGCCCTGCTGGATGTCGCCGATGCCCTCCAGCTTCATCACCGAATAACTCTTGTCGGGCGGCGCGGCGTACGCTGTCATCGGGCCCTTGAGTCCCTGCGCGGCCATCTCGAACGTCCCGGTGGTGATTTCGCCTTTGCGCGCCTCGTAAGCTGCCTTTCCGCCGGTCACCTCGATGAAATGGTCGAGAATCGTGTCGGCTTTGGGCAGGTCTTCGCTTTTGGCCGCGGGGGGTTTGGGTGCGGGCGTTTCGACCTGCTGCGCCGCCCACGCTCCGCCGGCCGCGATTACCGCAATCCACGCAAGTTTTCGAATCATCGGTTGGTCCTCTGCTTCTGAATCCAATCTAACGCAGCGTCCACCACCGGGTCATGCCCGGCCAGCAGCGCTTCCCGCGTCAGCCCGACCTCCACGTCCGGCGTGACGCCGTTGCCCTCCAGCGCTTTTCCGCCTTCCGAAATATAATTGGCGATCGCGTACTGGAATCCGTCGCCATCGGGCAGTTTTTCGATCACAGAAGGTAACGCAGCCGCGGCGGTCTTGGTTCCGAAGATGCGCGCGCGGCCCAAGTCCTTCAATCCTCCGGCGAAGATCTCCGAAGTCGACGCGGAAGAGCCGTCCACCAGGATGGCGACGGGGCCGGTAAAAACTCCCGCGCGCGGATTGATGACGAAGTTGAGGGTGGTGTCGCGCATGTACATGGTGCCCAGCCGCTGGTTGGGTTTCGCCACCAGAAATCCGGCCATCCCCATGGCCATTCCGCCGATTCCCCCCGGATTCCCACGCAGATCGATGATCAGGCCGTCGCAGTGCTGGCAGCTTTCAACGGCGTCGGAGAATCCGGACATCACGCGCAGCAGATCCAGGAACAGGTTGAAACGAAAATAACCGGTATTTCCCAGCTTCTTCGATTCGGTCCAGACGTATTCGGTGGGAAGATTGCCGAATTTCGAGGGATTGCCGCGCGGTTCGCCGAGCGCCAGATCGAGCGCGCGCGACTGGTTGGCGCCGTCCAGAAACACGACGTGCAGCTTTCCGCCGACCGGGCCGGAAAGCCGCGCGGAAATGGCGCGCTCGAGCGTAATTTCGCGGATCGCGGGATCGGCGGTGAGCTTTTCGATGGCCGGAGCCAGATCTTTTCCCGCCACGCTCCGGATCACCCAGCCCGGCTTGACGCCAGCCTTTTCGGCGCCCGAGCCGGGATCGATGCCCGTGACCACGGCCTGCTTTTCGAGCACGCGCACATCGATTCCGGGCGATCCGTCGCCGGCGGATTCGACATCGACATCGCTATACACGCTCGCGGGGAAAATTGCGAAGTGGGTCTCCTTCAGGCGAGCGAGCATCTGGCGCATGATGTCGCGGGCTTCATCGGCCGACCGGGCCTGCTCGATTTTGGGGAGAAACTCGCGGTGAATCGCGTTCCAGTCGAGGCCGCCGGGATTTTTTTCCCAGTGCTTGTCGCGGATAGTGGTCCAGACTTTTTCAAAAGAAGCGATGTCAAGTTGTTTTTCTTCGGCGGAGAACTGCGCGTAAGCGGATGCGGCGCACAGCATCACCCCCAGGAGCGAGCGCATACGTCCAGGGTAGCGCACGCTCTAAGAAGGTTGTTGAAAAAGGGGACGGACCGCTCCGGTCCGGTGGACATATTCGCCTGTGAGTGGCGCACGCACTCGTACGTGCCGCGTC
>Ga0335077_10001505_pt1 | contig 27785 bp, 23 predicted proteins | sample Lox_Sample_31_FD_207151 | JGI IMG/M metagenome (GOLD analysis project Ga0335077, IMG submission 207151) | Soil microbial communities from Loxahatchee National Wildlife Refuge, Florida, United States - Lox_Sample_3.1 | ecosystem: Environmental > Terrestrial > Soil > Wetlands | place: USA... | reverse complement strand
GTGACAAATCGCAGGATGAGGTCTTCGAAACCGCGGAAGCGGCGGGCCAGGCGGCGGGCGTCTTTGGCGGTGGCGGTGCGCCGGTAGAGGTTGGTGGTCAGCCCGGCGGCGGCCAGTTCCCGGTAGCTCAGCAGTCGCTCCAGCGCGGTGGCTTCCAGGGTGGCCCTGGCCCGCCGCTCGCGCGGCAGCGGCGGCGTCCCTGGCCTCGATCAGCAGCCCTGCCATGTCCCTGGCCCAGGACTGCCGGGCGGGCTCGAAGTCGTACAGGCCCTTCAGATCGCGCAGCAGGTGAACTCCGCACCAGGCGTGCAGCGCGCCGGTCAGGTGCGCATACCCCGCGTACCCGTCGCGGACGATGATCCCCGAGTATCCGGGCAGTACCCCGCCGGCGTCGATGTCATCAGCTGAGCGGGTGCCGGTGTGCAGGTGGCTGAGGTAACGGGTACACGCCAGGTGCACATACCGGGTGCCCCCGGCGGCCCGGGCCGGGGTCTCGTCCACGTGCACCGCCGGGGCGGTCTTCAGCAGCGCGGCGACATGCTCCATGAACCCGCTGGAGGCCACCAGCGCGGCGGCCTTGCCGCGCACCGAGGCCATCCACCCGGTGGAGACCCTGATGCCGGCCATCTGTGCGAGCAGGATCGTGGACCGGTAGACAGGGACATGGCAGGCCAGCAGGTTCGCGGCCTGAGCGTGGGTCTCGGGACCGAAACTGGCCCGGGCCCTGACGTGTTCGGGCAGCTCCCCGACGCTGGTGGTCCCGCACCCGGGGCACTGCTTGGCCTGCGCGCGGTACTCGGTCACCGTCGGCGCCGGGGCGGGGGCGGCATCGGTCACCTGATGGCGCCGCTCAGCACAGACCGGCTCATCCTCCAGGTCCGCGCCGCACCCGCAGCACTCACCCGGCGGGCAGCAGAAGGTCTTGTCAGGGTCATCGGCCAGTTTCATCGTCGAGCCCTCAGCGCCGGGCTGCTTACCCGGTGACCGGGTTCCCCGCTCCCGGATCGAGCGATCCGCGCTCTTCCCGGCCGCCTTCTTGTCCCACACCGGATCACTCGACGGCGGCCTGCCCGAGTTCGAGGAATCCTTCCCGGCCTTACGCTCCAGCTCCTCAACCCGCCGGGCCAGCTGCTCGTTCCTGGCCATGGCAGCAGCAAGCTGGTCCTTCACGGCCTCCAGCTGCTTACCCTGAGCCTCGATCACATCCCGCAGCCGGGCGCTGACCTCCAGCGCGGCAGCCAGCCGGGCCGCGAGCTCGGCTGACGGCAACGCCAGCAGCTCGGGAGGCAGCGACAACTCGGGCACTTGCCGTATTGATCACCACGCAAGCCCCGAGATCAAGAACCCGCACGGCGTGTCGCCCAGACCATCACAGACCCGCAGGTCACAAGCTCACCCTTGCTGAACAGTTACCGTGATACTCGATACCGTCCTGTCACATTCACACTACCCTCTGCGCTGCTGCTCCCCCGCCACGGGACGTCGCGGCTCTGTCGAATCAGCCTCTTAGCCATTGCGGGCCTGCTCACTGTGCTCATCAGCGCTTTGCGGCGGCTCGGGGGGCGTCCAACCGCTCAGGAAACACGGGGTAGTAGCGGGGGACTGGAGAAGGCGTCACATTACGCGTTTCGAATGGAACGGGCGCTACCTCAAAGAGTTCCACGTCATCGGCTCGAACAGCTCGGCGTCGAGGAGGTGGCGCGGTACGCAGGCACGCGTTAGAGCTGCTCCGATTTCGCCGCCACCGGCCGACCTGCCCAGCTCATTGCGCACCGCTATCCGCTGTCGCGAAGGGCGGACGCGTTCACGACCATCGCGAGGCATCGGCGTGGTGACGCGGTCAAGGGCCCTTCACCCTGACACACACGACTACGGATCACGAAAGTATCTTGAATCTCGACTGCTACCGAAGACACATGATTTACGATGCGTGGCTGTGAGTGCTGACGCCCGGGCCGGTGATGCCCTTCCGATGCGTACCGCCCGCCGTCGGCCCTCCGGGCGCCACCGGAGCCCGGACCGGCTGTCGGTGCCATCGACTGCGCCCGCTCTCGTGCTCGCCGTGCCGGGCGCCGCGTGCCAGGCAAGCGATGACCTCGCCGCGAAGATCGCGGCCTCCGCCAGCGGTTCCTGCCCGGGTGTCGCGGTCCGCGCCGGTTACCTGGAGGGCACGCAGGGGCACCTCGCGGCGGTTCTCCGTGCGCTGCGTTCTGGCGGCGGCGTGCCGACGGCAGTGGTGGTGCCGATGCTCACCGGCCCGCATCCGGGTGCCGAGGCCGCGCTCGGCCATGCGGTCGCCGAGGCGGGAGTGCCGGTCATCCTCACCGGCCCGCTCGGCCCTCATCCGCTGCTTGGCGAGGTGTTGCACGCACGGCTGGCCGAGGCGGGCCTCGCCCGGGCGGGCCGCATGCGCCATATGAGCATCGTCGACGTAGCCGAGGGGGTCGTGGTGGGAGTCGCTGGCGCGGCCGGGCCCGTGGCGGTGCAGGAAGCTGGGATCGTCTCGGTTCTGCTCGCCTCCCGGCTCGCCATTCCTGTCGTGCCTGCCTCGCTCGGCCATGTCGCGAGCGTGCGGGAGGCCGCCGCGCGGTTGCGCGATGCCCGTGCGACCCGGCTGGCGCTCGCGCCTTGCGTGATTGGCCCGGAGGTCACTCATGATGAACTCGCGGCTGCTGCCGCGGAGACCGGCGCACGGTGCGCCCAGCCGCTTGGTGCCCATCATGCCCTCGGCCAGCTCGTCGCCATGCGCTACGGAGTTGCCCTGCAAGACCCGCGCATCGCCCTCAGTTAGCCGACCGGCGCCGAGGTGGACAGGACCCGCTTGGCGGACTTCCTGCTCGGTGCGTCGCAGATGATGAGCGGCACCTCGGGATCGGGTGTGCGACGAGCGGCGGTCGCTGCCCAGCCAGATGAACGACTGCAGCCGCTCCCGCCCGAGCTGAACGAGCAGGGCCTGACCCACCGCGCCCGTGTCCGTGGTCTGCGTGTTGTAGTTGCGTCTGGCGACACTGTCCGCGCGCGGCGCTCGCGGACAATCCCCACAGCGCGACGACCGTGACGAGTGGAATGATGGACGAGCTGGCAAGCGTGAGCCGTATCGATCTCACGCGGGCCTGCCGCGTTGCTGCACCCATGGGACCTCTCGCGTGTGGATCTTCTTGACGTCACGTTCGCGCCCAGGCGACGCAGTCGACCAGAAAGCCGATGGGGTCACGCCGCGCGGGTAACTTCCGCGCGCCTGGCCGATGCGGATGGGGGCGGCTCCGCGTGCCCGGCCGATGCTGACTAGGGCGCCGTGACAGGTGCGGCATAGTCCGGATCGCGGCTCAGTATTCGGATCGCTTGTTGTATTCGGATCGCGTGTTCGACAAGAGCTGTCAGCAAGATCTTGCCTGACGACCGCAGCCGGGCATCGCATGCAATGATCGGCACCCCGTGGTCTAGGTCGAGCGCTGCCCTGATGTCCTCCGGTTGGAAGTGCCTGGCCCCGTCGAAGCGGTTGACCCCGACGATGAAAGGCGTTCCCCGCCGCTCGAAGTAGTCGATCGAGGGAAAGGAGTCGGCGAGCCTGCGGGTGTCCGCGAGGACGACCGCGCCGAGCGCCCCGATTGCGAGCTCGTCCCACATGAACCAGAACCGGTGCTGGCCAGGGGTGCCGAACAGGTAGATGAGCAGGTCGTTGCGGATGGTTATCCGGCCGAAGTCCATCGCGACCGTGGTTGTGGTCTTCTGCTCCACTCCGTCGAGCACGTCGACGTTCGTGCCTGGCTCGCTAAGGTGCTCCTCGGTTCGCAACGGCCGGATCTCACTGACCGAGCTCACGAGCGTCGTCTTCCCCACGCCGAAGCCGCCAGCAATCAGGATCTTGATCGTGACCGGCACGTCGGCCAGGCCGTCGGTGCGGTCAGAGCCGGCGTAGTCCATCGGCCACCTCCCTCAGAATTTGCGGGTCATGCAGCAGTGCGGGCGCGGGACGGCGTACCGCGATCAGGCCCAGATCACGCAAGTCGCCGAGCAGGATACGGACGACTCCGAGCGGCAGGTCGAGGTCAGCGGCCAGATCGGCGACCGACATGGGAACGCGGCAGAGGCGGAGCAGCGAGAAATGCTCGGGGTCAAGCTGCCAAGGGTCCGGTGGCGGCAGCCGGGTGGACGTGATCATTGCGATCAGGTCGAGCCTTTCGCCAGTGGGCTTGGTCCGGCCATGGATGACCGCATAGGGGCGGACCACCGGCCCTGCCTCTTCGTCGTGCCAGGTGTCGTCCTGCGCTGGCATACCACGATCACTTAGTCACGTCGTCGGCGGGCATAGGCGCCGGTCGTGGGTTGACCGACAGGTGCTGGCCCACACGCTTGACGAGCACTGCCATCTCGTAGGCAACCAGGCCCACGTCGGCGCTGGCCGAGCTCAGCACGGCGAGACAGCTACCCTCGCCCGCGGCGGTCACGAACAAGAAGGCGGAATCCATCTCGACGATGGTCTGCCGCACGTGGCCGCCACCGAAGTGCCGGCCGGCCCCGCGCGCCAGGCTCTGGAAGCCGGCCGCGATCGCCGATAGGTGCTCGGCATCCTCGCGGCGTAGCCCGGAAGAAGCCCCGATGGCCAGCCCGTCCCTGGAGAGGATCACGGCCTTGTCAACCTGGGCGACGCGGTCGGCGAGGTCCTCGAGCAGCCAGTCAAGTTCGCTGCTGGAACTGACGATCTGCTCCCTCGGCTGCCCTGCGCCATCGGTCGCCACTGTCGGTGTCATTCCTCGCCCCCGTCCATCGGTGCCAGGGCGGCGGGCTTATCATCCGCTTCCTGATCGGTGTCAGCTTCCGGTGGGTCCGTTGCGGAACGGCCACGCTCCCAGCCCCGCTGGATGGCCGTCATCGTGGCTCGAGCCTCTTCCGGGGACCGCAACCCGGGCTCGCTGTCCGTGCCGACGATGTGCCGCGGCCCTGTGTCGCGAATCTCCGGAGCTAGATTGGCCTGACGAATCCGCCGGGGGAGCCCAAGCTCGGTCAGATCGGCGGTAGCGGCCGAGTCCTTGGGGCCATCCGATATCTCGGAGATCTCAGATCCGGGCCACCCGCTATCACCTGCGCACTGGAACCATCCGATTGAAGGCACGGCGGGCAGCGAGGGCAGCGCGGGGTTCGTCGGCACATCGGTCAGATCGGGCGGGGCAAGGGCAGTGGGCCGTGCGGGCGCATCAGGCGCGGCGGGCATATCCGGCGCGGGCATATCCGGCGCGGCAGCCGGGTTGTCGGTGGTCATGCCGCCCGCGACCTCGCCGTTGGCAGTCCCGCCGTCACCGGCCCAGCCGTCGGTCCGTCCGCTAAGTCCGTCGGCGGCCGCATGCGGGTGCGCGCCGGTGGGGGGCGCGGCTGCGGCGCCAGCGGCGGCGGCAGCAGCGGCAATGATGTCCTCGCTCCGTGCGGCGTGGCGGCCCGTCGGCTGGACGGCGCCCTCGCCGGCGAGTGCGGCTGACGGGTCGCGGACGTAGACCTCCTTGGGGACCACGAGATCACGCGGTATCAGCACGATCGCCGTGGTACCTCCATACGGGTTGAGGCGCAGGGAGATCCTGATACCATGCCGTTTGGCCAGGCGCCCCGCGACGAACAGGCCGAGCTGGTCGCTGTCGGAAAGATCGAATTCCGGCGGGCTGGCCAGACGGTTGTTGATCTCAGCGAGCTTGTCCTCACTCAGGCCCAGGCCGCGGTCCTCGACCTCGACCGCGAACCCCCTACCCACCATGTCCCCGGTGAGCCGGACCGGGGTGTTCGGTGGAGAGAACATCGTCGCGTTCTCGATGAGTTCGGCGATCACGTGGATCACGTCCGCGACCACGGGTCCAGCCAGCGCCGCCTCGGTCATCGTTACGACGGCGACTCTTGTGTAGTCCTCCACCTCGGCCACCGAGGCTCGCAGCACGTCCACCAGCCGTACCGGGTTGCGCCATGACCGGCCTGGTGCCGCACCCGACAGGATGATCAGGCCCTCCGCATGACGGCGCATGCGCGTGGTTAGGTGGTCGAGGCGGTAGAGATCACCCAATTCATCTGGGTCGGTCGTCCGCCGCTCCATCGTATCGAGCAGAGTCAGCTGGCGGTGCAGCAGTGTTTGGCTGCGCCGCGCGAGGTTCCTGAACACGTCTGAGATGCCTTGCCTGAGCCTGGCCTGATCGACCGCAGCCTCGATGGCGGTCCGCGCCGCGATGTTGAAAGCCTGACCGACCTGGCCGATCTCGTCGGCACTCGTTTGTATCGGCGGCGCTTCCGCTGACACGTCTACGTCCGCGCCGGCTCGCAGCCGCTGCATGACGCTGGGCAGCCGCTCACCCGCGAGCGTGAGCGCCGACCGTTTGAGGTCGGCGAGCTGGCGGGTGAGGCCGCGGCCGATCCAGATCGACACGAAGATCGACGCGATCAGCGCGATAAGCCCGAGCCCACCTGCCAGGATGAGCCGCAGGTAGATCGCCTGTGCGACCGGCCGTGCCCGGTTCGTCAGGTCGGTCGCTGCCTGCGTCCCCGCGGTGGAATATCCACCGGAGAGCGCGCCCACCTCGGTCCCCCAGGAAGTGGGCTGCACCGGCGGCGGACCCGTGCTAACCGGATCGTTGATCGCCGTGTCCTCAAGCGAGCCGAGCGCGGCGGCGGTCTGCGGATCCACGTACTTGCTGTAGAACTGCCTGTCGGTACCGTTCAGGTCGGGCAGCGCGGCAGCCAGCATGGTGCGGCGCGCGCCGACAAGCTCGGTGAACTCGTGGCGGTCAGCCGCTGGGAACGATCGCGCCGCCATGTCGCTTTCGAGCAGCGCATCCTCCTGCAGCAGCAGGTTCTCCGAGTCACCCATCCGGACGAGGGCCAGCGCCTGAACCACTAGCGAGGCATTTGTTTCGCGCAGGATCACCGCCTTCAGCACTTCTTCTGAGGCCGCGACCATGCCGTCGTATGCGCTCATCGCCCGCGGTCTGGTGACCGTATGGGCAGCGATCCCCGCGCGCACGGGGCCGAGTCCCGCCGCGGACTTCAGCAGCGCGGCGATGGCCTGCCGCTCCGCTGCGGACGCGTTGTCGGTTGTCGCGCCCGAGGTGACCGCCGCCGCCATCGCGGTCCGCGCTTGGTCGGTCTTCGCCTCCTGCGCGTCGAGCTGCGCGAGGAACTGCGGTATCGGCGCGGCGAGATAGATCATCGCGATCCGGCGCTCCGAGTCGAGCTGACCCTCGAAGTTACCGACCGGCTGGCCGGTGTCGTTCTTCAGCGCGGTCGCCCTGGCCTCGCTCACGGCATCGCCGATCGTGATGCTCGCCACGAAGATGTACAGGCCCAGCAGTGACAGCAGCGGGATGAGGACGAGGAGGAAGATCCTCAGGCGAATGGACCGCCAGCGCAAACCCATGACTCTGGCCCCGGGCGTGAGTGGTGGACCGGCGCGGCTGGCACGGTGCCACGAAGATGATTCGAATATTTGAAACGGGCAGGATATTAGCACCGTGTCTCAATGATCAAGGACAAATCCGCTGATGTCTCCGGCCCGAAATAGGGACTCTATCTGGTTTAGGACGGTTTCAGTTGCTATATGAGCCCAGTCAGCCACGTTCGGCCGGCAATCAGGTGTGCTTGTGTACTGGCTGGTAGGAATATGGGATCGGCGGCGACCGCACCCGACCAGCGGAGGTACCGGGGGCCGGCTGCGTTGCGCGGATGGATCGCGCCGCGAGAGGTGTTAACCGGACGGGACGGGCGGTTTGTTATATGGCCAGCCGACTTACCGCGACTCATGCTGATTTGAGGACGAGATGACCGGCAGCGATGGTGCCAGTTCTGTCAAGCGGTGGCGGGAACTTCTTGCCAGTGAGCGTGATGCGGCGGCGCTGTACGCACGGCTTGCCGAGATTGAGACGGGCGAAACGCAGCAGATATTCGAGGACCTCGCGGCCGTCGAACGCAAGCATGCCGCCCACTGGGAGGACAGGTTGCGGGGCGCGGGAGCCTCCGTGCCGCCGCCGGGCAGGCCGAGCCTGCGCACCCGGTTGCTCGCGGCGGCGGCGAACCGTCTGTCGCTGGGCGCGGTCCTCCCGATGATCGAGCGGGCCGAGCGCACCGACGCGGGCATCTATGACGCCGATCCGGATGCCGGACCTGGAATGGCCGCCGATGAGCATGGTCACGCGCGCACCATCGCCAAGCTGATCGAAGGCGGCAAGCCGAGCCCGCGAGCTCAGATCGCTCGCAGGGAGCCGTGGCATCGCGGTGACCGTTCTGGCGCGCTACGTGCCGGGGTCTTTGGCGTCAGCGATGGGCTGGTGTCCAACACGGCGCTGGTCATGGGGATCGCGGGCTCGGGCGCCTCGCACACTGTGATCTTGCTCGCCGGCGTCGCCGGCCTGCTGGCCGGGTCCTTCTCGATGGCGGCCGGCGAATACGTGTCCATGGCGAGCCAGCGTGAGATGTACGAACGCGAGATCACGCTGGAGGCGACCGAGCTAGCGGAGAAACCGGAGGAGGAGCGCGACGAGCTTGTCCTGCTTTACCGTGCCAAGGGCCTGGGCCGCGCCGACGCCGAGCGGCTGGCCGACCGGATCATGGCGGATAGCAAGGTCGCGCTCGACACGCTCGCCCGCGAGGAACTCGGCCTCGATCCGACCGGCCTAGGGTCGCCGGTATCCGCCGCGATCTCCAGCCTGCTGACGTTTGCCGCTGGTGCGCTCGTTGTGATCCTGCCCTACCTGATCGGCGGTGGCACTGCGGCCTTGATCGCCGCGATCATCCTCGCGGCGTCGGCGCTGGTGGGCGTCGGCGCGGGTATCGGCGTGCTGAACGGGCGCTCACCCGTGCGGTCAGGCCTGCGCCAGCTGCTGGTGGGCGGCCTCGCCGCTGTCGTCACCTTCGGCGTGGGCCACCTGATCGGCGCGACCGTGTCATAGGCTCCCGCGGCGCCCGGCCTCGCTCAGATCGGCCAGCGCACCGAAATGCTCGGCGATGGAACCGCTGCCGTAGACGTCCGGTTCACCACGTCGAGGTTGTCGCGGTCAGGCTGGCGCAGGTTCCTCAACCTGGCCGAAGGTGCTCCGGTCTCGCTTAGGGCAGCGACTCGCGCGACGGGTCCTGGCCGGTCCCCACCTTGGTGGCGATGGCGGGACGCCCTACCCGACGAGGGTCTTGACCGCCGCCGCCATCTCTGTCAGGGCTCTCTTAGCGTCCGCGAAGTACATGGTCGTCTTGGGGTCGTAGTAGAGCTCATTGTCGAGTCCGGCGTAGCCATGTCCCATCGACCGCTTGACGACGATGATGGCCTTGGCATGGTCCACGTCGAGGATCGGCATGCCGGAAATAAGGTTGCCCGGACGTCGCGCTGCCGGGTTCGTCACATCGTTGGCGCCGATCACCAGTGCCACGTCGGCCCGCGGGAAGTCCGGGTTGATCTCGTCCATCTCCTTGAGCTGCGAGTACGGGACGTTGGCCTCCGCAAGAAGGACGTTCATGTGCCCGGGCATGCGGCCGGCGACCGGATGGATGGCGTACGTCACATCCACGCCCTTGGCCTCGAGCAACTCCGCGAGCGTCTGCACCTCGTTCTGCGCTTGTGCGGCAGCGAGCCCGTAACCGGGCACAATGATGACTTTCTGGGCGTAAGCGAGCTGGATGGCAGCGTCGTCGGCGTCGACCGTCCGAACGCCCGCGCCCGCGCCGATCGCGGCCCCGCCCGCGGTGTCGCCCGTACCGAAGCCGCCAATGATGATGGCGGGGATCGAGCGGTTCATCGCGTCGGCCATCAACTTGGTCAGGATGCTTCCTGATGCGCCGACCAGAGCGCCGGCAGTGATGAGGACCGGGTTGTTGATGACGAAACCGGCCATCGCGACGGCCGTGCCGGTGAAGGCGTTCAGCAGCGAAATGACCACCGGCATGTCCGCGCCGCCGATCGGCAGCACCATGGTCACGCCGAATCCGCAGGCAGCCAGGAGGAGAACGACCAGAACTGCGATGTTTCCTGTCCCGGTCATCAGCCAGACGGCCGCGCCGACCATGACGACGGCCAGCAGCGCGTTAACCACCCGCGATCCGGGATACGAGATAGGCGCGCCGCTCACGACGCCTTGTAGCTTGCCCGCGGCGATCAGCGAGCCGGTGAAGGTTACCGCGCCGATGAGGACGTCCAGGGCCGTCGCCACCGCCACCGTCCCCGCCACGCTCGGCGACCCTGGCGCGGTGGCGAGCTTGACGAAGTCGTTGATCGCCACAATGGCCGCGGCACCGCCACCGACCGCGTTGAAGAGGCTCACCAGCTGCGGCATTGCGGTCATCTTCACAGTCCGGGCGCTGTACAGCCCGGCGGCCGACCCGACGACGATCCCGGCGAGCACCACGATCCACCCCGTGGCAGTGATCGTGGCATGGTGGTGTATCAGCTGTGCGAAGGTCGCCGCGATAGCGGCGATCATGCCGGCCGCTGAGAGCTGGTTGCCCCGCCGCGCGGTCACGGGCGAGTTCATCAGGTGCAGCCCGAGGACGAAGCAGGCCGCTGCGGCGATATAGATCAGGTAGACGACGGTGTCGAACGCGCTGAGCCGGACGACGATGTCGGCCGCGTTCAGCCGGACGAGGGTGCCGGACGCGCTCATGACTTGCTGCCCCCGGTTACCTGGCTGCTCGCGCTCACCTGGCCGTTGCCCACCGCACTAGGCGCTGGTGCGGCGGCGTCAGGCAGTTCAGGGCGTTTGCGGAACATCTTCAGCATCCTGCCGGTGACGACATAGCCGCCCATGACGTTCGCAGCCGCGAACGCTGAGGCGACGAAGGCAAGCACGTAGCCGAGCGCGTTGTTTGCCGTCAGGGCGATGAGCATCGCACCCGCGAGCACGATGCCGTGAATCGAGTTCGCGGCGGACATCAGCGGCGTATGGAGCATCGACGGCACCTTGCTTATGACCTCGAAACCCACAAGCAGGCTAAGTACGAAGATGGTGATGTCAGAGAGCAGGCTCTCACTCATCGGGCGGACCTCCGGCGGCAGGTGCGGGATCGAGTAGTTCTGCCACGGCAGGCTGGATCACCTTGCCCGCGTGGGAGATAACGACGCCAGCGTGGATCTTGTCGTCAGGGTCGATGGCAAGCACGCCGTCGTGCACCATGTAGGTGAGCAGTGCGCTGACGTTCCTGCCGAAGGCGGCCGAGGCGGCGGCGGGCATCGTGGCAGGCAGGTTCCCCGCTCCGATGATGGTGACCCCGTTCTCTGTGATGATCGTTTCATCGGGTTCAGAGAGCTCGACGTTCCCGCCGAGCGGTCCGGATCCGAGATCGACGATCACCGACCCTGGCTTCATGTCCTTGATCGCTTGAGCGGTCACCAGCAGCGGCGGCCGTCTGCCAGGGACCTGGGCGGTGGTGATGACGACATCGTGGCGCGCGATGTGCGCGTTCAGCTCCTCTTGCTGCGCACGCTGTTCCTCGGCGGTGAGGGCCCGCGCGTAACCGGTGGCGGCGGCTCCGTCCGCGACCCCGCCGACGGTGAGGAAGCTCGCGCCAAGCGATTCGACCTCACCTTTAGACGCGGGGCGCACGTCGTAGGCGGACACGACGGCGCCGAGCCGGTGTGCGGTGCCGATCGCTTGCAGGCCCGCGACCCCCGCGCCGAGTACGAGCACCTGGGCCGGCCGGGCGGTGCCGGCCGCGGTGATGAGCATCGGGAAGTAGCGCGCGAACGCGCCGGCCGCGACAAGCACGGCTTTGTAACCAGCGACGTTAGCCTGCGACGTCAGCACGTCCATGCTCTGGGCCGCAGGCACTGTTCTCGGGATGCTGTCCAGGCTGATAGCCGTCACTCCGGCGGTCGCGAGCTGGCGTACCAGCTCGGGCTGCGTGAGCGGCTGGAGTATCCCGATGAGTACCTGCCCGGACCGAAGTGAGCTCAGGTCCGTGGCGTCGGGCCTGCCGACCGTGAGCAGAATGTCGCCTTGCGACAACAGCTCCTGATGGTCGACGATGCGGGCGCCAGCCTCGGCATAGAGATGGTCGGGAAAGAAGGCGGCGTCTCCGGCGCCCTGCTCCACGAGGACGTCGAGACCTGCTTGGGCGAGCCGGTGGATTGAGTCAGGCACCAGGGCCACACGCCGCTCGCCTGGCGCATTCTCCTTGACGACAGCTACCTTCACCTGTGGGACCTCAACGATCATTTAGGGACAACCTGAAGGCTCGGCGGGCGAGCCATGTCAACCAGTTTCGAGGGATCCTCGTGACTCGTGCAAGAGCCTCGTGACTCGTGCAAGAGCATTACATGGAGCGCGGCTGAAGCTATAGAGGCTTACGCCCCTGTCGGTGCGGGACCCTCGGCCACCGGCGCAGTGACCTCAGCATGGTCCGGCCAGGTCCGTTCCCGCGACCTGATCATATAGGGGCGTGCACTTCAGGTAGTAGCGGCAGGACCGAAACGGCGCGCTGACGCGTCCTCCTGGGCCAGCCGGCGAAGCGCAACAAGCACGCGTTCGTAGAGCACCATTCCGGCGACAGCAGATTCGACGACCGCGGTGCGCTCGGCGACTCGCATGTCATTGCTTGCCTGGTCCGGTTCCGGCTGCTCGGCTGGGAGGAGTTCTTCGGCCGGGACGGGACCGCCCGAGATCGGTTCTGCCGCGGACACGGGAACTTCGGCCGGGGCGGGGTTCGCCGCGGATGCCGGCTTTCCGGCTGGCGAGCCCACGCCGGCGACCTCTACTGCCGCAAGCCGGCCGAGGGTTTCCGCGTAGACGCGCAGGCGTGGGCCCGCGGGCACGTAGTCGAGCCGGCGCAGCGCGGCGACCGCGGAGCTCAACAGGACGCGGGCAGGCGAGCTTGCCGCGATCTGCCAGCCAAGCTCGGTGATCAGGGCGTTGACCTCACTATCGGCGGCCTGCCATTCCGGGTCGCCGGTGAGCGGGGTGACGTGCGGGCCGAGCGCGTACTGAACAGCACCGAGCAGTTCATGCAGGCCGACCGTCACGTCGTCGAGCTTCCCGACGATCCGCCTGATCGATGCCACCGGAAGCTCGCCGAGTTCGATAAGGACCCTGATGAGCCGCAGCCGCCGCAGATGTGGCTCGCCGTACTCCGCCCGCGTTGCTGCCGTCGCCTCCCCCGGCTGCAACAGTCCTTCCCGCAGGTAGTACTTGATCGTCGGGATCGGCACGCCGCTGCGCCTGGTCAGCTCTGACATCTGCACCGGACCCAGTCACCCCCGCACCCCGCTCGTAGTTCCGCACCGCCGACCCGCTGATCCCTGGACTTAGATAGTAACAATATCTAATATTGGGCAGTGGCACTATCTAATGCTTGCGACTGCACGAGCGAACGATCCGGCGGTTAGCGGCATCACGCCGGGCCGTCACTGACAAGGAGCGGAACTCATGGAGATCCCCTGGACTGCGATCGACCAGCCGGTTCTCGGACGCGAAGCGGTGGTGATGGGATCAAGGTTCGAGCTAAGGACCGCGTTGCGTTCACCTGGCTTCCTGTTCTACTCGCTCCGCCTGTGGCGACAGGCCAGGCGCTCACCGGGGATCCTTGGCGTCTCGCTGCGCGCACATCCGCTGACGGGCACGTTCTGGACGTTGTCGGCGTGGGCGGACCGCAGCGCCATCTACGGCTTCGCCAGGACGGATCCGCACGCCTCCGCAATGAAGCGGATGCGGCCGTGGATGAAGAGCGCCACCTTCCGCTTCTGGTCGTTGCCCGCGCGGGACATCACAAGCGACACGTTCACGCCCGCCGGGCTGTGGGCGGACGCGGAGGCCCGCATCACCGGGGACGAGACCATCACCGGGGACGAGACCATCACCGGGGACGAGACCATCACCGGGGACGAGACCATCACCGGGGACGAGACCATCACCGGGGACGAGACCATCACCGGGGACGAGACTTGAGGGGGATCGGATCAGCCGGCTCGCCGGAGCATCTCGCTGATCCGGTCCCCGGCCGCAACGACGGCTGCCGCGTGGAGACGGCCCGGTGAGCGGGTGAGGCGCTCGATCGGCCCGGAGACCGAGATAGCCGCTACGATCTTGCCGGCTGCGCCGCGGACAGGAGCGGAGACCGACGCCACGCCGGGCTCCCGTTCCGCGACGCTCGCCGCCCAGCCGCGCCTGCGGACCTGGGCTAGTGTGGTGGCGCTGAACTTGGCCCCACGCAGGCCGCGGTGCAGCCGCTCGGGCTCATCCCAAGCGACGAGCGCCTGCGCCGCCGAGCCGGCCATCATTGGCAGTGCCGCGCCGACCGGGACGGTGTCACGCAGGCCACTCGCGCGTTCGGCCGCGGCCACGCAGATCCGCGAGTCCGCCTGCCGCCGGTAGAGTTGCGCGCTTTCCCCGGTCAGGTCGCGCAGGTGGCTGAGCACCGGCTGCGCTACGGCGAGCAGCCTGTCTTCGCCAGCGGCCGTGGCAAGCTCGGCGATCCTGGGACCGAGCGTGAACCTGCCGCGTGAGTCCCTGGTCACCAGCCGATGGCGCTCGAGGGCGACGGCTATCCGATGCGCGGTCGGCCGCGTCAGTCCTGTGGTGTGCACAAGCTGCGCCAGCGAGGCCGGGCCGGATTCGAGGGCGTCGAGCACGGATACGGTCTTGTCCAGGACTCCGACTCCGCTAGAGTTGTCCATGTACTGAATACTGCCGTCTCGCCATTTGAGAAGCAACACGGCCGACAAGCAACGCGGCCGACAAGCGCACACACCCGAGAGGCGCAGAGCGGGACGCAGCCGACTAGGAGGCGAGACGATGGGCCTGACACTCGCGCAGAAGGTCTGGGACGCACATCTGGTGCGGCGCGCTGACGGTGAGCCCGACCTGCTCTATATCGACTTGCATCTGACGCACGAGGTGACAAGCCCGCAGGCGTTCGATGGCCTCAGGCTGGCCGGCCGTAAGGTGCGGCGTCGCGACCTCACCATCGCGACTGAGGATCACAATGTCCCGACCGAAGGCGTGACGGGCCCGCGAAGCCTCATCGCCGACCCGGTTTCCCGTATCCAGGTGGAGACGCTGCGCAAGAACTGCGTCGAGTTCGGCATCAGGCTGCACCCGATGGGCGATGCGGGCCAGGGGATAGTGCATGTCATCGGCCCGCAACTCGGGCTGACACTGCCGGGCATGACCATCGTCTGCGGGGACTCGCACACCAGCACGCTCGGCGCGTTCGGCGCCCTCGCGTTCGGCATCGGCACCAGTGAGGTCGAGCATGTGCTCGCCACCCAGGCACTGCCGCAGAAGTGGGCCAAGACAATGGCCGTCACGTGCGCCGGCCGCCTCCCGTTCGGCGTCACGGCCAAGGACCTCATCCTCGCCATCATCGCCAAGATCGGTACTGGGGGCGGGCAGGGACACGTCATCGAATACCGAGGCACGGCGCTCACTGAGCTTTCCATGGAAGGCCGCATGACGGTCTGCAACATGTCCATCGAGGCCGGTGCGCGGGCTGGGTTGGTCGCGCCTGACGACACAACGTTCAGCTATCTCAAGGGCCGGCCGCACGCACCTCGCGGCGCCGACTGGCAGGCCGCGCTCGATTACTGGCGCTCGCTGCGCACTGACGACGATGCCACGTTCGACCGCGAGGTCGAGATCGACGCGAGCCGGCTGACGCCCTACGTCACCTGGGGAACCAACCCCGGCCAGGCCGGTCCGCTTGACGGTACGGTGCCACCTCCGGAGTCGTTCAGTAATACTGATCTTCGCGCCGCCGCCGAGCGTGCCCTGACCTATATGGACCTGCGGCCAGGCATGCCGCTGCGCGACATCACCGTCGACACCGTGTTCGTCGGCTCATGCACCAACGGGCGGCTCGAAGACCTGCGCGCCGCCGCTGACGTGCTGCGCGGGCGCCGTGTCGCTGATGGCGTCCGGATGCTGGTCGTACCTGGATCAATGAAGGTCAAGGAGGCGGCGGAAGGTGAGGGCCTTGACGGCGTCTTCACCGCCGCGGGGGCGCAATGGCGGAGCGCGGGTTGCTCCATGTGCCTCGGCATGAACCCGGACAAGCTCGCGCCAGGGCAGCGCTGCGCCTCCACTTCCAACCGCAACTTTGAAGGCAGGCAAGGAAAGGGTGGCCGCACGCACCTGGTGTCACCCCAGGTGGCCGCCGCGACCGCGGTGACCGGCAGGCTCACCGTCCCAGCCGACCTGTAAGGAGAGCTCGATGGAACCGTTCAGCACCCACACCGGCCGGGCGCTGCCGCTGCGGCGCGGCAACGTAGACACCGATCAGATCATTCCGGCCGAGTACCTCAAGCGCGTCAGCAGAACTGGTTTTGGCGAGGGACTGTTCGCCGCCTGGCGGGAGGATCCGGCCTTCGTGCTCAACGACACCGCCTACGCCGGGGCGACGATCGTCCTGGCGGGCTCGGATTTCGGCATCGGGTCCTCGCGTGAGCACGCCGTTTGGGCGCTGCAGGATTACGGCTTCCGCGCGGTCGTGGCACCGCGGTTCGGTGACATCTTCGCGGGCAACGCCACCAAGGCAGGCCTGCTCCCAGTGCAGGTGTCTGAGGAGGTCGTGCAGGCGCTGCACGACGCCGTCGAGGCGGATCCCGGCACCGAGATCGTGATCGATCTACGGGCGCGCGAAGTGCGGGCGGCGGCGGATATTCGAGCCGCGTTCGAGATCGACGACTACACAAGGTGGCGGCTTATGGAGGGTCTGGACGACATCGGCCTCACCCTGCGCCACGCCGATGAGATCACCGAGTTCGAGCGGCGCCGCCCGGCGTGGCTGCCGTTGACCGCCTAGCGGGAGGCTCCAGCCCATGTTCGGTAAGCCGGGCGCAGCGGCGATGGCCGAGGCGGCCGCGCGGGGGGCGTTGTGCAGATAAGGAACTGAGGACCGAATTGTTCACATCATGAGTCCCGCAGGCTCCACCCGTCTCGCAATCAACGGCGGATGTGCCGACACGCCGGGATTCGGCCCGCAGGTAATTGTGCAACGCGGCTAAGTAGCCTAATTTCAAGCAGGTCAGAGGTCGCGAGCACGGCTGCATTGCGCGCGCGACCTCGGGGGTAACCGGAGGAGTGACTCATGAACAAGCGTGACCTGATCGACGCGATCTCCGGCCGCTTGGGGGACAAGAAGACCGCAACCGACGCCGTGAATGCCGTGCTTGAGACTATTCAGGCGACAGTGGCCAAGGGCGACAAGGTGGCGATCACCGGGTTCGGCGTCTTCGAGAAGGCGGTGCGTCCCGCACGGACAGCCCGTAACCCAGCCACGGGGGCGGCCATCAAGGTGCCGAAGTCATCGGTGCCCAAGTTCCGGCCTGGCGCGGACTTCAAAGCCATGGTGAACGGCCAGAAGAAAGCACCTGCAAGGACCGCGAAAAAGAAGTAGTCGCGGCGTTCGATCGGTTGGCTGGGCGGCGCACGGAGGCTGGGCTTTCGTGCGCCGCCCAGCTACGTCTGAGCCCACCAAAGCGTGCACCCCATGTCCGCCGCTTATCCTGGCAATGGCAATGTCACCAGCGTAATGGCCGTGACCTGACCGGAGGTGTCCACCGCCATGGTCACGCGCTGACCGACTCGCAGCAACCGCAGGCCGCCGGCGTCGAACGCGAATCCGCCGAACGGCACGACGGTTCCGTCGTCGAGGAAAACGGTCCCTGACCGGCTCAGCGCGTCATAGCTCCGCACCGTGGCTTGCACCGCTGAACCGTCCCTGCCGCTTGGCCGCTCACCGCAGGCCGACTGGGCGCCGCAGGGTGGCTTGCAGGATCCGGTCGATGAGTTCCCTGAGCGGCACGCCGGTCGCCGCCCACATGAGCGGGAAGCCCGAGCCTGGCGTGATACCGGGCATGGTGTTGATCTCGTTGACCAGGACCCGGCCGTCCGGGGTGTAGAAGAAGTCCACCCGGGCCAGCCCTTCGCAGGACAACGCGTCGAACGCGGCGGCGGCGAGCCGCCGTATCTCCCTGCTGTGCTCCGCGGGGATCGGGGCCGGGATCACCATGCTGGTGGCACTATCGAGGTACTTGGCCTCGAAGTCATAGAACTCCTGGTCGCCTGCCACCCGGACCTGGCCTGGCACGCTGGTGTCCGGCGGCCCGCCGTCGATTCCCTCCAGTACCCCGCACTCGATTTCGAGGCCCGCTATGGCGGCTTCCACCAGCACCTTCGGGTCATGCTCGCGGGCAGTTTCTATCGCCTCGTAGAGCTGCGCAACGTCGGATACCTTTGAGGTGCCGATGCTTGATCCGCCCCGCGCGGGCTTCACGAACACGGGCCAGCCCAGCTCGGATATCTCATCGAGGACGCGTTTGCGCCTGACCGCGGCGGGCGGGCCTGCGCTGGCGACAGCCGCCTGTCCCCAGTCTCTGTCGCGGACGACGACGTACGGCCCGAGCGGTAGGCCACGGGCCTTGAAGATTAGTTTCATGTATTCCTTGTCCATGCCGGCTGCGCTGGCGAAGACCCCTGCACCGGCATAGCGGACACCCGCGAGTTCGAGCAGCCCTTGGATGGTGCCGTCCTCGCCGTAGGCGCCGTGCAGTAGTGGCAGTACGACATCGACCTCGGCCAGCGCCTGCGGTACTTGCCCGGCTCCTGTCACTGCGAGGCCGGATGCGCGCGTCCCATGCGGGGCGACCGGCGACACCGCAGGTTCCCGCGTTGCCCCCCGGTCGGGCGCGACGCCTGGTCCCTGTGCCGTCGATAGTTGCGGCGCGGTGCCCGGCCCCCCTGCAGTGCCGGAGCGGGTCGCAGGTACCCGCGCGGCCGACGGCGATTCCACCGAAGGGAGCCGGCCGTCAGCGATGGCCAGACGCGCTGGATCGCCGTCCGTCAGTACCCACTGGCCTTCCCTCGTGATCCCGATCGGTATCACCTCGTACCTGGCTGGGTCGATCGCGGCGAGCACGTTCCCCGCACTAACGCATGAGACGGCATGTTCGGCACTGCGGCCCCCGAAAACCACGGCGACCCTGATCTTCCGCTGCTGGCTCACGCGGCCTCCTCGGAATCTAATCGCAGCGTCCCGACCTTACCCCTCGATAGGCTGCCATGACCTTAGGGCACGTTTCGTGAGCTACCAGCATCCCCGCCTCGCTAGCCCGGTCCTCGCGCTGAGGGGCTGAGGGCGGCTGACGGCCTGTTCAGGAGGGATCGGGTGGGTCTGGTGACGGTCGCGCCTTGACCTGTGTGGCGTAATGATCCACGTAGGTCTGCTCGGTGAGCGTCATGATCTCGTGCATAATCTGATCGGCGGTCGTCCGCAGTACGGTGCGTTTGGCCGCATCTCGTGGGTTTTTCTCGAACAAGAGCGGCTTGCCGAAGCGCACCTCGACCTGCCCAGGCTCTGGCCACGATCTTCCGCTGGGCATCGACTGATAGGTTCCGACAATCCCCACCGGCACCACTGGGACGCCGGCCGATAGGGCTACCCGGGCGATCCCCGTCTTCCCGCGGTAGAGCCGTCCGTCCGGCGTCCGGCTACCCTCGGGGAACATGAGGAGGCACCACTTCTGCGACAGGAGCCGGTTCACGCGTGCCATGGTCTGGCGGCTAGCAGCCCGCCTCTCGATGGGCACGGCGCCGACCGCCATCGACACGAATGCGCCGAGCAGCCGACGGGAATAGAAGTAGTCCGACGCGGCGGCGACCAGCGTCCGGTGGCGCAGTTCCCTCGGTAGGCTCATCAGGATCAGCGGCGTGTCCATGTGGCTGGAGTGGTTCGCCGCCAGCAGGAACGGCGGTTGGAGTTCGAGTAGGTTCTCCAGGCCCGAGACCTTTGGATGCACATAGTGCCTGATGATGGGTCGAAGGGTCCCGATCACAAACACTCCCCGTGCCACCCGGGCACCGACGGTCTGCGCCAGCATCCGTTCGCCCTTACGCTCCATCGACCCTCCGGATGGTGGCCCCAAACTGGTGCAGCCTGTCAGACCGTTCCCCAGGCTTCACCCGCGGGCAACGGCCGGGTGAGGTACCCGTGCTCGTTGTACCAGAGGAGGGTCCTGCGGATCGTATCCTCCACGGGCGTATAGCGGACGCCGAGTTCCCGTTCCGCCCTTGAACCATCGTACATGTGGCCGTGCAGCAGGGTCTGGACCATCTCCCTGCACAGGGGCGGATTGCGCCTGATGACCCGGGCGCCCTCCTCCAGGATCGTCGCCCCAGCGAGCGCGGCACGTGCCGGGATCCACCGAACCGGATGCTCGATCCCCGTGGTCCGCGCGAGCAGGTCGATTAGCTCCCGCGTGGTGCACGTAGCCCCATTGAGCACGTAACGCTCCCCGGGGGCGCCGCGTTCCTCCGCCAGGAGATGCCCGGCCGTGCAGTCGGCGACGTCGAGTATGCTCATGCGGCTGTCGATCAGGAACCGGAGACGACCGTTCACGTACTGGAGCAGCAGGCGGGCCGTCCCGTGCACGCGGCCGGGCCCCTGCACCGACGACGGGCTGACGCACACCACGTCCACGTTTCTGGCGGCCGCCTCGTTGCGGACTCGAACTTCGGCCCGGTACTTCGTCCGCTCGTACTGTGACAGAAACCAGCCGCGGTGGACCGATTGCTCGTTCCCGACGGTCCCCGGGGCTTCTCCAAGCGCTGCCGCGGAGGAGGTGTACACAACCCGGCGGATCCCCGCGCGAGCGGCCGCGATGACAACATTCGTCGAGCCGTCGATGTTGACCCGTGCCATCGGCCGGGGGTCGGTTAGGCAGAACGCGTTCACCCCGGCGGCGTGGTACACCACGCCGCACCCTGTCATGGCCAGGACAAGGCTCTCAAGGTCCAGGAGGTCTCCGGTGACCGTCTCCACCCCCCGGCCCTTCAGTTCGCCGGCAGCCCGGCCGGACCGGGCCACAGCCCGCACAGGCCGGTCCAGCGAGACCAGCCGTTCCAGGATGGCTCCGCCCACGAAGCCGGTGGCTCCGAGGACCAGGGTCGGCTTGGCATCCATCAGCGGCGTCCCGTCCCGAGCACCGAGGAGAAGCGGGCGAAATACTCGACCGCGGACAGCACGGTTATCACAACCGCAAGGCTCATGGCCCACTCGTCCAGATACAGATACCCTACCCGGTGCGGGTATCTCAAGATGGCCATGACGATGGCGACAAACTGCACGGCGAACTTGAGCTTGCCCCAGATCGACGGGTGGATGACCGTCCCGCTGGCGGCGGCGATGGCCTTGAGGCCAAGAACCGAGATCTCCCGCCCGACGATCACCACGGCCGCCCACGGGGAGGCTCGCCCCACGGCCACCAGCGCGATCAGGACCCCGGACACCAGCAGCTTGTCGGCCGTGGTGTCCAGGAACCCCCCGAGCTCGGTGGTGGCACGCCACCGCCTCGCCAGGTAGCCGTCGAAGAAGTCGGTTGCCGCGGCGAGGGTGAAAAGCACAGCGGCCCCGACGTAGGCGTGGTTCACCGTGGGGCCGGCCAGCACGAGCGCCATCACCGGCACTATCATGACCACCCGCAACAGGCTGATGCCGTTCAGGAGCTGCGCCGTCCGCTGGTCTCTCATTGCCTCGCCATCGGATGCCATCGGCTTTCAGCATCCCATATGGGCGGCCTTAACGGCCCCGCACCAGCTCTCGCACGGCGTCGGCAGACGGCAGCAGGATGGCCTGCCGGGCCAGCTCCGCAGCCTCCGCCAGATCCACCTCCCTGACCGCCTGCTTGACGACGGCGACCGAGGCTGTGTTAACCGAAAGCTCACGCACGCCGAGGCCGAGGAGCAGGGGAACGGCGAGCGGGTCGGCCGCCAACTCGCCGCACACCCCGATCCACCGGCCCGCCTCGGTGGCCGCCACCGCCGCCCGGCCGATGAGCGTCAGCACGGCGGGGTGCATCGCGTCGGCGAGCCGGGCCACCGCGGTCACGTCGCGATCGGCAGCCATGGTGTACTGGGTGAGGTCGTTGGTGCCCACGGAGAAGAAGTCGACAGCCCCGGCCAGGCTCGCGGCGGCGACGGCGGCCGAGGGAACCTCGATCATGATCCCTACTTCCGGCCCGCCCATCCTGTCCGCCGCCACGCCGCCCTGGCGAAGGCCGTGCCGCGCCTCCGCCACCAGCCGCAGTGCCGCGTCTACCTCCTCCCGGGTGGCCACCATGGGGAACATGAGCCGCACGGGGTGCTGCGCTGCCACCCGCAGTACGGCCCGGATCTGCGGCAGCAGAAGTTCGGTCCTGGCCAGGCCGAGCCGGATGCCGCGCTGTCCTAGCGCCGGGTTCGGCTCCGTCTCCCTGGGCAGATATGAAAGCGGCTTGTCTGCCCCGACGTCCAGTGTCCTGACGATGAGCGGCCGGCCGTCCAGGATCCGGGCGATCTCCCGGTACATCGCCTCCTGCTCCTGCTCGGTCGGCATGGCCGCCGCGGCCTGGAACACGAACTCGGTTCGAAGCAGGCCCACCCCGTCGGCGCCTGCGGCGACCGCTCGCCGGACGTCCTCGACCGAGCCCGCGTTGGCAGCGACCTCCACGCGGGTACCGTCTCGGGTGACGGCTGGCTGGTCGGCCAACTGGCGGGCTCGCTCGCCAGCCGCCCGGCGGCGCTCCTCAGCCCGCTCGGCCGCGGCGACGTCCGCGGGCGGCGGCGCGACCCGCACCGTTCCCCGTTCCCCATCCAGCAGGAGCAGCGTCGCCTCGGGCAGCGCTAGCAACCCGGCCCCCAAGCCGACCACGGCCGGAATGCCCAGCGCCCTGGCGAGGATGGCGGCGTGCGAGGTCGGACCCCCGAGGGCCGTGGCGATTCCCCGGACCACGGCCGGATCGAAGCCGGCCGTGTCGGCAGGAGACAGGTCGGCGGCCAGCACGATGCCTGGCTCGCTTCCTCCTGAGCGGCTCACGGCGAGCAGGTGCGCCAGCACCTGAGCCCGGATGCTCTCCAGATCGCGGACTCGTCCCCGCTGGTACTCGTCCTCCAGGCGCTGCCAGACCTCGGCCATGTCGCTCACCGCACGGTCCCAGGCGTCCGCGGCGTTTCGGCCTTCGCCGATGAGGCGGCGGGCCGGGTCCAGCAGGGCCTCGTCCTTCAGAAACAGCAGGTGAGCATCGAAGATGGCCGATTCGTACGCAGCGCCGGTTCTCGCTGCCACCGAGTCCCTGGCGGCTAGGACATCACGCCGCGTTGCCTCGAGGGCGTCATCCAGCCGGTCGAGCTCCGGTCCGGGGGCGTCCGCAGGCGTCCGCGGTACCTCGATCGGTGCCGCGCGCAGCTGCCTGGCCGGTCCCACCGCGATACCAGGGGAGGCGGCGAGTCCGTGCAACACCGTCCCAGCGGCCGGGGCCTCGTTGGCGGGTGGCGGCTGCGGCGGGACCTGCCGCGTCGTGGCATCGGTCGGCGGCGGCCGCTGCGTGGTGGCATCGGCCTGCGGCGGCCGCTGCGTGGCCGAAGCGGCGGTCCGCTGGGCCGCGGGCTCGTCGAAATTACGAGCCGCCAGGTCGCGAAGGGCCTCGAGCACCTCCCGAGCCTGCGGCCCGGTCGCCCGCACCAGAACCTCGTGTCCCTGGCGGACTCCCAGGGTGGCCACGCCGTTAAGGCTCCGCGCACTGGCCGGCCCCGAATGTGCGGTCAGGTTCTCCGCCGTCACCGTCGCCTCGAACCGCCCGACCGTCTCGACGAACCTGGCGGCGGGGCGGGCGTGCAGGCCGAGGGGGTTGGCGATGGACAAACGTGCCTCGACGGCTCCCTCCCCGTGGCCGCCATCCGCGGGCCACTCCCCGGCCGGCCCGTCGCCAGGAGCCTCCCCGGCCGGCCCGTCGCGGGTAATCTCCCCGGCCAGCCCGTCGCCAGGAACTTGCTCGGGCTCCTGTTCAGGGGAGGCGGCGAGATGGGCGGTCTTGCCGGCTAGCCCACCTCGCGCTTCCGCCGCCACCCGTGCCAGCGGTTCTCCCAGCCGGGCCGCCACCGCGGCGGCTACGGCACCTTCGACGATGGGGGCCTCGCATAGGAGCAGCCTGGGGCGACGCTCATCCGCCACCATTTCCAGGGCCATCTCCGCGGACATGACCGCGCTGCCCAGATCCATGAGCACGAGGACACCTTCATCGCTCCATGCTTCCGTCACCGCACGAGCCACGAGCGCGGCGTCGGTCCCGAGTGGGCGGCCGGGGAGGTCCAGGCCGCCCGCGGCGACGATGGCGACGTCGGGGCCCGCCATCTCCCTGGCAAGTTCCACGACGCCCTCGGCCAGGCGGGCGCTGTGCGACACGATCACGATCCCGACCATCGCGGTCCCCGCTACCTGGACTCGAGGCTATTTTCTGCGTGCTCGGCTGCCGAGGCCGTAGGCCTGATGCAGGATCTCGACCGGGTGGACGGACTCCCGGCCGGTGCCGTGCGTTATCTGCCACCGGCACGTCTCACTGTCGCATACCGCGAGGTCGGGCCCGGCATCCCGGATGTCCCCGAAGAGGCCGGCCCCGACCTGCATGGCAACGTCGTACTTCTCGCGCTTGGTCCCGTAGGTACCCGCGATTCCGCAGCACGCCCGGTCCAGCTCGATCACCTTCAGCTCCGGTATCAGGTCGAGCAGGTCCAGGGCCGGCTTGCCGATCAGGTGGCTCTGTTGCTGGCACGGCGCGTGATAGGTCACCGTGATCGGCAGGGAGTTGAAGTCGCTGCGGAGCCGGCCCTGCTCGTCCAGATCGGCCAGGAACTCGCAGATATCGTAGGTCTGCTCGCTCACCACGCGGAGATCCTGGTCGTCCTCCATGCCCAGGATCTCCAGGGCCTCACGCTTCAGCATGAGGCCACAGCTGGTCGATGTGGCCACGATTTTGTAGCCCTGCCTGGCATAGGGCGCCAGGTTCCTGGCAAGCCGGCTGACATAGGAGCGCGCAGTGTCGAATATCCCGTTCGACTGCAGGGGAAGCCCGCAGCAGTCCTGCGGCGGCACCAGGACCCGGAACCCGTTGTGTTCCAGGACGGCTACCGCCTGCACCCCGAGTTCCGGCTGGAAGTAGTTGGTGCTGCAGCCATGGAAGTACACCACCGCATCGTCGGTAGGCGGCGGTTGGTGGCGCCGGGCCCAGCCCTGGAATGTCAGGCCCGCGAATTTCGGCAGCGGGGCCTGCCGGTGGATCCGCAGCGTCTTCTCGATCAGCAGGCGGATACCTCGATTGGACAGCGCGAGGTTGGCCAGCGGCGCCAGCGGCGTGGCCAGCCTGCCCTCCACGCTCGGCCTGGCCAGGAGATGGTCACGCAGGGGGATGCCCCGTTGCTGCTTCATGGTGGCCCGGGCCCTGGAGTTGATCTCTGCGACCTTCACTCCCTGCGGGCACACCAGTGTGCAGATGCCGCATCCGGAGCAATAGTCGATCGAATCGTCCGCCGATGCCCCGGGCGTGCGGAAGCGCTCGGCCTGAGGTCCCTCGTACTTCGGCCCGGGGAACAGCGGAGTGACGTTCATGACAGGGCACGCCGTCTCACATATATTGCACTTCACGCAGTGGTCGAGCGATCCGCGGATAAATCCGGGCAGCGATTCGTCGATCATTCAGCATCCTCCAGGATCGCGCCGGCCGCCAGGTACCCGGTCGACAGGCTGATGCCGTCCCCGGACTTCTCCCGCCAGGGTCTGGCCCCGCCGATCACGGCCCCGGCCGCGTGCAGGTTCGCATGCACGGGTCCACCGTCCGGGCCGACCGGGCGGAGCCGGCCGTCGACCCGGACGCCGACCGAATCCATCGGGTGCTCGTCGAGGTACCGGGGCAAGAACCCTGGCTCTGCACCGGAGGGCCTGCCCCACACCGGCAGCCCAAGCACCGATTCCCGGACGGCGCCGCGGGAGTCAACTTCGATCCCGCCGGAGGCGAGCCCTCCCGTCGCCAGCACCACTGACCGGGCCGCCCGTACCGTCTCCCTGGCCGCTGTCCGGATCCGCACGCCGACGAGCTTGCCGCTCCGCAGCTCCGGACCCACCGCCTGCGCGCCAAGCACGAACCGTCCGCCGGCCCGGCGGAGGCGTTCCTGCAGGACCCTGGCCAGGCGCACGCCAGGCACTGACGGCGGAATCGTGGGGATCTCAAACACGGGGCGGCCGACCGCCTCCTGGAACTCGGTCCACACCGACCCGACGTGATCAAACCCGAGTACCGCCGGCATTCCAACCGCCTGCTCGTCGTGGAGGGCGGCGCGCAGCTCAGCCGCCACCGCGCTGCGGAACGCCGCCTCCTCGAAGCGTCGGCCGAATGCGAGCGTGCCCACGTCAGCCTCGCCGCCCGTGGGTGGGTTCAGCATGATGGACCTGGCCTCAACCGCGGCACCGCCGCTGACCGCGGAAGCCCGGAGGTTGTCAGCCACCAGCGCGGGGTGAAAGTCCTTCAGCGCCCGGAGCCCGATGATGGCCACGTGCTTGAGCGCGCGGATGTCGCCGCCTGCCATGGTCTCCGGCACCACCGCGCTTGGCCGGGGAACCCCGACGGCCGTCGGCAGCAGCATGTTGACCTCTGGGTCGCCCAGATAGGCATAGGTGTTCACCCGCTCCTTGAGCCAATTCACGCTCTTGGCCAGCACGCCGGGGGTGACGAGAGCGTAGGGATGGTCCGGGTGGGCTGCCACGAAGGCCGCAAGCGCACGTGCCGGGCTGTCCACCCGGTCGGGCCCGTATCCCAGGATGTCCACGGTCGCCGGGGCGAGGCGGAGCGAACCCAGGCCCTTGGCCACCGTGACGACTCGCAGCCCGGCCTCGGCCAGGCGAACCCCTGCGGTGAGGCCTGCCATCCCGGCTCCTACCACGACCGCATCGGCCATCCGGCCGTCGCCCGCTCGGCCGCTCATACCGGCGCGTGCTCCCGCGTTTGCGCCATCCCCGGTAGGTGCTCCACGTCCAAGACCCCCTGGAAGATCCAGTTGTCCAGCCACGCTTGTCGCAGTTGGTCGCCATGCAGCAGCGGCTGCACGCCCTTCCACCGCTCCTGAAGGAACTCCAGCATTGCCCTGTTGGCCTCCGACGCGGATAGTTTCATCGCCTGGTGGAGGATCCCGGTGGCACGGAAGGTGCAGAACCCGCCCTGGCACGGCCCCATCCCAAGGCGTAGGATCCGGCGGATGTCATCGAGGTTCGCCGTCCCGCGCTGAACCATCGCGTCCTCTAGACGGCCCCGCTGGATCAGCTCGCACTCGCAGATCAACTGGTCATCGTGCAGGGACGCCTCCCGGCGGGCCAGGCGCGAGCCCATCCAGTAGAAGCGGCCGTCCGCTGAGTCGGGCAGCGGCTCATCGGCGGTCCGGCAGGGCCGCTGCGTACCGAGCACGGTGCAGGCCGCGTCGACGGCGTCCTGAGCCATCAGCCGGAACGTGCAGAATTTGCCCCCGACGATGGTCAGGAACCGCTCCACACCATCGCGGTCACTGTGATCGAGCACGGCGTGCGCACGGGTCACGTCCCTGGACTGGGCGGGCAAGTCGTCCTGGAAGAGGGGGCGAACGCCTCCCCATACGCGCAGGGCCCTGGCCGCACGGAAGCCCGGCACGAGGTTCTCTCCCGCCTCGAGCATCTGGTCGATCTCGGCATGGGAGATCGACCAGTCGTCCGGGTCGGCCACCTGGACGTCGGTCGTGCCGATGACGCTGACCGTGTGGATGGGCACGAGGATGTCCCCGTCGGACGGACTCTCGCACCGGTTCACCACGGTGTTGACGAGCCGGTGACTCATCGCAACCATGATCCCCTTGCCGGGGAGCACGTTGACCTTGCATCCCGCCATGGCCGCGATGCGGCCGGCCCAAGCTCCGGTGGCGCTGATCACGACCTCCGCCCGGATCTGCACCTCGTCGCCCCCGGGCCCCCGGACCAGGGCCCCGGTCACGCGCGAGCCGTCGCGGGTCACCTTGACG
>Ga0335077_10001504_pt1 | contig 27806 bp, 22 predicted proteins | sample Lox_Sample_31_FD_207151 | JGI IMG/M metagenome (GOLD analysis project Ga0335077, IMG submission 207151) | Soil microbial communities from Loxahatchee National Wildlife Refuge, Florida, United States - Lox_Sample_3.1 | ecosystem: Environmental > Terrestrial > Soil > Wetlands | place: USA... | reverse complement strand
TCGGCCACCAGAAATGCGTTGGCGCGCGACAGCGCCGGCACGTCACCCGACCCGCTCCATCCGATCGGGGTCAGTTGCGGCCCGGCGGCCGTCCAGCAAATGGTGGCCGGCAAAAAGCGAGTCAGCCCGGTTTTGTGGTGGAAATCGCGCGTGAGCGGCGCCAGGATCAATGGAAGATCGGCGCGCGCCTCGCCGCCGAGCAACTCCAGCGCAGCTCGCGCAAACAGTTCAAAAGTTACCATAGCAGAGCCTGGATTGCCCGGCAGCCCGAAGAAGAACTTATCTTGTACGCGGCCAAAAACCACCGGCTGCCCTGGCTGGATCAGCACGCGGTCGAAGAAGAACTCCGCACCAAGATCGGCGAGCACTCGCTCGACAATATCGTATTTGCCGGCGGACACGCCTCCCGACAGCAGCAGCAGGTCCGACGCGATTCCTAGTTCCACCAGCCGCCTGGTGTCTTTGTATTCGTCTTTTGCCACAGTCAGAAGTACCGGAATGCCACCGGCGCGCGTAACCTGTGTGGCCAGCGAGTATACGTTCGAATTACGAACCTGGAAATCGCGCGGCGTTTCGGTAACGGGCACGATCTCGTCCCCGGTCGCCAGCAGTGCGACTCGCGGTTTCGGGCACACGGCAACACGGGCTTTCCCTACTGCCGCAAGAGCCGCGATGTCGGCGAAGTTCAGCCGCTTGCCGGGAGTCAGCAGAGTTTCGCCGGCGCGCGCTTCACAGCCTTGCGGGTTGATGAACTGCCCCGATTCCGCGGCGCGGTCGGTCGTGATGGAGCCATCTGGTCCGCGGGTGACGTGCTCCACCATGACGACCGCATTGGCGCCTTCAGGCACCGGGGCACCGGTCATGATCTCGACGGCTTCTCCCGGACCCACCACGGCTTCGCAGCGCTCGCCCGCGCGAACCTCGCCGATCACCGCCAGCGTTCCGGGCACATCCTCCGCACGCACCGCAAACCCATCGCGCACCGAACGCGCCAGCGCCGGAAAATCGCGGTCCGCGAGAATGCTCTCCGCCAGCACTCGGCCCGCGGCACTTTCGAGCATGACCTCCTCGGGCGGCGCGAACACACGCCCGGCGGTAACACGCTCGATCACACACGCGCGCGCCTCCTCGAAGGTCATCGTGGGCACAAAGCCATTCTATCGGAGCCGGGCAATGAAGTTCGCCCGGCGCCGGTGCTCTCACGCACGGTCACAAGTTGTAGACTGGTGGCATGTCGCAGATAGAACGTTAGTACCGCTCAGCAAAACCTCCCGCAACCGAGCCGCGACCAAAGGGAGCGGTTGCTAACGAACTGACCGCGACAGGCCACAATTCCTGGGCAGGTGAGGTCGTTATGAAAGAACTCAGTCGCAGAGATTTCGCTCGAAGCGCCGGTCTGGCTACCGCGCTCAGTTATTCTCGCATCCTCGGCGCTAATGATCGAGTGGGCTTGGGCTACATTGGCCTGGGCAATCGAGGAGATCAGGTTCATGACGCCTTCCTGGAGCATGGCGACTGCCGGACCATGGCAGTTTGCGATCTTCGCGAAGATTACATGGACTTCGCAGTGAAAAAATCGCGCGCCACTCCAAAGAAATGTAAAGAGTACACCAAGCTGCTCGAGGACAAAGATGTCGACGCCGTGGTGATCGCAACTCCCGATCACTGGCATGCGCTGATGTTCATCGATGCGTGCAATGCCGGAAAAGACGTGTACGTGGAAAAGCCGCTGAGCCTCACCGTGGTCGAAGGGCGAAAGATGGTGGACACAGCCGAACGCACTAAGCGGGTCACGCAGGTCGGGACCAACCGCCGCTCGTGGAAGTCCTATCAGGAAGCCGCCGAATTCGTGCGCTCAGGCGGCATCGGCCACGTCACCGTGGCGCGGTGCTTTCACATCCGCAACGAGTGGCCCGTTGGCCTGGGCGCAGCGGCTGATAGTCTGCCCCCGAACGAATGGGAGTGGGATCACTGGCTGGGCCCTGCTCCCAAGGTGCCGTACAATTCGAACCGCGCCTATTACAACTTTCGCTGGTTCTACGATTACTCCGGCGGCCAACTCACCAACTTCGGCGTGCACTATGTGGACGTGATTCGATGGTGCCTGGGCCAGGACTCGCCGCGTTCTGTCACAGCCATTGGCGGCAAATACGCCGGCATTCAGGACAATCGCGAAATTCCGGATACGCTCGAAGTGCTGTGGGAGTTTGACGGGCCGACTCTGGTGGTGTTTGAACAATACAACGCCAACGCCGCGGCAGGCACTAATCGCGACGCCGAGATGGAACTGCGGGGCACTAAGGGAACCATGTACATCCGCTACGCAAGCTGGGAGGTTGTTCCCGAGAAGAATGCGCAAGCGCCGGAAGGATATGACGGAGGGAAAGGGTACGGTAATCCGCTCAATCGTGCCGGCGGACGGCGTGTTGGAGAGTCACTGAAAGCGGCCATCGAGCCGAAGAGCCGGCAAGGCCCCTCGGAGTACGACACCACGTCTCACGCGCGAAATTTTCTGGACTGCATCAAGAGCCGTGGCAAATGCAATGCTGACGTGCTGACGGGCCACATCTCCACCTCGGCGGCGCTGATCGGCAACATCGCGCACAAGACCCGCAGCCATCTCCAGTGGGATGCCAAAGCCGAGCGATTCACCAATAACGACCGGGCCAACGAACTGCTGCACTACGAGTACCGGGCGCCTTACAAGCTAGGGTGAAGATCGGCCGGTCGATTTGTCCCGGCCCTGTTATGTGGTGCGTCAGACCTGGTTGACGGATCGGCCGGATGCATCTTCTGGAATTCGGAAAGCAGCGCCTTGAGAGGCTCGTGTTACCTAATTAGATATTTTTAGATCTGTTTGTAACTATTCTGGGAACGTCAGTCACTATCTATATAGACAACAATGGCCCGGTGGTTCGTGGAAGAGGCAGACACGATTTCAACAAGAACAGGAGGGAACGCTCAATGAGCCTCAGTGAAATCTGCAAGACTCAAACCCTCGACCCTGTACCTGGTCGTCGAATCGAACGGCGAGTCCCGGTTCTCGTGAAACGCGGACTTGCGTTATTGCTTGCGGTAGGATTGGCGTCGGGCCCGTGCAACGGCCAGGAAGGGCCTTCAATTTCGGTACGGGAGCAGATGCGCGGCATCGCATCCGACACCCCAGTGGAGGTGCGGTTTCGCGACGGATCCAAATTACGAGGTTGGTTCGCCGAGGCGTCCGACAGCGGCTTCGTGCTCAAGCATGAAGTAAAACGGGAGCTGCAACGTTCGCAGTTTACGTTTGATTCTGTGCGGAGCTTCAAGATTGTCAAAAGCGTAAAGCCAAGCCACCGTACGCGCAACATCCTCATCGGAGTTGGGATTGCGGCGGCCGTGTTCGGCGCGCTTGCCGGGCTTGCGCTGAGCGGCGCACTGGGACCGATGGGAGGGGCGTAGTGCGTTCGCCCGAAACCAGGGCAAACCTACGCAAACCAGCGACGGAGACCTCAATTCCCGATTGATATACCCGCGAAACACTCCATCCGGCCCCGCAAGGCGAAGCAGTCCTTGAGTGCGTTTGTGAATGCCCTGAGACCGCTCACTTCTTGCGCATCCAGACGCCCCACGTGACGGGCCCGGCTTGCTCATTGGGAATTGGGCGGCCAGCCAACTTGAGGACCAGCTTGATCTGTCCGTGATGATAGCCCTCGTGCCACAGCATGTGCTGGAGCAGGAGGATCGGGTGGTCGTAGTGTTGGTCCATCTCGCGGCCGGCCTTCACTCTGCCCTCCACCGCGTCCCGCACCGCCTTGGCGCTGTCATTCAGCATCTGCGCGATGCGGCCGGTGTCACGCTCGGCCACCCACTCTTCCGCGGGCACACTACTGGCGAACTCGGGCGCGTCCTCAAAGACGAACACAAGCCGCACATAGTGTATGTGCGTGAACAGCTCCGCGACGGATGGGCTGCCCTCCATCGCCCTGGCCTCTAGCCCGCCCTCCGGGAGGGTGCGGAGCAGGTTTACCAGGATGGTGTTGTTTCGGTCCCAGGAGTCCAGCAGAGCCTCAAGCAGGCTTTGGTCTGATGCGTCCGGCATAGCGCTCCGCCAGTCACCGTTTCTCGACGATCTTTACATTTTTGAATTCGCCCGTTTCATCGAAGGAGCCGAAGCCGCACTTGCCGGGGCCGAGGCTGCGATCCACGGCATCGAGCGCAAGCACGGGCCGGCCGTCTATCGTTACGTTGACCGACCCCGTGGTCGCGTCGTGCGTGAGCTTGACGTGATACCAGCGGCCGGTGGCAGCAAACGCCGCGGGGCCTTGCTCCGAGCTGATGCGAACCCGCTCGCCGCCGTAAACGTGAAAAATGCCGTTGTGCACGGGTTGCTTCGTCCCCGGATCCACCGATAGATGCGCATAGTCGAAGTGCGCTTCATCACGGTACCCGAAGACCAGGAGCAGCGATCCGCCAAGCGGCTTTACGTCGACATCGAAAACCAGTGTGCCGTAATTTACGAGATCGGCCAGGGCGAACTGAATGGGGCGGCGCGGTCCGGGCAAGGGGCCCCGATGCTCGACAAGGCTCACGACTTCGGTTCCGTTCTGCTGGCCGATCTTCCAGTCGGCTGCGACAGGCACGCTCCATTCACGCCCAAAGACGCTGAACTGATCGGCAGCGACTGCCGAAGACGCTGTAATCGCTAGCACTAAGAGGAGCTTCATAGAGGTACGGCGTTGCGGGCGACGTATTCGTCCATCGACTGGTCGGGACCGATATAGTGAAACTCCTCCGCATAATCGAGGCCGTACTTGCGGCCAACGGCCCGGTCGCGGGTTTCGAGAGCCACTTTCGTGTACTCGTGAATGGCAGCGTTCTCATCGCCGGAGAGCGCGGGCAAGCGGCGTTTCTGCTCCGCAAGCGAAGCATTCAAACCCCGAATCATGTGCGTGACCATGGTCCGGCACGACCTTAACGAAGCCAGTTTCGCGTCGAATACAGGGCCGATGTCCACCACGCGATTTACGAGCTGGGGGCCGCGAGCGAAATAGTACTTCTCCGACACGCCGTGCGGTTTCAAACCGGCGGCGAAGTGTTCGGGCATATCCAGATGGCCGCCCGACATCCAGCACGCGGCCTCAACAGCCTGGGCGGTCACGTAATGATCCGGATTTTCTTCGTAATGGCCCCAGGGATCGTAACTGAAGACCGTGTCAACCTTTAGGAGACGAAACAGGAAGATCAGCCGCGCCCGAATTTCCGTGCGTGCTAAGTCATCCATCCGGTGATTTCGATACCCGAGATCGAACGACTGCTTCAAGCCGGTGGTTTTCAGGAATTCCGCGGTGTCGCGCTCGTTGGCGGCGACGGTTTCGCCGAGCGTCAGGTTGTAGGAGTCTTTTTCGTCGTTACTGGTGCGGATGAAGTATCCGGTATAGCCTTCGCGGAGAAGCTTGGCCACGGTGCCGCAGCAGAAAAACGGTCCGTCATCCAGGTGCGGGGTGATGAGCGCGAGCACTTTTCCCTGGTGCGGCGTCCCGGAGGCCGCGCGCTCAATCACGACTTCGGCGGACGGGGCTTGCGCAGCCGCTTGCGACGCACTCAAAAGAGTCCCAGCCAGCGCGCCCCCAAAAAAATCACGCCGGTCCATTAGGCCGCTTTCATGAGAACTTCGCGCAAGCGCCGCGCGACAATCATATCCTCACCGGGTTCTAGCATCCAGACGCCGACGACGATCGTGTTCGCATCTCCGATTCCCTCGTCTCTTCCGGTGGCGGGATTCAGCTCGATGCTCGGTGCGCCCTGGCGCAGTTGTTCGGCGACTTCGAGCGGCGCGATCTTGATCCGCTGTTGATCGTAGCGAATCAGCAGGTGCGGGACTTGATTAGCGACCGGCGGAACGAACGTCTTGGCCGTTAGCGTCGGGACGTTTTTCAGATGCGCGGCAATGCGGTCGGCACGCCGCTGAAATTCCGTCTGCATCCCCTCGTCGGTCTGGCTGAGGAACCAGTCGACCGCAGCCACCATCCCCACAATCTGCTCCTTAGCCACTTTCATTCCGCGGCCGACGCAATCGTCGTGCGGGTTGTTGTTGAGCGCCGCGGCGTCGATGAGGTCTTTGCGCCCCAGCAGGAGGCCGGCGTTCTGTGGTCCGCGAATGCCTTTGCCGCCCGAGAACGTCACCAGGTCGAAGCCCATCTGGGTGTAGTTCCAGAGATTGGAGATGGGCGGGACATCGGCGGCGGCGTCGTTGAAGCACGGCACGCCGTGCTTGTGGGCCACGCGGATCCAGTCCTCGCGGCTGATCTGGCCGTGCTCGGCGGCATTGAAGAAGTTGGTCATCAGGGTGCGGTCATTGAAAGCCGCTTCGTAATCCGCGAGCGTTTCCACCTCGACAAATCGGATGCCGCAGTTGCGCAGGGCGTGATCGTAACCGTAGCGGTGCGCCTTTTGGACGAGCACCTCATTCTTGTAGCCGGACACGTCGGTGGGCATGTCGTGGACGGCGGATTTGTTGGCCACGGTCATGCAGGCCGCGGTGCCCAGCGTGAGGGCGGAGGCGGCGCCGGCCGTCACCATGGCGCCTTCGCAGCGCAGACGCTTGGCCAGGTATTCTCCGGCCTTGGTTTGTAACTCGCGCAGGCGAACCGGATTTTTGGCGGCGCGCGCCACGGCTGCCTGCACGGAAGGCGGCATGATGGACGCCGTGAACATGGTATAGGTCCCCGCAGCGTTGATGATCTTGGTGACGCCGAGCTTGTCGTAGTAGTCTTCGCCTTCTCCCACCGAAGGGGCAGGCTCGGCTTTGAGCGATGTGGTCTGGCTGGCGAGGCCGGCTGCGGCGAGCAGCCCCCGGCTCCAGCCGAAAAAGTCGCGGCGTGTGTGGAATGCGTTCATATGGACACTCTAATCCAATTTGGGGCTCAGTGGGCTGGGCGGTTTGCTGGGTAGGATGTGGAGACGGGAAACACCGCCGTTTCCAAGCTCAATACAGCCATAAGCAGACTTTTTCGAGCTCATTCAAAAGCTCAATCCATTTTTATGGTTTCTTAATGCGCTCTTTATGCTTTCTTTAGATCAGCCACCGCATACTGGTCCGAAGTCTAGAGCCTGTACTCGCACTCCACGTCGAGACCTTCAAGGGGTTAGCAGACACCAACAAAAAGTCAGAGGTTGAGGTGGGGATTCGTGTCTCCACGTCATACCGGAAAGGTACGTACGTGAGTTTACTGAACTTGCATATCGTTCGAAGAATCGTGTGGTTGGGACTCGTTTCGACCTTCCTGGCGAACCTGCCGAACCTGAATGCTCAGTCCACGTTTGGCAGCATCCGTGGCACAACACAGGATCAAACCGGGGCCGCCCTGCCGCAGGCGGTAATTACGCTACACAACGTGGGGGAAAACACGGAGGCTGCTACCATTAGTGACGGAGAGGGAAACTACCTCTTCGAAAACCTCAAGCCGGGAATCTACCGTTTGACGGTCGAGAAACCAGGTTTCGCCAATGCGGTTGCCGACAAAATAGAATTGGCTGCGAGACAGGACATCCGGCTTGATCTCAAGTTGGCGGTCGCAAGCGCGAGTGAGCAGATTGAGGTACAAGCGGAGCCCCTGGCGGTAAATACAGAGAACGGCACGCTCACAGATTCCAAAGCCAACAGCGATATGACCCAGCTCCCGATTAACTCCCGAGCCGTGTCCAGCAGCCCTTTGGCGGCTCTCGCCGTATCTCCAGCCGTCACAAAGGACTCACAAGGAAATTTCGCAATAGGTGGCGCTACCGCCGCGCAGACGGGCTTCTCTGTCGACGGAATTTCAACGGCCAACGTGCGTTTCAACGGCGCGCTGCAGGACGCTTATCCATCCATGGAAAACATCGCCGAAATGAAGATCACGGCGTTCAACAACAACGCCGAATTCGCTCAGATCGGCGATGTGACCTTTGTCACCAAGGGCGGGACAAACCAGTTGCATGGCAGCGCGTTTGAATATTTTCAAAACAAGGTCCTGGACGCGACAGTTCTGAACTTCAACACCAAGGCGCCGAAGAACTTTAATTCCTTCGGCGGCAGCTTCAGCGGTCCGATTACAATCCCAAAACTTTACCAGGGCCGCGATAAAACGTTCTTCTTCTTGGACTACGAGGGGAATCGGAAAACCCAGTCCTACCCGGAGCAGCTTCTGGTGCCAACGGCAGCGGAAAGGAACGGCGATTTGAACGGTCTGGTTCAGGGGTCAGGACTTGGCGCAGTCATGAATCCGTTTACCGGAACGGCTTTCCCGAACAACACGATTCCGACCGGCTCGTGCCCGGCGTGTATTAATCCCGCGGCTCAAGCGCTGCTGAATAACTACTACCCTATGCCCAACGCCAACCTGGGTGTCCTTAACCCCTCGTATAACTATCAGACTCTGGTACCGATCCCATCGAACTCGAACGCCGTAGATCTCAGAGTCGATCATTACATTAGTGCCAAACAACAGCTCTATGCCCGCTTCAGCTTCAAGAATGCCAATTACACGTTGTTCAATAACGCCGGCGTCAATTATCCAGCGAACAACTTCCTGCCGCCCGACAAAGCGCGGGACCAAAACCGCAGTTTCGTGGTTTCCCACAACTATGCGATTAGCCCGCGTTTACTGAACGAATTTCGTTTCGGGTTCACCAATTTCAACGAAAACGACACCTTCCCCATTCAAGGGGCCAAGGTCATATCCCAACTCGGGCTGACTATCGATGATGGAGTCAACCTCGCCTCGCATCCCGACGCTTCTACCTTCCCGACGTTTAATTTTGCCGACGGCAGCATTACCTCGATCGGGCAGGGCCGGGTGGGAAAGACCATTTCGGGAACCGCCCAACTCACCGACAATCTGACTCGCATCCAGGGCAAGCATACTTTTCGATTTGGACTGGATATCCGCCGACAGCGTTATAACGCCCTCATGTACTTCCTGCCGTCCGATGACTATGGCAACTTCACGTTCAGCGGGACACTCACAAACTACTCCTACGGCGATTTTCTTCTCGGTTTGCCGAACCCGTCCTTCTTCGCGGTTATCGGTCCACAAATGGATGCACACACTTTCCACTGGGGCGCTTACGGCCAGGATACATGGCAGGTGAACAGCCATCTCACGGTCAATTACGGATTACGGTGGGAATTTCTTCCGCCGTTTGTTGAAACCAACGGCGATATCGCCACTATTCTTACCACGTCGAAAGACGTCACCGTCGTTGTTCCGGACAAGTTCTATCACTTTATCGCAAACAATCCGCTTCTCCAGCAAATTCACCATGGATTTCTTCAAGGATTCAACGCATGTTCGCTTCCGGAAAGAACCTCGTTGCTCCCCTGTTCGAACATAGAGACGGCAAGCAAGGCAGGGCTTCCTCAAGGGCTTCGGGATTATAATTGGCGCGATTTTGACCCGCGCGTGAGCATAGCGTACCGCCCGTTCAACAACAACCAGACGGTCATTCGCGCCGGCTTTGGCATCTACACCATGACGACTCTTGGCCCCACATCTTTCAACAGTGGCATCATCGCGCTTTCGGATCTGGTTACCTACAACAACAATTTCACCAATGGCGTTCCGCAATTCCAGTTTCCGCGAACTTCCCCCATCGGTGCGGCAGCAGTTTTAGGCGGCGGCAATTTCGAGGAGGGAAACAATCCGCACTGGAAGGATCCTTCGTCAGCGCAATGGAATTTGACTCTTGAGCGGCAAGTGACGCCGAATACCGCCGTTCGCCTCAGCTACGCCGGCCAGAGCGGCTACCATCTCCCCATCACGGTAGACCTGAACCAAATTCCGGCGAGCAAAACCCCCTACACCATTCCGAACAACGGATACTCAGTCGTCGATCCCCGTGCGCCCTACCAGAACTGGAATATCTTAATGAATTCGGAAAGCATCGGGACTCAAAGCTATCAGGCGGGTATAGTCGAAGTCACACATCGAGCTTCGCGGGGGCTGACGCTCCAGGCGAACTACACCTGGGCGAAGAATATCAGCGACGCGCAAAGCAGTGATGCACCCAGCGCGTACGCAGGCGAAGAGCCGTACGCCGTGATCATTGCCGACCGCTATAACATCAAGTACGACCGCGGCAACGTGGTGGGAATGCCGCGGCAACGTGTCCTGCTGACCGGCACGTACCAACTTCCATTCGGGAAGGGGCAAGCGCTGAATGGGCCGCATTTCCTGAATCCAATTATCGGAGGCTGGATGCTTAGCACGGTCGCGACGATACAAACCGGCCAGTGGCTCACGCCCACGATGCCGGCAAATTTCGATCAATCGAACACCAACATGATCGTGCGAAGCACCGGCGGGGCCATTGCGCGGCCGGATTGTGTTGGAAACCCGTACGCGGACCAGACTTCGCAACAGTTTTACAACCCCAGTGCTTTCGCTCTGCCGCCGGCCGACGCGGGACGGTTCGGGAGCTGCGGTGTGGGTATCCTGGAGGGTCCACACATGATTGACGTGGACATGGGACTCGCCAAGCGCTTCAACCTTGGGGAGCGGGCGCATCTCCGCTTCGAAGCGACGTTCACCAACATGCTTAATCACACGAACTTTGCGCCGCCCGCCATGAACATCACCAGCCCATCGTTCGGGGTTTTGCAATCCGCGCTGCCCCAAGGCTCCGGAGGCAATCGTACGGGACAACTCGCGTTGCGGGTCGACTTTTAGCGCCTAGCGACAGGCGATGGCTGCTTCTGCGGCCATCGCCTCGTGCAGCGTGGTGAAACCCGGTCGTCCGGAGCAACAGTGTGACCTGCCACGTTTGTGGACGGCGCGGAGCAGCGGAGCAACTGCCGCACGGCTGGAGAGTTTGCGGTCACCTTGTTTTTTGCCGGGAATGTTTGCGACAGCGATATCGACTGAGGTCGCTGAGTATGCCGGCCGGGGAACCTATAGGGGTCCAGTCGGAGGAATTCAGTGTTGCGTTGGAGCGAGCACGGAGTCCCTCGGGGCCGCTGCATATTCCGGATCGAGAATGGGAACTGACGACCACCGAAGGCTCTGCTATTGCGCGCGTGTGGATTGGGAACCGGTGGTTTGAACTGCCTCTGCGGTGCGAGAACTGGTCTCGCGGGCGGAGAGATGCGTATCGGAGGATTGCATCTGGCGAGGCTGTTTCCGGGGACCTCCTGGTTTATAGCAGGTCCGGGACTGAAGCGCTGAACGGCAATCGCCGATCGCCGCCGGGCATCCTGTGTAAGGCCATGGCATGGCTGCCGCGTGAGCAGCAGAAAGACCGGGCGAGACAGCGCAGCGTGCTACGGGCTGGGGTGAGGAGGCCTGATCCAAGCATTCGAAACCAGGACATCCGGGAGATCGACATCAACAATTTGCGGAAGGCCATTCGAGCGAACTGGGTGAGTTTTCCATCACAAGTCCCAACATTTCCAAGCTGCCGCCGGCCTGACCTGGAAGCCAAGGTCGTACAACTCTACTTCGTGATGGGATGGAACTGCGTCGATATCGCTGCGCGGTACGGGACAGGATACCAACAGGTGCGATGCATCTTGAATGGGTGGAAGTGTCGAGCCACGAACGCCGGTTACATCCAGCATATCCCGCCCGCGGAAGCCTGCATTAATTTCCGCTAATATGCCGGAGTGGATAAAAATTGCTAACCCACGGACGGTTTTGCGACCTCTACCTCCTATCCCCTACGCGGTTTGCTGCTCGGACGCCTGTTTTGCGATACTGGCAACGCTATGCCGGAGCCGGCGTTTGCATACACGCACGAGGGGAATCAGTCGCTCAGCTTCGGCGTCGCGCTCAAGGATATCCAGAAGCGGCTGGCGCTGCGCGTGTTGTCGAGTGAAGACTGGCGGCACTGGACGACGTGGGGTTACGTGATCGTGCCGGATGCGGTGCCGCGGGAGAATATCGAGCGTCTCAAGGCGCTGCTTTGGGAATTCCAGGAGATGGATCCGGCTGATCCTTCGACCTGGAACAGGCCGCAGCTTCGCGATCACCAGATGCCGGAACTCAATCACAGCGGCATGGTGGAGATTTACAACCACCAGTACCTCTGGGACAACCGGCAGCATCCGCGGATCTACAATGCGTTCGTAGATATCTGGGACCGGGAGGATTTGTGGGTCACGATCGATCGCGCCAATCTCAATACGCCGAATCGCGGGGCCAGGCCGTTCCAGGGGTTCATCCACTGGGATGCGGACACCAAGGCGCGGCCGCTGCCGGTGAATGTGCAGGGCGTTTTATCGCTGGTGGACACCGATGAGGAAGTCGGCGGATTCCAGTGCGTGCCGGAACTGTTTCGCACGCTGGAGGAGTGGAGCGCGACGCAGCCGGCAGATCGCCATCCGTTTTTCCCGGACACCACGGGATTTGAGATCCGGTTCGTGCCCATGAAGGCCGGCGACCTGCTGATTTGGAACACGCTGCTGGCGCATGGCATCAAGCCCAACGTCTCGAAGGATCGCGCGCGCATGGCGCAGTACGTTTCGATGTACCCGGCGGACGAGAGAAACGCAGAAGCGCGCGAGACGCGAATCCGGTCGTGGCGCGAGCGGGAGATCCCGAACGATCCCGCGTTCCCGGGCGATCCGCGGGAGTGGGAGAAGACACGGTACGGGCGCGCGGAGCTGAGCGAACTGGGAGAGCGGATGCTGGGGCTGCGGTCGTGGAAGGCGTGACTTAAGAACGCATCCGCTCCCTTTGGTCGCGGCTCAATATGTGGCAGGGAGGGCCGAGGGGGGATTCACGATAGCCGGGTCAGACGGGGCCAGAGCGTTGTGAAACTCTTTGGCCCATTTTCCTACTGACGAGAGGGCCAGCCCAAGATAGGACATCGCGGCGCCCAGCAAGCCGGACAGTACGTAGGGCACATATCCCCATTGCGCGAAATGGCCGGCCCAAACCGGTATCCGGAGGAGAAGCATCACGGTGGCGGCCACGGCGGCCAAGCCCGCCAGCACGATTAACCGGCCTACCGTGAGCAGGAACCGGTATCGCGTGCGCAGGCGATTCAGATCCGAATGGCTTCCGTTGGTCTCATTGCGGTAGCCGAGTACGAGAAGCTGCCCGTCGCGCTCATAGCCTCCGAGGCTGACACGGTCACCGGCGGAAATGCAGATCTCCGACGATGCGCTGATTTCCATTCGCTGGCCATCCACGTTGATCATCGCGGCGTAGGCCTCGCTGTCGGGGCAGAGTAAGAGACGAACATCCTGAACGACGCCACTCACCAGCTTGAAACGGGGCAGGCCCCAGCGGTTTCTTTCGGGGGGCTCGGTGTCGTAGGCGGCTGCGAAGCGGGGGAGAAACTCTTCGACGGTGTCGACCTCTTCGGCCTGCGGCGGAGCCTTCAGTTCGCTCGGCGGCGCTGACGGGCGGGAGTCCGGTTGCTCGCTTTTTAACCGGGGACTATCCGGTGCACGGCGAGATTCTGCATCCGGATCTACAGGCGGCGCTACGGGCGAAGTTCTGAGAGGCGCTTGTGTCAGCCTGCTCTCGACATGGAATGCCGTAACAGATGGAGCCGGCAACTTCAGCGGGCTGTGGCTGAGATCTTCGGCCGGTGGCGGGGCACTGACTTCCGGGCGGTGAGCGCTCACGTCAGAGGCGACGGAGTGCTGTGGGGCATCCGCGCGCGGCGCGGCGGGGTTGATCTTGACCGTCTCATAAGCTACGCGAACGGATGGGATCGGCGCGGGCGCGACGGCTGTGTCCGTATCTCGAAGGTCGTCAACCAGCGGCGTTGGTTGGTGACTGCGGGTCGGCTCCTCGAACGGCGGTGGAGCGCTGAACTTGACTCGCGGAACACCAGGTTGTGGAGAAACAGCAGGCTCTTCACGTTTCGGCGCGGTCTTAGCCAGAGCATAAGCGGTAGCACTCGAATTGCTCGCAACATAGCCGCGGCTCGCCGGCGGCTTGACAAGACTATAGTCCAGCTCCTGGGAATACGTGGAGGATTTCCTGGCTACCAGGTCCACGCGGGGGAACTTTACGCGCGGTTCACCTTCGCTTCCTGTGGTGTTGGCCGGGCCGGAAGCACTCATCGGGTTAGGCGACTGACTTGCCGACGACGGCCTGGCGGGCCGATCGTGCACCGATTCAATCCGGCGGACGCACTCCTCCAGGAGGCGGTTCCTGGACGCTTCGTATTCCTCTCGCGTGATGGCGCCGGAGTCCCGGAGGTTCTTCAGTTTCTGAAGTTCGTTGGCAAAGCTCATTGCATGACGACCAGTCTTCGGTTCTCCCTATTTCACGGCGTTCCGGGCGGTAATCCAATTCGTTCGACGGTCTTCCTCCAGTGTTTCCAATTCGCGGGGTTGTCGCGGATCATCCGACTCGCCAGGCGCTTCTGGAGCGAACAATCATAGATGAAGGTCATGAACTCTTCCGGCTCGTCGGCCTGAACGAGGTGGAATTTCGTCGCGAAGTACCGAAAGGTTTCTTCGCGGAACTGCAGGCATCCGTAATAATTCCGCCCGTCGCGATCCTGGTGGATGGCCCAACCCCGGTTACCGGATTCGGCGACGGCAAGCGCATCGATCCACTTTACAAGTGCCTGTCCCGAATGATCCTCAGCCGACGGCACGGCCGACAAGCTCGCAGCGGCACGATCAGCTCCGTCCGTTGCCGGGCTCCACATCATTAAAACTGCTGCGGCCAATCTTGGAGGCATTGGAGTAAGCCAATGAAGGGTACGCACAGCCATCCTCTCGACCGATTAGCCGATTATGCGCTCAGCCTCCCACGGGGCTCAATATGTACTTGGTTATCGGAACTGTGTTAACGAAAGTCGTTCACTCACCCCTGGCCGCCGCGCCCGGGACGGTGAAACCAGTAACCATTTTTCAGCAGGTCTTTATGTTGCGCTTCCAGGTTCATGAAACAGTGGTTTGCAGGGTCGTGGGGTTCGAAACCCGCGGCCCAGCAGCCTGTCGATACTTCAGAACACGACCTGACACAGACGGTCAAACAGCTTGCTAGTCTCCGGCGTATAATCTCCCAGTCCGTCGCGGTGGAGGAAAATGGCGGAACTATCCTTCGGAGGCAGACTCGTATGACGAGACATCGCAGATCCACGCGCGTCACCAGCGTGAAAGCTCTTCTTCCCGGCTCCATCGAGCTGACCAAACTGAAGAGCGGCAACGGCCTGGAAGTCGAGGTCCGCAGCCATGAGGTCCTGCTGGGAACGCTGATGCTGGGGCGCGGCAGCGTGGAATGGTGGCCCAGCGGAAACAAAATCAACTCGCTGCGGAAGAGCTGGAAGGAGTTCGCGGAAATGTTGGAAACGCACATGAGGTGAGAGCTCATGCCGTCGCCCAGGACAATTTCGAGCGAAACTGGAGAGGTGCCCGCGACATCCATCGCGCGAAACGTTCTCGATCTTATCGGCAACACGCCGCTGGTCGAGGTCCAGGCTTTCGACACCGGCCCGTGCCGCTTGTTTCTGAAGCTTGAGTGCAACAATCCGGGCGGCTCCATCAAAGACCGGATGGCACTAGCCATGGTGACGGCCGCTGAACGTACGGGCGACCTGCGGCCTGGGGATACTATCGTCGAAGCCACCGCAGGCAACACGGGCATCGGCCTGGCGCTGGTGGCGGCAGTGAAGGGTTACCGAATGATTCTGGTACTCCCCGACAAAATGTCCACCGAGAAGATCGCCCATTTGCGCGCTCTTGGCGCCGACGTTCGCATCACGCGATCCGACGTCGGGCCGGGACATCCTGACTACTACCAGGACATGGCCGCGCGAATCACGGCAAATACGCCGCGTGCGTATAACATCAACCAATTTTCCAATCCCGCTAATCCAAAGGCGCACGAAGAAACAACGGGGCCGGAAATTTGGGAACAAATGGGCCACGAGGTGGATGCGGTCGTTTGCGGGGTTGGTTCAGGAGGGACGATCACCGGACTCAGCCGTTATTTCGCGCGTGTCGCGCCAAGCGCGGAGATGCTTCTGGCGGATCCGGAAGGTTCCGCTCTCGCTCCCTATGTACAAACGGGGAAGTTGGGCCCTTCGGGCTCCTACGCAGTGGAAGGAATCGGCGGAAGCTGCGTGCCGAAAATCGCCGACCTTACGCGCGTGCGTGAGGCGTTTGCCATCGGCGATGCCGAAAGTTTTTTGACGGCGCGGGAATTGTTGAGGAAATCCGGTATCCTGGCAGGCTCGTCCACAGGGACGCTTGTAGCGGCGGCGCTTCGTTATTGCCGGAAACAAATCACAGCTAAACGCGTCGTGACTTTTGTCTGCGACAGCGGCAATAAGTATCTCTCGAAGCTGTTCAACGACTATTGGATGATCGACCAGGGATATCTGGAGCGGCCAGCGACCGGGACCTTGCGCGATCTGCTGACGCGCCGGTACGAAGAAGGCGCCGTGATCACCGTAGGTCCCGAAGATACGCTGCTGACGGCGTTCCAGCGAATGCGCATTGCAGACGTCTCGCAGGTTCCCGTGGTGGAAGAGGGCCGCGCGGTCGGGATTCTCGATGAATCCGATCTGCTGCTGGCGGTGCACGACGACGAATCGCACTTCCGCCGACCGGTGCGTTCGGCCATGACCAGCCGTTTGGAAACAGTGCAAGCAAGCGCGTCGCTCGGAGACGTGCAGAGCATTCTCGAACGCGGGCTTGTCGCGCTGGTGGTGGACGGCACTCATTTTCTCGGCCTAATTACGCGCTCCGATCTCCTCGTCCACTTACGCCGGCGCCTGAAATGATCAATTCTATGAGCCATCGCTTCTCGACGCGAGCCATCCATGCAGGCCAGGAGCCGGATCCCTCAACCGGCGCGATCATGACGCCAATCTACGCGACCTCCACGTACGTTCAGCAGAGCCCTGGCGCACACAAGGGCTACGAATATGCGCGCACGCAGAATCCGACGAGGATGGCCTATGAGCGATGTGTCGCCGACCTTGAGAGTGGCGCCCACGGCTTTGCTTTCGCCTCGGGATTGGCCGCCACCGCAACCATTCTCGACTTGCTGGACACAGGCGACCATGTGATCGCGTGTGATGATTTGTACGGCGGGACGTATCGGTTGTTCGAGCGCGTGCGGCGGCGCTCCGCCGGGCTCGACTTTACCTTCATCGATCTTTCCGATTCGCGGGCGCTCGAAGCCGCATTGAAGCCTCGAACCAAAATGATCTGGGTGGAGACGCCGTCGAATCCGCTGTTGAAGCTGATCGATCTCCGTGCCGTAGGCGAGTTCGGCGAAGCTCATGGAATACTGACTGTCGCGGACAACACCTTCGCCAGCCCGTACATCCAGCGGCCCATCGAATATGGATTCGACCTGGTACTGCACTCCGCGACTAAATACCTCAACGGTCACTCGGACATGGTCGGCGGCGTGGTGGTGGTCGGCGAAAATCGGGATTTGGCGGACCGGCTGGCGTTTCTCCAGAACGCGGTCGGCGCCATCAGCGGACCGTTCGACTCTTTTCTGGCTCTGCGCGGCCTCAAAACGCTCCATCTGCGCATGCAACGGCACTCGGAGAATGCGGCCGAGATCGCAGCCTGGCTGGACCGGCACGCAAGCGTAGCGCGCGTGATTTATCCGGGCCTGAAATCGCACCCGCAACATGAACTGGCCGGATCGCAGATGACGGGTTTTGGGGGTATGGTGACCGCGATTTTGCGCGGGAATCTCGAAACAACCCGGCGTTTCCTCGAGCACTGCCGCCTGTTCGCGCTCGCGGAAAGCCTGGGCGGCGTGGAAAGCCTGATCGAGCACCCCGCGATCATGACCCACGCGTCGTTACCGGCCGAGCGCCGCCAGGCTGCCGGCATTACCGACACGCTGGTCCGGCTGTCGGTGGGTGTGGAAGACATCGACGATCTGAAGGAAGACCTCGAACACGCCTTCGCGGCGGCGGGGATCGAGTGATCGCGAAAAGCGCGTATTTTCCGGTCCAATGCTGAATTCGATATCGTAAAGACCAGAATGCCGGATTGGCTGAGCATCCACGAACCCATCCTGGTCAACACGATCGGGCACGGCGCCGGTGCAGTCATTTTTGGCATGCTGCTGTACCTCTTTCTGGTGAACTGGCGTCGCGGCGGGGAAGAACACAGCCGGTTGCCTGCAGTGGCCGCGGCGCTCGCACTTTTTTGGAATGTCGGTTCTCTCATCGCGCTGGCAACTGGGCCAGCCAGCGGAATGGCCGCGGACATCATCATTGCCGCAAGTTTTTCAGTCCTGAGCGTCCTGCCCGCGGTTTTGTTGCATATCTCGTTAGAGTCGCGCCACCGCACATTGTGGATCAGCGGATACGGCCTGAGCCTGACAGCCGTCGCGCTGCACATCAGTGACCTGATTACGGGGGCGCCGCATTTCCATTACGCCGCACTATTGCTGGTCACATTGGGTTTCGCGTGGCTGACCGTGATTCTTGTCATCCTGGAAATGCGGCAACGAAATCGGGCGGCCATTCCCCGATTGGCTGGGCCGATGGTGCTTTTCTTGTTCGCCATTTCGTTCGTTCACTTCGGCTCCGACCACGCACACCAGCCTTGGTCGAGAGAAATCGCCCTCCACCATGCCGGCATACCGCTCGCGCTCTTTGTGCTTCTGCAAGACTATCGTTTCCTTCTTCTGGATGTCTTTTTGCGATTTGTGATCAATGCATCGCTGGCAGCGGGCGCGCTGCTGATCTCGCTCCGAATTGTCCAGACCCCTGACTTCAGGCGGCATCTCGAACGCCCCTTCGACGCGGGGCTTCTCTTTGTCACGGGTTGTCTTTTGCTTACATTCTTCGTTTACATTCGGAACCGCATCCAGGGCTTGCTCACCCGCTTGATTTTTTTGCGATCGAATGTTGAAGAGGCGCTGCAGGAGCTCCAACAATTAGCGCGTGCGAGTCACGCCGAAACCGAATACGTTCGATTCGCCGCGGAGGTCATCGCCAGATTCGTCCGGGCTGCGCGATTTGATCTGACCGAAGAGTGCCCCCCCGAAGACGGTGATCTGGCAGCGCCGACGGCCTGGATTGAGGGTCGAGAGCGGCAACTTCCCTCGTGGGTGCATGCCGTGGTCCCGTTGCGCTTTTCGAGAGGCGACGCCCGATACCTGCTACTGGGACCACGCGATGGCGGACGCCGCTACTTGAGCGAGGACTTTGCTGTCTTAACCCGCTTGGGAGCGAGTGTTGTGGAGCAGGTGGAGCAACTTCGTGACCTGCAAATGCAAAATCTCGTTTCACAGGCGGAGCTCAAGGCGCTTCAGGCGCAGATCAACCCCCACTTCCTGTTCAATTCACTCAATACGCTCTATGGAACCATCGATCGAAATAACTCCGAAGCCCGGCGCCTGGTCTTGCACTTGTCCGATGTCTTCCGCTACCTTCTTCGCTCCGAGCGCACCTTCATTGAAATCGAAGAAGAACTGAGAATTGTGCGAGCTTACCTGGAAATTGAGAAACTCCGGCTGGGTCCGAAACTGCAGACCGAAATCCAGGTGGACGACGCCGCGCTTCGCGCCCACATTCCGCTGCTCTCGATTCAACCGCTGGTAGAGAACGCCGTCAAGCACGGTGTCGCATCCCGCACGGGAAGCGGATTTGTGCGCCTCAGAGTCATGGCAGAGGCTGACGTCATCTCGGTATCGGTTTCAAACTCCGGCGAATGTGACACCAGGGTTCTGACCGGCGTCCGAGGCGAACGAGGCATAGGCCTGGCTAATGTGCGCCGGCGGCTTGAATTGTGCTACGGCGACGAAACGCACTTTAAGACCACAGCAGAGGGCGGCATCACTACCGTCGGTTTTCTGGTGCCGTTGAAACTCGCTGCGGCGATATAACGCATGGCCACGTCCGTTCACTCGGGATTCGAGACTGTCCACCGCGGCCTGCTGGAATCTGTGAACCCCGCTGGCGGCCGGATGCTAAACGGATGCGATTGGGCGTCAGCATGCCCATGAAAACGTTAATCGTGGACGATGAGCCCATCGCTCGAAGAGTCCTGCGCGAGGAACTGGAGGCGATCCCGGACCTGGAAGTCGTCGGGGAGGCCGATGACGGCGGTGCGGCCCTCGAGCAGATCGCAACGCACCAGCCCGATCTCGTGCTTCTGGATCTGCAGATGCCTGTGATGAGCGGGCTGGAAGTCGTACGCCGGCTCAAGCACGGCGCCCGCATGCCAGTCATCATCATTGTGACAGCGTATGACAAATACGCTCTGGAGGCATTCGAGGCGGGCGCGATCGACTACCTGCTCAAACCGGTCGGCCAGGAACGTCTGTCCGAGGCGATCGAGCGTGCCAGGCGCATCACCGGCAGAGAGGCCGTGGAACGGATCGCGCGCCTTCAGGAAATTGGCGACGCCGTCTCGGGCCCGCGAATCAGAAGAATCGTGGGAAAGCTCGGGGAAGAGTATTTCTTGCTGAATGCTGACGAAATTTACGCGTTCCAAGCGGAGGGGGACATGGTGTGGATCTTGACGGCGAAGCGGAAATATCTTGCAACTCAGACGCTGAAAGTGCTGGAGCAGCGCCTGGTCAATACCAGCTTTCGCCGGATTCATCGAAATGCGTTGGTCAATGTCGATCACGTCCGCAAGATGAGTGCCTTGAGCAGCCAGAGATGGCTGCTTACCCTCAGTAACGATCAGGAGTTCATTGCGAGCAAGCGGCAGGCCAAGAGTGTGCGTGAACTCTTAAACTGGTAAGAGCTCACTTGATTGGTTCTCTTGCGTTGCCGGCGGTTACGGCTTCAGGTCAATGCGGTCTAGGACCGATCCATCGAGCGCCAACGCCTCGAGGTGAGCGGATTTGCCTGTTACCTTGACCGAAACGAAGTGCTCCGTGCTGATGACCTTCTGTGTGATGCCGGCCGGAGGTTTGTCTACATCGTATAAGGGAGCACCGCCACCACCGGTGATCACGTAGTGAACCCCGTTCTTGAGGTAGTGCTGATAGTTATGGTCGTGGCCGAAAAATCCCGCGGTGAGATGCTCCTTTTCGAATAGCGGAATCAGCGCTGTCATCTCCGGGTTATCGCCTTGGCGCCGCGCGACTGCCGTCAGCGGCGGATGATGCGCCATCACGAAGCGGAAATCCGCTTTTTGGCTCTTGGCTAGGTCTTCTTCAAGCCAACGCACCTGCTCGTCCCAGAAGTTCTTTTTCGCAGCGTCGCTCGCAGCCGCATTTCCAATGTCACTGTTCAGCACAATGAAATGAGCCTGCCCCCAGTCGAATGAGTAGTACGGCGTAGTCACGTCGAAGAAATCGTAGAACTGCCGGTTGTTGCGCTCGTGGTTGCCCAACGATGGGAAAAAGGCAGTCTTACTCAACAGCTCGCGTTCGATGTCGAAGAAGACCGGCCACTGAGCAGAGTCGGCGCCGTTGGCTACGAGGTCTCCGGTGTGCAGCACGAAATCCGGAATTCCATGTTTGATGACCGCGGCGACCACACGGCGATGCATGTCGTGGCGCGTGCGCGTGTCGCCGTAAACGACGAACTGGAAGTCAGCGGGCCCATGCGGAGCTGTCTTGAACGAACCGCGCCCTTCGTCTTTTCCTGCGACGTCGTAATATTGCATTGTTCCAGGTTGGAGCCCGGTATACGACGCCTTTTCCGCGCGCAGCACAGGAGCAGTCTTCTCGGCCTTGCCCGGTTCCGTGCCCAGGGTGGCTTCGCCGGCTTCGACAATCCAAACCACTGTGGCCGATGTCGGCCCGTCATGGACCACGAACGGTCCGCCAACCAGCTTGTCGGCGGCTTGGGCCTGCAAGCTCGTTAAAAACAGGGCGCAAAATGCAATAGATTTCATGGTTGTTTCTCTCGCATTCCTGTTACTCGTTCACGTGCACCACTTTCGCCGGCGCGAAGCCATTGAACCACGTTGAGGAGGCACTGCTGTAGGCGCCGATACTCTCAGAACAGATCACATCGTCGATTTCGAGCTCCGGCAGTTGTTCCGACTGGGATATCGTGTCCATCCCGTCACATGTCTGTCCGAATACCGTGCAAATCTCGTTCGCGCCTTTCTTGAAGGCTTTCAGGTGATACTGGCAATGGTCGAAAATGATGCCGGAGAAAGTATGATACACGCTGTCGTCAATGTAATAGCAACGCTTGCCATCGCGGACGGCCTTGCCGATGATCCTGGCGATAGCGGTGGCCGCAGTCGCCACCAGGAACCGGCCGGGCTCGGCCAAAATCTGAATGTCGGCGGCGAACAGGCGCTCGATTTCGGCGTTGATCTTCATAGCGAGTTCCCGAAAAGGTCTGACATGGGCGTCATAGGGAACCGGGAAGCCTCCGCCGATGTCCAGAATCTTGATCTCGTGGCCGCGTGACTGGGCCTCCTGCATCACCGCCGCAGCCATATTAAGCGCCTGCACGAAGTTTTCGAAATTCGTGCACTGGCTGCCGACATGAAAACTCAAGCCCTCCACCACCAGCCCGATGCGGAAAGCTTCAAGGATCAAATCTACGGCTTCACCGGTGTCGCAGCCGAACTTGGACGACAATTCCACCATGGAGCCAGTGTTGGGAACGCGCAACCGCAGCACCAACCCCGCCCGCGGCGCATACCGCTTGATCTTCATCAGCTCATCGCGGTTGTCGTAGGTCAGCAGCGGCTTGTATTCGTCAAGAGCCTGCAGCGTCTCTTTCGGCTTGATGGGGTTGGCGTAGATGATTTTGTCCCAGATGAAATCCTGCCGCTGTTTGGCGGGCAGGCCCTTGATGTTCTCGTGGACCAGCAGGAACTCCGGCAGCGAAGCCACGTCGAAACTGGCTCCGGCTTTGTAGAGCGTATGCACGATCTCCGGGGCCGGGTTGGCTTTCACCGCGTAATAGGCCTGCACTTTGGGTAGGTGCCGGTGAAAGCTCTCATAATTGCGCCGGATGACGTCATGATCGATCACCACGATAGGCGTGCCATGGCGTTTCACGACGGCCAGTAATTGCTTCTTGGTCATCGATCAGTCGAGGACCGGGTCGGAGCCGTCGAGCATTTTCACCTTGTTATGGGTGAAGTATTCCCGTGTCAGCGCCTGCATCATCTGGCCGCGCTGGTCGTACAGGCGCCTCAATTTGCGAGGCTTGTGACGGGAGAGCGCGTAATGCGTAAGGAGCGGCATGGCGATTGTGGTGTCGGTGTAGCACACCACGGCATCGGGCAGGCGGTCGGGATCTACTTTGCCCCAGCTCACCGCTTCACTGGGCGTGGCGCCGCTTAATCCGCCGGTGTCGGGTCGGGCATCAGTCACTTGCAGGAAGTAATCCTGGCCGTACTCCTTAATGCGCAGTACTTCCTGAATCTGCGGCTCGGTTTGCAGCATGAAGTTCTTCGGACTTCCGCCGCCCCACAAGACCACCGCGCTCTTACCGCCCGAGCGCTTCGCAGCCAGCACGTAGGCGGTGGTTTCGTTGACATCGATTGACGGGTTGAGGCGCAGCTTGTTGCCGCGCAGCTCCACGCCGGCCACATTCATGCCAATGGTTGAATCCCCCGGCGAGGACGTGTAGCATGGCACGCCCGCGCGGTACGCGGCCGCCAGCACGGATACATCTTTGAGGCCGGCTTTCCGCTCCCATTCGGCGGCGTATTTTCCGAGCAGGTGGTGCATCTCGGCGGTGCCCATCTCTTTCTGAAATTCGGGCTGAACCAGAATGTTGCGCAGGATCTCGTCGGTCGCCATCAAGCAGTCGCTGTAGCCGAGCAGGACGTCGTAGACGCGAACGATGTCATTGTCGCGAAGTGCGGTATCGTCCATCTTGAAGCTGCCTGAATGCACCGGGTAGTTCAGCGCAAAGTGCATGTCGTGATACAGAATCGCGCCCGTGGAGACAATCCAGTCGACAAAACCGGCTTTGATGAGAGGGACGATCGAAGAGCAGCCAAGTCCCGCCGGCGTGAGCGCGCCGGAAAAACTCATGCCGATGGTCACATCCGGCTCGAGCATCTTCTCCGTGAAGAGCTGGCAGCTTTCTTTGAGACGCGCGCCATTGTAGGCCAGAAACGAGTTGTCGATGAGGTCGGCGAGCTTCTCCTTACCCGTCAGATTCTTGGGCAGAATGCGTTGGCCGGCGAGGTATTTGTGGCGGTCCGGGCAGTGCTTTTTCTTGAGCCATTCCGGCATTTCAGACAGGTCTTCGCGATAGCGGCGGTGTTGCTTCGGAGTCTTGGGCATGATTGCGTTTTGAAAAGTTCTCTTCTACTTTAAAACACGCCGAATCAAAATAGACAGATTTCGAGCGGACATTTATGCTCGACGTATATGGCGCGTTCGAAGGCAACAACCGGGAGTCCCGCTTCGCTTGGTTTCTCGATGCCGGCCGAGTGGGAGACGCACGAGGCCACCTGGCTGGCCTGGCCGCACCACGCGCCCGACTGGCCGGATAAACTCGACGTGATCCAGTGGGTATACACCGAGATTGTGCGCCAGATCGCCCCGGGTGAGATCGTTCGGCTGCTGGTCAATTCGGAAAAGGAAAAAGCGCAAGCCCGACGCTATCTGACGCGCGCGGGCGCGGATATACGGCGCGTCGAATTCCTCGTGCTTCCGACCAACCGCTCATGGACTCGCGACAGCGGCCCTTTGTTTGTGCGGCGTTGCGTGGACTCGAAATTGGAAATCGCGATCGTTCACTTGCATTTCAATGCCTGGGCGAAGTATCCGAACTGGCAAAAGGACCGCCGTGTGCCAGACCTGGCGGCACGCCGCCTTGGAAAGCAGCTAATCGACGCGCAGGCAAACGGACGCCCATTTATTCTCGAGGGTGGCGGCATCGAAGTGAACGGCCGCGGCACGCTGATCACCACTGAAGAGTGCTACTTGTCGCGAAAGAAACAAATTCGTAACCCGGGCCTCGGTCGTAACCAATTTGAAACAGCCGTGCGGGAAAACCTCGGAGTGACGAACATCTTCTGGCTTGGCGATGGCATCGCCGGTGATGACACGCACGGCCACGTGGATGACCTGTGCCGCTTCGTCAACGTGAAGACGGTGGTCCTGATTGATGAGAACAATCCGAAGGACGCGAATTACCGGCCGCTGAAAGAGAACTGGGAGCGCATCCAGGGCTTCCGGCTGGAGGATGGCTCCAAGCCGGAGGTCGTGGCGCTGCCGGTGCCGCAGCCCCTTTTCTTCGACGGCTACCGGCTACCGGCAAGCTACGCCAATTTCTACATCTCCAATTCGACGGTACTGGTGCCTACCTTCAACGACCCCAAGGACCGCGTTGCGCTCGGCATTCTCGGTGAACTTTTCCAGGATCGCTTCGTCGTCGGCATTCACGCCGTCGACCTGGTGCTGGGATTTGGTACCTTGCACTGCTTGAGCCAGCAGCAGCCAGCCGAGTAGCGCTACGAGCCCACTAAACGCCATTTAGTCCGAGTGTATGCGATGCGAAAGCAATGACGCTCGGCGTTGCGTTGAGAGGCGCTGCCAGGCTCGGCGCAGATCATCGCGAGGGCGCAGCCGGTGCGAGCGGCATATTCCAGCCGGCTGTCGAGTAATGCCCGCTGTGCACCCCGCCGGCGCCATTCCGGTATCGTGCTGGCGCCCGCCAGCAAAGCCACGCCATCGTGGATGGCAAGGCTGCCCGCCGCGATCGGCCGCCCGTCCAACTCCGCCAGAAACGACAGGGCGCCTTGCCTGTCGGCGACAACGCGCATTAGTCCGGGCATCAGGTCGGCGATTTCGGCGAACTCCCGCCAGCCCTCCGCTGCGGTGCGCGCCCATACGTCATGCTCATCCTCACGCACGATGCGTACATGGACAGAAGGCTCGCGATCCTGCGCAGCCGCAACCCGCCCCTCCAGGGGCAGAAACATCACGCTGGTTAACTCAACGGGCCGGTAACCCCGCTCGCCCAGCACAACCAGGAGAGCCTTATCGGCAAGTGGACTCACTTCGTGGAACACCGGCGCTCCGCGCTCTTTGAAGAATTCTTCGAGCTTGTCCATGTCCGCAGTAGCGGGCATCTGGAACAGGCCGAGCCCAAACGTCTGCGTGGAGGGCGAGCGAACACCGTCGTACATGGCGTATGCGCCGGCGACTTCAATCCACTGAGCGCCGGAGTCCGGCATGACTCTGGCGCGCGCTTCCACGAAACGGGCGTTTGCAACAGCCTCCGCACGTTCCAGGCGGCGAGACAGAGAGAGGTCGGAGAGGATCAAAGGGCTCATGACGTCTTCCCGTCTATGGTACGCGGAAAGCAAGGCTAGGCGGCTCTGTCGAACAGACCCACGTCATCCGCGCGCCCTAGATGGTCGTACGCGCTTGCCGAAAATGGCGCCATGGCGTAATTTTAGGTGATGCTTCCGTACCGTTATGTTTTCAATCATTTTCCCAAAACGGGCGGATATACGTTCATGGCCCTTTGCCGGCAGAACCTTGCCGAGGCGGATATCAGCCCTCATCTGGGTGAGAATCACCTCCGCATGGCCCGAAGGGAACGCTTCGAGCAATATCGCCTTATAAGAGGCCACTTCAGCATTCCCTCCCAGGTCCGGGTCGCCCCCGACCGTTACACCATGACCCTGATCCGCCACCCCATTCGTAGAATCGCATCGCTATACAGCTACTGGCGGATCGTCGCCGATAACAGTGCGCAAGTCGCGAGAGCCCGTGAGCTATCCTTCGCGGAGTTTGTGCGGTATTACGCGGAAAGCCCCACAGTGGTCCGCAACACATATACGCACCACTTCGCGGCACTGGGAATTAACCAACTGGGCCCGCTTGCCGATGAGGACACCCTGCGTGCCACCGCCAGGCATAACCTCGCGGCATTCGACTTCATCGGCGTCTGCGACGAGTTTGAAGCGTCCGCGCGCCTGTTGAGCGCAGAGCTGGACTGGCGCATTCCAGCCGAGGTGCCGCGTGAAAACTCGTCAGGCTCCGAGCACGTGTTCGCACAAATTGACCCCGAAACCATGGACTTCCTTGTCGAGCGCAACCAGCTCGATCTTGAACTGTACGAGTATGGCCGGGCGCTGTTTCACCAAAGGTGCAACCAGGCCAGCCAGGCTTCGCGACGGCCACCAGGATTCGCGCCACCTCGCTCTGATCAAAAAGAGCCGATCCGCTTCGTGCCGTTTCCAGCGAGACCGGTGACGAAACGAGCCGCGACGATCCAACGGGCTTCAGCGGTTTGGGAGGGCGGACCAGCTTCAAGAACCCTGAAGATTGCGATCAAATTCCGTACCACGGAAAGAATGGATGATTTGGTCATCGGTGTGGCCGTTTACAATGCGGATGGAGAATTTGTTTATGGCAACAATACGAACATCGAAAGACAGGCGGTCGAGAACGCGCCCGATCGCGACTGCGATGCAGCGTTCATTCTGGACTGTGGACTGCCGCCGGGCAGCTATGCGGTGACACTAGCTTTAAGCCAACTGCGCCGGCTGGGGTTTCACTTCCACTGGGTCGACGGCGCCGCTGCCTTCGAGGTCCCCCTGGGCAACGAATCAAGCGGGGAGCATACGACTTCCCTGCGGCGTTTCGAGACCACCGTCGCTCCCGCCTTCGCTCAAGGTCAATCTGTGACAAGCGCTTAAATTGTCAACCGGTTGCGGGTGTCCTAGCCGCAAAGGAAAGTGTGGTGGAGGCGGCGGGAGTTGAACCCGCGTCCGAGAATGCCCGCGATGAAGAGCCTACGATGCGTATCCGGCTCGAAGTTTTCGGTTGCGGCCGTCAGAGCCGGCGAGAACAGCCGCTTCCTAGTCCGGTTGATCTCGGCCCTCGGCTCCGGACCGAAGCCTGCGGCCTATCCCGCAAGATGACGCTCACTCACCGCCGCGCGGGCTCAGCGGCTGGAGCGGCTACTTAATTAATTAAGCAGCGTATGCAAACTGC
>Ga0335077_10001503_pt1 | contig 27815 bp, 24 predicted proteins | sample Lox_Sample_31_FD_207151 | JGI IMG/M metagenome (GOLD analysis project Ga0335077, IMG submission 207151) | Soil microbial communities from Loxahatchee National Wildlife Refuge, Florida, United States - Lox_Sample_3.1 | ecosystem: Environmental > Terrestrial > Soil > Wetlands | place: USA... | reverse complement strand
TCCATGACCGCTTCCCAGATGCTGCCTTCCTGTTGCTCGCCGTCGCCCATGATGCAGAACACGGTGTTATTGCGGCGGTCGAGTTTGTTCGCCAGCGCGATGCCGACCGCGATGCTGAGTCCCTGGCCGAGCGAGCCGGTCGATGCTTCAACGCCCGGCAGCTTCAAGCGGTGCGGGTGGCCCTGGAAAGGCGAGTAGAGCTTGCGCAGGGTGACGACGTCTTCAATAGGGAAATAGCCGGCAAAGGCCAGTCCGAGATAGAGCGCGGGAGCCTTGTGTCCGCCGGACCAAACGATGCGGTCACGATCGCGCCACTCGGGAACATTGGGATCGTGATTGGCGACTTTCAGGTAGAGCGCGGAAACGATGTCCATCATGGAAAGCGTTCCGCCGGCGTGGCCGGACCCGGCAGCGCACAGCGCGACCAGATTGTAGCCGCGCATAAGGTGGGCGGCCTGTTCGAGTTCCTGGATGCTGAAATCGCGAGCTACGGCTTTGGAGAAGGCGTTGAGAATAGGCATATGCCAATCCTTTAGGCGGGCTGGATGATGTAGGTGGCGGCGCGCGTAGTTGTTCGGGGCCGAATGCGCGGTTTCGCCGTACCGGTGCGCAAGCCCGCAGCGTACGGGACTGTACAGGTTACGAGGGGATGACCACAGCCGCAGTGAGGCTCGTCACCGAGCAGTTGTGACGGAAGTACGGTTGCTCTGGCGGGCACGCTCCGGGCATCTAATTCTTGACCTGAAATCAAAGGATTGCTCTTGCAGACCTCTTATCTCACGGGCGGCAAACCAGTTGCGATCGATGTGTTCACGCCTGACAAGCCGGGCCGGTACCCCATTGTTCTGGCACTGCATGGGTCCGGCGGGCTGTATTCGGGCTATCTGCAGTTCCCGCAGATGCTCGCCGATCGCGGCTTTGCCGTCTTTTTGCCGCACTTCTTCCAGACCACGGACACGACTTGGGCGAGTCCCAGCGTGATTCACGAGAAGTTTCCGTCGTGGATGATCGCCATTTCCGATGCGCTTGATTTTGCGCAGGACTACGAGCAAGCCGACGCTCAGCGCATCGGCATCGTGGGATTTTCGCTAGGAGCTTACCTGGGACTGTCGCTAGGGTCCCAGCAGTCGCGGGTGAAAGCGGTCGTGAATTTCTTCGGCGGATTGCCTGACCACTTCGCGCAGCAGGTGAGGCATCTCCCTCCAGTGCTCATCCTGCATGGAGATTGCGACCGAGTTGTGCCGGTCAGCGAGGCGCACGCCATCGAGGCCATGTATCGCGAGCGCAATGCGCCTTATGAAATCAAGATTTACAAGAACGCCGGCCACGGCTTTAACGGGCTGAATATGCTCGATGCGGGGCGGAAGACGTATTTCTTCCTGAAAAGACACCTCGACAACGGGAACGGCTACTAGGACAGCTTGCCCATGCGACGCCGGACGCTGCCAATCTCCAATTCCAGCGCGCCGAGAGAAATCGTGATGTCGCGAATCGAGTAGTAGATCGAAATCACGAGGCATATCAGACACAGCGCGAAAAAAGGTACGGCGAGGTAATCGCGCTGTAACGCCAGCACAAATTCGGCGAAGATCGTCAGGATGGTCAGCGAAACAAAGAAGATGCTGGCCGAGGCGTACATCATGGAGGAGCGCAGCAGCCGCGCACGCTGATACGTGCGTTCGAGTTGCGCGTCCAGATGCGTCGCCTGTACATCGGCGGGGGCACCATGCTCTAGTTCCCTGAGCAGCGCTCGCGCGCGGTCGAGCACGCGGCCATAGCGGTTGGTGATGCTGAGCAGCAGCAGCCCGATTCCCGAGATCACGATCACGGGGGCGATGGAACCTGTCAGAATCTGGACGACCGATACCGAAGGCATGCACTCTATTGCTAAATCACTGCCGGCTCTTCTTCAACTGATTAAAATGCTGGGCAGTCGAGAAATCTTATGCAGACAGCAGACGTAGTCATCATAGGCGGCGGAATTGTAGGCGCGAGTATTGCCTGGCATCTGACCGAGGCGGGATGCCGCGACGTGCTGATCATCGAGCGGGAATCGCACCAGGGCAAGGGATCGACAGGCAAGAGCATGGGCGGAGTGCGCGCCCAGTTCGCGACCAAGCCCAACATCCAGATGTCGCTGTATTCCATCCCGTTCTATGCGGCGTTTGAAGAGCGGCTGGGCCAGCCCGCGGACTATCGCCCTCAGGGATACATGTTCGTCGCGACCAAGCCAGCGCACCTGAATTACCTGCAAACCAATCAGGCGCTACAGAAGTCGCTCGGGCTGAAGCAGGTCAGCATGGTCAGCCGGGAAGACATTGTTGCGCGCGTGCCACAGCTTCGCTCCGACGACATTCTCGGTGGCAGCTTCTGCGCGACCGACGGGTTCGTCGATCCGTATAGCGTGATGGTTGGCTTCACGACCGTGGCGTGCGAGCGTGGCGCGAAACTGTGGAAGACGACCGAGGTCACGGGGATTCAGCGAAATGGTTCCGGAACGTTCGAGGTGCAGACCGGACGTGCTCCCGTCAGTACGAAGACGGTCGTGAACGCTGCGGGCGCGTGGGCGAGGGAAGTTGCCGCCATGCTGGGCTGCGATCTACCGGTTGAGCCGCTGCGCCGCATGCTGGTTCCGACGGAGCCGTTCGACGGCGTTTCGCATGCAATTCCCATGGTCATCGACATGACCAACGGATTCCACTTCCGTCCCGAGAGCCTGGGCTTTCTGCTGGCGTGGAACGATCCGGAAGAGACGCCGGGCTTCAAAACGAATTTCGAACCCAGCTTTATTGAGAAGATCCTGGAGCGCGCTGCCGACCGCGTGCCTTGCTTCGAGAATCTGGCCATTAATCCCAAGCGCGCGTGGGCCGGCCTGTACGAGATGACGCCCGATCACCACTGCATCCTCGGGCCGGTTCCCGGGCTCGACGGCTTCTTCTGCGCGAACGGCTTCAGCGGACACGGCGTGATGCACGCTCCGGCGACGGGCAAAATTCTGGCCGACCTGATCACGACGGGAAAAACGAGCGTCGTGGATGAGGTTGCGGCGCTCAGTCCAGCACGCTTCGTCAAAGGCGAGCTACTGCACGAGACGGCGGTGCTGTGAGTATGAGCGGCGCGCCCTCCCATTCCGAGCAACTCGTGCTGAGGAAGGCAGTTTCAGCGGACATTCCGACCGTGGTTGATCTTATTAACCGGGCTTTCGCGGTCGAGAAGTTCTTCAAGACGGGGGAGCGAATCGACGCTAGGGGCCTGACGGAGATGATGAGGGCCGGCGAGTTCCTTCTACTCGAATCGGCTGGTGCGCTGATCGCGTGTGTATTCGTCAAGATCACCGGTGAGCGCGCCTACGTCGGTACGCTCGCCGTGGAGCCGTCGCTTCAGAAGTCTGGACTTGGGCGGCGCATGATGCGCGAGGCCGAAGACTACGCGCGTGCAAAAGGTTGCGAGGTGCTCGATATCCGCATCGTGAACGTGCGGCCCGAGCTGTCGGAGATCTACGACAAGTTAGGTTTTGTGCCGACCGGAATTGAATCTGCCGAGGTGATCAAGACGGCGACGCGCCCGGTACACTTCATCACCATGTCGAAGCCGTTGTGAGGTGTCGAAAGAACGCGGCTTGAGCTGCGCCGGCATGCAGATCCTTATCTTTTTGTTATCCCGAGTGGACGGGAGTCCGCCAGGGACCTGCTTATGTCGGCGCGTTTAGAATCGTGCCCTGACGCTAACATCATCCTCGCATCATCAAACTAAATTATGGAAATGCGCACTCTTCCCCATACCGATCTCAATGTCTCACGCCTGTGCTTTGGCACGATGACTTTTGGCAAACCGCTGGATCAGGGGGGCTCGACGCAACTCGTGGACCGCTGCATCGAGGCCGGTATCAACTTTTTTGATACCGCGAACATGTATCAAACTGGCGTGGCTGAGACGATGCTGGGCGCTGCCATCAAAGGACGGCGGGACAAGCTGATCGTGGCCAGCAAGGTGCGCTTCAAGGTCGGCGACGCGCCCGAGCAGCAAGGCCTCACGCGCAAGGCCATCCTGCGCGCCATCGACGAATCGCTACAGCGCCTGCAGACCGGCTATCTCGACATCTACTACCTGCACGCGCCCGATCACGCCACGCCTATCGCGGAATCGCTGGAGACGATGAACTCGCTGGTGAAGCAGGGCAAGGTGCGCTACCTCGCGTGCTCGAACTACGCCGGATGGGAAGTGATACAGATGCTCTGGCTGGCGAAGGAGCGCGGCTGGGCCGCACCATACATTTCGCAACCGATGTACAACCTGCTGGCGCGTGGCATCGAGCAGGAATACCTGGCGATGTGCAAGGAGTTTGGCGTCTCGACGGTTGTTTACAACCCGCTGGCGGGAGGGTTGCTCACCGGCAAGCATCGCCGCGAGATTATCCCGCCGGGCACGCGCTTCGACAACAACAAGCTGTATCAGGACCGCTATTGGCACGAGCAGTACTTCAAGGCTGTCGAGCGGCTGCGCGAGATTGCCGCTCATGCCGGGCGATCACTGGTAAGCCTGGCGCTGAACTGGCTGCTGCATCACACGGCGAGCGACGTCGTGATCCTCGGCGCATCAAGCCTGGCGCAACTGAAGGAGAACCTCGCAGCGGCGGAAGAGGGTCCGCTACAGGAAGAGACGCTGCGGGCTTGCGATCAGGTCTGGCACGATCTGCGCGGGCCGCTACCGGTTTATAACCGATAGTATTCGTTGCGGTACGGCAACAAAGCTTGCACCACGGAGGACACCGAGGGCACGAAAGTTTTGTCTTCTTGTCTTCGTGACCTCTGTGTACTCCGTGGTGAATGATTTCGTGCGGCTTGAAATCGGTCGTCTCCACCGCTACACAAGAGAGGCATTTGCCTGGATGAACCTTACCGTCTGCCGCTCGGCCCATCTTCCGTCGTAGCCGTTGGGCTCGGCGAGGAAGGCGCAGTGGCCGCCTGACGCTGGCTCGATGAAAGTAATGTTTGGATTGTTCAGCAGCTTCTGCCGTGTCTCGGGAAGGATGCGAATGAAGGGGTCGTCCTCGGCGTGAATCACCAGCGTGGGCACGGCGATACGGTCGATCACGTTCGCAGAAGCAGCGCGGGTGTAATAGTCCTGGGCATTGGCAAAGCCGCAATAGCGGGCCGTAATCTGATCGTCGAAGTCCCGCAGGCTGCGCAACCCGCGGAGATACTTCACCTCGTACAGGCCGGGATAGAGCTGCGCCTTACGTCGCACGCGCCTGCGCAGCGATTGCAGAAATCGCAGTTCGTAGATGCGGTTCGCCAGATCGTGCAGCGCATCGGCCGAGGCGGCCAGGTCCATCGAGGGAGAAACGCCAACCCCGACTTTTAGCTGCGACGGAGCATCGGCTGCCCACTCGCCCAGCAGCTTCAGCACAAGATTGCCGCCCATGGAGTAACCGACCAGCGCGATCGCTTGCAGCCCTTCCTCGGCAATGAGTTTCTTTACCACCACGCCCACATCTGCCGACATGCTGGAGTTATAGAGGGTCGGGCCGAGGTGCTCCGTATCGCCGCAGTTGCGCATGTTCATGCGGACGACATTCATGCCTTCCGCCCATGCCTTGCTGCCTGTGCCGATCATGTATCCCGATTCGACCGATCCCTCGAGTCCATGCACAATGATGAGCGTCGTCGCGGCGGCGCGGGCCGGCTGCCAATGACAATGGCAAAGGGTCTTCACGCCGGGCTCGACCTCGAACAGACGCTCCTCGGGCGATGGCAGCAGAGTGCGCCGACGCATGAAATTGCCGGCGATCGTCTGCGCATGACCGCCTACAAACGGGCGACGGGGAACAAAAGGCTCGGGAACGAACGTTTGTTTAGAGTCCGGTACCATCACTCACAGTAGTTAGATTTTGGCACAGGACGGCAGGGGAGAGCCATTTCGCGCCAGCTACTCTGCTACTCCACGGGAAAATCCAGGTTGAAACGTTCGCCGGCAACTGGGATGGTGATGGTGATCGCGTAGCTTTTGCTGCGACGCCGTGATCCTGGATCGGTCGGCGCCTGGCGAGGCATGGGAAAGTACAGCACACCTTCGATGTCGCACTGTGGAGGAATAGTGTTGGCCAGGAAGGCAGTGTGCTGAATCGATTCCGCGAGATTCTGCTGCCATCCGGAAGACAGGGTTGAGTTCACTTCGCGATTACGCAACTGGCAGGCCGTGTCACAGTCGGGGCCATCCACCTGCACCTTCTGGCTGGAATAGACGGCATTGCTAGAATCCACACGCGCGCTGGAGGTTACGTCCGGTTGCAGCGCCCGCACCAGCTGGTTCCACTGCGGATTGACCAAGTCGCCCATCGGCTCGTCGGGACCGGCCACGGCATTGCCGGCAAACCTCATCCAGCCGGACTGGCCACGCTTGCGGTTGACGATCTCGATCGCCGGTATGGCTTGCAAGCGCCGATTGGCGATGGCATCAACCACTGCAATGTCCTCCGGCCTGACGGTGATCGATTGCCGGCTACGATTGAAGACGTGAACTTTGATGCCCAAGTACTTCCCCGCCACAGCCGGAGTGGCGGCGGCTACCACGGCGTAAGACTCTGCGGCAGCATAGCGGTAGGCGATCCCATTGATATAGAAAAAGCTCGAACCCGGCTCCCAGTTGCGCGCTTCGACCTGAGCCTGCGACGTGAGAGTTGGTTGGGCATCCTCAGCAACGATCGATGGCGCGAGCAGAGTAAGGACGATCAGGCCTGCGACAGAGGTGCGCATTCTGCCTCCGATGGAGATTCTCTTGCTATATCGGCAGGAGGCAGACAAAACTTGGAGCGAGTGATTGCGGTTGGAGAAAAACCCGATGCAAGGGGTGGATCGAGGGGTGGCGGAGCAGCTAACCCGTTAAGAATGAGAGGAGGCTTGGGGTGGGTGGTGGGATTCGAACCCACGACAGCCGGAGCCACAGTCCGGAGTTCTACCACTGAACTACACCCACCGTGGCAAATCGGATTATAACATTCGCAACAATCGGCCCGGATTGGCTGCGTTCTCTGTTGACGACCACTATCACTCATAGATAATGACGGGACAATGTCAGGCCCCCATCCTCGCAATCGTTCGTCGCTGATTCTGTCGCTCGCGATCGTCGTCACATTGCTTATGGTTCCAGTGAACCTTGCTGCCTGGCAAAGCGAGTCGCTGACGATTGCGAGTTCATCCCTGCCCGAGGCGCAGGCCGGGATTGTCTATCAAGCGATGCTGCAGGCACGCGGCGGAGTAAATCCCTACACTTGGCACTTGGCGCAAGGCAGCGCCCTTCCTCCGGGACTGCACCTGCATCCGCACAGCGGACATATCACGGGCACGCCGACCACAGCCGGGGAGTATCACTTCACGATTGTTTTGTCGGATGTGAACGCGCCACCGGCGCACGTGCAGCGGGACTTCACTCTGCTGGTCGTGGCCGGACTCACCGTGGAGTGGCAGCGGGCGCCGAAGGTGAGCGGCGCATGGATCGCCGGCTCGCTGATCGTCGCCAACCACACCGCGCATGCGGCGAACCTGACCGTGATCGTGGTGGCGGTGAATCAGATCGGAAGGGCGACCGCGCTCGGATATCAGCACTTCACGATTCCGCCGCAGGTACAGCAGGAGATTCCGTTTGGCGCAACCCCCGGGCCCGGTGACTACCAGGTGCGCGCCGATGCCATTGCCCACTTCTCCGCGGACAAGACCACCCTGAGGGCTCACAAGCAAACCGGCGAGGGCGAGCTGGTGGTCCAGCAGATTTGACCGCCCGGGGCTCGATTTACGCCGTAAGTTCAGCAGCAACAGTGACTTAGCGCAAGCTGGAGGATCATCGCAGCCAGCATCGATAGCCCCGTTCTGGTACGCCAGTGTTCGCGCAAGCCGGCTTTTCGTTGTATTACCGGCATTCTCGTGCCATTATCCTACTTACAACTGCGTCGCCGATTGTGCGAATGGCGCTGCGCGGCAGTTTTTTGCCCTAGCGGCATGTTTGATTTCGGAAGAGGAGGTGCGCATGAAGCGTTTGTTGCTACTGCTTCTTGTGCTGGGTCTGAGCTGTGGAGCCCAGGCAGCCGTAATTTTTGACAACCTCGACGCCTCAAACAACGGCGTCGATTCGGTGTCCGCTTTCGGCCCGTTAGCCGATTCGTTCTCCACTGGTGCCGGCGGGTTCACCTTCGCGTCCATAGGCCTGAAGCTGCAGGACATCGGCGATCCCAGCGGCTCATTCACCATTCAATTGCTGGCCGACAACAACATCAATCCGGGGAGTGCGATTTATACGATTGCCACGGTACAGGACAGCAAGCTCACGGATTCATTACAGGATTACTTCTTCGTTCTCAGCCAGCCGCAAATATTAGCTGCCAACACGCGTTACTGGATTGAACTGAGCTCCAGTGACGGTAGCGTTGCGAACTGGGGCTGGTCGGTGGATACCAGCGGACCCGGCGTCAGCAGCGAGTATTTCGCCAATATCAGCGGTGTCTTCACCAACAACAACGGCGCTTATCAGATGCAAATCAGCGACGTTCCTGAGCCGGGCACGCTGATGATGCTGGGCACAGGCGTTGTAGGAGTGTTCGGCGCTGTACGGCGCAGAATGATGATGTAGAGAAGAGTCAGTTTGTGCAGATCCCGGCCGCCCTGGAGGCGGCCGTTTTCATTGTTAGGCTGCAGCCTTTTCACTGGACTCGGTTTCGGGCGTGAAGTGCGCTCGCATGAGTAGCAATGACGCGACCACGCCTGCCAGAGCAGCAATCAGAGCAAACCAGATGATGTCGCGATAGTTCCCGCTGCGGTCCACTAAGACGCCCGCAATGGGCGGTCCTACAACTGCCGCCACGCCGTACGACATAAGAAGGAAGCCGAGCAGCTCGCCAATGTTCTCCAGCCCGAAGATCTGAATTGCCACCGCCGGTGTGAGAGACGCCACCCCTCCGTACGAGATGCCCATCACCAAGACAAACACGACCAGCCAGGGATAGGAGTAGGCGAACATCCAGATAACGCAGGCCACCGCGACACAGGCGCAGCTGAACTGAAAAGGGAGGATGGCCCCGATCTTCTCCGCCGCAGTATTCAGTCCCAAGCGCGACAAAAGGCTTCCGGCGCCGATGTAGCCGACCAGCGCAGCCGCTGCAACGCTGTGGACGCCTTCCTTTTCTGCCAATGCCGGCAGATAGATCATGGTGACAAACACCGGAATCCCAGTAAGCAAGCGGGATAGAAAGACCAGCAAAAAAGGCAGGCTGCGCACTTTTGACCAAACAGCGCGGCCGCCCTGCTTGCTCTCTACCTTGACCGGCGGCTTGAACATGAACAGCGCACTCAGCAGGAGCAGGCCACCGCCCGCTGCGCCCTCGATCGTCAACGTGGTACGCCAGCCATATTCGCGGACGAGCCATGCGCCCAAGGGAGCGGCAACCAGAGTGCCCACCCCAATCCCACTGACGGCTATGCCGAGGGCGACATCGCGTTCTTTCTTGAACCATTCGCCGACCGCTGCGAGGGAAGGAACGTAGACCGAAGCGAGACCCGCGCCCACTCCGATGCCCAGACAAGGAAAAACCACGGCGAAGCTTGTGGCATGCGCGGTGGCGATTACTCCAGCCGTGAAAATCAGGGCGCCCGCAGTCATGACCTGACGCGGCCCAACGTGGTCGGCCCAATCGCCCGTCAGCGGACCCAGCAGATAACCCGAGAGGCTCATGCAGGAGAAGAGCGAGGACATGAGCACATGGCTGGCTCCTAAGGCCGAGCCCATCGGCTTAAGGAACACGCCAAAAGCATAGAGAAAGCCATAGGCAACGAAGCTGGCGGCAAAGGCCGCAACCGAGACGATCCAGGCACGGGAAGAATCCTGCGCATCCGATGGGGAATTGGACATGGAACCTTGAATCTGCAAAACGAAAAGGCAGTCTCGGCAGAATAGTGCGGAACGCCACGCTTGCCAACAGAAATGTAGGGCCTCGGCACTCGCCATCCGTGAAGGTGAAACAAAATTCCATTTGCATCTTTGACGCTTTAGCGAGAGAATCGCGGGCACTCGGGCCCGGCCTGTAAGCTACTCACCTTTCCTGGGTCCCAACGGGGTCAATGGAAGCTTCGGCGCACGACATTCTTCTTGTCGGTGGTGGGGGTGCGGGGCTGCGAGCCGCTATCGCTGCCGCAGAAGTCAATCCCAAGCTCAGCATCGCTGTCGTTTCGAAGGTCTATCCCATGCGGAGCCACACTGTCTCCGCCGAGGGCGGCGCGGCAGGAGTTGCGAAACCTGACGACAGTCTCGACGAACACGCCTATGACACGATCTCCGGCGGCGACTGGCTGAGCGATCAAGACGCGGTCGAGGCCTTCGTTAAAGAAGCGCCGCAGGAATTGCTGCAGCTCGAACACTGGGGATGTCCGTGGAATCGCGAGCCCGACGGGCACATCGCGGTTCGCGCTTTCGGTGGAATGAAGAAGAAGCGCACGTGGTTTGCCGCCGACAAGACCGGCTTCCACATGCTGCACACGCTCTTTCAGACCACGATGAAATTCGATCCCATCGTGCGCTACGACGAGTGGTTCGTGACCAAGCTGCTGGTCGACGACGGACGAGTGCAGGGCGTTGTTGCCATCGAGCTGATGTCGGGGAAGATCCAGGCCATCACCGCCAAGGCCGTGATCCTGTGCACCGGGGGATGCGGCCGCGTGTTTCCGTTCACCACCAACGCGAACATCAAGAACGGCGATGGGATGGCGCTGGCCTTGCACGCTGGCGCTCCGCTCAAAGACATGGAGTTCGTACAATACCATCCTACGGGTCTGCCGTTCACCGGGATTCTCATCACCGAAGCCGCGCGTGCCGAGGGCGGCTACATGCTGAACAAGGACGGCTACCGGTATCTCCAGGACTACAACCTGGGGCGGCCGGAGCCGAAGCCAGTGTTACGCTCGATGGAATTGGGGCCACGCGACCGGCTGTCGCAGGCTTTTGTTAAGGAGTTTCAGAAGGGACGCACGATTGAGACGCAACACGGGCATATCGTGCATCTCGATCTGCGCCATCTCGGCGAGAAGCTCATCAATGCTCGCCTGCCGTTCGTGCGCGAGCTCTGCCAGAAGTATCAGAACATCGATCCGGTGAAGGAACTCATACCGGTCCGCCCGGTAGTGCATTACATGATGGGAGGCGTCAGCACGGATATCCATGGAGGGACGCCACTCGCGGGTTTGTTCGCGGCGGGCGAAGTCGCCTGCGTAAGCATCAACGGAGCCAACCGCCTGGGGTCCAACTCCTTGCCAGAGTGTCTGGTCTTCGGTGCGCGCGCAGGCAGGGCAGCGGCGGAGTACGCGAGCACGCAGAAGGCCCCGAATGGAGCAATCCAGGCGCAGGCGCTCGAAGAGCAGCAGCGGCTCGAATCGCGCTTCTTGAACAAGACAGACGGCAAAGAGAAGATCGCCGTCATTCGCAAAGAAATGCAGGATGTTGTGGAGAAGAGCGCGGGGATCTATCGCGAGAAGGCGTCGCTGGCGGAAGGCGCCAACAAGATGCGCGAGTTGCAGGAGCGCTACAACAACATCAGCCTGGATGACCACTCGCATACCTTCAACACGGAGTTGGAGTCGGCGCTGGAGCTCGGCTTCATGCTGGATGTGGCGCAGTCGATGGTCGAATCGGCGTTGCAGCGCAAGGAATCGCGGGGCGCACATCAGCGCACGGATTATCCCAATCGCGACGACCAGCGTTATTTGGCGCACTCGGTAATATCGCGCGCCGCGGATGGTTCATTGCGGGTCGGTTACGTGCCGGTGACGATTACCCGCTGGCCTCCGGCAGAACGCGTTTACGGTCAGCAGTCGGCAGAACAGGGAAAAGCAAAAACAGCAAAGTGAGTTGGCTGAATGGCTGAGAAAATCACCATCGAAGTTGCGCGTTACTCGCCCGAGCAGGACACCGAACCGCATTTCGAGAGCTACCAGGTTCCGGTCCACAAAGAGTGGGTTGTCCTCGATGCCTTGAACTACATCAAGGACACGCAGGACGGAACCCTGACCTATCGCTGGTCCTGCCGCATGGGCATCTGCGGCAGTTGCGGCATGATGGTGAACGGCGAGCCCAAGCTCACCTGCGCTACGTTTCTCTCGACGTATTCCAACGTGGGCGCGAGTATCCGCGTCGAGCCGCTGCGCTATTTCCCGATCGTGCGTGACCTGGTGACTGAGCTGGGCGATTTTCTCGGCAAGCTGAAGAAGGCCAAGCCGTGGCTCATTCGAAAGGAAGAGAAGCCGCTTTCCCAGGGCGAGTACCTGCAGACTCCCGAAGAGCTTGATCGCTATAAGCAGTTCAGCATGTGCATCAATTGCACCTTATGCTATGCGGCATGCCCGGTTGTGGGATTAGAGCCGATCTTCATTGGCCCAGCGGCCCTGGCCCTGGCGCAGCGTTACAATCTCGACTCGCGAGACCAGGGGGCGGCGGAGAGGACGGCGCAACTGGCGCATCCCGATGGCGTCTGGGGATGCACGTTCGTGGGCGAGTGTACGCGGGTGTGCCCGAAGCATGTCGATCCCGCGGGAGCAATCCAGCAATACAAGCTGGCTTCCGTCCTGTCGTGGCTGAAGTCATTTGTGACGCCGCGAGGTCAGGAGATCTGATGGCGACGCAAGGTGTGAGTACCGCAAAAAGGGCACCGCAATATACGCTCTATCATCCGCGCTGGTACCGGCCGCGGGTGTCGGTGTATTGGTGGCTGGGGGAATGGCATTACCTGAAGTTCATCCTGCGGGAATTGAGCAGCGTCTTCGTCGCGATCTGTGTGGTCGAGACGCTTCTGCTGATTCGCGCGCTGAGCAATGGCCCCGATGCGTATGCCTCGTTCATGCATACCCTGCGCAATCCGCTGTTGGTGTTGCTGAACCTCATCAGTTTCCTGTTCGTGATCTTTCACAGCGTGACCTGGTTCAATCTGGCGCCCAGCGCGATGCCGGTACGCATGGGAGGCAAGCGTGTCCCCGACATTCTGGTTGCCGCGCCTAGCTATGGGGCATGGGTGGTGATTTCCGCATTTGTGACTTGGGTGGTTCTGCAATGAACGATACTGCGCATAAGAAGGCAGCCGAGCAGTCGAACGAAGCGTTCTTCTGGATTCTATTTAGCGGCGGAGGCGTAGTCGCGGCACTGCTGATTCCGGTGCAGCTCTTCTTATTCTTATTGGCGATACCGCTGGGCTGGGTTCCGGATCCCAGTTATGAGCACCTGATCGCGCTGCTTCGCATGCCGCTGGTCCGTATTTATCTGTTCATCCTGTGCAGTCTGCCCTTGTTTCATTGGGCGCACCGCTTTCGTTTTACCCTCTATGATGGTCTAAAGGTCAAGCATCTTACCGAACTCATCTTCGTGTTTTGCTATGGCGGAGCACTGCTGGGCACACTGATCGCAGCTTATCTGCTGTGGAATGTCAGGTAGCTTTAGATCAGGGCACGGCGTCAGCCAGGAGGATCCAATGGAACACGAGCTCAAGAAGATCTCCACCAACGGCATTGCTGAGGCGCTTTCGAAAGTCCAGCTCTATCGTTCGCTGCGGGAGCCCGAGGAATCGGAATCCATTTGCCAGGACATTCTGGATGCCGATCCGGAAAATCAGGCGGCCTTGCGCCTGCTGGGCCTGAGCATCACCGACCAGTTCACCGGTGAAACTACCGACCGTTACGCTGAAGTCGAAGCGATCTTCCGGCGACTGACTGATCCCTATACGCAGCACTATCACCTCGGCCTGCTGACAGAGCGGCGGGCCAAGGCGCAGATGCACATTGGACGTCCGAGCTACGTCGTTGTTGCCCTGCTGGAGCAGGCGATGCGCCACTTTGAGGAGGCGGAGAAGCTTCGGCCGGCAGGAAACGACGAGTCCATCTTGCGCTGGAACCGTTGTGTGCGCCTGCTGCAGAAGTTGCCGCATGCCGAGCCGGTCGAGACGCCAAATGGTTTCCATGACGACGACGTGCCGCATGCCTCGTTGCCGCGGACAGCGGGTGCCCGCAGATAACGCGTAACCGACCCTCACATCCTCCAGCTCCAGCACTGGCCGCCAAAGCCTGACTACAATGCTGGAGATGGATTATCTCGCGCGCCAAAAGAAGTTCCAGACAACTCTCGAAGGCGAACGCCTGGACGGCTTCGTCATCAGCCATCCCGCTAACCTGCGATATCTCTGTGGCTACACCGGCAGTAATGGGCTGCTGCTTTGTCTGGACGGGCGCCGCATCTTTTTCACCGATGGGCGCTACACGGAACAGGCACGCGAGGAAGTCAAAGGCGCGCGGGTGGTCATCTCCAAAGGCGCGCTAATCAAGGATGCCGCTGTACCGCTTGGCAAGATGCGCTCGGCTGCCATTGGATTTGAAGCCGACCTTACGACCGTCACTGCGGCCGAGCAGATGCGTTCGCTTACTCCCAAGAGCACAAAGTGGAGACCGACGTCAGGTCTGGTGATGCGGCAGCGCATGATCAAAGATGCTGACGAGATAAAGCTGATCAAAGCTGCAGTGAAACTTGGCGCTCAGTCGTACACAGCAGCTCTCAAATCACTGCGAGCGGGAGTGGCTGAAACCGAAGTCGCCGGGAACCTGGAGTACGCCGCGCGACGTGGCGGAGCTGATGCTATGTCGTTCGAGACGATTGTCGCCGCCGGCAAACGCGGTGCATTGCCGCACGGTCGTGCGAGCAGCGCGCCCATCCCGAAGCGCGGCTACGTGGTCATCGATTCGGGTGTTATACTTCGCGGTTATTGTTCCGACATGACTCGTACCGTGCATGTCGGCCGCGCAACCCAGGTTGAGCGCGCCTGGTATCAGGCGGTGCTGGATGCGCAAATGGCGGGCATTATTGCCGTAAGGCCCGGGGCAACCACGGGCGACGTCGATGAGGCGGCCCGATCCGCGTTGCGCAAAGCCAAGCTGGACCAGTACTTCACTCATTCCACCGGTCATGGAGTCGGTCTGGAAATTCATGAGCCGCCGCGGCTGGGGAAGGCGCAGGCGGAGAAGTTGGAACCGGGCATGGTCGTCACGATTGAGCCCGGTATTTATGTGCCCGGAAAGGGCGGCATTCGCATCGAAGACATGGTCGTCGTGACCGCCGGCGGAGCCGAGTTGCTGACGCCGGTCAGCAAAGAACTGATCGAGATCTAGGCGGTTTGAGCGTGGGATAGCCTGTTTTTGAAAGGGCACGCCTTCAGGCGTGTCGCCGCGGTGTTGAGAGATTGCCGGCTGCAGCCGCCAAGGGAAATCTTTTCGGGGCCTAAAGGCCTCGCGGATTACGCGGCGTTAATGACACGGCTAAAAGCCGTGCCCCTTCAAAGAAAAGAGTGCGATGAATCAGAAAGAACTGCGAGAGCTGATCGAGTTCCTGGTCGAGAAGGACATCGCCGAATTCGAGATGGAACGCGGCGACCTCAAGCTGCATATCAAGCGCGGAGGTGCTGCCCAGGTACTGGCTGCCCCAACCGCCGTGGTCGCGCACGCGGTTCCAGTTGCGCCCGTGGCCGCGTCAATGGTAGCGCCGGTTGCTGCCACTCCGGCCGAAGCTGCGCCAGCGACAACGCCTTCGGCTCCCGCACCAGCGGCATCGGAAGAGGCCAACCTGCACATTTTGAAATCGCCGATGGTCGGAACTTTCTACGAAGCACCTTCGCCGGGCGCACCACCCTTCGTCTCGGTCGGAGAGGCGGTGAAGGAAGGGCAGGTGCTGTGCATCATTGAAGCCATGAAGCTGATGAACGAAATCGAAGCCGATAGCTCAGGCGAGATCGCGAAAATTTTCGTCAGCAATGGTTCTCCCGTGGAATATGGCATGCCGCTGTTTGGCATTCGCAAGAGCTAGACGCCTTCATTCATGTTTAAGAAGATCCTCATTGCAAATCGCGGCGAGATTGCGCTGCGCGTCATCTGCGCCTGCAAGGAACTAGGCATCAAGGCGGTCGCCATTTACAGCGAGGCCGATCGCAATTCGCTGCACGTGCGCTTTGCCGATGAAGCCATCTGCATCGGCCCGCCCCGGCTGAGTGACAGTTATCTCAACGTCCCTGCGGTGATCAGCGCGGCCGAGATCGCCAACGTTGACGCGATTCATCCCGGCTACGGACTGCTGAGTGAGAATGCGAACTTTGCCGAGGTCGTGCAGACCTGCGGCATCAAGTTCATCGGGCCGCCACCGGAAGTCACGCGCATGATGGGCGAGAAAGAGAAAGCTCGTGCGGCGATGAAGCAAGTCGGCGTGCCGATTCTCCCAGGTTCGGACGGAATCATCCAGACGGTGGAAGAAGCCATCGAGTGGGCGCAGACGATTGGCTATCCCGTGATCGTGAAGGCTTCCGCAGGTGGCGGCGGACGGGGCATGCGCATCATCCGCTCGGAAGAGGATCTGCCCAACCTGTATCACGGCGCGCAGTCGGAAGCGGCAGCGGCCTTCGGCAACGGCGATCTCTATATGGAGAAGTTCATCGAGCGCCCGCGCCACATCGAGTTCCAGGTGCTGGCCGATGAGCACGGGAATGTGATGAGCCTGGGTGAGCGCGAGTGCAGCATTCAGCGCCGCCATCAGAAGCTGGTCGAGGAAGCGCCTTCAGTCGTAGTCACACAAGAATTGCGCGACCGCATCGGAGCCATCCTGACGAAATCGCTGTCCGAGATTGGTTACCAGAACGCCGGCACTGTCGAGTTCCTGATGGATGAAGACGGCGGCCTGTACTTCATCGAGATGAACACGCGTATCCAGGTCGAGCATCCTGTGACCGAGATGACGACTGACGTTGACCTGGTCAAGTCACAGATCCGCATTGCGGCGGGCGAGAAGCTGGAGGACGTCATTCTGCATAAGGTCTACTTCCGCGGACACGCCATCGAGTGCCGCATCAATGCCGAGCATCCCGAAAAATTTACGCCCTCGGCAGGGAAGATCACCGCATTCAACCTGCCGGGTGGCACCGGCATTCGCGTGGACACTGCGGCGTATGCCGAGGGCGTCATTCCTCCTTATTACGACTCGCTGATTGCCAAACTCATCGCGCGCGGACGCGATCGCGAAGAGGCTGTCTCGCGCATGGCGCGGGCGCTGGACATGTTCGTGGTCGAGGGCATTCACACCACGATTCCGTTGCACAAGCGCATCATGGCCGATGCCGAGTTTCGCGCCGGTCAGATTGATACCAAGTTCATGGAACGCTTCATCGCACGCAGGGAAGAAGTTGTAAAGTAGAACTCTGTGCCCGAGCCGCTTCCCCGCCTGTACGCCATTCTCGATGTGACGTCTTTTCCTGAGGCCCAGCGAACGACATCCCACATTGTGGGATTTTCTCGGGAACTCGTAGCTGGAGGTACCACACTCATCCAGTACCGAAATAAAAGGGGGGATGAGCGCGCGATGCTGAGCGATGCCCGCGAGCTCAGACGCGTGCTTGCAAACAAAGTTAGGCTCATCATGAACGATCGCGCCGACCTGTGCATTGCTGCCGGTTTCGATGGCGTGCACCTTGGTCAGGACGATCTCTCGCCGGAAGGTGCACGGCTCGTTGTCGGGTCTAGCCGAATCGTCGGCGTCTCGACGCACGACCTCGAGCAGCTGAAGAATGCCGATGCCTGCCCGGTCGACTACATCGCGTACGGGCCGATCTTCGCAACCCGTGCGAAGCTTAATCCGGATCCCGTCGTCGGACTCGGTGGCTTGCGCGCGGCGCGTGGCTTAACGAAAAAGCCGCTGGTCGCCATCGGCGGCATCACGCGGGCGAATGTGCGCTCGGTAATGGAGGCGGGAGCAGACGTGGTCGCGGTCATCTCCGACCTGGTGCATGAACCGCGGCAAGCAGCGGAGGAGTTCTTACGACTGATGGACGCGCATCCTCGCGGCTAGTGCGAGACTTTGTCGGCAGAGCCGGCGTCCTTGTAGACCCGCCCTTCTTTCATCACGAATGTTACCTTTCCCAGACTCTCGATGTCCTTCAGCGGATCACCTTCAACTGCAATCACGTCGGCGTAAGCACCAGGAGCGATCACACCAATTTGCCCCGTCATGCCGAGCATCTCCGCCGGACGGATAGTGGCTGAGCGCAGCGCCTCCAGGGGAGACATCCCGAATTTCACCATGTATGGGAAGTCCTGCGCAATGGGTTGGTCCCAGGAAAATCCGCCGACGTCCGTTCCGTAGACAATCTTCAATCCTGCCTGCAATGCCTTCTTGAACGACTGCTCGTGCGCTGAGGTGCGCGCACGGTCGCGTTTGCCTTCCGGCGTATCTTCGGGTGACCACTCTTTGTAGTAGATCGCAATCGTCGGGCAATACCAGGTGCCTTGGCGCTTCATCTGAGCGAGAGCGCCATCATCCAGCAGCAGGCCGTGTTCGATGGAGTCGCATCCGCCATCGAGCGCGCGGTGCAGCCCCTCGCCGCTGTAAGCGTGGCATGCCACTTTGTGTCCCCAGCCGTGGGCCTCGTCGGTGATAGCTTTGATTTCTTCCAGCGTCAGCGTGGGCTGGGAGACGAGATTTCCGTTCTTATCGGCCCATGAGCGATGCGTCATGTAAACCTTGATCCAGTCAGCCCCGTGATCGAGTTGCTCGCGGGCCGCCTTGCGAGCCTGCACTGGGCCGTCGATAATCTGCACTCCCTTAGGCACCTCAATCTCCGGAGCGTAGCCCTCCAGCGGATAACCACCGGTCGTCGAGATGGCGCGCGTGGTGGTAAACATGCGTGGCCCGGGTATACGCCCTTGGTTGATCGCCATTTTGATGCCGACGTCGCCATAACCCGCGCCTTCGGTTTCCATGTCGCGGATGGTGGTGAAGCCCTGCTCGAGGGCACGGCGCGCCGAGACCGTTGCCCGGGCTGCCCGGTAGGCCAATGGAAACTTCAGCAACTGAATGTCGTATCCGCCCAGCGCAGGGTCTTCCCCCTGAAGAAAGATGTGGGTGTGCGACTCGATCATCCCCGGCATTACGGTACCGCTCGGAAGATCGATGACCTGCGCTCCCGCCGGAAGTGCAGTGCCGCCATCGCCGACACTCTCGATGCGATTGCCGCGGATCAGGATTACCTGGTTGTGCTTCGTCTGACCGGAAACCGGATCGAGCAGATTTGCCGCGCGGATGGCAATCACCTGCGTGGTTGCCGTAGGAGTCGCGCTTTGAGCGGTGGCAAGAGTTGCACCAACAAGAACCAGAGAGCGCAGAAGAGCGATGGCAGTTTTCATTGGCGTGCATTGTATCCGAGATACGCCGTTACGTTAGCAATTTCGTGACGTGGAATTGCAGCTGTTTGACCTTCGGTTTTTCAGTTTGGGAAGTAGTTACACGCGGTACAGAGGAACTGATGAAATCCCCTTCGTTCCAGAAATCAGCTTGACATGACAAGACTTCGGGGATACGCTTCCGTCATCTCGAACCTACTGTAACTTGATGTATGCAAGCGCTTGCATACTTGTAAGGACTTGGCATGGCTTTGCGGGAAATAGCCATGAGGTTGCCGAGCTACATTCGGTTTCTTGCTCCTCACGCCTTGCCGTCGACCTGTGGAACACGGTCCATCTAAGTGAGGATAGCGAAGCTTTGTCCTGCCATCATGATTTCCGCAGCGAAGAGCAAAAGCTGAATAGGCTAACTTCACTCCGCTGTACCACTGCAAATCTCGTCTACTAAGTCTGTTCCGGCGAAGTCCTAAGCTAGCCGCATGTCCGCCAAGAAAAAATTGGCCCGGAGTATAACCGAGGCCCGAATTATTGAGGCCGCAGTGCACCTCTTTGCCCGCAACGGGTTCAAGGGCACAAGCACGCGCGACATCGCCGCCCTGGCCAACGTCAATGAAGCCACGTTGTTCCGTCATTTTCCACGCAAGGCGGACCTCTTCTGGGCGGCGGCGGATTCTCGCCTCAATGCTGTGAAGTTGAATCGCGAACTTCAGCATCGCCTGGCATCCGACGCTGATCCGGAGACGGTCATTCCCATGATCGTGTCGTTTATGACGGAAAGTATGTTCCAGTCGCCGGAGGTCTTACGCTTGTTATATGTCGCAGGATTCGAATTGGACGGCGCGCAAAGGCTGCTCGGGGAACATCTGGGTCCGATTTTTGATGCCATTAATTCCTATTTTCGGCGCTGCGCTTCGAAGGGCATCATTGAAGACCTTGACCCGGTAGTTGCAACCCTAGGGCTGGCGGGGGCCGTAGGCGCTCACTATACCTTGCAACCACTATTTGGCGAAGAGCAGCAGCTTAAGGTGCCGGATTACACCCGGTTTCTTCTGAATGCTCTGCAAAAGGCCGCGCCACAGGCGGTCAAGTTATCCAGATCATAAGTCTTGAAAGATTCGAACATGCATCTGTTCCAATTACATAAACAGTGGTCGCTGTTCCTGGTTTGGCTTCTGTTCTTTATGCAGGTCGTGCCAGGCACAGCGCAGAACATCAACTCTACTCAGAGTCCGACGGACAACAGTACTAGCCAGATCAGCAGCCAAAACCCCTCGTCATCGGCTATCGCTGCCAACCTTCCCAGCCAAGGTCCGCTGGCTGAACTTCTGAGGTTTCTGACAGACCATCCTGAGGTTGGCTCCGAACTGAAATCGCTTCTGGCGATGAGAATGGGCGAGGAGGGCAAGCCAGTCCAGCCCGAGGCGATCACTGACGAGGACCTTGCTGCTCGCCTGCAAAGTGATGTAGCTTTTCGGGCTGACGCGATCCGGCTGATGAGCGATCGCGGCTACATAACCGAAGAGCAGGCTCAGAAATGGACTCCGACTCCGGCGGATTTTGCGAATATACCTGGCGCTACGGAAAACTTGCCCGGCTCACAGTTTCCGCCGATTCCAGGGCAGCCAACTTCGCAGCTTCCATTGGGCACCCAGCCTGGCCAAGGCGTGCAGCTTGGGCAGGGAACTCGTGGAACCACCGCCGAGAGTCGGGCTCGCACCCAACCCTTGACGGCTCCTCCCAGCAATCTTTCCCGGCCCGCGCCGCTCATCCCGAGTACAGTTCCGCAACACAATCCATATCCGGGGCTTCCTTCGACCGCTGATCTATATCGTCAGTACGAGCCGGAGGGAGCACCCCTGAGACGGTTCGGTGCGGACATCTTCCGTCCCGATGTCGTGGGTCTCAGCCAGTTTCCGATGGACCTGCCAGCCGGCCCCGAATACGTGCTCGGGTCGGGGGACGATCTGGTAATCGATATTTGGGGAGGAGTTTCGCAACAAATCGAACGTGTCGTGAACCGCGAAGGCCGAATCTCTCTGCCGGAGGCGGGTCCAATATCGGTGGCGGGCATGACTTTGGCGGAGGCCGAGAAGCGCATTCAGAGCGCGTTGGAGCCGGAGTTCCGTAACGCGAAAGTCGGCGTTTCCATCAAGCGGCTGCGGACCGTCAGGATCTACGTCGTCGGGGACGTCCAGCGTCCGGGTGCGTACGACATCAGCTCATTGTCGACACCGCTGAATGCACTCTATGTAGCCGGCGGCCCGACTCCTACAGGCTCGTTGCGAACGGTTCGGCACTACCGCGGCTCGCAGTTGATCAGCGAGATGGATCTTTACGACTTGCTGCTGAAAGGAGTTCGGCAATCTATCGAGCATCTCGAGCCCGGCGATACCATCCTGGTGCCGACGGTCGGGCCGCAAGTGGGAGTGAGCGGCACCGTGCGCCGTCCCGCGGTCTACGAATTGAGGGCAAGTTCGGATCGGCTGGAAGACGTAATCGAAATGGCCGGCGGCGTGACCGTCGCCTCTGCGCTGACGGAAGTGAAAGTAGAGCGAGTTGAACCTCACGCGCAGCGTGTCACATTGAAGGTACCCTTATCTGCGAAGTTCGCCGATGCTTCGGCGACCACCGCTTCCGGATTCATGGTGCAAGATGGCGACCGCATACATGTCGGCGCGATCGATCCCTATAAGAACCAGACCGTCTATCTCGAGGGCCACGTCTATCGGCCGGGCTCCTATCCTTTCAGTCCGGGTATGAAGGTGACGGACCTGGTTAAGAGCTATCGTGATGTGCTGCCGGAACCGGCTTCCCACGCGGAAATCGTCAGATTGCTGCCTCCTGATTATCGGCCACTCGCCATCCCGTTTGATTTGCTTGGCGCGCTGGCTGGTGACGAGACCATCACCTTGCAGCAGTTCGATACAGTGCGAATTTTCGGTCGTTATGAAGTGGATCCGCCGAAGGTCTCGATTTATGGTCAGGTCCTGCGGCCGGGCGAATATCCGATGAGTGCCGGAATGACCGCTGCCGGCTTGGTGAAACTTGCCGGAGGCTTCAATCGCAGCGCGTATCTGGAATCCGCAACCTTGGCGAGCTACCTGGTCGAAAACGGCCAGAAGGTAGTTACGGACCAGGAAACACTTCGAATCGGGGCCGCAGTTACTGGAGACGCGAATGCGGATGCTCGTCTGAAGCCAGGAGACGTGCTGACCATTCTGCAAATCCCAGGCTGGAGTGATATCGGACGCTCAGTCACCATTAAAGGCGAGGTACTTTACCCGGGGAACTACGGCATCAACGAGGGTGAGCACCTGAGCACGTTTCTCAAGCGAGTTGGAGGCTTCCGCACTACCGCCTTTCCCGCCGGCGTTGTTCTCGAGCGCGAAGAAGTTAAGAAACTAGAGGAGCAAGGCAGAGAAGAGCTCATCAATCGCCTGGAATCCACGTCCTCTGCGGTACGCATTTCGCCTGGCACGACGGGGCAGGATCAAGCGGCAATCCTGCAAGCCGTGCAGCAACAGCAGCAACAAGTAGTGTCCCGTTTGCGCAGCCAGCCGGTACCCGGGCGTCTGGTGATCAGTATTACCGATAACATCGCTGATTGGGAGAACACTCCGAATGATATCCCGTTACGGGCTGGCGATGTGGTAACCGTCCCCAAGAAGCCGAATTTTGTGCTCGCCTACGGACAGGTTTATAACGCGAACGCGATCACTTTCCGGCCGGGGAAGCCGGCCTCTTGGTATCTGAAACAGTCGGGCGGTCCGACACAATTGGCGAACAAGAAAGGTATCTACATTGTTCGAGCCAATGGTTCTGTAGTTTCCGGTGGTGGTACTGCTGACTGGTTTTCCGGCGGAGTGCTGAATACTAAAATGCAGCCCGGGGATGTGCTGGTGGTTCCCGAGAAATTCGTTACCGGTTCTTCTGCTTGGAAGACGACGCTGGAAACGGCTCAGTTTTTGAGTTCGCTGGCGCTCGCGGCGGCTGCGATCGCGCACCTCTAATGCCGGTGAGCAGCTCTTTGATATCGCTGTAAGAATTGCAGGCCATCTCCAGCGTGGGTAAAAGAGGATTTAGAACATTAGCTGTTGGTCTTCTGGTTGCTGCATTGGGTGGCAGTTACGCTCGCGCTCAGGAGAAACCGGCTGGAACTAAGACGTCTGAGTCATCGCCTTCTCAAAGCTCTGAATCGCGGCTTAGTCCTGAAAGCGCTCGCTTGTTGAACCTGCTGCGGGAACATCCTGAGCTGACGGATGTGATGAGAAGCTATCTCGCGCAGCGGATGAGGGCGCAAGGGATCGATACCTCGGCGGACCATATCACCACAGCAATGCTCTACGATCGAATCGCTCATGATGAGACTTTCGCCAGAGAAGCTTCCCAGAAATTGATGTCGCTGGCGCAGGCTACGGCACAGTCGCTGACGGCACCGCCGCCTGCGGACGAGCCGGCGATCTCTGCGGAAGCTATGACGCCCAATTCGGCGGACACACTAACGGCTGCATCGCCGTCTCAAAGTGGAAGTAATACGGATTCAGCTGGGATCGCAGAGTCCTCGTCAGACCCGCAGGTACCTGCTAATTCAGGCTCCTCATCTTCATCGAGCAGTGCATCGGCGCCCTTATCAGCAGCTACTCAGTCCGGCTATGAGCAATCTGCGAGCCTGAAGGTGAGCGCGCTGCCCAAGTATCTGTTGCAAGACCAGAAGGCGTTCTGGACTTTGCCTTTTCGCTTGAATGTGTCGAGCCTGTCATTCTTCGTGCCCGCAACATTCGCTAGCGCAGCCTTGGTGGGCGCGGATACCGACATCGAACGCCACTTGCCCACCTCGTCAAACACCGTAAGAATGGCGGCCAACGCCTCTACCGCGGGAGCTCTAGGTCTTGTCGGCCTTGGAGGAGGCATGTACCTGCTGGGCGCGAAAACCCATAACGAGCACCAGCAGGAAACCGGATTTCTGGTGGGCGAAGCGGCGATTGATGCTTATGCCACGTCGACCGCCTTGCAATACATAATTCAGCGTGAGCGGCCCTTCACAGGGAATAACAAGGGCAGTTTCTTCTCCGGAGGGAACTCATTTCCCTCGAACACTGCCGCGGTCGCATGGGCATCCGCGAGTGTATTAACGCGCGAGTATCCGGGGTTCCTCACCAAGCTACTCGCCTATGGAGTTGCCAGCGGTGTGAGTGCCGGCCGAGTGATTGGGGAAAAGCACTGGACCTCGGACGCTGTGATTGGCAGTGCGCTGGGTTGGTACATGGGCCGCCAAATCTATCGCGCGCGGTCGCAAGGTCCCGAGATCGACGCGAAGAGCTGGGGTACCTTCGAGAAGTCACCCGAGGACCAACAGCGTAATCCCGCCTACATGGGCAGCACATATATTCCGCTCGATAGCTGGACTTACGCTGCATTTGACCGGCTTGCGGCGCTCGGTTATCTGCCCAGCGAGATTCTTGCGATTCGCCCATGGCCGCGGCTGGAAGCCGCACGGCTGGTGCAGGAAGCGGAAGAAACTATGCGCGAGGCAGAGGTGCCGACCGGCAGCACTAATCGACGAATATTGCTGGCGTTACGCGAGGAGTTTGCGGTTGAATTAGCCAATCTCGAAGGAGCGGAAAACGTTGGAGCGCAGTTGGAGTCCGCCTACTTCCGTCTGAATCCCATTGTCAACCAGCCACTTCGGGATAGCTTCGATTTTGGGCAGACCATTTACGATGACTATGCACGTCCTTACGGCCAGGGGATGAATGCGATCATTGGAGCCTCGGGCCGGGCTGAAGTGGGCCCGCTGGCGTTTTATGTGCGTGGTGAATATCAGCACTCGGCCGGCATGGCGAACTATTCGCCGCAACAAACTCAGCAAATTGCTGCATTCAACCTCCTTCCCATAGGAGGAGTGCCGACATTTCCCGAGCAAGATCAGTTTAAAACCATAGAAGCTTACGTAGCTTTGAATGTTGCTAACTGGCAGCTTTCATTCGGACAGCAGAGTTTATGGTGGGGTCCCGACTGGGGCGGCTCTTTGATGCTATCCAACAATGCCGCTCCCATGCCGATGCTGCGCATATCCAGGATCGTGCCCTATACGATGCCTGGCCTGCTGGCATGGCTCGGAAAGATTAGAAATACATTCTTTGTTGGCAGATTAACCCAATACAACTATATAAGAGGACCTTTTCCCACGTTCCAGCCGCTCTTCGGCAATGCCTACCAGAACATAAACCCCATTCCATATACGTGGGGAGATAAACTTGCTCTCAAGATGACGCCCAACCTCGAGATAGGAGTCAGCCTTTCGGTGATGTGGGCAGGCTATGGCCGGCCGGCCACAGAGGACTCATGGCTGCATACTTGGAACAGCCGCGGCAACGCCCAACCGCTTGACCCTGGCAAGCGCTTTACGGGCTTCAACTTCTCCTACCGGCTTCCCAAGATGAGGGATTGGGTGATCTTATACGCCGACGGCATGGCAAACGACGAGCCCAATCCTATTGCCTATTACAAACAGTCGGCATGGAATCCCGGCCTTTATTTTCCGAAAATTCCCAAGCTCAACAATCTCGATCTTCGCGTGGAAGGCGTCTACACCAATATCCCGAATTATCCGGGAACGGCGCCATACTACTCCAACGTTCACTATGCCCAGGGATATGTGAATAACAAGCAGATCATTGGAGACTGGGTGGGCCGGCAGGGCGACGGAATACAGGCCTGGACTACTTACTGGTTTTCAGGAAGGAACAAGATGGAGGTGGGCTATCGCCGACAGTGGGTGGATCCTCTAGTGCTTGGAGGGGGCAACCTGAATGATTTCTCAAGTGGTTTCCAATGGGCATTCAAGCGGACTCTAGGAATTTCTTCCAGCATACAATACGAACGCTGGAATTTTCCTTTACTCTCAAACACTTCGCAGTCGAATGTCAGCATGCAAATCGGTCTTACGCTCTGGCCTATTCACAGCGCGATGCAAAAACCACATTAGGTTAGCAGGCTGGCGCATGTGCAAAACAATCGTCCTGCAATAGCTAACAACAACGGCAAGCATGGAAGTGTGGAGCAGTTTGTAGATGAGGATGACGGAAGAGATTCTCCGGGAACAGAGTGCCAAGGTCGAGAACGAGGTTGACCTGCGCGACATCTGGGCTCGAACCCGAGCTGCTGCAAAAGTGGTTTGGAAGCAACGTCGATGGATGCTAAAGATCGCCGCTGCCGGATTTGTCGTGTCGGTTGTCATAGCATTACTTATACCTAACCAATACGAGTCAACGGCGCGGATTGTCCCCCCTGACCCTCAGGCCCAGTCGATGACGTCAACCTTAGCGGCACTTATGGGGGCGGGAGCATTAACTAGCGCCAGTGGTCTTGCAACCAGTTTGCTAAGCGCAAAGAGTCCCGCGGGCCTTACGATTGCTACACTCAAGAGCAACACTGTTCAGAATGCTTTAATCGATCAGTTTGATCTTCGAGCGGTATACCACAAAAAATACTACTATCAAGCCCGCAAGACGCTGGGCAATGAAACTAATATTGAGGAGGATCATAATAGCGGCATAATCGAAATAACGGTCACCGACAAGGATCCGCTACGAGCGCAGAAATTAGCAGGAGCGTATGTCGTCGAGCTTGACAAGGTCGTGTCGCAACTGAATATGTCCGCTGCCCGCAGGGAAAGGATCTTCCTGGAGGAGCGACTGAAGTCTGTCAAAGCATACCTCGATCTTGCTACGCTCCAGCTCAGCGAATTTTCCAGTCACAATGCGACCATTGACATCACCGGCGAAGGTAAGGCCATCCTTGAGGCTGCGGCAAAACTGCAAGGCGAGCTGATTGCGGCTCGCGCAGAGTTGCGCGGGCTGGAAGCTATGTATGCTCCGGAAAACGTGCGAGTGCGCGCGTTGAAAGCAAGAATCGATGAGCTGAACCGCCAGTTGGAGAAGATCAACGGTACGTCCATCGACAGCACGCAAGAAATGGAAGCCAGTGATTTATATCCATCTCTTCGCAAACTACCGTTACTCGGTGTCAAGTACTATGATCTTTATCGCACTGTGAAGATACAAGAAGCTGTCTACGAGGTTCTAACCAAACAGTACGAGCTGGCGAAGGTGCAAGAGGCAAAAGAAATTTCTACTCTAAAGGTACTGGATCCTCCGAATCTGCCTGAACGCAAATCTTCCCCCCATCGGACGCTAATCGCGCTTTTCGGGACGCTATTTGCTGTCTCTGTTGGAGCCGCGTGGCTGCTCCGTCCGAGCTGGATGCAGGTTCCGTTACGATTCCGGAAACATTTCGGGGGCGGCTCTGGAATAAATGGACCTGCATAAATTGTGCGGGTGATCTCAGGCAAAATCAGGTGAGCACCAACGTTGTTCTAGGTACGACCAGAGCGTCGCGGAAATCGGCCAAAGCCAATTTAGCGGCTGGCGCGGGCGAAGAATCTCCCGCGCTTTGGCTGAAATTCGGTGGCTATCTCACTGCCGACGGTCTGAATTATCTCCTTGGCTTTGCGATTTACGGGTGCCTGATTCGTGTTTTGAACGGCCGGCAGTACGGGGCATTGACCGTAGCCACAAGTATCTACCA
>Ga0335077_10001502_pt1 | contig 27818 bp, 22 predicted proteins | sample Lox_Sample_31_FD_207151 | JGI IMG/M metagenome (GOLD analysis project Ga0335077, IMG submission 207151) | Soil microbial communities from Loxahatchee National Wildlife Refuge, Florida, United States - Lox_Sample_3.1 | ecosystem: Environmental > Terrestrial > Soil > Wetlands | place: USA... | reverse complement strand
ACCCCGTGACGTCGGTGGTGAAGGAGATTTTGCCGCGTCAGTCGAAGAACCTGACGGCCGCGGTAGAGACAATGCCGGCTGACAAGTTCTCCTTCAAGCCTACGCCGCAGCAAATGAGCTTTGGACATTTGGTGGTGCACATCGTCGAATCCAACACCTACCTCTGCTCACAGATAGGCAACATGCCGGCGCCCAAGACCGAGAAGGTGACGGAAACTGACAGCAAGGAAAAACTGGTGAACGCGCTCAAGTCGTCGTTTGACTTCTGCAGCACGGCGCTGGCAAAAGTGGATGATTCCAGGCTGGGAGAAACCGTGGAACTGTTCGGCGGGAGGCAGGGATCGCTGGCTTTTGCCATGATCGCGCTGACCAACGACTGGGCAGATCACTACAGCGCGGCAGCAATGTACCTGCGGCTGAACGGATTGCTTCCGCCCACTGCACAGAAGAAATAAAGCTATTTGATCTGCACCAGGCCGCCGGCGTTTGCGGCCATCGCCGCCGGGGCCGGAAGCTGCGGTGCTCGCCAGGAATCGAAGATCGATACCTGGTGCACGCAGGACACGGTGCAGTGCGGGGCGCAGGATTTCTCCGTCAGATATTCGCGGCGCAAGTCCGCCCTCGTGTATTTCTCCAGCGGAACGCCCGGATATCCGCGCTGCTGCGAGCAGTAATGCACCAGCCCGTCTTCGCAGATATACAGGTAGCGGGCTCCGGCCCGGCATCGCCATTGGTTGGGCCGCCCCTGGGCGATGTTGTCCTGAAAGCCATTGATCCGCGTGAAGCTGCTTTTCTCCAGCGCTTTCATCGCGTGATACACGCTGCGCTCTTCGGCGTTTAGCGGCTGCAGCTGTCCGCTGCCGTCATGGATGATCCCGATCGTCGAGCTGAATCCCAATCCCAGCGCCCGTTTTCCGATCATCAGCGCATCCTGCGGATCGCGCACCCCGCCGCCCACCACCGAGTTGATGTTCACGTGAAAATCGGCGTGCTCGGCCAGCAACTCCAGTTTCTTGTCGAGGACCTTCAGACTTTTCTTCGATACATCGTCCGGCGTGACGTTATCGATCGAGATTTGCAGCCACTCGAGTCCCGCGCGATTCAAACGCTGGATGCGTTCTGCGACCAGCAAATATCCATTGGTGATCAGGCCGGCGATCATCCCATTCTTGCGAATGCGCCGGATCACCTCGTCCAGCTCCGGGTGCAGCAGCGGCTCGCCGCCCGAAATCGTAATCACCGAAGTTCCCAGCTCCGCCAATTTGTCTACCCGGCGGAACATCTCGTCCGTCGGCACGGGCTTTGAAAAATCGTCGTACTCATTGCAGTATTCGCAGGCCAGGTTGCAGCGCCGGATAGGAATGATGTGCGCCAGCAGGGGATGCTCCGTCGAGGCCATCGCCCGGATCGCCATGCTGGTCCCGCGCAGATTGCGGTGAAACGCCTTCGTGCGGCGGCGCAAAATTGTGGATAACGTGGGCATGGATGCGATTTATCTATTAGACCACAGCGGGCAGTTCGGCGAAGCGTTTCCGCAGCGGACAGGCAGTTTTGCCGGCTGAACAGCTCTTGCCGCAAGCGCCCGGCGTCAATTTCCCAATGCCTTCCTCAAGGCTGCCCTCGCCAGCAGCCGTGTGGAATCGAGCGCAGGCAGGGGCGATGCATCCGGCGTTACGAGCAGCGGAAGCTCGGTGCAGCCCAGCACCACCGCGTCGCAGCCGTCGTCGGCCAGTGACCGGATCACTTCCGACACGTACGCGAGCGAGCGCGGCAGAAACTGAGCGTTCACCAACTCATCGAAAATAATCTGGTTGATGCGGTCGCGCTGCGGCGGTCCGGGAACGCGGCACTCAAGCCCGGCGGTTTTCAGGCTCTGCGGATACACTGGTCCTTCCATCAGGTAGCGAGTGCCCAAAACGCCCAGCCGTTTGTAGTGACAGCGATGCGCTTCCTGCGCCACTTCGCGCGCAATATGCATCCACGGCCGCGGCGACCGGTGTTCCACGAGATCGAAGGCCTGGTGAATTGTGTTGTCCGGGCAAATCAGAAAATCCGCTCCCGCCCTGGCCAGTTTCTCCGCCGATGAGAGCATCAGTCGCGATACGCCTACCCAGTCGTCGGCATAAATCCGCTCCATGTATTGCGCCAGAGAATGCGTGTGCATGGAAACCTCGGGATGATCGTGCCTGCCCATGGCCTCTGCGCCTTCCAGGCAGATGGTGCGATAGCACAACGCCGCACCTTCCGCGCTGCAAGCCACGATGCCGATGTGTTGGGGCATGCGCTCTCCCGTCTGTTGAACCCCAAGCTAAGACTTGGCCGCCGCTGCGTCAAACAGATTCAGAAACTGCAGTTTCCGCTCGGGAGGAAGAAAAGAAGCCTCGAATGAGTTGCGCGCCAGTTCGCGCAGGTGCTCGTCGGTGAAGCCGAACGCATCCTGCGCAAGCTGATACTCCCGCGAGAGCGTTGTTGCGAACATTGCCGGATCGTCGGTATTCAGCGTCACCATGATGCCCTGATCAAAATACGCACGCACGGGATGCTCGGCCAGCGAACGGCACGATGCAGTGCGCAGGTTGCTCGTCAGGCAGATCTCCAGCGGCACCTGCCGCCGCGAAAGTTCTTCCACGAGTTCGGCATCTCGCTCGGCGGTAAGCCCATGCCCGATGCGCTCCACTCGCAGGTTCAGCGCTCCCCACACCGATTCCGGGCCGGCCGTCTCGCCCGCATGGGCCGTCAGCCGCAGGCCATTCTCTGCACCGTACGCATACACGTCGCGAAATAGCTCCGGCGCCGCCTGCTGCTCGTCTCCTCCGATGCCGAATCCCACGACGCTCGGGCCCTTGTGTCGCACCGCCACTTCGGCCACTTGCCGTGCCTTCTCCGGCCCGAACTGGCGCACCGCGTCGAAAATCCATAGCAGCGAAATCCCAAAATCCCGTTCGCCTTGCTGCCGTCCTCGCTCCAGTCCTGCGAAGATCGCCTCGAAGTCCTGCTTGCGCCACAAGCAGACGCCCACGGAAACATAGACTTCGGCGTGCAGCACGTTCTCCGCCTTCAGTTTTTCCATCAGGCGATAGGTGATGAGTTCGTAGTCCTCGGCGGTTCGCAGGTCTTCCGTGATTGCCTTGAACGCCATCAGGAAGCCTTGAAAGTCCCGGTAGCGATAAATCTGAATCTGTTCACACTCCGCCAGGCTGCTTTCCCGTCCGTGCCGCTCTCGCAATTCAAGCAGGGTGGAAGGTTCAATCGAACCCTCCAGATGCAGGTGCAACTCGGCCTTCGGGAGGGAAGAAATGAAAGGACTAACCGGGCCAGCCGCGGCAGGAGCGGAGTCTTTTGCCGTGCTGTTGGTGTGGGTCACCGTCAGCCCTTGCTGGCAAATTCGCTGCGATGCCGGCTGTAGAAGAAATAAATCAGCAGTCCGATCACCAGCCAGCCTACAAAGCGCGCCCAGGTGATGACGGTGAGCCCGGTCATCAGCCCGCCGCAGAGGACAATCGAAATCGATGGGAACCAGGGCACCAGCGGCACCCGGAACACGCGTCTGCGCTCAGGTTGCGTGCGCCGCAGGATAATCACTCCCAGCGACACCAGCACGAACGCGAACAGCGTGCCGATGTTCGAGAGGTCGGCCGCGTCCTCGGTTGCGAAGATTCCTCCCGGGATCCCCACTGCCAGACCCGCAATCCAGGTGGACCAATGCGGCGTGAGGTACTTGGGATGAATTCTCGAGAAAAGGCGCGGGAACAGCCCATCGCGTGACATGGCATACCAGATGCGGGCCTGGCCATATTGAAAAACCAGCAGCGACGAAATCATGCCGGTCAGCGCGCCCACCACGATGATGGATCGTGACCAACGGCTGGCGCCGAGATGCTCGAGCGCATAAGCAACCGGGGCCTGGGCAGCGTCGCCGGAAACGAACGTGGTGTACTTCATCATCCCCAGCAGCACCACCGAAACCCCCACATACAGCAGCGTGCAGACAATCAGCGAAGCGATGATCCCGAAGGGCAAATCGCGTTGCGGATTGCGAGATTCCTCGGCCGCCGTCGAAACCGAATCGAAGCCGATGTAGGTGAAGAACACGATTGCTCCGCCGGTGACAATACCGCCGAATCCCGAGGGCGCGAACGGCTTCCAGTTGCTCGGATTGACCAGCGCTCCCCCGACCACAAGGAACACCAGGATCGCTCCAATCTTGATCGCGACCATGATGTTGTTGGCCTCCGCGGATTCCCGGATACCGCGCACCAGCAACACCGTCAGAATGAAAATAATCAGGAAAGCCGGGACGTTGAAGTACGAGCCTGTCCAATGTCCTGATTCCCACACCGGCGTCGACCACCGGTCCGGCAGGTTCAGGCCAAACGATGCCAGTTGCGCCTTGGTATACGCGCTGAAGCCGATGGCCACCACTACATTGCTGACCACGTACTCCAGAATCAGGTCCCAGCCGATGATCCACGCGAATATTTCGCCAAGCGTGGCGTAGGAATAGGTGTAGGCGCTGCCCGCGATAGGGATCATCGAGGCCAGTTCGGCATAGCACAGTCCCGCGAAGCTGCACGCCAGCGCGACCAGGAAAAACGAGATGGCAATGGAAGGTCCGGCGGCCGGACGCCCGTGCATCAGAATCGCGCTGCTGTCGCCCCCGCGCAGAAAGTTCACGATGATGTCGAGCACCTGAGCGTGCAGGATGGAAGGCGCCTGGAAGTATTCTCCCGCCGCCGCGGTGCCGGTGAGCACAAAGATGCCGGAGCCGATCACCGCTCCGATGCCCAGCGCTGTGAGCGACCACGGACCAAGTGTTTTTTGCAGTCGCTGGCCGGGGCTCTCTGATTCCGAAATCAGCTTGTCGATGGATTTGCAGCAGAAGAGCTGATTGTCGGAAGTGCGGACGGGCTTGGTCTGGTTGCCGGCTGTTTCTGCCAAAGAGCCTCGTTTCTAAACCGATTTATCTGCCACAGGCCGACTGCATCGCGGACCCGGCCCAGGCGGGAAAGCCGGGCCGGATCGCCGCGTGGACGTCCTAGCGCTTCGCCTGTCCGCGCACCATCTTCTTCACTTTGCGCTTCTGCGAGCCCCGCGCGTATTCGCGCGGCTTCAGCGGCTTCGCCGCCTTCCGCTTCTTGCGGGAGGCGCGCTTGCTCTTCTTGCGTTCTTCCTTGCTCAACTTGCTGGTATCTGCCATGAGTCCTCTCGTTCCAGAAATTTGCCGCTACGCCCGTTCCAGCTGGGCATATTTTTCCACCAGCTTCTTCAAACCGAAGCGAGGGAATTGTACCGTAATCTTGGCCTCGTCGCCTTCTCCTTCGCGCTGGTAAACCAGGCCTTCGCCGTACTTGGGATGGCGCACCTTCTGCCCCGGCCGGAATCCCTTTTTCCCCTTCGGTTCCTCCACGGGGACCTTGGGCATGCTGAATTTCTTTCCGCGTGAGGCAAAGAACTCGGCGATGTTCTCAATCGAGTTGTAGGTTTTGGCCTGCGGAGCCGCTGCTGGCCTCCGCTGCCGTGTGTCCTGCCAGGTAGCGCTCTGGTCTTCGTCTTCGTAGGCATAATGCGGCTGTTGTTGCGGCGCGGATACTCTTGGACGCGAGGCCGCTCGCCGCGCCACTCCCAGTTCTTCCACCAGTTCCGCCGGCACTTCGTCGAGGAAGCGCGAAGGCACGCTCGCTTCCGGCAGGTCCGTGCCGTAGCGCCGCCGGTACACCGCCCGGGTCAGGATCAGCGTGTCCATCGCCCTTGTCATGCCCACGTAACACAGCCGTCGTTCTTCCTCTATATCCTCCGGTTGCAGAAAGGTTCGCGAATGCGGGAATAATCCTTCCTCCATGCCGCACAAAAACACCAGCGGAAACTCCAGACCCTTCGCCGCGTGCAACGTCATCAGCGTGATCTGCGCCCGTTCGTCGTAAGTGTCCGCATCGCTCACCAGCGCGGCATGGTCGAGAAACTGGTCCAGTGTTTCGCCCCGGTCGCGCGAATCCATCGCCGCATTCACCAGTTCGTGCAGGTTTTCGATCCGCGAATAGGCCTCGGGAGTATCTTCTTCTTCCAGTTGCTTGATGTATCGTGTGCGGTCGATCAGGAACTTCAGGATCTCTGACGTTCTCGCCGGCTCCCCCGGTGTTCGGAAGCCCGGCTCCGGCGGAACGGTTTCCGTTTCTGCGTTCGCAGGTTCCTCCGCCCCAAAGTCGAAGGCTGCGGGATCAAAAGCGATCTGATCGTCAGAGTCCGCCGCGACTTTTGCCTGCTCCTGCTTTGCCGTCTCCTGCAGTCGTTCCACGTACGTTCCAGCCAGCATCGCGTGTGCGTCACCCACCAGTTCCCGAAAGGCTTTGAGCGCCGCCACCGCCCGCTGCGGAAGAAGCTGCCGCTGGATGGTTTCGCCGATGGCTCCCCACAACGATACGCCCGTCTCCAGCGCCACCCGCTCGAGGGTCTCGATAGTGGTCTTGCCGATTCCGCGCACTGGAGTGTTGATTACCCGCAGCAGCGCGATGGTGTCATCCGGATTCTGGATGACCTTCAGATACGAAATCATGTCTTTGATTTCGGAGCGCTCATAGAACGAGAACCCGCCGACCACGTGATACTTCAACTGATAGCGCCGCATCGCTTCTTCAAACAGGCGGGACTGCGAGTTTGTGCGATAGAGGACTGCGGCGCGCCCGTTATCGCCGTGGTCCAGTGCCTCCCGCAGGAATTTGGCGACGTAGTCCGCTGCGAACAGAGCCTCATTTTCTCCATCCGGCGCTTCGTAGTAACCGATCTTGGCTCCCCCCTGCCGAGAGGTCCATAGGTTCTTGCCTTTGCGCTTGAGGTTATTTGCGACCACCACCGAGGCTGCTTTCAGGATGTTCTGCGTGGAGCGGTAGTTTTGCTCCAGCCGGACGATCTTGGCTTCGGGGAAGTCGTTTTCAAACTCGAGGATGTTGCGGATGTCGGCCCCGCGCCACGAGTAGATGGACTGGTCTTCGTCACCCACAGCACAGATGTTGTGCCGGGTGCCGGCCAGCAGGCGCATCAGCTCATACTGCGGACGGTTCGTGTCCTGATATTCGTCAACCAGGACGTACTGGAAGCGGCGGTTGTAGTATTCCCGCACCGTCGGCACTGCCTTGAGCAGGCGCATCGCTTCGAGCAATAGGTCGTCGAAGTCGAGCGCGTTCGCCTTCGCCAGCTCTTTCTTGTACTCCGCATAGATGTGCGCCACGCGCTCGGTCTTGGGATCGGCCGATTGCAGGTAGACTTCCTGCGGGTCGAGCATGTGGTTCTTCGCCCACGAGATGTGAGACAGCACGGAACGCGGCGTGGTCTGCTTGTCGTCAATGCCCAGCCGCTTCATGACCGATTTCACCAGTTGCTGCTGGTCGGTTTCGTCGTAGATGACGAAGTTCTTCGTTAGCCCGGCTGGCGCGGCCCCCGGCATGGTTGCGGGAATGCGCAAGGCCTCGATGTCCTTGCGCAGGACCCTCACGCAAAACGAGTGAAACGTGGAAATAACCGGTTTCGCGACGGAAAGGCCGCCTACCAGCTTGTCCACCCGCTCCACCATCTCGGCGGCAGCTTTGTTGGTGAAGGTCATGGCCAGTATGGCTTCCGGCATTACTCCCTGGTGCTCGATCAGGTGGGCAATGCGGTAAGTGATTACGCGGGTCTTGCCGCTTCCCGCGCCGGCCAGGATCAGCACCGGCCCTTCGGTGGTTTCCACGGCTTCGCGTTGTTGCGGATTCAGTTGGTCGAGAAAAGACAAAGAAAAATTCCTTTGCTTACATCATATCGGAGAGTGGGCTGGTCTCGGCGGCGGGCGACTCGCTATGTGCGGAGGAGTTTCCAGCCATTCTGCGCAGGAAACGATAGAAGAAGCTGGACGATAATCAGGGACCCGAGAGCCTCATCGCTCATGGGCTTCCGCGCGCGTCAGATAGCGCTCGTCGCTTTTCAGAAAAGGCTTGCGTGATAACGCTCGCCGCATGGCTCTGTCGTAGCCATCCTGCTCCTGCACGCGTCTTTTCAGGATGTCGGCCAGAAGCCGCGAGACATTGATGCCATTACGTGCGGCCTCCGCTCGCGCCCATTTGGCGACGCTTTCTCCGAGAGTAACCGTGATGCTGCGGAGCTTGCTTTTCATAACAGGAAGTCAGTCGTTACAAAATCAGTGTACACGTTTTGACTCTTGACCCACTTTCAGAGGGAGCTTGTCGGCCCTCTCGGAAGGTGGTGGTATTCATGGGACGGACATTTCAGAGACTTAAGGACCTCGCTGTCGAGGTAGCGTCGTTGCTCGTGTTCCTGGTATGGGTCTACGCCCAGGCAGCCAACGAGATAAGACAGATTCTCGTGCGCTAGAAGGCGGCGAAAGCGGCAGGCCGGGACAACCTCTCGGCCTGCAAATCCCTTATGTGTTCCGTGCAATTTCTGAACAAAAAGCGAAAGCCGCCGAACGCCCGGGCTTTATCTCTCCGGCGCTCAGCGGCTTAGGTGTATGTACAGGACGGCAAGTACAAAGTGTTCCACGTGGAACACTTTGCCGATTTCACTTTCTCGCCTTCGCCGGCTCTTTCTCGCCCACGCGCTTGCTGACTTCAAAGGTCATCTTGCCGGCGCGCTTGTCCGCGTCGACCACAATGTGGTCGCCGTGCAATACCTCGCCGTCGAGGATCTTCAAAGCCAGCGGATCCTGTACCAGTTTCTGGATGGCGCGCTTCAACGGCCGCGCCCCGAAGTTGGGATCGTAGCCCTCGTTGAAGAGCAGGTCCTTGGCGGCGTCAGTCAGTTCGAGCGAAATCTTCCGCTCGGCCAGCAGGCGGCGCACATCTTCCAGGCGCAATTCGATAATGCGGACCAGTTGCTCCTTGCGCAGCGGACTGAAAATGATGATGTCATCCACACGGTTCAGGAACTCCGGCTTGAAGTGCGCGTGCAGCGCGTTCATCACCTGCTTTGAGGCCTCGCTGAAGCCTGCCTCGGAACTCAGGCCCTCGGCCTGCAGAAAAGAGGCCCCGAGGTTTGAGGTCATGATGATGACCGCGTTCTTGAAGTCCACGGTGCGGCCCTTGCCGTCAGTCAGGCGGCCGTCGTCCATGATCTGCAGCAGCACGTTGAAAACATCCGGATGCGCCTTCTCGATCTCGTCGAACAGAATGACCGCATAGGGACGGCGGCGGACCTGCTCGGTGAGTTGCCCGCCTTCTTCATAGCCCACATAGCCCGGAGGCGCACCGATCAGCCGCGAGACCGCGTGCTTTTCCATGTACTCGGACATGTCAATGCGCAGCAAGGCGTGCTCGTCGTCAAACAGAAACTCCGCCAGGGCGCGGGCCAGTTCCGTCTTGCCGACGCCCGTCGGTCCGAGAAAAATGAAGCTGCCAATCGGGCGCTTGGGATCGCTCAGTCCGGCACGCGAGCGGCGGATGGCATTGGCCACACGTTCGAGCGCAGCATCCTGGCCGACCACGCGCTGGCGCAGGCGGTCCTCCATGTTGACCAGTTTCTTTACTTCGCCCTCCAGCATCTTGGCCACCGGAATGCCGGTCCACTTGGAGACGATGCGGGCCACATCCTCCTCATCCACTTCTTCTTTGAGCATGCGAGGGCCCGCGGATTTTTCCATCTGGCTGGTGACCTTCGCCAGTTCGTCTTCGGTCTGTTTGATCAGGCCGTAACGGATTTCCGCGACACGCTGCAAGTTGCCTTTGCGCTCTTCGGCCTGCTCTTCCACTTTAAGTTGCTCGATCTTTTCCTTGAGCTGGCGCGAGCGCGCGATCAGGTCTTTTTCCTGTTTCCAGCGGACCTTGAGCGCATTGGATTTCTCGCGAATCTCCGCCAGCTCTTTCTCGATGACCGTCAGGCGCTCTTTGGAGTTGGGGTCGCTTTCTTTCTTGAGCGCCTGCTTCTCGATTTCGAGTTGGGTCGCGCGCCGCTCGAGCTGGTCAATGTCAGTGGGCAGCGAATCGATCTGGATGCGCAGAGACGCAGCCGCTTCGTCAATGAGATCGATTGCCTTGTCGGGCAAAAAGCGATCCGAGATGTAGCGATGCGACAGCGTGGCAGCGGCCACAATGGCCGAGTCCTTGATGCGCACGCCATGATGCACTTCGTAACGTTCTTTCAATCCGCGCAGGATGGCGATCGTGTCCTCGACGTTGGGCTCGCCCACGAAGACGATTTGAAAACGGCGCTCGAGGGCCGCATCTTTCTCAATGTACTTGCGATATTCGTTGAGCGTGGTTGCGCCGATCGCGCGCAGCTCGCCGCGCGCCAGGGCCGGCTTCAGCATGTTGGAAGCATCGATGGCTCCTTCGGCTGCGCCCGCGCCCACCAGGGTATGCAGTTCGTCAATGAAGAGAACGATCTGGCCGGAGGAGTCTTCAATTTCTTTGAGAACCGCTTTCAGGCGGTCTTCGAACTCGCCCCGATACTTGGCGCCGGCCAGCATGGCTCCGAGATCGAGCGCGACCACGCGCTTGTTCTTCAGAATCTCGGGAACGTCGCCCGAGATGATGCGCTGGGCCAGGCCCTCGACGATGGCGGTTTTGCCCACGCCCGGTTCCCCGATGAGCACGGGATTGTTCTTGGTGCGGCGCGAAAGCACCTGGACCACGCGGCGGATTTCCTCGTCACGGCCGATGACAGGATCGAGCTTGCCACGCCGCGCCTGCTCGGTGAGATCACGGGCGTAGCGTTCCAGCGCCTGGTATTTGGCCTCGGGATTCTGGTCGGTGATGCGCTGCGAGCCGCGGACCGCGGTCAGGGCCTTGAGGATGACGTCGTACGTCGCGCCATGGCGCGCGAGGATCTGCTGCGCCACATCGTTCTTGAGCTGGGTAGCTGCAAGCAGCAGGTGCTCGGCGGAGACGTATTCATCCTTGAAGTTGTCAGCTTCCTTGAAGGCACGCTCGAGCAACTGGTTGGCGGCGGCAGAAAGCGCCGCCTGGCCCGCGCTGCCCGATACCTTGGGCAGCTTTTCGATTTCCTGATAGACATCGTGCAGGACGGACTGCGGCCCGATGCCGATCTTTTCGAGCACCGGCGCGACGATGCCTTCCTTGTCCTCGACCAGGGCGGCCAGCAGGTGCAAGGGCAGCAGCTCGGGATTGCCGTGCTCGGAGGCGAGCTGGTTCGCGCGCTGCACTGCTTCCTGCGACTTGACGGTGAACTTGTCCCAACGAATTGCCATAAGTATTTCCTTTTGCTGTCTGCTAACTCTAATTATCTCCCTGCACAACAAAACGGGAGGCGGTCACCTCTGCCGCCTCCCGTCCTCGCGGGCGAGGGCGCCCGCGCCACACCACCAGACGATGTCAGGCAGCGCTCCTGGCGCTTTTGGCCTCCAGCGTCTTCTCGCTGCCCACATTGACCTTGATCTGTTTGGGCTTGGCTTCGGCTTTCTTGGCCAGTTTGATTTTCAGTACGCCCTTGTCGTAGTGAGCCGTGACGCTCTCGGCATCCACCGTGTTGGGCAGAGTGAAGGAGCGGGTGAAGCTGCCATACTGCCGCTCGATGCGGCGGTAGTTGTCTTCCTTCTCGTCCTTCTCGAACTTGCGCTCGCCATGCACGGTGAGGGTGTGGTTCTCGATGCGAACATCAATGTCTTTCTCCTCGATGCCCGGCACTTCGAACTTCAAGGTCACGTGATGCTCGTCTTCGTAAACATCCACTGCAGGAGCGAAGCTGGTGGTAGTCAACGCCTCCTCGCCTTCGCTAAAGGAATCGCGGAACAAGCGGTTCATGCGGTCCTGCAAGGTTGTGAACTCGCGGAACGGATCCCAGCGGGTCAAAACGGTCATGACTTAAATCCTCCTTCGAAGAGCTATTAGAAGTTTGGGGTTTTCGGCCCTCACGACATTAGATGAAGCTTTAGTATGTTGCGATGCTAAAATATGAGTGCGTTATTGTCAAGCAGTTAATTACATTTAATTTCAATTGCTTACATGGGCAATTAGGCACTTGAGATACGCAGTTTCGGGGACGTCCGGCAGGATTGGATGGTCTTTCGCCTGGGTGCGGATTTCGAGGAGGCGGAGATTTCTGTGCGAATCGCGCGCGGCATCGGCCACCACTTCGAGAAACTCCGCCTGACTGACGTGGTAGGAGCACGAGCAGGTCACCAGGATGCCGCCGGGGCGAAGCATCTTCAGCGCCCGCAGGTTCAGCTCCTTATATCCACGCAGGGCGGTTTCGAGATTTTTTCTGGTTTTGGCAAATGCGGGCGGGTCGAGGACGATCAAGTCGTACTGCCGGCCTGAGGCGGCGTAGTCGCGGAGCAGATCGAAAGCATTGGCCTCGATCCATTCGACCTCGCGTGAGTTGAGGGCGGCGTTGCGGTCGGCGACTTCGAGGGCGGGGCGGGAGCTGTCCACGCCGGTGACGGAAGCGCAGTGCGGCGCGAGGTGGAGGGCGAAGCCTCCGTGATAACAAAAGACGTCGAGGGCCTGGCCGCGGGCGTAGCGGGCGGCGGCAGCATAGTTTTCGCGCTGGTCGAGAAATGCGCCCGTCTTTTGTCCTTCGAGCGCATCGTAATGGAACTTGACACCATTCATGGTGACGATGGTCGAACCTTTCTCTCCCTGCACCAGCCCGGAGGTTCGTGGCGGCAGCTGCTCGAGGTCCCGCACGCGCGCGTCCGCGCGCTCGGCTATAGCGGCGGGATTGATCTTCTGGGTGAACTCGGCCAGAAGCGTCTGACGGACGGGTTCGGCGTCCATAGCCTGGGTGAGGACCTGGAAGGAGAGCAGGTCGTTGTAGCGATCCACGATCAGGCCGGGAAGGAAGTCGGCTTCGCTGAATATAAGGCGGCAGGCGTCGGTATCGCTGTCGGCTCCGAGTAGATGCAACCGCTCGCGGTAGGCGAGGGCGTCAGCGATTCTTTGGCGCAACAGGGCGGGAAAGTCGGAGACGGGCTCGCGGGAGAGCATGCGTATTGCGATCTGCGAGGCCGTACTGTAGAGCGCCGATCCGAGCAACTTGCCGCGCTCGTCGGCGACGGCCACCAGCGCGCCCGGCGGAACGCCGTCCGCCGAAACGACGTCAGAGCGATAGACCCAGACGTGTCCGGACTTCAGCCGCTCGACTCCACGGCGGGAGATGCGGACGCTGACAGTGGAAGAAGGGGAGGGTTTGCCGGGCATGGAGAGATGGTAAACCCTGGGTAAGTGCTTCAATACCCGCTGACGTTTTTATGCAGATCTCAGTAGCGAGGCGCAATAGGCGATCAACGCGATATAAGGTCGCGCTACAAAGGCAAAAGCCCCGCCGGAAGCGGGGCTTTTGCACTTAATACCGGACGATGTCTGTCACCTTCATGATAGCTCCGCAAGTCCCGCTGTCAAGCAGGATCGCAATTTGGAAAAAAGCGCTCCGGTGCTCAAAGTTCGCAATGAAAAATTCAGGAACGTGGGGTTGGCGGCCGGGGAAGTCGGCGCGCCCACGCTGTCGCACAGAACGCGACAGCGGTGGGGCACCCGGCAGGTGAACGGAAGCATTTGGCGGGTGACCCCCAGAGAGAAAGCTGTTTTGGTGTTCAAAGCAAAAGCCCCGGTCATCAGCCGGGGCTTGAATCTTGGTGCTGAACGCAGCCTGCCAAACACCTTGATCATAGTCCGAGCTCAGGCGTTGTCAAGCGCTTGGATGAGTCGAGTGACTTCGAGAGGAGGGCGAGGGAGTCGAACCCTAGTGGCTGATGAAGCCGCTCGACAGCTTGGCAGGCCGCGTCCAGTACCCACTGGCAACACCCTCCCAGGCGCTGGTCTGCCGGGAAAAATTCTAGTGGTGACAGCAGCGGCCCGAGCATGTTGCGGCGGAAAATATTTTGGGACCAGTTCCGATTTGGGAAGTAAAAGTCCCCACCCTAAACTTCGCAGAGGGCGCGGAGTTTAGAATGCGGTACCCAGCCATGTCTGGTTCCCGAAGCGAAGCGGCGGTGGCTGTTTAGCCGGCGGCGGGATGCTCGGAGGTTACGGCCTCGGATGCAGAAGGATTGCGGGGCGCGGACTCGGCGCGGGCAAGATCCAGGTCGCGCTGCAGCAGATCGAGCGTATTGGTGGGCAGCTCTGCGTCCCACTCTTCAATCTCACTCTCCGGCCAGTTTCCGTTGAGGCGAAGCGCGGTGGAGAGATCCTCGGGAAAGGCGAGGCGATAGTTGCCTTCGCGTTCGAGGGTATCGCCTACCTTGCGGCCGGTTCCCACTTCATAGACGCGGCGGCGGGAAACATTTTCAGAATTGACGAAAACGACGAAGACCTCGCCATGGTCGGCCCACTCGCCGCGGTAATACCAGGCGAGACTGGCTTCGGGCTTGGGTTTCGGGCGGCGGCGGTGGGTCGTGGCGGCAGCGTCAGCGGCGATCTCGTGGCTGGGGTCGGCATAGAGGATGCGTTGGCAGGAATCGCAGAAGATGATGCGGTCGCCATTGCGAACTTCGTTGTAAGTCTGGGGACGCAGCATGACCTGGCAGGCGAGGCATTTGTGGTCTCGCACTTCCGAGAGGCCGGTGCCGCGATACTTGGAGACGCGGTCGTAATGGCGCAGCAGATCGGCGTCGATGCCAGAGCGCGCCTTATCACGCTTGGCGTTCCACTCGGCCAGCTGTTGTTCGTCTTCGGCGGTGCGCTCGCGGGCCGCGATTTTTTCCTTCTCGATCTCGGCAGTTTCGGCCTTGAGCTCGGCTTCGGCCGCCTTGACGTCCTTTTCGCGCGACTCGGCGTTGACCATCAATTCGAGAATCTTGTCTTCCTGGCCGCGAATTTCCTGCTCGGCGAACTGGATTTCGTGCAACAGGGCCTTGTACTGGTCATTGGTCTTGACTTCCAGGGACTGGTCACGGTACTTGGAAATCTTGCCCTGCAGGTCCTGGATGGTGGTTTCGTGCTTGCGGCGGGCGCCTTCGTCGGCTTTCACCGCGGCTTTGGCTTTTTCGAGATCGGCCCTGGTGCCGGAGAGCTGAGCTTCGATGGCGGCCACGCGCTTGGGCAGGGCGGCGATTTCTTCTTTCAGGCGCAGGATTTCCCGGTCGGCTTGCTGCAATTCGATCAGACTTTGCACGTCGGGAAGCATCGGGAAGCTACTGTGATTCTAGCACGCGGCTGCGGTGCTTCCGGTTCCGGCCACGAAATGGAAGCCTGCCGGTGTACACTCATGCGTTTGGCTGGGAATCGGTTTTGTAATTCATCTTCTGGAGAAAGTCGTGAGACGACATGTGTGGCGGGTGGTAATCGGGGCGCTGCTGGTTGGAAGTGTGGTGGCGGAGGCATCCGCGCAGGAAGCAGGCAAGAAGCCACTGACGATTGAAGCGATTTTTGCCGAGGGCGGCATCACCGGCCGCGCGCCGGAGAATCTGGAGTGGAGTCCGGATGGGAAGCGATTTGCCTACGTGCAGCGCGACGACCCGGGCGAGCATGGCGAATTGTGGGCGGTGGACGCGGCCAGCGGGCAGAAGACTCTGCTGGTCAGCGAAGCCAAGCTCGCCAGCCTGGCGCCTCCCATGGGCAAGATAAAGGACGAGCGCGAGAAGGAACGGCTTACGCGTTATCACGTTGCGGCCTATCAATGGACGCCGGATGGCAAGCAGTTGCTGTTCGACTCGCAGGGACAGCTCTGGCTGTTTGCGCTGGACAATGGGACCGGGATACAGCTTACGTCCGCTCCGGAGCCGAGCGAAGATCCGAAATTTTCGCCGGACGGCAGCCGGTTGGCTTACGTCCGCCAGCACAATCTCTACGTGCGCAATATTGCCGGCAAAGAAGAAAAGCAGTTGACCCGAGACCATGATGAAAACCTGCTGAACGGAGAGGTTGACTGGGTCTACGCCGAGGAACTGGGAGTACGAAGCAATTACTTCTGGTCGCCCAACGGCAAACAACTGGTGTTTCTGCAGATGGATGAAACACAGGTGCCGACTTATCCCATCACCGACTGGCTGCCGACGCATCCTAACCTGGAGAAGGAGAAGTATCCGAAGGCGGGCGACCGCAATCCGGCAGTGCGGCTGGGCGTGATCAATGCGTCCGGAGGCAAGCCCAAATGGATTGCGCTCACCGAGGATACGGACATCTACGTTCCACGGTTTGGCTGGCTGCGAGACGGGTGGTTGTGGGCGCAGGTGCTCAACCGCGCGCAGGACCGGCTAGATCTGTACTTTGTGGATGCGGGGTCGGGCAAGTCGCGCAAAGTGCTGAGTGAATTGGATCCCACTGGATGGATCAACATCAGCGATGACATGCGGGTGTTGAAGTCGAGCAACCGGTTCACGTGGTCGAGCTGGCGCGACGGGCATACACATCTTTACCTCTATAGCTTTAACGCGCAGAATCCGCTCGCGGCCGACGCGCAACTGGAGCGGCAACTTACCCAGGGTGATTTCGAGATGTTGGGCGTGGAGGGGATCGATGAAGCGGCGGGCGTTGTGTATTTCTCGGCGAATCAGGGGGATCCGCGGCAGCAGCAGGTCTATTCGGTGAAGCTGGATGGTTCGGGAATGATGCGCGTTTCGCAGGGCGATGGAACGCATGTGCCGAAATTTGCCGAGGACGGGCGGCATTATGTGGACCGTTACAGCCGCACGTTGACGCCGCCCCGCGTCGACGCCTGCGGAAGCGATGGTTCCTGCAAGGATGTGTGGGCGGGGCGCGACGTGGCAGAGTACGGGCTGACGCCGCCGAAGTTCATGGAGTTCAAAACCGATGACAACACCACACTGTATGGCGAATTGCTGTTGCCGCCGCAAGCGGCGGGCAAGGTGCCGCTGATTGTGCACATTTATGGCGGACCGGCGGCGCAAGTGGTGCGCAACGAGTGGGGCGGAGCGACGGAGCTGTTTCACGAGATCATGGTCCAGCGCGGCTTCGCCATTTTCTCGGTGGACAATCGCGGAACGCCGGGGCGGGACCGCAAGTTCCAGACGGCGATCCGGCGCGAGTTCGGCGAAGTGGAGCTTCACGACCAGGTAACAGCGCTCGACCAGCTTTTTGCGCAATATCCGCAGCTCGATCGCGACCGGGTGGCCATCTGGGGATGGAGCAATGGCGCGTCGATGACTCTGTACGCGCTGACGCATTCGGAGATGTTCAAGGCGGGAGTGGCCGTGGCTCCGGTTACGGACTGGCATAACTACGACAGCATCTACACGGAACGGTACCAGGGCCTGCCGCAGGACCACGGCAAGGGATATGAAGACATGGCGCTGCCCAAACAGGCCGACAAGCTGCACGGATCGTTGCTGCTGGTCCACGGCACCAGCGACGACAACGTGCATTTCCAGAACACGGTGCAGATGGTGGATGCGCTGATCAAGGCGAGCAAACAGTTCCATCTCATGATGTATCCCAATAAGACTCATGGCATCGCGGGGACGGCGGCACGCGTGCACCTGTTTCACATGATCGAGGACCATTTCGAGCAGAGCCTGAAATAGGTGACTTTATGGCTCCGCACTGGAACAGGACGGACTCGTGCAACGTCTGAAGCTTGGTGATTTCGAACTCAGCGCCGCCAGCGATGGCGTGTACCACCTCGATGGAGGAGCCTTTTTTGGGGTGGTGCCGAAGATTCTGTGGGAATACAAGGTAAGGGCCGACGAACAGAATCGGGTGCCCACGGGGTTGAATTCAATTGTCGTGCAGACGGGGCGGGAGACGGTGCTGATCGAGACGGGTATCGGGAACAAGCTTCCCGCCCGGATGGCCAACATCTACGGCATGCCGGCAAAGCTGCTGGAAAGTCTTGCCGGCGGCGGTGTCACACCGGATGACGTAGACATCGTCATCAATACGCACCTGCACTTCGATCATTGCGGTTGGAATACGGTGCGCCAGGGTGACCGGGTGACACCGACATTTCCGCGGGCGAAGTATTACGTGCAGGAAGGGGAATGGAAGCACGCGCACGAGAACCAGCGCGACGCGGTCAGCTACTTCCCCGAGAACTATGATCCGCTGGTGGAAAGCGGACAGATGACCCTGCTTCGCGGAGACCAGGAGATTGTTCCGGGAGTCTCGGTGCGGGTTTTTCCGGGACACACGCGGGATATGCAGGCTGTGATCATCACGAGCAGCGGACAGACAGCGTGCTACATCTCCGATCTGATTCCCACGTCAGCGCACCTGGATTTGAACTGGGTGATGGCGTTCGACTTGTATCCGCTGGAAACCATCGAGAGCCGGAAGCGTTATTACGCTGAAGCGATCCCCGGCAAATGGCTCACCATGTTCACGCATGACCCGAATGTGCCGTGGGCATATGTGGAGAAAAGTGAAAGCGGCAGGATGGTAGCGAGACAGGCGACATAAGCCGGGTTCCAAACCACATCACAATCAGGTTTCGCTGGCAGGAATGGCCGCGGCACACAACCGGGACTCGAAGAACTCTTCCACCCGCGAGAGGATCTCAGGCGCACTTTTCGATTCGTAGATCGCCTTGCGCAGGTGTGCGCCCCCTGGGACGCCGTGCGTGAACCAGGAAGCGAACTGCTTCATCTTTCCTTCGGCGTCGGGCAGTTCTTCCTCGATCAGCATCTGGAAATACGTGCGGATCATCTGGTAGCGGTCGGTCTCGGCGGGCTCGTCGTAGCGTTGCGGGGCGCCCGTCCGGACCGAGGCGCAATGCTGCTGGATCTGGCGGAAGATCCAGGGATTCGAGGGCGCGGAACGCCCGATCATGACTCCGTCACAGCCGGTTTGCGCGACCATGGCGCAGGCATCTTCGGGCGAGCGAATGTCGCCGTTGCCAATCACCGGAATTTTGACCGCGTCTTTCACCGCGGCGATCCACTCCCAACGGGCGTTGCCGCTGTATCCCTGCTCACGGGTGCGGGCATGCAAAGCGACGGCCGACAACCCGCAGGCTTCCGCCATTCTGGCCAGTTCGACGCAAACCACTTCTTCGTCGTTCCATCCGGCGCGAAATTTCACGGTGAAGGGAATCCTGACTGCTGCGCGGACAGCTTCGAAGATGCGGCCGATGCCGGGAAGATCGCGGAGCAGACCTGAGCCGCCGTTACATTTGACCACTTTCTTGGCGGGACATCCCAGGTTGAGATCGACCAGATCAAAACCGAGGCCTTCGACCACGCGGGCGGCGTCAGCCATCACCTGCGGATTGCTGCCGAACAGTTGCGCCGAAATCGGGTGCTCGTCTTCGTAGAAATGCAGGTAGCGCTTGGCTTTCTTGTCCCTGGCACGGAGAATTCCGTCCGCCGAAGTGAACTCGGTCATGATGAGTCCGCATCCGCCGAGATTGCGGATGAAACGGCGGAACACGGTATCGGTGACCCCGGCCATGGGGGCGAGGACGGTGGCAGGGGACAGCTGAACGGCGCCGATGGTCAGGCAGTCGGGGACAGCCTGGGTAGCACGGACATTCCTATCCTCCCCACATGCCGGATTGTCCCAGAACTTGCGCACGGAGCTATTTTACTGCCTTCCTGTGGATTCCCAGATGTGCCACAATCTGCATCACACATCTATATGGCGGATCAAGTAAATGCTGCGGGACAAAGCAATGCCCTCCCAAGTCGCTGGGTGGCACGGGTGGTCATGGCGGTTCTTCTGGCCGAAGGCATCTGGGGTGTGTTGGTCTCGCTGGTGCGGGATTAGGTTTTGCCGGCACTGGCGCGGGTCATGGAAACTGAGCCGCAGTCCCCGCTATACCTGGGCAAGGGCGACTTCAATGTTACGGCGGTCTTCTCGGCAATTCTGCAGTTCTGCCTGGCCGCGATTGTGGCTGTTCTTCTGAATGCCTGGATCGACAAGAAGCCGCGGCCAAGGCGGGCCAGGGTAGTACGCGCGCCTTCTGTCCCTGCGACGCCTGTCCCAGCGCGAGTGCAAGCGACGAGCCAGGCGCCTGCCGCTGTTTCTGCCCCGGCGGTGAAGAAGGAAGAGTTCTGGTCCCCTCCTGCCGCTTCCGCTGCCGGGACGCCGCCGCCCCCTGCGTCGCCTGCGGCCAAGCCCACAAAGCCCAACAAACCGAAAGAGGTTTACTACAACCTCGTCGGCGAAGCGATCACTCCAGACGATGAGTAAACAGAAAGGCCTCCGCGTGGGAGGCCTGATGCAAGCATGCCGCCAGTGCGACTTATTTCTTGGCTGCTTCGGTGGCCTTGGCGTATTTGCGGCGGAAACGCTCGACGCGGCCTGCGGTGTCCAACAGTTTCTGCTTGCCGGTAAAGAAGGGATGGCAACTCGAGCAAATTTCCACGTGGATATCGCCCTTGTGGGTAGACCGGGTCGCGAAAACGTTGCCGCACGCGCACATGACGCGTACTTCGTTGTAAGCGGGATGGATGGCTGCCTTCATGATCTCCTAAACCTCAATGCGAATCATTTGATTCTAAGGGATACGCACAGGATTCAGCAAACCGCAGATTGAGCACCGGCGACGGTTTGGCGCGAACAAGTACCGAAAACCGCGGCTATTTGTGGACCACTAGCTCTTCTTGGCCTTTGATCCGCTCCCGCCACCCCCATGACGGATGCTATCCAGAGCAATCGGGCCCGAGCCCAAGAAAATCAAGGAGAAAGCGATCGCTGCCAGAGCAAGAGGGAACTGATAGCCATTGTTGCCCAGCAAGCCATTGTGCCAGTGCACTTTCCAGATGGCGACCCCCAGATCAATGCAGATAGCAAGGGCGGCGCAGCGGGTCAAGAACCCAGCCAGAACCAAAATACCGCCGCAAAACTCCGCCATCGCCGAGAGATATGCCAGCCAGCCCGGCAATCCGAGGCCATTAACCAGTTGCACATGGCGCGACAATCCCCCGAAAACCTTGGGATAGCCATGGGAAATCATGATGATCCCAAGCACCAGGCGCAGAACCAACAAGCCTAAGGGTTGAAGACGCTCAAGATAGCGCATGCGACTCCTCCTTTTTTCGGCAAGAACGAACAGATTACCGCATGCAACCGGATTCCACGGGTACAACGACCTTCGTACCGTCTCTGGTACTTTGGTTACGGTTCTCGCATACGGGCACAGTCAGCTCCGTAGTAGCCACAACCTGTGGTAGCCTCCGCAGACGAAGCTACATTATATCGACGTCACCTGCAACTCTCCTGAAGTTACTTTCCAAAAAACCCGCATAAAACGCGGAAAAGGGCGGAGATTCGCGTTGAGCCGGGGTTTTTCCCGGCTGATATATGCTCGGGATACCGAAATTCACTCGAACACTTGAAGTGGTGCGAGGAATTTCTCTCCCAAGCAAAGGGCTGTGCCAGGACGCTGGCGGGGGCTGCGACCCTGTGGAAAAGGGATGAAACTTATGGCCGACTCGCGAGAAGTGATGAACATTCGCCAGGCATCGCAGTACCTGGGAGTGAGTCCGGACACGCTCTACAAGTACGTGGGAGAGCAGAAAATCCCGGCATTCAAGCTGGGCAACCGGTGGCGCTTCAAGAAGTCGAAGCTGGACCAGTGGATGGAAGAGAAGTCGAACCAGATGGAAGGCATCAGGAAGAAACCCAAGGCGGCTGCCAAGGCGGCCGGTCAACTGTAAAGGCGGGCACATGTTTGGATGGGGATCAAAAGCGATTGTGGGTCTGGATGTGGGCTCCTCGAGCATCAAGGCAGTGGAGCTGCGGAAGGGACGCACGGGAATTGAAGTCGCGCACCTCGGTCTCGAACCGCTGGCCCCGGATATCGTAGTGGACTCGATGATCGTGGATTCGGGGACGGTGTCGAGCGCGATCTCGAAGCTGTTCACCGAGAATGAAATCAAGACCCGCAATGTTGCCACCGCGGTCAGCGGGCACTCGGTGATCGTGAAAAAGATCTCCTTGCCCTCGATGAGCGACCAGGAACTGGCCGACACCATCCAGAAGGAAGCGGCGCAGCATATTCCGTTCGATCTCGCCGACGTGAACCTGGACTACCAGATTCTTTCCGAAGACGCCGGCAATCCGCAAATGGATGTGTTGCTGGTGGCGGTGAAGAAAGACAAGATTCTGAACTACACCAACGTGCTCTCGATGGCGGGCAAGGCCCCGGCTATCGTGGACATCGATGCCCTGGCGCTGCAGAACTGCTACGAATACAACTACGAGCCGGCTCCCAATCAGGTGGTAGCGCTGCTGAACCTGGGCGCCAGCGTCATGAACATCAACATCGTGAAGGGCACGACGCCGCTTTTTCCGCGCGACGTGAGCGTGGGCGGACACCAGTACACCGATTCGTTGCAGAAGGAACTGGACCTGAGCTTCGACGATGCCGAGTCGCTCAAGCTGGGCAAGAAGGTGGGGACGGTGAGCGAAGACGCCAAGACGCCCATCCTGCAGCAGGTCACAGAAATCATCGTGCTGGAAATCCAGAAGACATTTGACTTCTTCCGGGCGAGCGCGGCGGGCGAGCACATCGAAAAGATTTATCTGGCGGGCGGATCCTCGAAGGTCCCGGGACTGGTCGAGGCGCTGCGCCAGGAGTTCTCTCTGCCGGTGGAGATCTTCAATCCGTTCCAGAGGATCGCTCCCCCGACGGAAGGACCGGGAGTGGAATTGATCGAGCAGAACGCCGGCCAACTGGCAGTCGCGGTAGGTTTGGCCTTGAGGAGTTTTGAAGACTTATGATCCGAATCAACCTGCTGGGCACACCGAAAGCGAAAAACAAGCGCAGTCCCGCTTCCGCCGCAGCCGTGATGGAAGTGGGCGAGGTCGGCTCACCAAAGCTGAAAGTGCTGATCATTCTGGTGGCGGTGGCCTTGCTCAACGGACTGTATTGGTACCGGCTGGACAAGCAGAAGCAGACGATCGCATCCAACATGGCAAAAGCCGAGCAACGCAATCGCGAACTTGCAGATGTGAAGGCGCGGTACCTGGAGCGGCAGCGGCAAGCGGACAGTTACAAGCGCCGCGTGGACGTGATCGATCAGCTGCGCGCCAACCAGTCCGGGCCGGTGAACCTGCTCAATACGATCGGGGACACGGTCAACGGCACGGAAGCGGTCTGGCTGAGCTCGATGAAGGACCAGGGCACGAACGTGGACATCGAAGGCATGGCCCTGAGCACCGACGCGGTAGCCGAACTGATTGAGAATCTGCAGAAGACCGGCTACTTCAAGAACATCGAGATCAAGGAAACGTACCAGGACGAAACTGTGAAAGACATGCAGGCGTTTCAGTTCACTCTGACCTGCGAGAAGCTGAAGTCCTAAGAGGCGAAGACTATGGGCACTTTCAACGAAATGTCGGGCCTGAAGCAGTGGGCCGTGTTGGCGGGAGTGGCAGTGCTGGTGACGGTAGGACTGTACTTCACGATGTTCAAGTCGCAGCGGGAAGCGAATGAACAGGCCCAGCAGACCCTGGATGCGAAGCTGCAGGAGAACCGGGAACTGGAATCGTACCGGCCCAAACTGGCGGAGATCGAACGCCAGGTGGCCAGCCTGAAGCAGCAACTGGAAATCGAGCGCAAAATCGTGCCCGACGAGAAGGAAATCGACGGTTTCATGAAGATGCTGGATGCGGAAGCCGTGAAAGCCGGGATCGAGATCCGGCGTTACACCGCAAAGTCGATTTCGCCCAAAGAGTTCTATACCGAAGTGCCGTTTGAAATGGAGTTGGACGGGCCGTATTACTCCATGCTGAATTTCTTTGACCGTGTTGGAAAGCTGGAGCGCATCGTCAACGTTTCGGGTCTGCTGGTAGCGACGACGAAGAAGCCAACGGATGCGAAGGCCAAGCACAGTTACCAGTACGCACCGAACGAAACCATTGTAGCGACCTGCACGGCGACCACCTTCTTCAGTCATGACCTGGCGCCGCCGTCGGGAGCGCCGGTCAAACGGTAAGGGTCAAGGGAGTGCTATGAAGCTGACGACGGGAATCTTGATATTAGGCATGGCGGCGGGAACTGCCTGGGGGCAGAACCCAGACGTCATCGAAAACACGAGGAACACGCTCAAGGCGGTCGGGCAGAAACAGACGATTGACTCGAACACCGCCCTGGCGGCCTCACAGGGCCAGGCGGCAAAGCCCTCCGCTCCGGCCACCCATCCGGTGACTGCTTCCGGTCCCGGGCAGGCTGCGCCCGCGGCAACAGCGAGCGCGGCGGCGAAGCCGAAGGTCACCCCGGCGAAGCATTCCATGAGCGGGAAAAAGACAACGACTATTTCCGTTGGCAAGACGGCGACGAGCCAGCCTGCGGTTGCGGTAGAGGACCAAAAGGCGAACGATGACAAGAAGCCTGAGAACAAGGCCTACAACCTGACCTCCCGCCGCGATCCGTTTGTCAGCCCGGTTTCGAACCGCGCGATGGTGGGTTCCGGCTGCAGCACCGGCAAGAAGTGCCTGGCGATTGACCAGATCAGTCTGCGGGGCATCGTGAAGTCGGACACAGGCATGATTGCGGTAGTCGTCAACGCCCTGGAGAAAGCCTACTTCCTGCACGAAAACGATCCGGTCTTCAACGGTTATGTAGTCAAGATCACGGGCGATTCGATCATCTTCAAGGAAACGGTGCAGGACCGGCTGGGGAAGCCGTTTACGCGGGAAGTCACGAAGAAGATTACGAACCCGGCAGCGTAAGGCCGGGCCCGGCAAGTCCGGGAGTTCTGAAAGTTCAAGAATCACCAGGCAAGCCAACGCTGGCCTTGTGGGGAGAAAGTGAAATGCGAAAGCTACTGCTGGCTGTTTTCCTACCGCTGCTGGTTGTGATGGCAACGGCCGAAACCCAGAGCACGGACACCGGAGCAAGCAATCACGCCTGGCTGCAGCACGTGCAAGTGCAGACCGGCAAGGACGGCGTGGCCGTGGAAATCACGGCGCATGGCCCGGTCAAGCCGGAGCTCAGCACGCTGGGCTCGCCGGCGCGGGTGCTGGTGACGTTGCCGAACACGGTGATGGCGACGGCGCAGAGCTACGTCGCGGTCAGCAGTGACTCGGTGAAGGACGTGCGCATCGGCATGGACGGCCAGAAGCCTCCGACCACGAGCATCGTGATCGACCTGTTTCAGGCTTGTCAGTACGAGCTGGTCTCGGGCGCAGAGAACAAGATCACGGTGAAACTGCATCCGGCGGCACATCCGGCCAAGGCCGATGTTTCCCCGAGCGCGCCCAAGAAGCAGGTGATTGCTCCGGTCGTGGCTGAGAGCAAGAAGGAAACGCCGGTCAAGGCGAACGCGACACAGGTCGCCGCCTTGAACCCGAAGGCCCCGACTCAGTCGGCGGCTCCGGCAACCGATTTTGTGTTTGTGGAACCGTCCTACAAGCCGAAAGAGGCAGGCGACGACTCGCAGCCCGCCGTGACCGGACCTCCGGCCCGCGTGGTCGAAGCGGCGGCGAAGTTTGTGGACAAGCCGGAAGGCAACCTCTTGCCGGTGGCGAGCTCGGCACAGGCTGCACCGGCATCATCTACGGCTCCTATCCAGCCGGCGGTGAATCTGGCGGCTGAGCAGAAAGCCCAAAGCGCCCAGCCGAGTACGGTGACCGGACCGAAGTACACCGGTGAACCGATCTCGGTCAACCTCAAGGATGTGGACCTGAAGGATTTCTTCCGCCTCATTCACGAGATCAGCGGTCTGAACGTGGTGCTCGATCCTGACGTCAAGGGAACACTCACGATCGTGCTCGATGACGTGCCGTGGGACCAGGCGCTCGACATCGTGCTCAAGAACAACAGCCTCGCCCGGCAGCTGGATGGTAACGTGCTGCGCATTGCGACAGTGGACACGCTGCGGAAGGAAGCTGAATCCCGGCGCGCAGAGCAGGAAGCCGAGGCACTGGCTGTCGACAAAGTCACAGTTACGCGCTTCCTGAGCTACGCACACTCGAAGGACGTCATTCTGACGGTAAAGAAGTTTCTCAGCCAGCGCGGCGACGTAGTTTCTGACGATCGCACCAATGCCGTCATCATCTCGGATATTCCGGCGGTGATGCCGACCGTTGACCGCCTGCTGACCCAACTGGACCGCAAAACGCAGGAAGTCGAAATTGAAGCACGCGTGGTAGCCGCCACGCGCAGCTTTGCACGCGACATCGGTACGCAGCTTGGCTTCGGGTGGGGCAATCACTCGTCGGCCGTGGGCGGCGCGAGCAGCGTCGGCACCTCGCCAATCGGAGTGTTCGGCCTGAATCCGTTCTACCCGATCGTCGGAACCTCGACACCAACCTCGAGCACGTTGACACAGATCCCGCTGTTTTCGAACCTGGGCGTGACCCAGCCGACCAGCGGCATCTCCTTCATCAACTCGAGCGCGAATATGCAGATCGACGCCATCCTGACGATGGCGGAATCGCGTGGATTGCTCAAGATTCTGTCCCGTCCGCGGGTTGTGACGCAGAACAATATTCAAGCCTTGGTCCGCCAGGGTGTTCGCGTGCCCATCGTTACCCAGGCGCAGTTGGGCGGTCCGCCGACCGTCACCTACGTGGATGCTTTCCTGCGGTTGACTGTGGTTCCGCAGATCACGTCGGAGGGCACCATCTTCCTGAACGTGGACGTCGAGAACACGACGCCTGACTTCGGCCATACCATTCAGGGCAACCCGACACTGATCACGCAACAGGCCACGACACAGGTGCTGGTCACAGACGGCGGCACGGTGGTGATTGGCGGAGTTATCCAGACCAACAACTCGATCAACGTCAACCAGGTGCCGCTGCTGGGTAATATCCCGTACCTGGGGAACCTGTTCAAGCACACTACGGTCAGCACTTCGAACCAGGAGCTGATCTTCTTCATCACGCCGCGGATCATCCAGACCTAGGCGCGAAACCAGTTGCAACAAACAGCCGCCGGCTCCAGACAAACTGTCAGGGTCCGGCGGTTTGGGCTTCTCGGGAGGAGCTTGCCAGTCGAGCGAGAGGCGGTTGCTACACTAGAGATGTGGATCACACAGGCCGCCTGGCACGTCTTGGAATAGCCCTTTCTGCGAATGGTCTCGACGCGCTGTTAGTCACCCACCTTCCCAATATTCGATATCTCTGCGGATTCACCGGCAGCGCCGCGGCTTTGTTCATCACCGAGGTGGAGTGCGTGTTCTTTACGGACGGGCGCTACACCGAACAGGCCCGGGCTGAGGTACAGGGTGCGCGAGTGGTGGTGGAACGCAAAGCGCCCTTGACGGCAGTGTCGGACTGGCTCTCCGGCACGCGCCGCCGGAACGGCAAGCGCGCGCTCAGGCTGGGCATCGAGGGCGAGCACCTGACAGTCGCGGAAAGAACCCAACTCGCTCCAAGGCTGAAGCCCGGATTCAGGCTGAAGGAAGCACCGAGCCTGGTTGAGCAGGCCCGCATGGTAAAGGACCAGGAGGAGATTGAGCAGTTGCGGGCGGCAGCGCTAATGGGCGCCAGCTTGTTCGACCGGGCACTCGAAGTCATCCGGCCTGGAATTAAAGAGACGGAAGTGGCGGCAGAAATGGAGTATGCGGCACGGCAAGCAGGTGCTGACGCGATGTCGTTCGAAACGATCATTGCTTCTGGAGCGCGGTCAGCGTTGCCGCACGGCAGGGCTTCCCAGGCCGAAATTCCGGCCCAGGGGTTCGTGGTGTGCGACTTCGGTGTTATACTCGCGGGCTACTGTTCGGACATGACACGTACTGTGTGGGTCGGCCGACTCACACGTGAGGGGCGCCGCCTGTACGAGGCTGTCAGGGAGGCGCAAGAGGCGGCAGTGGCGGCGGTCAAGCCAGGTGTTCCCGTTGATGAGGTTGATCGGGCTGCCCGCAAACTATTGCAAAAACGTGGCTTAGGGCGATATTTTACGCATTCGACGGGGCATGGTGTAGGCTTGGAAATCCACGAGCTGCCTCGTATTGCTGCCGGCCGGAAGGATATCCTGAGCGCAGGCATGGTGGTGACAGTTGAACCGGGAGCCTATCTTCCTTCCAGGTA
>Ga0335077_10001499_pt1 | contig 27832 bp, 25 predicted proteins | sample Lox_Sample_31_FD_207151 | JGI IMG/M metagenome (GOLD analysis project Ga0335077, IMG submission 207151) | Soil microbial communities from Loxahatchee National Wildlife Refuge, Florida, United States - Lox_Sample_3.1 | ecosystem: Environmental > Terrestrial > Soil > Wetlands | place: USA... | reverse complement strand
GACTCGATCAGGGACTGCGTCTGTGGTTGCAGGTCTGCGGTCAGTTGCTCGAGGTGAGTGAGCGTGGCGTCCAGCGACTTGAGCGAATGCCCGAGCTCCGGTCCCGCCGTGGCCTGGTCGATGTGGCGCACGCTGTTCTGCAGGTTTTGCAGGATGGAATCGAGATCCGCGCCCGGCGCACTCGGCAGCTCCACGTTGCCCGCCACCTCGCGAACCTGCGCCGGTGGTACCCCGGTCATCATGTCCAGGGCAATGATCTTCTGTCCCGTGAGAAAGCTCGACGTAAGCAGACGCGCGCGCAGACCGCGCGCTACCAAGGCGCGAATCACGGCGCCATCGGCCGCGGCGTCTGTAACAGTCCCGGAAGTTGTCGCGCCGGCGATCTGCACGATGCTGGGATCGATCGCGATGACCGTCGCGGTGTAGAGCGACTGGCCAGCCTCGTCGTACACCAGATGTGCCTCGGTCACCTGGCCGACTTCGGTTCCCTCGAGCTCCACGGGCGTTCCACTGCCGACGCCACGGGTATTCCCCGAGAAGCTCACGTGGTAGACGAGCGGGGTGCCGTGTGGAAAGCGTGCAGCGCTGCTGGCGCTGTCGTAGAGCGCGAAGCGCGCCCCGGCAGCGCTCGCCGGCGCCTTGGCCGCCCATGACGGGGTATCGAACGCGATGCCGCCCGCGAGTAGCTGTTCCCAGGACCCCACTCGTACGTGAATGCCCTCCGGGCCGGCGGACACATCGATGCCGCCTTCATTCCAGAAGCGAGTCTGCGGATGCACCAGACGATCGTAGGGTGCCGAGACGAATATGTAGATGTTGATCGCGATGCCGGAGCTGTCGAGGGCGGCGCCTTCGATCTGACCGACCCGGATGCCGCGATAGGTCAGCGGCGCACCCGGGGCCAATGAGCCGAGGTTCGACGCCGTGAGCGTGAAAGCGCGTCCCGGCGTGTCGGGCTGCAGCAGGGGCGGCTCCTCGAGTCCCACGAACCGCCGTTGCGCCGCACCGTGCCCGGGGTACATCTCGATGTATTCACCCGAGACGAGCGTCGTCAGGCCACTGATGCCCTGTGCGCCCACGCGCGGCTCGACGATCCAGAAGCGCGCCCCCTGGGCCAGATAGGGCCGCACCGCGCGCGTCATGCGTGCGCGCACCAGAATTCTGGACATGTCGCGCGAGAGCTCGAGGCTGTCGACCCGACCCACCTCGACGCCGCGGTACTGGATGCTGGTCTGACCCGCCAGCAGTCCCGCCGCGGATTGGAAGGCGATGGTGATCATCGGGCCGCGCTCGACCAGCGCGCGCCCGCCGAGCCACAGCACCACCACCGCCGCGAAGACCGGTGCGACCCACACCCACGAGAACCAGCTGCGCGCGCGCAGTCGGGCCCGAGGCTCGTCGTTCAGAGGCTCCTCGTCCATCAGACGGCGCCCCCTGCAGCCGCATCCCACATCAGCCGCGTATCAAAGCTCTTGGCGGCCGCCATGGTAACGATGACCACTGCGGCGAACGCCACCATGCCGTCCTGCACCCGCACGCTCGTGAGGGCTCCGAACTGCACCAGCGCCACGAGCACGGACACCATGAACACGTCGATGTTCGACCAGCGTCCGACGGCGTCGATGGCTCTGTGCAGCCGCGTTCGCGGTGCGAGCCAGCGCGCGGACCGCCGGCGCGTCAGCAACAGATTGCCACTCAGCGCGAACAGCTTGGCGAGCGGAATGAGGATGCTCGCGGTGAAGACGATGGCCGCGAGCGGCCAGAGCCCGTACTGGATCAGCTCCAGCACGCCACCGAGGATCGTGTTGGGATCCTCACGCCCGTAACGCTCGATAGCGAGCACCGGCAGGAGGTTTGCGGGAATGTAGAGCAGGAAGCCGCACACCACGAGCGCCGTCGTACGCAGGAGCGACGCCGGCACGCGCGCATGCAGCCGCGCACCGCAGCGCGGACAGCGATCGCCTTCGCGCACCAGGGAGCTGACATACTCGCACACGCGGCACGCGGCGGCCGGCTGGCGCGAGCTGCTCGAGCGATTCGTGTGTTCCGCAGCGGCGAGAGGCAGAGCTTGCCAGATCCTGTGCTCGTCGAGCGCCGCGACCGCGGACAGCAGCAGCAGGGTCGCCGCGAATAGACACCAGCCGGCGGTGCCGACGCTCACGAAGGCGACCTTCTGGATGCGACTGTAGGCGACACAGCAGCCGATCAGATAGACCTCCATCATCATCCACGGACGCAGTTGGCGGGTCCAGCGATACAATCTCCCCAACGAGCGCGGCCGCGACGCACGCTCGAACAGGCGGGCAAAGCGAATGCGGGCCAGAATGTACGTGAGCAGCGCCAGGTATGACCACGGCACCACGATGCTGAAGGCGGCCACGACGAGCGCCAGTGAGGGGAAGCCGCCGAGCCAGAGCGCGGTGACTCCCGAAGTGAGCGTCGCGGTGCGTTGTGCACCGCTCGCCGAGACGATGAGGAGCGTCGCATTGCAGGCCGGCAGCCACAAGAGCAAAGCGGCCGCGGCGAGTGCGAGCGGCGCATCGAGGCCGCGGCGCTGGGGGCGTGCGAAGGCACTGCCGCAACGCATGCACTCGGCGAGAAAGCCGGGCGGCACCGGCGGCAGGCGCTGTCCGAGCCCGCAGTCCGCGCACGCGACGGACTCCGGTGCTCCATCGGCCGGCACATCTTCGGGAAGGGCTCGCTGGGGCTCATTCATGCGGTCGGCCCAAGCGGCAGCAAACTGCGCACACGCTGAGAAACGCGACAGCGGCCGTTTCGCTCCGTGCATCGTTGCGAGAATGCGGGACCCACACACCATTGTGACATTGCGAGGCGCCGGCCGGCGGCTCGAGCGCGCCGGGGCTCCGTCGTGGCACGAAGCTTGCTCTGCCCATTGGAGCGCCCGCTGGCAGCCGATGCGGACCGTGCGGGCCTCCCAAGCACTCTCGATGCGCGCCCTCCTTAGCACGCTGATTCTGCTCCTGGCCCCGATCATCGCGGCGCGGGCCGATACCGGCCTGTTCGGCAATCTGGGAGGCTTCAACTATCCGTATCCGGTGATTCAGTACCCATTGAAGACGCAGGCGCAGAACTATGCGATGGCATACATGGACATCGCCGCCGATGCTGCTTCCGGAGCCGCAAAGCCACCCGTCGTGCTGCTGCACGGACCGGAGTACTGCGGGGCGATGTGGGAGAGCGCCATCAAGGCGCTGCACGGGGCCGGCTATCGAGTCGTGGTGCCCGATCAGATCGGCACGTGCAAGTCATCGAAGCCGGTCAACTACCAATACAGCTTCCAGCAGCTCGCTGTGAACACACGCTCGCTGCTGGATTCGCTGAAGATCGGGCGTGTCATTCTGGTGGGCCATTCGATGGGGGGCATGCTCGCGATGCGCTACGCGCTCATGTATCCCGATGAGCTGGCGCACCTCGTGCTCGTCGACCCGCTCGGCCTCGAGGACTGGAAGGCGAAGGGTGTGCTCTATCGCACGATCGACGAGCGCTACGCAATCGACCTGCAAAGCACGGTGGCATCGCTCAGGCGCTACCAGCAGGAGAACTATTTCGCGAACCGCTGGCAGCCGCAGTTCGATCAGTCGCTGCAGGCACTCGCGGGTCAGTACAGCGGCAGCGGGCGCGAGCGCTTCGTGTGGAATCAGGCGCTGATCCTCGACATGATTTTCACCCAGCCCGTGGTCGATGAGCTCGAGCGCATCCGCGTGCCTACACTGCTCATGATCGGTGATAAGGATCACGCGATGCCGTTCGGGGACTCGGCGCCGCCGCAGGTGGCTGCACAGCTCGGCAACTATCCCGAGCTCGGCCGGCGCGCCGCGAAGCGCATTCCCGGCGCGCGGCTGGTCGAGTTCGCCGAACTCGGCCACGTACCCCAGCTCGAGTCGCCGGAGCGCTTCAACGAGACGCTCCTGCAGGGTATCGCGACTGCAGGCGCGGGTGGCTCGGGCGCACCCGCTCCACAGACCCCGCCGTCCGCGAAGGCACCTGGCGCCTCTGCTCCCTGATCAGGCGCGCCGCACGCTGTCGCGTGCGGGAGCTACCACCTCACTCGGTTGCGCGCTCACGCCGAGCCTGCGCTGCAGCAGCGGACTGGTGGTGGTGTACTGCAGGTGCACCTTCTCGCCTGGAGCCAGATGCTCGCGCGCCCCGAAAGCCGCGAGGGCCGCTTCGTGGAAGCCCGAGAGAATCAGCTTCTTCTTGCCGGGATAATCGTTGATGTCGCCGACGGCAAAGATGCCCGGCACGCTCGTTTGGAAGCTCGCGGTGCTGACCGCGACCGTGCGCCGGTGCAGCTCGAGACCCCACTGCGCGATCGGACCGAGCTTGGGATGCAGGCCCCAGAAAACGAGCAGCTGATCGAGGTCCACCGCTCTCGTGATGCCATCGCGCGTGGCCACACGCAGTCCCCGCAACGCGCCGTCCTGCTCGACGAGTGACTGGACCTGTCCTTCGATGAAATCGAGCCGCCCGGCATCGCGGAGTGCGAGCATGCGCTGCACGGAGGCGGGCGCGGCGCGAAACTCACTGCGCCGATGGATGAGCACCACGCTGCGCGCCTTCTCGACGAGCGTCAGCGTCCAGTCGAGAGCGGAGTCACCGCCGCCGAGGATCACGAGGTCTTTGCCTGCGAACTGGCTGGGATCCTTGACTCGATAGTGCAGGCTCTCGCCCTCGTAGCGCTCGGCGTTCGCAAGCGCCAGACGGCGCGGCTGGAACGAGCCGACTCCACCGGCAATGATTACCGCGCCGGTATCGAAGCGCAGGCCGCGGCTCGTCGCCACGTCGAAGCGCCGGTCGGCGCGCGGCTTCACCTCGGTGACCTCCTGCCCCAGATGCAGCCCTGCACTGAAGGGTCGGATCTGCTCGGCGAGGCGCTCGATGAGCTCGCGTGCCGTGCACACCGGAATGGCGGGAATATCGTAGATCGGCTTGTCGGGATAAAGCTCGGTGCACTGCCCGCCGATCTGCGGCAGTGAGTCGATCACCTCGGCACGCAGTCCGAGGAGTCCGAGCTCGAACACCTGGAACAGGCCGATGGGACCCGCACCAACGATCACTGCGTCGGTGACGATTGCGAACTTGGAACGCTCAAGCGACAAGGATTTTCTCCAGAGTAATGAGATCGTGCCTGGGAGGCTCACCGGCATGAGCCGTGAGTCCCTTGCGTGCAAGCCACTCAGGGTTGAAGAGACGCGATTGGTACTTCGCGCCGCCGTCACAAAGGACCGTGACGACGGTGTGTCCCGGTCCCAACTGGCGCGCAACGCGCATGGCTGCGGCCACATTGATGCCGCTCGTGCTGCCGAGAAACAGACCTTCCTCTTGCAGCAGCCGATACACGTAGCGCACCGTCTCAGCATCCTCGATATGCACGGCGTCATCGAGCGGCGCGCCGGCGAGATTGTCCGTCACCCGCCCGATGCCGATGCCTTCGGTGATGGATCCGGAACCGGTCGATTGCAACCTGCCGTTGCGCACGAACTCGTACAGGCTGCTGCCGGGCGGGTCCGCGAGCACGCAACGGACCGGGCGCCGCTGCGTCTTCAAGAATTCCGACACCCCGGCGATCGTGCCGCCAGTACCGGCGGCGGCCACGAACGCATCGATGCGCCCGGCGGTCTGAGCCCAGATCTCCGGCCCGGTGGTGCGCAGGTGGGCACGGCGGTTGGCCGTGTTGTCGAACTGATTGGACCACACGGCGTTCGGCAGGGATGCGGCGAGGCGCGCGGCGACCTTCTGATACTGGTTGGGATTGCTGTAAGGGACCACCGGCACCTTGTGCAGCTCGGCGCCGAGCGTCTCGAGCAGCTGGTACTTCTCCGCTGACTGATTGTCGGGCATGACGATGACGCAGCGGTAACCGCGTGCATTGCACGCATGCGCCAGGCCGATGCCGGTGTTGCCCGCGGTGCCTTCGACGACCGTGCCGCCGGGACGCAAGGCGCCACGCTGCTCCGCGTCCTCGATGATCGCGCAGGCAGCCCGGTCCTTGACCGAGCCGCCGGGATTGAGGAACTCGGCCTTGCCGAGAATCTCACACCCCGTCTCTCCGCTGAGGGAGCTCAGGCGGATCAGGGGCGTGTTACCGACGCTGCCGAAGAAGCCGGTGACGGTGCTCGGGCAGGGCCTCTGGTCGCTCACGCGACACCCCGCAGCACATCCAGGATCGGGCTCACCGCCGTGGGCTCGGCGAGCGAGCTCTCTGCGGCCGAGGCCACGGCCTCGCCCACGATGAGAAGCGCCGGTGCGCCGATGTGCGCGGCGCGGGCGCGAGCTGCAATCTCGGCCAACGTTCCGCGCACGCAGCGCTGGTCGGGCAGCGAGGCGCGCGTCACGATGAGCGCCGGTCGCGACCGCGGTGCACCCGCATCGAGCAGCTTGCTGACGATGTATTCCATTCGCGCTACACCCATGTAGAACACGACCGTCTGATGAGGGCGCGCCAGCCCCTGCCAGTCATGACGGTCATGCGCGGCAAAGTGGCCGGTGGCAAAGGTGACCGATTGCGCAAGCTCGCGCTGGGTCAGCGGCGTGGCCGTGGCCGCGGCGGCGGCCAGGCCCGCCGTGATGCCGGGCACGACCGTAAAGGGGATCCGCTCGCGAATCAACACCTGAATTTCCTCACCCCCGCGACCGAAGATGAATGGGTCGCCGCCCTTGAGGCGCGCGACCCGCAGGCCGCGCCGGGCATAGCTCACCATCAGCGCCTCGATCTGCTCCTGCGCGGTGTGTGCGCCTCCCGGCTCCTTGCCCACGCAGACTCGCTCCGCATCCCGGCGCGCGCGCTCGAGCACGGCCGGCGAGACCAGCCGGTCATAGAGGATCACATCGCACTGCTGCAGCAACTGCAGGGCGCGCAGCGTGAGCAGGTCGGGATCGCCGGGACCGGCGCCGATGAGGTACACCTCGCCCCGCACACGCGTGCGCCCGGCGCGCGAGGCGTTGAGCTCGCGAGCGAATTCGGCCTCGGCGGTCGGCTCCTCACCGCGCAGCACCTGTGTGCTCACCGGGCCCGAGAAGATGCGCTCCCAGAAGGCACGGCGTGCGCCGGCGGGCAGCATGCGCCGCACGAGGGCACGGCGCGCGCCCGCGAAGCGCGCGAGGGCGCCGAGCCTCGTGGGCAGCAGCGCTTCGAGTTGCTCCCGCAGCCGCCGCGCGAGCACCGGTGAGCTGCCTTGCGAGCCGACGGCCACCACCACCGGGTCACGAGCGACGATCGCAGGCAGGATGAAGCTCGAGAGCTCCGGATCATCAACCACGTTGACGGGAATATTGAGCGCGCCGGCCGCTGCGGCCACCTGCGCATTGATGCGCGCCGAATCGGTGGCGGCAATCACCAGGCGCGCGTGTGCGAGATGCTCGGGATGGAAGACGCTGTGTGTGTGCGTCACGCGCTCGGGCCGGGCCTCGCACAGCGCACGTGCTGCCTTGCCGAGCTCGGGTGCAACGAACGTGACGCTCGCTCCGCAGGACAGCAGCAGCTCGGCCTTGCGCGCCGCGACGGCGCCTCCACCGACGATCACAGTGCACTGCTGCTCGATGCGTACAAAGATGGGCAGATGATTCATCGTGGCACTCTGGCGGCGGCCCGCTGCTAGCGGGCGGTGGCCGCGCGCGCTCCCCGGTGCAGCCCGCACTCGCGCGCCTCGGAGCTCTCCCACCACCAGCGGCCCGCGCGGCTGTCCTCGCCCGCTTGCACGGCGCGCGTGCAGGGAGCACAGCCGATGCTGGGATAGTGCCGATCATGCAGCGCGTTGTAGGGAAGCTTGCGCGTGCGGATGTATGCCCAGACCTGTTCTGCCGTCCAATCGAGCAGCGGGCTTACTTTGTACAAACCGTGCTCGGCGTCCCACGCCAGCGGCTCGAGCAGTGCCCGGCTCTTTGATTGCTCGCGGCGTACCCCGGTCACCCATGCGCCGTAGCCAGCCACGAAGCGCTGAAACGGCACCACCTTGCGTACGTGGCAGCATGCCGCGCGGTTCTCGGGCCGATGAAAGAAGCCGTTGATGCCCTGAGCGGCGATCAGTGTGGAGAGCTCGCCCGCGTCGGGGTAGATGATGCGGATGCGATTGCCGTAGCGGCGCTCGAGCTTCTCGAGCAGGTCGTAGGTCTCCTCGTGCAGCCGACCCGTGTCGATGCTGACGATGTCGATCGCGGGAACATCCGTGCAGATGATGTCCGTGAGCACCATGGCCTCGGCGCCCAGGCTGTTGGCATAGACCACCCGCCCATGGTCACGCACGCAGCCGGCGAGCAGCTCGCGAATGGCCGCGGTCTTTGCCTCCAGATCGAGTGTCAGGAGCTGCCCCACGGCGACCCCATACATGTCCCATGATGCGGTCAGGGCACTGTAGCGGTCACAATGTGGTAACAGAACGAATCATTGCTTCTTTGGGTCTGTGAGTCGGTTATGACGCATGCGTCGGCGGTGAGCGACGAACGGCCGCGCGGACGGCATACTGTATGTCACCTAAGCTCGAGGGGGATCTGAAGCGAATGAAGCTGCATCAGCTGCGCTATCTCGCAGCCGTGGCACAAAGCGGTCTCAACATCACCGCGGCCGCGCAGAAGCTGCACACCTCACAGCCCGGCGTGAGCAAGCAGATCAAGCTGCTCGAGGATGAGCTCGGCTTTCAGATCTTCACGCGCGAGGGGCGCAATCTCACGCGCATCACCCCGGCCGGCCAGCAGGTGATCGAGCGCGCGCTGAAGATCCTGCAGGAGACGCAGTCGATCCGCGATCTCGCGACCGAGCTGCGCGATGAGGGCCGCGGCAGCCTTTCAATCGGCACCACGCATACCCAGGCGCGCTACGTACTGCCCGAAGTCATTCGCACTTTCCGCGAGCGCTACCCGCAAGTGCGTCTCAACCTGCACCAGGGCACCTCGGAGCAGATTGCGGAGATGGCGGCTCAGGACCTCATCGAGTGCGCGATCGCGACCGGGTCGGAGCACCTGTTCAGCGATCTGACGCTGCTGCCCTGCTACCGCTGGCATCGCGTCATCGTGGTACCGCGCGATCATCCGCTCGCGGCGGTGGCCCGCCCCACGCTCAAGCAACTCGGCAGCTACCCGATCATCACCTACACGTTCAGCTTCAGCGGCCCCTCATCGTTGCAGCAGGCATTCGCCAAGGCGGGCCTCACGCCCGATGTGGCCATCACGGCCCGCGATGCCGATGTGATCAAGACCTACGTGCGGCTCGGGCTCGGCGCCGGCCTCGTCGCGGAGATGGCGGTCGATCCGCATGAGGACAGTGATCTCGTCGCCATCGATGCATCGCACCTGTTCGCGGCCCACGTGACCTGGATCGGATTTCGCCGCGGCGTGCTGCTCAGAAAGTACATGTACGATTTTATTCAGCTGCTGGCCCCACACCTCGACCGCCGCCTGGTCGATCGTGCGCATCGCCTGGCCGATCCCGCCGAGGTGGCGCAGCTGTTCACCGATCTGGTGCTGCCGGAGCGCTGAGCGCTTTCGTCGCGACGGCGCGCTGCGGTTATCATAGGCGCGCGCCTCCGTCGAGGCCCGGACATGTCATGGGTCTGTATTTCGAGCAGTTCGAGGTAGGCCAGAAATTCCAGCATCCCGTGCGACGCACGGTCACGGAGACCGACAATGTGTTGATCTCCACGCTGACCATGAACCCAGCGGCAGTGCATCTGGATGCCGAGTATTGCAAGGGCACGGAGTTCGGTGAGCCGCTCGTCAACAGCGTCTTCACGCTCGGCCTGATGGTCGGCATATCGGTGCCCGACACCACCTATGGCACGACGATCGCAAACCTCGGCTGGGAGAAGGTGATGTTTCCGCGCCCGGTGCGCGTCGGCGACACGCTGCGCATCGAGACCACGGTGGTCGCCAAGCGTGCGAGCCGCTCGCGCAGCGACTCGGGGATCGTCACCTTCGAGCATCGTGCGTTCAATCAGCGCGACGAGCAAGTCGCGTCCTGCCTGCGCGCGGCGCTGATGCTGAAGCAGCCGGTCGCGACATGAATCCGCGCTCGTGGCTTTTCGTCCCGGGAGACAGTGAGCGCAAGCAGGCGAAGGCCGCGGAGGGCGTCGCCGATGCGCTCATCCTCGACCTCGAGGACTCCGTGGCTCCGCAGCGCCGTGGCGCCGCGCGTGCGCTGGTGGCCGCACACTTGCGTGCCCGGCGCGCGGCGCAGCAGCTCTGGGTGCGCGTCAACGGGTTTCAAAGCGGATTGCTGCTCGAGGACCTCGCGGCCGTGATGCCCGGGGCGCCGCACGGCATCGTGCTGCCGAAGCTCTCCGGCGCTCAGGAGCTCCTGGAAGCGCACCACTACTTATCGGCGCTCGAGCGACGCGAGGGCTTGCCCCTGCACTCGACCCGGGTGCTGGTGATCGCGACCGAGACGCCACGGGCGCTGCTGACTGTCCATGAGTATGCCGCGCCACCCCCACGCCTGGCCGCTCTCACCTGGGGCGCGGAGGATCTGTCGGTGGCTCTGGGGGCGCGCGCGCCGCGCGAGCCGGACGGCACCTTCACGTTCACGTTCCGCCTGGCACGCTCGGCGTGCCTGATCGCGGCGGCTGCCGCCGGTATCCAGGCGATCGACGGCGTCTACGCCGACTTCGCCGACGCGGCCGGCCTGGGCCGTGAGCTCGCGGACGCGCGGCGCGATGGCTTCACGGGCAAGCTCGCCATCCACCCGGGACAGATCGAGGCGATCAACGCTGCCTTCACGCCCACGGAGGCGGAAGTGGCGTACGCGCGCCGCGTGGTCGCCGCCTTCGCCACCTCGCCTGACGTCGGCGTCACGAGCATCGACGGACGCATGATCGATCGCCCGCATCTGCTGCACGCACAACGCGTGCTCGCGGCGGCCGAGCATCTCGGGCGCAAGTGAAGCGGCACGCCGCGGCTCAGCTCTGGAGGCGCAGCAGATCCTCGGGAGTGTCGATGTCGACGGCGGCGCTTGCGAGTGGCACGCGCACGATGCTCGCGGAGCGGCGCCGCAGCAGCGTACGGGCACCCTGATCGCCCCGAAGCTCCCCGAGGCTTGCGAAGTCGGCGCGCGGGAAGATCGCGGGTACCCCAGTCACGGACTCGTACTGCGCTGCGACAACGCAATGCGGCTGACGGCGCCAGACGCTGACCAGGCGCCGCAGGTCCTCGGCCGTCAGCGCTGCCTGATCGACGAGCAGGAGCAGGACGCCATCGCAGCTCGGGGGCAGCCGTGCCACGCCCGCGCGGATGGAGCTGCCGATGCCTTCACGCCAATCGCGGTTGACCACGATCGAGGCGGGCGTGTGCCTGAGAAGAGGGCTGAGCTCGGACGCGTGCGCACCGAGCACAACGGTGACCGCTTGGCCGGCAACTTCCACCGCAAGGCTGACCGCCAGGTGCAGCAGCGGGCGACCCTGCAGCCGCACGAGCTGCTTCAGTGAGCCGAAGCGCGTCGATGCGCCGGCGGCGAGCACCAGCGCGTGCAGCGTACGAGTACTCAAGTCCTCAGGCGCGTTGTCCATCGAGCTCCCGATAGCACCGGCGCTCCTCGAGGATGCCGTCGGCATCAAGACCGCCGATGCGTCGCCAATCCGCGATCGAGTAATGGCCATCCGCGAGCTCGCGCAACCGCTCGCTGAGCTCGAACTGCACGCTCAGGTGCTGTCCAACGAGCCGCAGTTCCTGCTCGAGAGCGCCTGAGTCGAGCGCGGCGGCGCGAGTCAGGCCATCGAGCCTCCGGGTTAGGCAGCTCGCAGTATCGGCAGCCGCATCGAGCCGAACGAGCACCGCTGACAGTTCTGCCGGCTCTGCCGGCTCAGAGCCCCCGGTGCGCACGCGCAGGGTGGCCGAATGTGCCCGGCTGCGGGCGGCTTCGCGTCTCATAAATACCGTGAGGTATTCAATACATCTCTTTATAAAATAATAGATATTTTCATCGAACGCTCCGGCGTCCGTCATGCTACCCGCGCGTGCCCGGCACCACTCGAATACCTGGCGGGCATGTTGCTGCTCGGTCAGGACCTGCAAACGGATGAAATCCACCTCGTTCATGCGCGGGCTTCCACCCCGCTCATGCGGTGGCTTCTGTCCCGAGGTATCGGCCACCCTCGCGCCCGTGCAGATAGGCGTGGATCTCGGCGACCACGGACAGAGCGACGGACTCCGGGGCGCGGCCGCCCAGATCGAGGCCCACAGGTGCCCGCAGCCGCCCCCGCAGCTTCCGTGCATCCGGGCCGAGGTCGGAGAGCAGCCGTTCGCGGCGTAGGGGCGGCCCCAGCTGTCCGACATAGCCGATTGCACTCGCGGCGAGCGTCCGCAGGTAGATCAGGTCCGACGGCAGGTGATGGCTCATGATGACCGCCGCCTCGAAGGCGCCCAGGTCGAGCGTTTGTGCGAGCTCTTCGGGGCGTGCGAGCACCACGCGCTCGGCGGCCGGGAAGTGCTCCTCCTGCGCATAGGCCGGGCGATGATCGTAGACGGTCACCTGCCACGTAAGCCGCGCGGCGAGCTCAACGATCGGTGCGGCATCGGGTCCGCCGCCCAGCAGCAGCAGTCGCGGGGGCAGTGCGAGCGGTGCCGCGAAGAGCCGCAGCGTCCCCGAGGAGCGCAGGGTGGGGTGCCCGCCCTGCGTCACCGTCTCGAGCAGGCCGTCCACCTCGGCCGCGAGGGTCGCGCGCCCCCGAACGGCATCGGCGGGCAAGAGCACCTGGCCTGCCGTGAAATCGCTGTCCGCGGACTCCAGCACGAATGCCACGGCCGTGCGGCGATGCGCGCGCAGCGCCTGCTCCAGATGCTCGAGGGGCTGCCATTCGGTCGTGGGTCCGACGCGCAGCAACAGGATCTGCATCGCCCCTTCGCAGCCGATGCCGAGGCCCCACAACGCATCGTCCGATCCGCCGGTGTTGTACGTCACGACGCGCGCCTTACCGGTGCGGATCACCTCGAGGGCATACTCGCGCAGGTCCGTCTCGAGACAGCCCCCGGAGAGCAGCCCGGCATAGGAGCCGTCCGCTGCGATCGCCATCAGCGCGCCTGGCTTGCGGTAAGTCGAGCCGCTCGTATGCACGACGACCGCGAGGGCGAGGTCGCGGCCGCCGGCGCGCTCGCGTGCGTAGAGCGGCAACAGCGGGGTGAGCAGGGCTTCCGGCGATGCGAGTGAGCCTTCCATGGACAAATTATGCTCGAAGTTGCGTGGGCCCGACCGCGTTCAGTAGAGTCCCACGGTTTTTTAACCGCCCCATCTCGAGCAGGCATGAGCGCAAGCGCAAATTCGGGAGTTCCTCACGAGGAGGAGTCGTGGGTAGTACATAAGTTCGGCGGCTCGAGCGTGGCTGACGCCGAGTGCTTCCGGCGCGTGGCCGCCATCCTGGAGGCGCAGCCACAACGGCGCGTAGCGGCCGTGCTGTCCGCGTGCCGCGGCGTTACGGACGCGCTGCTCAAGCTTGTGGCGCTCGCCGAGCGCCAGGATCTTGGCTATCAAGGTGAGCTCGCCGCTCTGCGCGAGCGCCACGCGGCCATCGCGCACGCATTGCTGAGCGTAGAGGGCGCGCGGCTCTATGTGGCCGCCCTGGATCGCGACTGCCACGATATCGAAGGCATCCTGCACACGGTGCAGCTCACGCGGGCGGCCGCGCACAACGTCACCGATCTCATCGCCGGCTATGGCGAGATCTGGTCGACGAAGCTCTTTCATCAATTCTTCGAGGCTCGCGGCGTGCGCGGCGGCAAGACCCAGTGGCTCGACGCGCGGCGCGTCGTGGTCGTCGAATGGGGTCCGCTCGGCCCGGGCGTGCAATGGACGGATTCGCAGCGCAACGTCTCCCAGCAGATCGAGCCCGGCTTTCGCGGCACGTTGGTGGTCACCGGCTTCATCGCCTCCAACCGGCGCGGCGTGCAGACGACTCTCGGACGCAACGGCAGTGATTTCTCGGCCTCGATCTTCGGCGCGCTGCTGTCCGCCAGCGAGATTCACATCTGGACGGACGTGGATGGGGTGCTCTCTGCCGACCCCCGCCGTGTGCCGGATGCGAAGGTCATCGACTCACTCTCGTATCAGGAGGCGATGGAGCTGGCGTACTTCGGCGCCAAGGTGCTGCACCCGCAGACCATGGCACCGGCGGTCAGACGCAACATACCGATCTGGATCCGCAACACCTTCGCACCCGAGAGATCCGGAACCCTGATTTCCGCCCAGTCGCGCTCCGAGCGCGCGGTCAAGGGCATCACCAGCATCGAGCAGGTCGCCCTCATCAACCTCGAGGGCGCGGGCATGATTGGTGTTCCGGGCACCGCGCACCGCTTCTTCGGCGCGCTGCGCGAGGAGGGCATCTCGGTGATCCTGATCTCGCAGGGCAGCTCCGAGCACTCGATCTGCTGCGCCGTGCCGCACGAGCAGGCCGAGCGCGCGGCGGCCGTGGTACGCGCCGCATTCGATCGCGAGCTCAAGGAGGGGCAGATCCAGAGCGTGAGCATCGATCGGGAGCTCGCCATCCTCGCGGTCGTTGGCGACGGCATGGCGGGCACTCCCGGTGTGGCCGCCAATTTCTTCGCCGCGCTCGGCAACACCGGGGTCAATGTGCGCGCCATCGCTCAGGGTGCATCCGAGCGCAATATCTCGGTGGTCATCGAGGGCAAGGACGCGACGCGCGCGCTGCGCGCCGTGCACGCGCGTTACTACCTTTCCCCGCACACCATGTCGATAGGGCTCATCGGACCGGGGATCGTGGGGCGGGCGCTGCTCGAGCAGCTCGCTTCGCAGAGCAGCCGCCTGAGCGAGCAGTTCCAGCTCGACCTCAGGGTGCGCGGCATTCTGTCCTCCAAGCGCATGCTGCTGTCGGAGACTGGACTCGACCTGCAGACGTGGCGTCGCGCATTCGAGCTGCGCGGCCAGGATTCGGACCTCGCACGTTTCGTGGAGCACCTGCGGGTGGAATACCGTCCGCACACCGTGCTCATCGATTGCACGGCGAGCGAGCAGATCGCGCAGCACTACCGGGAGTGGCTCGGCAGCGGCATTCACATCGTGACTCCCAACAAGAAGGCGAATAGTGCGGTATGGGAGAGCTATCGCGAGCTCAAGACCGCGAGGCGGCAGAGCGGCGCGCACTATCTCTACGAGGCGACCGTCGGCGCCGGGCTGCCGATCATCCAGACCGTGCGCGATCTGCGCGAGACCGGCGATGACATCGAGAGCATCGAAGGTATCTTCTCCGGCACGCTCGCCTACCTGTTCAACATCTATGACGGCAAGCGCGCGTTCTCCGACATCGTGCGCGATGCCAAGCAGCGCGGTTACACCGAGCCCGACCCGCGCGATGATCTCTCGGGCATGGATGTCGCCCGCAAGCTCATCATCCTGGGTCGCGAGATGGGACTCAGCCTCGAGCTCGCCGATGTGCGCGTGGAGAGCCTGGTGCCCCAGGAGCTCGTGAGCGCCTCGAGCGAGGAGTTTCTCGAGCAGCTGCCGCGGCACGATGCGCTCATGCGGGAGCGGCTCGAGGCGGCGCGCGGCCGCGGCAAGGTGTTGCGCTACGTGGGCCGCCTGACGGCCGCCGGCGAGGCGACGGTCGGACTGATCGAGCTCGATGCACGGCATCCCTTTGCAAACATCGCCCTCACCGACAACGTCGTGCGCTTTGCCACGCGCCGCTACTGCGACAATCCCCTCATCGTGCAGGGTCCGGGCGCCGGTCCCGAAGTGACCGCCGGCGGCGTATTCGCGGATTTGCTGCGCCTGTCCGCCTACCTCGGAGCACGCCTGTGAGCACACCCGTGCAGCGCACCGCCGCGCCGCAGGGAGCTCGGGCTCCGGCGACGAGCGCCACTGCCTTTGCTCCTGCCTCGGTGGGCAACGTCGCCATCGGCTTCGACATTCTGGGTTTCGCGGTGGACTGCCTCGGCGACACCGTGACGGTTGCGCGGCGTCCGGGCCGCGGAGTCACCATCGCGCGCATCCGAGGCACGGCGACCGATCTGCCGCTCGAGCCGGAGCGCAACACCGCCGGTCGGGCGCTGCTCGCGATGTACCACGCACTCACGCCCGACTTCGCGCTCGAGATGCAGATCGAGAAGGGCATCCCGCTCGGTTCCGGGCTCGGTGGCTCGGCGGCCTCGGCGGTGGGCGCGGTGGTCGCCGCAAATGCCCTGGTGCCCACGCCCTGCACGCGCCTGGAGCTGCTCAAGTTTGCGATGGAGGGGGAAGCTGTCGCGAGCGGTTCGCTGCATGTGGACAACATCGCACCCTCGCTCTTCGGCGGGCTCGTGCTGACTGTCGGCATCGATCATCCGCGCGTCAAACAGATCCCGGTGCCGGCAGCGGTGCGCGCGGTGCTGGTGCATCCGCACATGTTCCTGTCCACGAAGCAGGCACGGGCGATCTTGCGGGGCAGCGTGGAGCTGTCTGCATTCGTATGGCAGACGGCGAACCTCGCCGGCTTCATCTCCGGCTGCTACACGAACGATCTCGACATGATCCGGGCGTCCTTCGAGGACGTGGTCATCGAGCCGCAGCGCCAGGCCCTCATCCCGGGCTTTGCGGACGTGCGTCAGGCCGCGCTGCAGGCCGGCGCGCTCGGCTGCTCGATCTCCGGCGCGGGACCTGCCATGTTCGCCTGGGCACTGGCACCTTATGCGGAGGCCGTGCGCGATGCGATGCGCGCCGAGTTCGCCCGCCACGCCGTGCAGATCGATGACTGGATCATCGAGATCGACTCACCGGGCGCCCGGGTCATCGCCGCCGAGTCCTCCGCGTGAGAGCGCCATGCAGTTCGCCAGCACGCGCAATCCCGATCGACTGACTGGCTTCGCCGACGCGCTGCTGCAGGGCCTGGCTCCGGATGGCGGACTCTACGTGCCCACGGTGTGGCCTGCGTTCAGCGCGGTGCGACTGCCCGATGGCAGCGCCGAGTGCGGCTCTGCGGAAGTGCTCAGTGCGCTCGCGGCGCAGTTGTTGGCACCGTTCGTCGCGGAGAGTGCGCTCGCGCCGCAGCTCGCTGCGATCGCGCGCGAGGCCTTCAACTTTCCGGCGCCTCTCGTGCCGCTGCTCGATTCGGGGCGCCTCTCGGTGCTCGAGCTCTTTCACGGCCCCACCGCGGCCTTCAAGGATTTCGGCGCGCGTTTTCTCGCAGCGAGCCTCGTGCGGCTGCGCGACGCGGCCGCGCCTCCACTCACCATCCTCGTCGCGACATCGGGCGATACGGGGGGCGCGGTGGCCGCCGCCTTTTACGAGCGGCCGGGCATCCGCGTCGCCGTGCTCTTTCCCCGGGGGCTCGTGTCGCAAACGCAGGAGCGCCAGCTCACCTGCTGGGGAGGCAACGTGCGCGCGTTTGCCGTGCGCGGCACCTTCGATGATTGTCAGCGGCTCGCCAAAGAGGCGCTGCGCGACCGCGAGCTGCACACCCGCACGGATCTGTCCTCGGCCAACAGCATCAATCTCGGGCGGCTGCTGCCTCAAACCGTCTACTACGCCGCGGCGAGTCTCGCGATATCTCAGCGCTGGGGCGAGCCGGCATGCTTCGTGATCCCGAGCGGCAACCTCGGCAACGCGCTTGCCTGCATCTGGGCGCGCAAGCTCGGCCTGCCGATCGGTGATGTCGTGCTGGCGCACAACGCCAACCGGACCGTGCCGGACTTCCTGCGCACCGGAGAGTGGCGCCCGCGTGCCAGCGTTGCCACGCTGGCCTCGGCCATGGATGTGGGCGATCCGAGCAATATGGAGCGATTGCGGGCGCTGTTCCCGGCGATCGAGGAGCTGCGGCAAGCCGTGCACGCGGAGACGGTTGACGATGCACAGATCCGTGCGCGGATCCGCGCGGGCTACGAGCGCTTCAGACAGATCTGGTGTCCGCACACGGCCACTGCGGCCGAGGCGTACGCGCGACTTTCCGAAGAGCGCCGCCGGCGCGGGCGCTGGGTCCTGGTGGCGACGGCGCACGCCGCCAAGTTTCGCGAGGTGGTCGAGCCGTTGATCGGCCGTGATGTGCCCGTTCCGGAATCGCTCGCGAGGCTGTTCGAGCGTCCGACCTCATGCTCGGAGATCGCCCCGGAGATCGAGGCGCTACGCCGCGCGCTGAGCTGAAGCGGCACGCTGGCCGGAAGCAGCATAAGATGCTCGGGAGCGATTGTTGAAGAGCCTGCCATGGAGATGCTGAAGACCCTGCCGCCGGTCACCTGGGCCCTCGTCGTGGGTGCGGTCGCGCTCGGCTGGGGCCTGTCATGGCTGTGGCGCTGGTACCGTAAGCGGCGTGCGCGCAAAGCGCTGATCAGCGCGATCACCGCGGTGGGCGTCGATCACCTCATCGATGTGCTGGTGCCCGATGGCATGGAGGGCTACTTTCACGTGGACTTCGTGCTGCTCACGCTGCGGGGCGTCGTGCTCGTGGATCTGCGCGACGTGAGCGGCAACATATTCGGCGGCGACCAGATGAACGAGTGGACGGTGATGGACGGGCCGCACCGCCACACCTTCTCGAATCCTCAGAACGCGCTCTACGATCGCATTGCGGCGGTCAAAGCGCTGGCGGGTGACATGCCGGTCGAGGGCCGCATCCTGTTCACGCGCCGCGCGAAGTTCCCCAAGGGTCTGCCCAAGTGGACGCTCATGGTGGACTCGCTGAGCAGCGAGTTTCCCATCGTCGATCAGGCGGTGATGGCGAGCGCCACGGAGCGCTTCGGCGAGAGCTGGCAGAACATCAAGGCCTCGGTCAGCCCGAGCTCCATGGCGCAGGTGCGGCCGGTCGCAGTGCCGTAGAGACCCGCGACGGGCTCGCGCTCAGTGCGCGGCGTGGTCGGCGAGCGTCAACGCGACCGCGGAGGTCAGCTTCTTCGCGTAGTCGATGTGCAGGAACTCGTTCGGTCCATGCGCATTCGACTGCGGACCGAGCACACCGGTCACGAGAAACTGCGTCTGCGGAAAGCGCTCGCCGAGCATGGCCATGAAGGGAATCGTGCCTCCGGAGCCGACGTGTATGGCGTCGCGTCCGAAGATCAGCCGTGACGCGCGCTGCAGAGACTCCGAGAGCCACGCTTCGAAGGGCGGGGCGTTCCATCCAGGCGTGGCGGCATCCGAGTCGAAACGCACCTCGGCCCCATAGGGCGGGTCGCGCACGAGTGCGTTGCGCAAGGCTTGCTGAGCGCGGCCCGCATCACAACCGGGTGGCAATCGCAGCGACAGTTTCAGCGCAACCTCGGGCAGCAGCACATTGCCGGCGGCACTGACGGGAGGCAGTCCGTCCGCGCCGGTCACGGCGAGCGTTGCGCGCCAGGTGCTGTTGATGAGCAGCTCCACGGGATCGTCGCTGAGCGGCTGGGCGCCGGCCGCGAAAGGCACTTTCGCGGCGATGGCGCTTCCCAGCACGCCCGCGGCTGCCGTGATCTGTGCGAGACGATCGCGGGGAATCGCGACCTGCAGCTCATCGAGCAGGATCTCACCGCTCACCGGGCTCTCGATGCGGGCGAGCAGCTGCTCCAGCAGCCGAAAGGGCGTCGGCGCGATACCGGTCGCCATTCCAGAGTGCACACCCTCGGTGAGCACGCGCACCAGCAGCCGCCCGACGAGATTGCCGCGCAGCGAGGTCGTGCACCACAGCTGCTCGTAATTGCCGCATTCCGCATCGAGGCACACGACCAGCGAGGGCGTGCCGAGCTGTGTGCCGAGCGCCTCGAGGTGCGCAGCCAGATGAATGCTCCCGCTCTCCTCGGAGGCTTCGATGAGCAACACGCAGCGCGGCAGCGGAATGTGCTGCGCACGCAGGGCAGCGATCGCCGCCAGCGAGCTGAAAGCGGCGTAGCCGTCGTCCGCGGCGCCCCGCCCATAGAGCCGACCCTCACGCACCACGGGGTCCCAAGGGGCAAGTCCGGGGAGCCAACCCGTGAACTCCGGCTGCTTGTCCAGATGACCGTAGAGCAGCACGCAACCGGGACGTTCCCCCGGCACGTCGACCAGCAGGATCGGCGTCAGCCCGGGCAGACGCCGCACCTCCACGCGCAGGCCGGAGATCGGTTGCGTCCTGCACCAGTCCGCGACCAGCTGCACGGCCCGTTCCATGTGGCCGTGCGCCTCCCATTGCGGATCGAAGAGCGGGGACTTGTTCGGAATGCGCACGAACGCCTGCAACTGCGGCAGGATCGAGCGATCCCAGAGCTGCTCGATGTGCGTGCGCAGCTGCGCAAGATCCACGGATGGCATCAGGAGGGCTCCTGTGGGAGGTGAAAGAGTTTGCGGCTGGCCGCGGTCGCGCTCGCAGCGAGTTCCGCAAGCGGTTGGCCGCGCGCTCGCGCCACGACGCGCGCGACGTGCGGCAGGAAGGCGGGCTCATTGCGCCGTGATGGGGGACGCGGATGCAAATCACGCGGCAGCAGATACGGTGCATCCGTCTCGAGCAGCAGTCGGTCCGGTGGAATCAGCGGCACGAGAGTCAGCAGGTGCGTACCGCGTCGCTCGTCGCAGATCCAACCGGTGACGCCGATCGCAAGTCCAAGGCCCAGGTATGCGGTCAGCTGCTCTTGCGAGCCGGTGAAGCAGTGCGCGACTCCATCGCTCAGCTGCGCTCGATGCTCGCGCAGAATCGCAACGAAGTCCTCGTGTGCGTCACGCTGGTGAAGGAACACGGGTTTGCCGATGCGCGCGGCGAGCTCGAGCTGCCGGTGGAATGCGCGACGCTGCGCCTCGCGCGGGGAGAAGTCGCGGAAGTAGTCGAGACCGCACTCGCCGACGGCCACGACCTCGGAGGCCTGGGCGAGCTCGCTGAGCTCGGCGAGCAGCTCGTCGCCGAGCTCGCTGGCGTGATGCGGATGCACGCCGGCCGTTGCGAACATTCTGCCCGGAGCGGCCCGCGCGAGCGCCAGGGCATTGCGGCTGCTCGCACCGCTCGACCCGGTGATGATCATCTGCGTGACACCGGCGCTCGCGGCACGCTCGATCACCGCATCGCGGTCGGCATCAAAGCTGTCGTGTCCCAGATTTACACCGATGTCGATGAGCATCGCGGGGCTGCTGGACGAAGCGGGCATACGCTATCTTACGGACGCTCATCCCGGAGGTCTCAAGGCATGGCTGTGCGCTCTTCGACTCTCGGCTGTCTTGCACTCTTGGTTCTCCTGGGAATGCGTGCGGTGCATGGGGCCCAGTCTCCCGATGCACGGTGGCTGGACGTGCAAAGCCGCATCCAGTACGCCTACTACACGGAGGACATCCGCGCGCTCGAGGATGTGACACAGGCACTTGCGAGTGAGGAAGGCAGTGCCTCGCCCATGCGCGACTACTACCGCGGGCTCGCCGGCTATCGACTGGCGCTTCTGAGCGCACCGAGGGATCGCTCTAAGGCCGAGAAATCGGTGCAGATTTGCGTCTCAAGTATCGATTCTGACTTAGAAAATCAAGCCGACTCTCCGGAAGCCCTGGCGCTCGGGTCTGCTTGCCGCAGACTTCTCGCAAGCCTGAGCTCCTTGGGCTCGCCATTGTCATCGGTGCGCGGTGGCCACGAGATGAGTCGCGCCCTCAAGCTCGCTCCGAATAACCCCCGCGTGCTGATGCTCGATGGCCTCGCCGATTACGAGCACAGTGGCAGTAAGGCGGCGGCTCTGGGCAAGCTGCAGAAGGCCGTTGCGGCGTTCGAGCTCGAGCGCCACAACATCGAGCGTGCTCCCAGCTGGGGAGCGCCGGAGGCGTATGCCTATCTCGCCCGCAGCTATCTCGATCGGGGCGATGCCATCGCGGCCCGGGGTGCGCTCGAGCACGCGCTGCTGCTGGTGCCCGACTTCGCCTATGCGCATCGGCTGTTGAGCAAAATTACTTCAGGGTGATGAGGCGAGCGCAGTGGCCGGCACTCCAGGGCTGGGCGCATAATCAATCCTGCGGCCACCGGAGCGTGGCGTCCTGCCCTGGGAGCAAACCTATGGGTGAATGGATACGGTACAGGTATGCGCGGGCAGCAGCGGGTCTGAGTGTGTCTGCGGTCGCGGCGGTGATGGTTGCAATACTGGCGGGTGCCGCTTGGGCGGACGACCCGGCAACGCCGCCAGCCAAGCCAACAAGCGCGGCTGCAAACTCGAAGTCGCTGGATCTGAGCACGCCGCCGGTGAATCACGTGCTTTCGCAGACGCAGATCCAATCGCTCACCGCGGAGCGCGATGAGGACGGCGCGCCGCCATCCGACGTGAGCGTCGAGGGTCCGCGCTACGAGTCGCCGGTGCCGCAGGGCACGTTTCGCGCTCTGGGCTGGGGCATCATGCATCCCCTGCAGGCATGGCGCATATTCACGCCCGTGACCAACTGAGGCTCGCGAGCCGACTCAAACCGTCACGACGATCTTGCCGATCTGCTGATTCGATTCCAGGTAGCGGTGCGCCTCGGCGATCTGGCTGAGCGGAAAAGTGCGCGCGATCACGGGCCGCAGATGGCCGTCCGCGAGACCGCGCAGGATGAGCTCTTTGGCCCTTGCAAAGCGCTCGGGCTTGTTCCAGATCGAGGATGCGACCCAGCCGCGCAGGCTCAGACCCTTCAGCGCCGCCGGCCAGTGCGGGTAGGGCGTCGCCTGGCCGCTCAGGCCACCGTAGATGAACAGAATGCCTTCCTCGGCCATCGCGTTCGCGAGCTTCTCCACGTTGGGTCCGCCAACAGGATCGAAACACACGCGCACGCCCTTGCCCCCGGTGACGCGCATCACCTCGGCGACGACATCGCCCTCCGCGGTGGCGATCACGTGCTGCGCGCCTTGCTCCTTGAGGGCGGCCGCCTTGTTGCTATGACGCGTGGCGGCGATCGGTACGGCCCCGGCCCAGTTCGCGAGCTGCACGGCAGCCAGACCGACGCTGCTGGAAGCGGCCGGAATGAGCACATGATCGCCGATGCCGATCTTGGCGACCTCGATGAGGGCGAAGGCCGTCAGATACTGCATCCAGATCGATGCTGACTGCACGGGCGTGAGGTGCGGCGGAGCGGGAATGACGCTGCGCACCGGCACGAGCGCCTCTTCGGCATAGACACCATATTCACCCAGGCGGTACGAGGGCAGCACGCACACGCGATCACCGGGTGCGAATCCCTGCACGCCGGCTCCCAATGACTCCACGATTCCGGAGGCCTCGTACCCCATCAGCGAGGGCAGCTTGGGAGGTACCGGATAGGCGCCTGCACGATACATGGCCTCGGAGCGGTTGAGTCCGATCGCCTGCACGCGGATGCGCATCTCGCCCGCGCCGGGCTGACCGATCTGCGCGTCCTCGAGCTGCAGCACCTCGGGTCCACCCGTCTTGTGGATGCGTACGACCTGGGTCATGTGGCGCTCCTCACGTTCCAAGCTGGCGTCGCTAGTCTGCCGCGTGCAGCGCCGGCATGCCAGAAGGCTCTCTTACAATCGGTTGCATCCCAGCTGTGGGATCCTAGCCATGCTAAGCGCGGGGTCAGGCTCGTTGATGGAGCATGCTGCAGCAAGCGTCGCACGATGTGAGGGCAACGGCCGCGTTCAAGCGGCACCTGCGCCCGCTGCTGTGGATCCTCGCCCCGGCGGTCTTCGCCATCCTGGGCTGCGGCGTCTGGTGGTGGCTGCTGCGCAGTCCGCCGCTGCGCTACGTTACAGCGCGCGTGACGCGCGGAAGCATTCAACGGGCGGTCACCATGACCGGCGCGCTGAATCCGGTCGGGACGGCGCAGGTGGGCTCCTATGTCTTGATGAGGACGAGGCGGATCTGAAGACCGCGCGGGCGCAGCTCGCCAAGGATCGCGCGGCGGCGGCCAATCAGGCAGTCATCTTCGCGCGCGACCAGCAGCTGATCGACCAGGCAGCAGCTTCAGGATTCGGCCGGCCTGCTCGTCGCGCTCGGGGGCGGGTGGTGGCAGGACGACATCGAGCAGCACCCGAAGTGACCGCTGCCGTGGACCGTGGGGGTGGCGCCCCACGACAGCGGCCCGCTCCGGATGGAGGACCTCAACCGCGCGGTCCGTGCGCCTCGTACACCGCCGCGAGCTGCGGGCTCGGCACCGCCTGCACGGCACGGGCAACTGCCGCGGCCTGACAGGAGCGGCTCGCGACGAATCCCTTCAGATCGTGACCGTCTGCGGTCGGGCACACGAGCCGAGCGGCTGCAACGATGCGGTGATAGAGCGCGACGGCGCCCTGGTCCGTGTTGAGGTTCAAATCGTTGTACTTCACGGCGACGTGCGGGACGTCCGCGCTCTGCGGGGGCTCGCCAGCCATGGCCGCGGAAGCCGCGAACAAGCATCCGGCAACGCTCGCAACGGCCCACATGCGCCGGCTTCCCAGGATCTTCGACATTGAATGAGTCATGGTCCTCTCCTGTTGAACTCGTATGTCAGATGCGCGGCATCGATCCAGGGTTTGAATCAGCTTGCTTGCGCATGCATCGCCACTGCGACGGTGCGCATATAAGACTCTCTTGCCGCCGCGGAGTCTGCGCATGCGGCTCGCATTGGTCCCGCGGATTGGCGGGCTGGTACCACGGCTTCGCGGCGGCGCGGAGCAGCCGGCGAAGCTGTCATAAATCGGTCATTGCACGCGCGCCGGGACGGTCCAATGTGCACGCGAATTGGTCCCTGCCGGCAACGGATTCGTCCCGCGACTCACACGCGAGAACGTAGGGGGAATCGAACTGGCGTACCCTATGCAAAGAGTTTGGGCTTGACTCGAGGGAGGCCACCGATGAACGCCGTATCCTCGGAGCGCGTGACATTGACACCCGCAGCCGCCGTGCGCGCCGGCGTCTCGATGCTCAGTGACGGTGCGCGTGCCCGGGTGAATTTCTGGCCGATTGTTGCGATCCTCACTGCATTCTGGATCTACGTGATGCTGTCGAACGTCCTCTACGCGCGCAGCATGTCGATCGCACTCGATCCGGGCGGGGTCCGTCATTCCTTCGCCGCCTGGGATGCGCGCGTCATGCAGCACGTGCTCCTCTATCCGGCGCTGCTCGGGTGCATGTGGGCCTCGTTACGCATCGGCTGGCGGCCGGGCTATGTCGCGGTGCCGGCGCAACTGCTGCTCGCGCTCGTGTTCTCAACGCTCGGCGGGCCTGCGTTGTGGGGCTCCGAGGCGTTACTCGGCCACGAGGGTCAGTCCATGCACATGGGCAGCTCTGACCAGCAGATGCAACAGAGCTCGAAAGATAAGATGCAGAGCTGGAAGGACGACGAGCAAGCGGCCCGGGAGCGGCCTCCGGACTCTGGCATGAAGGAGAAGATGCACGAGCCGTGGACGCTGCGTAACATGATATTGGATGAAGGGGCGACCTGGGTCGCGAGCATCACGAGCTTCGAGTTGACCTACGGCTTTGCGCTCGCGCTGGTGATGGGTTTCTCTCTTTATCAGCGCTTCAAGGGGTCGGAGCTGCGGCGCGCGGCACTGGAGCGTGCCTGGAGCGGGGCACGGCTCGCAGCGCTGCGGCTGCAACTCTCGCCGCACACCTTATTCAACCTGCTGCATACCATTCGCGGTCAGATCGCCTGGGACCCCGCCACTGCGCAGTCGATGGTGGTGCAGCTCGGGGATCTGTTGCGGCGGTTGCTCGCGGCGGGCGAGCGCGAGTTCTCCCGCCTGAGCGATGAGCTGCAATTCGTACGTCTCTATCTCGAACTGCAGCAAAGGCGCTTTGCGGACCGTATGTCGCTCAGCCTACCCGATCCGGCCAAGCTCCCCGCAGCCTGGGTACCGAGTCTGATCCTGCAGCCGCTGGTCGAGAACGCGGTCGCCCACGGGCTGGCCGAGCACAGTGGTGCCGTGCTGATCAAAGTGGAAATCACCACGACGCGCGATACACTCATCGTGCGCATCGTGAACACGACCGCCACCGAGCGCACCCGCAGCGGCGGTGGCATCGGTCTGCGCAACGTGCGCGAGCGCCTCGCTGTGCACTTCGGAGAGCGCGCCACGTTCAACGCGGGACTCACCGCGATGGACCAATGGAGCGCGGAGATCTGCATGCCCTTGTTGATGGAAGGCTCGTATAGTCCCCAGGCGGACGGTGCAGCGGACCGGGTGCCGGCGGGCCGCGCCGTGCCGGGCTGAGCACACGCATGTCGGCGATACCCCAAGTAGGCGTAATGGATGTGATGATCGTCGATGACGAGCCGGCCGCGCGCCGGACGTTGCGGGAGTGCTGCGCCGCCGAGCCGGATCTGCGCATCGTCGGTGAGTTCGGCGATGGCACGGCCGCGCTCGAGGCCATTCGCGCTCAGCCTCCCGACTTGCTGTTCCTCGACATCCAGATCGACACCCAGAACGGCGTCGAGCTGGTCCGCTCGCTCGATCCGCAGACGCTGCCGATTCTCGTCTTCGTCACCGCGTACGATCACTATGCGCTCGAGGCCTTCGAGGTGAGCGCCACGGACTATCTGCTCAAGCCTTTCGACGACGAGCGTTTTCGCAAGACGCTCGCCCGCGTGCGCCGGCGCCGGGAGGCCGAGGGCGCGAGCGATCGCGGGGCGGCGCTCTCGAATCTGCTGGCACAGCTCGAGCGCAAGGCGCGGGCGCTCACCGATGTCAGACCGCGCCTGCTCGCCGAGTCCGGCAGTCACATGCACATGCTCGATGCAGCCGACGTGGAACTGGTGGAAGGCGATCGCAACTATGTGAAGCTCACGGTGGGCCGTGAGGTTTTTCACGCGCGCAGTACCTTGCAGCAAGCCGAAAAGTCGCTCGAATCGCAGCCGATGCTGCGCATCAGCCGCTCGTGCGTCGTCAACGTGAATCACGTGCACGAAGTGAGCCGCACGCCGCGCGGGGACTTCATCTTCGTGCTCGCGGGCGGCAGCACGGTTACGAGCAGCGAGGGCTTTCGCGACGCGGTGCGCGACTACCTGGGCCGCTTCAAGGTGAGTGCGGGCTGAGCTTAAGCGCGCGCATCCTGCACGCGATCTTTCCACCGACCCCCGCGCCCGAGTCCGTACTGGACCGCCGACGACAGCGTCGCTGCGGCGTAGAAGGTGGCCACCAGGGGCAGCGTCAGGCTCCACGGCCACGCCCGGTCGTAGAAGCGCACCGTCGGCAGGTAGGCGAGCGTCATGAGCAGCCACGCGCAGGCCCCCAGCGCAGCCGCGATCGGAGCGTGCGTGAACAGCAGCAGCGGGGGCAGCAGGTAGGTGAGCCCAAGGCCGCACAGCGTCGCGACGAGCAACCAGTAGGAGTGGCGCAACTGGCTGAACGCGGTCCGCGAGATCATGGCTCCGATTTCAGCGAACGAGCCGTAGCCCCGCAGGCTGCGCACCCTGTGCGTCAATCCGAGCCAGAGCCGACCTCCCGAGGCCTTCACGGCGCGTGCGAGCGCGCAGTCATCGATGAGCTGGTCGCGGATGGCGCCGAGACCGCCCGCACGTGCGAGCGCGTGCGGGCGAATCAGCATGCAGCCGCCCGCGGCGGCCGCCGTGCGCGCTCGGTTGTCGGCAACCCAGGCCGGCGGATAAATCATGAAGAAGAAGAATACGAACGCGGGAATGAGACTGCGTTCGGCGAGGCGCCGGGTGCAGAGCTGTGCCATGCAGGAGACCAGATCGGCTCCCGAAGTCTCCGCTAGCCCGATGAGCGTCGCGACACTGTCGGGCGCATGATGAATGTCGGCGTCCGTGAAGAGCAGATAGTCGGCATCGACGGCCGCGGCGGCTGCAACGCCCTGTGACATCGCCCACAGCTTGCCCGTCCATCCGGGCTGTAGAGACGCACCGCGCAGCACGCGGACCGCGCGGGCAACGCCCGTCTGCGCTGCGGTGGCCGTGGCGACGTCCGCCGTGCCGTCCGTGCTGCCGTCATCGATCACGAAGATCTCGATGCAGCCCGGATACTGCTGCTCGATCAGTGAGCGCAGCGCCGCACCGATCAGCGGCGCCTCATTGCGG
>Ga0335077_10001497_pt1 | contig 27841 bp, 25 predicted proteins | sample Lox_Sample_31_FD_207151 | JGI IMG/M metagenome (GOLD analysis project Ga0335077, IMG submission 207151) | Soil microbial communities from Loxahatchee National Wildlife Refuge, Florida, United States - Lox_Sample_3.1 | ecosystem: Environmental > Terrestrial > Soil > Wetlands | place: USA... | reverse complement strand
CCCAGAAGCCACTGTCGCCACTGCTGTCGGCTGATCCGATTTCTGTGGTGAAGACCTCTCAGGTGCCCAGACTGATTCTCAAGAACTTACCTACAACTTTCTTCGCGAACTGCGAAAGTCAGGCTAGCGTTCTTGTTCAACACTTGAGACCACTGAATTCTAGTCGCCACAGGCGCGGGCTCTGTCGAGCAGCAGATTGCGCTCGCGGGCGTTGCGAGTGATCGATGCGGCTCGCTCGAATTCCATACGGGCCTCGTGCCTGCGCCCCAGTTTCTTCAGCAGGTCCCCGCGAACACTCGGCAGGAGATGGTAGTTCTTCAATGCGGGGTCGTCCTTCAGAACATCCACCAGCTCAAGTCCTGCGGCGGGACCCGACGCCATGCTTACGGCGACTGCACGATTCAACTCCACCACAGGCGAGGGCTCGATGTGTCCAAGCTCGCTGTACAATGCCGCAATCCGAGACCAGTCGGTATCTCCAGCAGTAACCGCTCGCGCATGGCAGGCTGCAATCGCGGCCTGGATGGCATATGGGCCTCTCACCGGCCCAAGTCTTTCCGCCCGCTCCAGTGCAGCCAGCCCGCGCCCAATGAGCAGGCGATCCCATTTGGCACGGTCTTGCTCGAGCAATAACACCGGTTCCCCTGCGGCATTGACTCGCGCCTTCGACCGCGATGCCTGGATTTCCATCATTGCCACTAGCCCGTGCACCTCAGGCTCGCCGGGGACAAGTCCCGCCAGAATCCCCCCAAGGCGTAAGGCCTCTTCACACAGCGCCGGGCGCATCCAGTCATCGCCCGCCGTTGCGGAGTAACCCTCGTTGAAGATTAGATAGATCACTTGGAGGACGGAAGCCAGCCGCGCGTTGAATTCAGCTCCCCGCGGCACTTCGAAGGGAACCTGTGCTTCGCTCAAGGTCCTCTTTGCGCGCACAATTCGCTGCGCGATGGTCGGCTCCGAACTGAGGTAAGCACGCGCGATCTCGTCGGTGTTCAGCCCGCCCAGCAGCCGCAGCGTGAGCGCTACTCTGGCCTCGGTCGAAAGCACGGGATGGCACGCGATGAAGACCAGCCGCAGCATGTCGTCTCCGATGTTGTCGTCCATGACTGCGGCAAGGTCGGGCACCTGCATTTCGCGCTCGGCCATTTCGCGGCCGAAATCTTCGTGTTTGCGGTCGATGAGCGTACCGCGACGAAGGAAATCGATGGCACGATGCTTGGCGGTGCCCATGAGCCAGGCACCAGGATTTTCGGGGATTCCGGATTCTGGCCACTTCTCGAGAGCCGCGACCAGCGCGTCTTGCGCCAGTTCTTCGGCCACTCCAACGTCCCGGACGATGCGAGTCAGCCCGGCAATCAAGCGGGCCGACTCGATCTTGCAGACGGCTTCAATCGCACGATGTGTTTCGGTAGCACCCACTGCTACCGATCACATCATTTCTAGGCTTTCAGCGCAACCTCGCTGGCCACCTTCATGCAATCGGGTTCAGCGCCGCCTTGCTCGAAAACCTGGCGAATCTCGCACTCGCCCTCGCCAACAAACTTGAGGAAGTCTTTTGCCATTTGGATTGCCTCCGCCTTGGAGTTTGCCTTCAGAATCGCAAAACCGCCGACGACTTCCTTGGACTCAGTGAACGGACCATCCGTTACGCTAATCTTGGTGCCATCTCTGCGCACCCGTGCACCCAGAGCCGTCGGCAAGCAGCCCTCTGTAGCCAGCAGCCAGCCTTCCTTGAAACCCTGTTCGACCAGTTTTCCCATGGCGGCCATCTCTTCGGGCGAAGGAGGCGTGTTGCGTTCAACCGTCTTGTAGATGCTCAGGAATCTCATTTTCAATCTCCTTGGAATTTGTTGTAGCTATATCTGTTCCCAACCAGGCGCGGATCGTAACGCCGGCGTCTAGCCGGCTGCGTGAAGGGCCTCTGGCCCATCATTCCCGGCTTCTATCATGACGTCGAATGGTCTTTCGCGAATTCGACACGGAAAAAAGAAAAAATTCAACTTACCTTTCGAGAAGCAATCTGCTCGCGCAGCCGTTGTTCTCTCTCCTGTTCCTCGGCGGTAAAGTTCTCCCCAAAATCCGATGCCTCAAACCGGCCGAATCTCCACCTCGGACTCCCCTGGCATTGGATTCGGACAGCGTTTCAACCACTCGACCGCCTCTTCCATGGACCGTACCTGCCAGATCCAGTAACCGGCAATGAGTTCCTTGGTTTCGGCGAATGGCCCGTCAATGACGGTCCTCTTGCTGCCCGCGAACCGGACCCGCTTGCCTTTCGCCGAGGGCTTCAATCCCTCGCCGGCAAGCATAATCCCGGCTTTCACCAGTTCTTCGTTGTAGTTCCCCATGGCCGCGATGAGCTCTTTGCTGGGGAGAACCTCGGCTTCCGAATCTTTCGTGGCCTTCACAATAACCATGACTCGCATGTTGATCTCCTTGGATGAGTCTTCATGAACCCTTATGTCCGTTTGATCCATCCTTCTACAGAAACGTCGAGGATCAAAACATAAAATCGACAAGCTATCTCGGGAATCTCGGGAACAGTCGCCAGTGAGATTGGTTCGCGTCGGCTTTACAACGTGAACAGACTCCTGTTTTGCGAGGAGTGAGGAACACGGGCGTGACCGAAATTACTCGCCAACTACGCTCCTCCGCTACAATTCGGCGCTGAGGTCCAGGGGAGAAAACTATGCAGAGAAGGAAGGTCGGCTCAATCGCAGCGGGCAGCCCCGCCATCGCCGTTATGTTTGCCAGCATGCGGCAGGCGACTGCCCAAGACTCTAAAGTGACGTATCCGAGCATGGCTCCCCTAATCTCTTCCTGCGGTTTTCCACTTGACATCCAAGTGATGACTATGTTCCACTTGAATGCCAAGTGAAGAAAACGCCCATCCAGATCCTGCAAGGCACTCTCGATCTCATGATCCTCCGCACCCTTGCCACCATGGGTCCACAGCACGCCTACGGCATGGCCGTCAGGCTCCAACAGGTCTCGGACGACGCCTTGAATCTCAACCAGGGCACCATTTATCCCGCTCTCGTCCGGATTGAACAGCGCGGCTGGACCCGTGGTTCCTGGGGCAAGACGGAGAATGGCCGCGAAGCGAAGTATTACGCCATCACCCGGGCGGGATTGAAGGCGCTCGATGAAGAAACCGAGCGCTGGCGCCAGATGTCCGGCGTGGTCGAAAGGCTGCTCGCTGAGGAACAGTAACCATGGTGAGTTTGAGAAGAACTGCAGCCAAACTCCGCAATCTCTTCGCCAACAAGCATGCCGAGGAGGACCTTGCCCGCGAACTCGCATCGCACCTCACCCTCCTCGCCGACGACTTCGAACGCCGCGGCATGTCGGCTGAAGGAGCACGTCTAGCTGCGCTTCGCGCTTTGGGCGGCGTGGAGCAGGCAAAGCAGGCGCATCGCGACGAGCGTTCTTTGTTGTGGATCGAACAAGCCATGCAGGATCTGCGCTATGGCCTGCGCACATTGGGCAAGAGCCCAGGCTTCACGATTACTGCGGTGCTTACGCTTGCCGTCGGCATTGGGGCATGCACAGCCATCTTCAGCCTGGTGAATGCTGTACTCATCCGTTCATTACCGTATGGCGATTCAAACCGGCTCGTCTATCTCTATACGCCCAATCCGCAATTCGAACTTCCCGCCGAAGTCTTCGGCCCTACCTACGCCGATTTTTACGACCTCAAGCGCCAGAGTCACTCCTTTCAGGACCTGACGGCCTTCGACCAGTCCATCGTTAGCCTAGCTTCGCCGGGCGCGGCGAAACGCATCAGCGCGGCGCGCGTCGATGGCGATTTCTTTCGAACCTTTCAATCCAGTCCTAAATTTGGCAGGGAGATAAGTCCCGATGACAACCGATTAGGACACGAAAAAGTGGCCGTCATCAGCCACGCGCTTTGGCAGTCCATATTCGGCTCGGCCGCTGACGTTCTTCATCACTCGCTGTTGCTCGACGGCAGCAGGTACGAGATCGTCGGAGTCATGCCGCAGGGCTTCGAGTATCCACATAAGACCGATTTAGCCTACGGAGAATCTCAATACAGGACAACGCAGGTCTGGATCCCGCTGGCCCTTACGCCACAGCAAATGGCCGATAGAGAAAATTCGAGGGGAAATGCCGTTGCTCGCCTCAAGCCCGGGGTCTCTATGGCCCAGGCGCAGGCGGAGATGACCACCATCATGGTGCGCCTCGATAAACTCCATGATCCCCAGGTGCGGGGATGGGGCGCGCTGATCGAAAACTTCGTCGACAGCAGCGTCGGCCACGTCCGCTCACTGCTGTGGCTTCTCCTCGGGGCGGTGTCAGTCGTGCTCTTGATCGCCTGCAGCAACATCGCAAATCTGCTCCTTGCCCGCGCCGCCGGACGCGTTCGAGAGTTGGGCGTTCGTGTCGCCCTCGGCGCTGGCCGCAGCCGTATCGTTCTCCAGCTCATCACGGAGGCGCTGTTGATCGGCCTCGCCGCCGGAGCCATTGGTGTTGCCCTCGGGCACATCTTCTTGCGCATCCTTCCGCTTTTCAATCCAGGCAACATCCCACGCCTCGACGAAGCCTCGCTCGACATGCGCGTACTGGTCTTCACCATCGCCGTCTCGCTGCTTGCCGGTGCGCTCACCGGTGTCTTCCCGGCACTCGCCATCTCGCGCGTCGATGTCACCGACCTCCTCGCCACCGCCGGTAGCCGCAACGTTGCCGGCGCGCCTAACCGAGTTCAAAGTGCTCTCATTGTCGTCGAGTCGGCGCTCGTCGTAGTACTGCTCGCTTCAGCCGGCCTGCTCATTCGCAGCTACGTCAACGTCGAGTCGGTCGACACTGGCTTCTCGCAATCCACCGTTACACTGAACATTGGGCTCGATCCGCGCTATAGCCAACCGGAGGCCGTCCAATTCTTCCGAAATCTCTTCGCCAGGCTGCAAGCTTTGCCCGGCGTGGAAACAGTTGGAGCCGTCAGCAACCTGCCCCTCAGTAACTCCGAAGACCTGAGAATGTTCGCAGTGGATGGCTATCCAAACCAAAAAGGTCAACTGGCTGAAATGCGCTGGGCCACGCCCAATTATTTTTCAGCAATGAGGATTCCACTTGTCGCCGGGCGGCTGTTCACCGCCAACGAGAACCCAGGGGCGCATGCCATCATCATCAATCAGAGTTTCGCCACAAAGTATTTTGCCGGTCGCAATCCCATCGGTGGCCGCATCAGCAGACAGGATGATACCGCTCAATGGAGCTCCGTCGTCGGTGTCATCGGTGACGTGCGCCACAACAGCCTGGAAGAACCCGCCGAGCCGCAGATCTATCATCCCGATATCGAGTTCGGAGGCGGATACATTGCCGTCCGTTCTTCGCTTCCAGCAGGATCGCTCGCGGTCTCCATTCGCACCGTTCTTAACTCCCTCGATCCCAATCTCGCCGCGGGCGACATTCAAACCATGGGAGATCTCAGATCGGAAGCGAGCGCCCAGCGCCGTTTTCAAACCTTGCTTCTCACCCTCTTCGCCGCCATTGCACTATTCCTCGCGCTCGTCGGCCTCTATGGCCTTATGGCCTACTCTGTCAGCCGCCGCACCCGCGAAGTTGGCATTCGCATTGCCCTCGGCGCGCAGCGTAGCGATGTATTTCGGCTGGTGATCAAGAAAGCCGCGTTTCTGCTTGCCATTGGTCTCGCCTCCGGCCTCGTCGCTTCATGGTTCGCCACACCCGCCATTCAGGCGTTTCTCTTTGGTGTCGGCCGGCACGACCCAATTACGATCCTGTCCGTCTGTGCTTTGCTCGCGGTCTCGGGTTTGCTCGCGGCCATGATTCCCACTCTCCGCTCTGTCTCTATCAATCCGATGCAGGCGTTGCGGACGGAATAGGAGAGGGCGTTCATGGTGCCTTCGGATTGCATATCGAGATTGGGATTGGATTCATGCCTAATCGAGTCGCACAGTAGCTTTGACGGGGACAACGAAACCCAAGGATGTGGAATCCGGGTCAACCAGGCTGCCAGGAGAAACCATCATGAGGCTGATCCTATCGACTCTATTTGTCACCCTTCTGTTTTCAGCTTCTTTTCTGCCCGCCAAGTGCGTCGACGATCATCGCTCCAATAAGGATGCCGGAGTCCTCATTACCGACTTCACCATCACCGGCACGCAGACAATAACTTCAACTGACCTCGCCGCCATTACCAGCGATGTGATTGGCTCCTGCTTTGACGAGGATTCGGAAGAGATGCAGGAGCGTCTTCGGGCCTCATTTCAGGACCGTGGATATTTCAAGGTCGAGGTGTAGAGCCTCAGCTTCAAACCCCGCGATCCGTTAGGCGTTCCCAAGCCTGTAATCCTGGAAGGCGAGGTTTGGGAGGGCGCTCGTTACAGACTCGCAAAGATCACATTCGTTGAACATCACGCTTTCTCTTCGGAAGCACTGCGACAGCAATTTCCGCTAAAAAGCGGTGATCTGTTCGAGAGAGGCAAAGTCGCTGGCGGACTACAGAGACTCCGCAAACTTTACGGTACTCAGGGTTTCCTCGATTTCACAACTATCCCCGAGACAAACTTCGGATCAAACGCAACAGTGAATCTAAATATCTCGACTCAGGAAGGACCCCAGTACCACATGGAAAAACTCGACATTCTGGCGGATAAGGAATTAGCCGCAAGGCTGCGCGCGGAGTGGAAAATGACAGAAGGAGAAGTATACGACCAAACTTATATCGACCAATTTCTTGAAACCAATCGGGACTCGTTGCCGCTGGCTTTCAGCAGAGCTAACGTCCACACAATTCAGAACTGCCCCGATGCCGTGGTCGAAGTACGCCTCATTGTCGAGCCCGCCCAAGACAACTTGCACCCAGACGCGACGTACGCCCCATGCGAAGACCACCACGAGGTTTCGAAGTAGCTGCGGCCAACTGACGAAAACAGATAACGCTCATTGATCGATGATGGTGCTGTGGAGATTTGCGACAGTCTATCGGCAAATCTAGTGCGGTCAGATTTTGTGGAGTGTGCTGCCCTGACTATCCCTCATCATCCTTCACGATGACTTCTTTCATCTCCTTGATTTCGGTGATTACAATCGCGTGAGTACCGGTTCGTTCAAACACAATCCCGGTTGCTCGCACGTACTTGCCGACAAACGGCATGAGTACCTGCCGTTGATCCGTGTCGGGCATCTTGGCAGAGATGGGTAAATACAGTCGATCGTCTTTGGTCAGAATAACGAGCGGCGAGCCACCTTTGACGCAATCCTGTACGCACTTGCTGCCCATACTCGTCGCGTGGTTATCAAGATTCTGAATTGGGCAGGCAACATCCCGAAGCAGTCCTTCTATGGTTTCGTGGGAAACATTCGCCCGGGCACCGGCCATGTCCGTGGTCTGTGGCGACTGAGACGCCGCCAAGAGAATCCCGCAGCACGCAAGCAAGCCGATCTTCATTGGTCGGATCATCGGTTCTCCTTATTCACGGGGCATTGATTTTCTGCAATGTTACCAGTTCGACCAGGCGTCTAATCATTGCACAATCGTGACGTGGCAAGGATGCGAGTTCTGCAACCAGGCTTTAGCACAAGTTTGCGCCTTTTATTCGCCCCTCCAGCTTCTTATTAACTAAGGCCGTGATGTGGGTTTCTATCGTTCAGCCCAATCAGGTGAGGCTCTATCCTTAGCGCAGTTTCTCCGTTGAGGTGAGCTAAATCAAACCAATTCCATGAAAGCCCGAAGCCCGCGCTATAATGTCCCAAGCCTCGCCGTAACCCGGCCGCTAGTAATCCCATGACAGACGCAATCAAACGAAAACTGCAGGAAGAGATCAACGCGCTTGAACACGAGTTGATCCACGAACTTCCTAAAGAGATCAAGAAGGCCGCCGCGCTCGGCGACCTCAGCGAGAACGCCGAGTACCACATGGCCAAGCAGCGCCAGGAATTTGTAAAAGCGCGTGTCCGGCAGCTGGGCAAACGCTTAGCCGAATTGTCCATGATCAACATGAACAATATCCCTAAGGACAAGGTCGGCCTGGGATCGACGGTCAAGGTCTACGACAACACCAAAGGCGAGGAAGTCGAGTATAAGCTGGTCACCAGCGAAGAGTCGGACGTGGCCGCGGGGAAGATCTCGACGACCAGCCCTATCGGGCGCGCACTGCTGAACAAGAAAGTTGGAGATGAGGCCGTGGTCGTGACCCCGAATGGCAAGCGCGAACTAGAGATCCTGAGCCTTACTACGATCCACGATGACGTGGATGACGAGCCCAAACAGGCCGAAGCCTAACCCCCACTTTCAATTCTTGGGGTAGGGATCCCGCTCACTCCATGCTGTCAAGAATCCCACTTCTGGCAGAATCGGCCGACTTATTCGTGTGCCCCATTCGGTTCTCTGGTTCGGGGGCTCAGGCATAGCCTAGGAGAGCCCTTTCTCGGTAAACTAGTAGCTTCATGGCTGCTTCCTGGACCTCCGCTTTCGGACGGGCTTGCGGAGTTTTGCTGGATACGATCGTCCGCTGGCTGGCACTGTCGCGCATTAACCCGAACGTCCTCACGTTCATGGGGCTGGTCGTCAATACCTGGGCTGCGATCCTGTTCGGGTCGGCGAATGCGACCAACCAGAAGCGGATGTTTATTTATGCCGGATTAGTGATCATCTTCTCGGGATTCTTCGATCTCGTGGATGGGCAGGTGGCACGCGCTACTAATCGCGTCACTCGTTTCGGGGCCTTCTTCGACTCGGTCGTTGACCGCTACTCCGATGCCAGCCAGTTCCTGGGATTGTTGGTGTACTACGCGCGGGGGGGACGCTATACCTACGTCGTTCTCACGGCATTCGTCATGATCAGCGCGATTATGGTCAGCTACACGCGCGCCCGAGCGGAGAGCCTGATCGGATCGTGCCGGGTTGGTTTCATGGAACGGCCCGAGCGGCTGGTGCTGGTGATCCTGGGAGCGCTGTTCAACCGCATGGCTCCGGTATTGTGGCTGATCGCGGTTTTGAGCACGATCACGGTCATCCACCGCATGCGCTACACCTGGACGCGCACGCAAGACCCACCAGTCAGTTTGAGTCCGGGTCAAGCGGCATAGCGCGAGGACCCTTACTCTATTCATTCGCGATGAATTGGCTCGCTCACATCTACTTGTCCGAGTCTTCTCCGCAGTTTCGAGTGGGGAATCTGCTGCCGGATCTCGCGACTGCGTCTCAGTTGGTGGCGCTGGCCGAGCCCTATCAGAAGGGCATACGCTGCCACCGCGCGATCGATGTCTTTACGGATTCGCATCCGCGATGGAAGTCTTGCGTGACGCGCTTTCCTCCACCTTATCGCCGTTTTGGTGGCATCCTGACCGACGTGTATTTTGACCATCTGCTGGCGCGCGATTGGTCGAGGTATTCCAGGGTTTCTTTGCGCAGTTTTATCGACGGGTTCTATCGCGACCTTGGAGAGTGTCTGCCCGAGATTCCGAAGCAAGCTGCTGGTGCTTTACATCGCATGAGGCTGGAGGATTGGATCGGATCGTATCATCGAACGTCGGGAATCAGCGATATCTTGAAACGAATCAGTTGCCGATTACGAAGGCCGTTCGATCTTTCGGGCTCACTGCCGATCTTTGAGGAACAGGAATCCTGGTTTCGCGATGACTTTCATGCGTTCTTCCCAGAAGTGATGAGGCACGTGCGAATGTCTTTTGCAGACCACGGTGGCATTGAGGTTCTAAAGTTCTGACTCAAGGCTCCGCCGATCGCCGGAGCCTTGCCTTTCCAGAGCGCACCTCCACTACTCCTGCTATCCTATCGGTTCGTTTTTGTGTAGTACTGATCACTCACGACTCGAATGCCAACCGATCCCGCTTTAGTCGTTCACGGTGGCGCCTGGGCGATGCCCGACGAGATGGTCGATGCGCACATCCGTGGCGTCAACGATGCATTGGCCGCGGGTTGGCGCATCCTCGACCGCGGCGGCTCTGCGCTCGACGCCGTCGAGGAGGCCGTCGTCGTCATGGAAGATGACGAGACGTTCGACGCCGGGCGTGGCAGCTTCCTCAACCGTGATGGGCGCGTGCAACTCGATGCTTTCATCATGGACGGCGCCACGCTTCGCGGCGGCGGTGTTGGATGCGTGGAGCATCTGCGCAACCCGATCCGGGCTGCGCGTAAAATTTTAAGCGAGAGCCCTCACGTATATTTCGTTGCCGAAGGTGCCGAGAAATTTGCCGCCGAGCACGGCCTTCCCCTCTGCAAGAACGACGATTTGATCATCCCGCGGGAAGTCGAGCGCCTGCGCAAATACCAGGCCGAGCTGGCCCAGCGCGATGCCAAGCAAGACGGGAACGATCTCTTCGCTGCCGACTCCGATGATGTCACCATCTCGCACGACACGGTTGGCGCCGTTGCACTCGATCGCGACGGCAACATTGCGGCTGCGACCTCTACGGGCGGCACGCTCAATAAGGCTCCCGGACGTCTCGGCGACTCATCTCTGATCGGGTGCGGCTGCTATGCCGACAACGAAAGCGCGGCGGCGTCGACAACAGGGTGGGGCGAGCCGATCATGAAGCTCGTTTTGGCGAAGTGGACGGCCGACCGCATTGCAGCCGGGAATCTTCCGGAGTGGTCGGCACAGGAGGCGATGAACTACCTCAAGCAGCGTGTGAACGGGCATGGGGGCATTATCGTGCTGAACCGCGAAGGGCATATCGGGATCTCTCACAACACCCCGCGTATGGCTTGGGCATACAAATCGGTGAAGAAGCAGGACGCGGGCATACTGCGTGAGGGTTGAGATTCTAGCGCTTCCACACAATGGCGGAGCTCGCTCCGCGGACAGCCGAGGCGGCTGTCCCTACGCGATCCTCAGAGGGTCAATCCTTTACAACCACCCTTTCGTCCTTGCAATGCGCGCAGCTTCCACCCGGTTGCTCGCCCCTAACTTGCTGATCGCCTCGGAGAGGTAATTTCGGACTGTGCCGTCCGATAGGCCCAACTCACTCGCGATATCACCGCTGGCCATGCCTTCACCCGCGAGGCGCAGAACCTGGCGTTCTCGGTCCGTGAGGGGATCCATTTCGCCCCAGGCTTCGGTCGCTAACTCGGGATGAATCACGCGCAAACCCTGATGAACGCGCCGCACGGCATCGGCGAGTTCTTCTGCACGCATATCTTTCAGCAGATAGCCCGATGCACCTGCTTCGAGCGCGCGCCGCAAATAGCCGGTGCGCGCGAATGTGGTCACAATCACAACCCGAGTGCCGGTGTGACGGCGCTTGAGTTCTACGGCAACATCGAGGCCACTCATGTGTGGCATTTCGATGTCAGTAATGAAGACGTCTGGCTTGTGAGCGAGCACAGCCTCCAGCGCCTCTTTGCCGTTGCGGGCCTGTGCAACTACTGAAATGTCACCCTCGATTTCGAGCAATGCCGCCAGTGCGCCCAGGACCATCCCCTGATCTTCGGCCAGCACCACCCGAATCGTCTTGCGGCCAGTCGCGCACTCTTTAACGGGATTCAAATTCGTGTGCCTTCTCTTCTGCAGTGGGTTCTTGCGGAGGAGTATCCCGCAGTTCCTTGAGAGGAAGTGTGATGGTTAGCGTGGTGCCGGATTTGTTGCGCCGCTCCAGCGTACCGCCCAGCATTTCGACGCGCTCGCGCATACCGCGCAGCCCGTTGCCTTCCATGCTGGTGAAGCCTTGGCCATCATCGGCAATCTCGAGCTGGCAGACTCCGTTTTGTTGTTCGATCCGGAGGCGGCAGGTGCGCGCGTTGGCATGGCGCACGACGTTGGTCACGCCCTCGCGTACGGCCAGCGATAACACGCTTTCCTGTATCGGAGGCAGCTGCATGCTGGTGGCAGCGTCGCATTGAACGGTTAAGCCAGCGGTTTCGAGTGTTGATTTTGCCTGGGCCAACTCGGCCACCAACCCCTTGGAGCGATATCCGCGAATGGCATCCCGCACGTCGGATAGGGCCTGCCGGGAAATCTGCTCCACTTCGCGAATCTCTTTTCCAGCGCGATCCGGATCGCGATCGATGAGCTTTCCGGCCAGTTCCGATTTCAGGGTGATCACTGACAGTGTGTGTCCGAGGACGTCATGCAGGTCGCGCGCGATGCGCTCACGCTCGGCCACTTTGGCGAGACTTTCAATTTCTTCGTTGGCCTTGCGCAGCCTTTGATTCATACGGGTGCGCTCGGCAAAGAACGTGTTCCCCGTGCCGATCAGCATCGGAAACAGAGTGGAATAGAACATCCTCCAACCGTCTACATGCAGGAGGTAGCCTTGGATTCCGCCGATCGCGCCGATCAATGCGATTCCGATAAAAGCGGCCGCTTGCGACCCGGCACAGAACGGGAGAATGGCACAGGCGAAAATGAGAAACGTGCAGGCGCCAAAGTTAATGTACTGGTACAACACCCCCAGCAACACCATTCCGCCGATATGTGCCAGCGCGTAAGGATTCTCGAGAAAAAACAGCCCGAAATATAAAAGCAAAAAGGCAGCGGCGCCGACGAGATCCAAAAGCCAGATTTTTAGAGTGGCATGGCTGATCACCGGATCGGGGAAGAAGAATCCGAGATACAGGACCCACAGCAGCGGACTCCATCCATGATCCTTATCCCCAATCACCTCTTTCCAGGATCGCAACTTCCAGCGGCGACCGGTGGGACACGGTTTGAAGAAAACCAGCGGCATGATCTGTTTCTATTCTCGCACTCCGGTCAATTGCGTCTGCTGCGACTTTGTCGCGAGCGTGAAGTCGCTCCGTACCATACCAGTAATGCGGCAGGAATTAGCACCGCCAGAGACCTCTCGCCGGCGAGCAAAGCGAAGATTCCAAGTAAAACAAGTACCGCTGTCGCCAGTGATGTTCTCGCATTCCCGCTCACAATGATGACCACTCAGTACGAAATTTCAAAACCATTGAAACTCTGGACCGTTGCAAACATTGCTATCCGTACATCTTTTCCTGATCACGCTGGAATCCGATCCGCGCCACACCCAGACAGATCATGGTGAAAGCCGCAAGAACTTCCCAGTGCCGGATGGCGGGCTCATGCGTTCCTGCACCTACCACGCCCAGTGCCAACTGCGACAGGTGATAAGGCGGCAGGACTAATGCCATCTTCTGAACGACCTTCGGCAGAAACATAAATGGAACCCAAAGGCCACTGCAGAATGACATTGGCAGATAGATCAAGTTGATCGTCGGGGGCGCGGAGTTTGGGCCGGTGAAGTATCCGAGCGCGAGGCCCATCGCCGAGAATGGGAGCGAGCCGGCAACGAGCGTTCCAAGGAGATGCGCCATAGCTCCGGCGGGCATCCTCACGCCACCAAATGTGTACCCCAGCGCACAAAGAGCCAGGACGATGATTGCACTGAAGATTACACTGACCACAAGTTTCGCCGCGAAGTAAGCGAAGGGCGGCATGGGACTGGCACGCTTCACCTCCAGCCATCCGAGGCCGCGATCCGACGCCAGGCCGGCCGCCGTCCCGAACAGCGATGCGCCCATCACTCCAAACGTCCCATACGTCGCAATCAAGTAGGTCGGAACACGAATCGCCCCAATCTCTGCGTTCGAATTCAGCACGAGCCCGAACAGAATGTAAAACATGATGGGAAAGCTCAGTACTGATAACGTGTAGACACGAAGCCGCAGATACTTCAAGAATTCGTATTTCGCTTCTTTCAGATAAATTGAGATCGTGTGCGCCGGTGATCGCTGCATCCGGGCGTTGCTGAGTACCATGGTTGCTGTGCTCATTTACCTCTCCTCGAGAACTTCGAGCTCTCCATTTCCTACTCGTGCTCAGTGGTTTCCATTCTTCGAACTCTCCTGGGTCAATGCCAGGAAGGCTTCTTCCAATCCTGCCGCGCTGACCTCCAGTCCGGAGAGACAGGCGTCGCGCGCCAACAGTTCGCGCACAACCGGCTCGGCCTGGGGGGCGTGCAGTTCAACGGCCTCGCGATCCTGCCTTACTTCAGTAACTCCCGGAATGGCGCGCAGCACATCCACGGATAGAGTGGTGATACAACGAATGCGCTTGCCCGCCGTCTGCGCCTTGATTTCTGCCGGCGTCCCCTCCGCGATGATTTCGCCCTTGTTGATGACGGCAACACGATCGGCGAGAGCATCGGCCTCCTGCAGGTAATGAGTAGTCAACAGCACGGTTTTGCCGCATCCGACCAACTGGCGGATCTCGTCCCATAACATGCGCCGCGCTTCGACATCGAGCCCAACTGTCGGCTCGTCAAGAAAGAGGAGATCGGGATTGCCACAAATAGCCAGCGCGAACAACACGCGCTGCCTCTGACCTCCCGAGAGCTCGCCGAACTTGCGGTCGCTCAGCTTCTCCAACCCAGCCGCGGCCAGAACCGAGGATGTTGGCATCGGATTCTGGTAGTACGACGAAAACAGATCTATGTGTTCGCGCACGCGCAACGTCTCCGGAACTCGTCCTACCTGCAACATGGCGCCGGTGCGCATCCGGTTTTCAGGATTCGTCGGGTCTCCCCCCAGAACCCGCGCCTTGCCGGCATTGGGCTGCAGGAGTCCCAGCAGGAGTTTGACGGCAGTGGTCTTGCCGGCGCCGTTAGGACCGAGCAGAGCGACCAGTTCACCGGCTCGCACACGAAAATTCACCCCTTTCAGGGCGCGGACGTCGCCGTAGTTCTTGTTGACGGCTTCCAGGCTGGCGACGACGGCATCAGTAATGGGTGGCTGCTCCCCGGTTTTTTCCAAGGCTGCAATCATCGTTATCTCCTCATGCCGTGTCTAGCGGCGGTTCTTCGAGAGCGTTTCCACCCACTCAGGGCATGGTCGCCCGGATTGTTTCGAGATGCCAGTGCCAACCATCACGCAAGGAGCGTGACAAATGTCATTCGACAGAATGAGGGGATTTAGGGGCGTTTCGAGAGCATTCGCAGGCCTGGCAGTTAGTAAGGGACAGATGCGAAAGTCGAAGGCTTAAGCGGGAGCGGAATACGCTGTTACGAAAACCGAACAAATATAACTCTTCTGAACCCAACGACTAGGCCCTTGGCGCGCGTAAATGCCGTGTGACAGTGGAGTAGGCGCCTTAATTGACGCCAGGTTTCATTTGTTCGGAATTCGTAACAAGAATGCGTCGAGATTTTTCCATTTAAATTGAGACACAATTCCGGTGCCGTTTGATATCATTTTCGTCACTCGTATCGAGGTTTCTTAGATGCAACCGGCTGGCAAAAGCCTTCGCTCCCTTCGTGAGAAACTCGGGCTCACGATGCGTGATGTGGAACACTCCAGCGCGCGTATAGCCGAGAAGTATCGGAACGAAGAATTCTCGATTCCGCCCAGTCGCCTGTCCGACATCGAGACAAAAGGCATATTGCCCAGCATTTTTCGCCTGTACACGCTTGCCATCATTTATCGGCGTGACATCCGCGAATTAATGTCGTGGTATGGCGTGGATATCAGCAACGCTCCGACCGACCTGGGCCTGGTTTCGCCGCCAAAATCGCATGTTTCGGAAGCATTAGCCGGACTGGCTTCTGTGCAAGTTCCTGTGCGTATGGATCCTGGTTTCGATGAGCGCCGCACCACCAACCTCGGTCGCATGGTGGAAAAGTGGGGACTTGTGCCGGTCGCATACCTGGCACAATTCTCCAACAGCGATTTCACATACGGCTACGTCGGGACGGAAGATTTCACTATGTATCCGATCCTGCCACCGGGGAGTTTTATTCAGGTGGACGAATCGCGCAACCGCGTGTTGGAAGGTTCTTGGCGTTCAGAATACGAACGGCCGATCTACTTCGTGGAAACTCGCGATGGCCATACGTGTTCATGGTGCAGCATGCGGCGTGATGAGATCGTGCTGCAACCGCACCCCCTCTCTCCCGCTCCGGTGCGCATTCTCCGCCATCCGCAGGACGCAGAGGTCTTGGGCCAAGTGGTGGGAGTGGCTATGAGGTTGACCGAGTGGCACGCCCTCGATTCCGCTCCAAACTCGAAAGCGCCACCAATATTGAATTAAGGTGGGTGGAAGCCGGCGTGTTCTGGCGCCCCTCGGGCAGTAGCTCCTCGAAGTGCCTCCGCATCTCCTCGACATACTCCAACCCTGCGATCCCGCGGCCTTGGCTCGATTGCCTGAGGTCTTCCATCAGCGAAGGCAGGGGCGTGCGTAAGACTTTCCCCATGACCTCCATGTGAGCCTGACGCAAGGCACGGTCGGATGATTCCACCCCGTGGACGTTCTCCATGCCCCAGTGCTCATAGTGTCCCAGCGCACCCCGTAAAGAGGCCAGGTAGCTCAGTTTACCCAGCAGCCCGGACACGGCCGAAAGGGTTGTTTCCTTGATGTCCTGTAGCGCAGATTTAAGGCTCATCTTGTTACAAATTCCGAACAATCGTGTGTTCTTCCGTGCCGTTGCAGAGGGGTAGTAGCCATGAAACGATCACGGTCCAACTCGCAGTTCAAAGGAGACCACCGTGAAACGAATGCTACTCGCTGTCGCAACGGCAGTCCTGTTTCTCAGCACTTTGGTAACCCCCACAGTCGTTAGGGCTGATGGCGGCGGAAACACCACAGGATGCGGCGGCGGCATGTGCAAGCCGTAGCCGGACGCTAAGACATTTTGCATCAGGTTTCGAGGTAGCGGCACGACGAGATCCACGCTCTTACGAAAACCGAACAAGATTGATGCCTGCGTTGCCGCCTGCAGCGAATCGCGGTATAGTGCCTCACCACCGCCATGCTGCAGGCGCACTCTATCCTTTGGAACTATCTCTGGGTCGCGCCCGATCTCTTTCTTCTAACGGTTGCATTTGTAATCTGGAAGCGGGGACTGTCACGAGAACTCCCGGCGTTTCTGGCTTTTGCAATCCTGGCAGCTCTGGGAGATCTGGTCGTCTTCGGATCTGACATCGCTCCTTTTGTTTCAGCGCCAAATTATTGGCGAGTCGTTTGGGTGAACCTCCTGCTCGGAGGCCTCCTGAAATTCCTTGTCATTGGGGAGATCTGCTCCCGAGTTTTTACTCAGTATTCCTCGATCAGCCGCATCAGCCGAATTCTGGTCAGCGGATTTGGCGCGTGCATGGTTCTGCTTGCCGGCGTAATCGCCGGTTTTGGACACGGTGATAATCCGCAAATTCTAATCTCCGGAGCTCATCTTCTCGAACAAACAGTCTTCATTATAGAAACAGGGCTGATTATCTTTCTTTTCCTTCTTGCGGCTTATTTTCACCTCTCTTGGGATCGACTGTCCTTCGGCATCCTATTAGGGTTTGCAATCTCAGCCTGCGTGCATCTGGCAACGTGGGGCATCATCGCGAACGCAAGCCCTTCTGAGCATACCCGCACGCTGTTCGCATTTCTGAACATGGCCACGTATCATCTTTGCGTTCTCATCTGGTTCTACTACCTTCTCGTTCCCCAGAAAGTGGTTAGGAAGTCTGTGGTTCCGTTGCCGGAAAACAACCTGGCGGTATGGAACCGCGAATTGGAGCGTTTGTTACAACAATGACTTTGGCATTGGTTCTTGTGCTCGCTGCTGCTTTGGCCCTTGTGTTCATCGTGGGCATCGCTATCTCCACTCGTATTCAGCCTTCTCCAGGCTCGGCTCTGGCTCAAAAAGTTGAACCCATCGATATCGAAGCTTTTCGCAATTTGGTCAGTTCGGCCGAGAACGATTACTTGCGGCGTCGTCTGCCGGCTGGCGAGTTCCGCAGCGTGCAGCGTGAACGTTCACGCGCCTGTGCTGCCTACATTCGCGTTGCGGCAAAGAATGCGACGGTGCTGGTAGCAATCGGACAGGCCGCCCTTTTGACCAGCGACGCTGCGACCGCCGAAGCCGCGCGCCAGCTTGTCGATAACGCCCTGTTGCTGCGGCGTAATGCCACCGTCGCTCTGCTTCGCATTTATGTCGCGCTGGCCTGGCCGCAGTCGGTTCTCGCTGCTATGCCGATTGTGCACGGCTACGAACAGTTAAACGGCAGAGCCATGCTCCTGGGGCGACTGCAGAACCCTGCAGTTCCCGTGCGCATCGCGGCCAATCTGTAAGGTGATGTCAGTGGCTGGTGATCGTCGGCCCGTCAGGTTCGATCGGAGGTCTGAACTGGCCACTCGATGCCTAACCATTCAGGCCGTTACTCTCGGACGACTTATACCCATTCCTGACTTGTTTTCGCCCATGGTTCTGTTATACAAACCACCCGGGGATCAATTCAGTCCAACCGTCGAGTGAGTACGTCGGCCATCCGCCGCTGCACCGCGTCGTGCTGTCTTCTCGCGTCCGCGAGTTCAAGGGAGAACCTTATGCTCCGCACAATGCAAGCCCTGTCGCTGTCGTCTCTTGTCCTGCTGTTGCCGGTGATCGCCTATGCGCAGGGCGGCGTCGCGACCGGTGATCTGCACGTCTTTGTCAAAGACCCCAAGGGAAACATCGTCACCAACGCGAGTGTGAACGTTGAGGATGTAGCCAAGGGTTTGGAGCGCAGCGCCACCAGCGATGGACAGGGAGGATACAACGCCCGTCAGCTACCTCCAGGTAATTACACCGTGACAGTCGCGGTCCCAGGATTTACCAGGGTTCAAAGCAGCGGTGTCTCGATTACGGTTGGTGGATTGGTGGAACTCCCGATCACTCTGTCCGTCGCTGGCACCACTGAAGTTGTGGAGGTCACCTCGCAGGCGGAATTGATCGAGACTTCCCGCAGTTCGACTACCAACACCATTGGTGAGCGCCGCATCGACAATCTCCCCATCAACGGACGCAACTACATCAACTTCACGCTGACGGATTCCCAAGTTGTCCGCGACAATGCGCCCAATACCGGTGCCGCTCCCACCTCGGGCCTGAATATGAGCGGACAGCGCGCACGCTCGAACCTGGTGAATGTCGACGGCGCCGATGCGACGGATAATTCCGTTAACGGCGTGCGGTCGACGGTTTCACAGGAAGCAGTGCAGGAATTCCAGATCATCACCAACAACTATGCCGCCGAGTACGGACGCGCCGCTGGCGGCGTCGTCAACATCATCACCCGATCCGGTTCCAACCAATTTCATGGAGACGTCTTTGGATATCTTCGCAATCGCGCTTTCCAGGCAGTGAATCCGTTCAGCACAGTGAAAGATCCCGCGTACACACGCGTGCAGGCCGGGGTTGCCTTCGGTGGGCCAATCAGGAAAGACAAGACGTATTACTTTTTCTCCTACGAGATTACGCGCCGGCATGAGACGGGGTTTTCGTCGATCGGTCAGGATGGTTACGGCCTGACGCCGTTCGACGCTTCGGCGTTCTTCGGCAAGGCACCGGGGACTGTTAGCCTTCAACTGCATTCGGGACAGCTCGCATTTCTGGCGGACCCGAACGTGCAAGCGGCTGTAGCCGCGAATCCCACTGGCCCGTATGCGGTGGCGGTCGGTAAGTACCTGACACTCGCCGGAGCATCGTCTGGTATGGCTGTCAACGGCGCATGGCCCGCAGATCTGATAAACGTACTTGTCGGTGCCCCCCCCGGTACGCCCTCAATTTTTTCCGGATTCCCAAGCACCTGCCCCCTGCCGGGCCCGTGCTTTGTTCCGGGGTCATATCGCACTCTTGAATCGCAACGAGGTAACTTCCCTGTCTTCGAGGGAACCAGCCTTTATTCACTGCGCCTGGACCACAACATCGGGGTGAATCATCGCTTGACCTTCCGCGCGAACGTGAGTCCCAGCACCGTGACTGGGGTCGAAGTAAGCGGTCAAGACCAGCCCTTTGGACAAAACGCGTACTCCCGCACCTCAGAGCAGACGTATCGCGATGTGGCAGGAATGGCGCAGGATACCTGGACGATCGGCAACAACAGGGTCAACGAGTTCCGCTTCCAGTACGCACGTCGGGGCCTCTCCTACTTCTACAACACGCATACTGCCGATGGTTCAACCCCGGCTATCAACATCACCGGCGTCGCGTATTTCGGCCGCGAACCCTATTCCTACATCCAGCGCACCGAGCAACGGTATCAGTTCACCGACAACTTCTCCTGGACGGTCGGCCGCCACAACACCAAGTTCGGAGTCGATGTCAACTACCTGCCGCTGGATGCGATCTTCACGGTGAACTACGGCGGTGTCTACGACTTCGGAACCTTCTCGTCCGCCGCGCTCGGGTTTGTAAATCCGGATCCTCAACACCTGCCAAACTTCCCCGACCTCAACTCCGTGCAGGCGTACGGTGCCGGGTTGCCTGGCGACCTGGTGCAAGGACTGGGCAGTCCAAAGGATTCCTTCCGCAACATCCCGATCGGTGCGTTCTGGCAGGATTCCTGGCGCATCAATTCTCACGTGACTCTGAACTATGGCGTGCGCTATGACGTTGAAGTTCCGCCGACGTTCAAGGCTCCACAAGGACTCGCGGCCCCCGCGTATGGAGTTCTCGGGCTGCAGAAGGGAATTCAGACCGACAAAAATAATATCCAGCCGCGTATCGGCGTGGCGTGGGACCCCAACGGAGACGGCAAGACCGTAGTTCGCGCTTCGTACGGCATGTTCTATGACCATCCGCTGCTCGGTCTCTACTTCCTGGGTGATGCCTCCGATGGATCCTCGAGCGGACAGCTTGCGTTTGGTCCGGGGTCTGCGTGCAAGGGGGCGGGAAATCCCGGCAATCTGAACGCGGTCGAAGCTTTCCAGGGACTGATTCCCTCGGCCACGGGATCAAGCCTGTCTCCGTGCTCTCCCACTGCTGGTCTGCAGGGCCCAGCGGTGCTCGGACTGCTGAACTATTCGCCAAATAACCAGCTTTTCTCCTGCACGAGTGCCGGCTCGAATTGTGGCGTTGCGTCCACGACGCAATCGATCTTTCTCGGCCAGAACTACCTGAATCCCTCGACGTTCTTCCCGCTTGGATTCCAGCCGTTCGGCTATCCGCAGTCCCACAACTTTGTCTACGCCTACTCGCAGCAGGCAAACCTCAGTATTGAGCGCGATCTTGGTCACGGCTTCGCCCTGAACCTCGCTTACAACTTCAATGGGGGACGTCACTTGAACCGTCCCATCAATGCGAACACCATCCGTGGCGATCTGATGGTCGCAAACCTCAATGCCGCTATTATCGATGCGACCCTCTCTGGACAGACGCTACCCTCCAGCCCGTTTACTGTGAGTGGCTGCAGCGCCGGCGGTACTCTCACGAGCCCGTTGCCGTACGTCGATGCGTCGCTGATGAATTTTTTCCGCCCCGGCGGACTGAATCCGTCGATCGTCGGGCTATATTCCCTCATTGAACCCTCGTGTATTCCTCAGGCTGCGGCTTTGGCACAGTCCTTGGGGTTCAATGCTTGCGATCCGGCTACGTTTGTCGGATGTGTCCCCTTCGGCGACATGGATGCGAACTACTCGAACGGCAGCTCGGTATATCACGGATTCAGTACCAATCTGCGCAAACGTTTCAGCACCCACTACGAGTTCCTCGCCTCTTACACTTACTCGCACGCGATCGATGACTCCACCGATTTGCAGTCCACGCTCACGCCGCAAGATAGCTACTATCCTGCTATGGACCGTTCCACGTCGCTCTTCGATCAGCGGCATCGGTTCGTGTTTAGCGGGGTGTATCAGACGGGGAAACTGGGCGGCAAAGGTTTCGCCAGCAAAGTCTTCAGCGACTGGACCTTCGCCCCTTTGCTGGAGATCGGCTCCGGACGTCCCTTTAACATCCTCACCGGCAGCGGCGACAACCTGCAGCTCTCATCCTTGACGAGCCGTCCGAACGTCACGGTCGATCCAGCCTGCGGAACTCCGGTCAAATCGAAATTCTCGCCAACGGGTGTGTTCCAGGAGCCTTGCATCCTCGGATTTCTGCCCAGCGCAACTAACCCTCTCGGCACTACCCCGACGCTGCTGCAACTCGATGGCAATCTCGGCCGCAACGCCGGTATCACGCCATGGACCGCCTTCGGCGATATGCGAATCTCCAAGCGCGTCTACTTCACCGAACGCTTCAGTGCCGACTTCATCGTCGACATGTTTAACATTGCCAACAAGTACAACGTGGCTGCGGTCAGTCCGCTGTTCACAAATGCGGGACAGCCAACAGCCGCTTATGACCCCCGGCAGTTCCAGTTCGCCATGAAGGTGAACTGGTAGAAGATCTATAGCGACCGCTTAACAGGGATCGATATGTCCGCCGACTGTGTGAATCCCTCGCGGCGTGTCCGTCATCCTGTTCCTCATGGGCTTGAGCCAGTTCGAGAAAGCCAACCGCTTTCGTGCCCTTCATGAAGGACAAGATGTTTTCGTCATTCCTAACCCGTGGGATGTTGCTTCGGCCCGCATGCTAGCGGGACTCGGGTTTCCGGCGCTGGCGACCTCAAGCGCCGCAGCTGCTACTGCCATTGGCCGAAAGGACGGCGGGCTCACTCGCGAAGAGGCGCTGGCGCACGCTCGTCTGATCGTGGGTGCCACAGATCTGCCGGTTTCGGCAGACCTGGAGAAGGGATTTGGAGAGAGGCCTGAAATGGTCGCAGAAACGATCCGACTGGCGGCGGATGAAGGGCTCGTGGGATGTACGATTGAGGACTCTACAGGAATCCCGGAACGTTCCCTTTACGATTTCCAGTTGGCGGTGGAGCGTATCGCGGCAGCCGCGCAAGTGGCGCGGAGTCTTCCATTTCCTTTTGTGCTTACGGCGCGGGCGCACAACCTGCTCTATGAGAATCCCAGCCTCGATGAAACCATTCGCCGGTTGCAGGCGTTCGAGAAAGCTGGAGCCGAAGTGCTCTTTGCGCCTGGCCTGCCCGACCTTGCCGCTGTCAAGGCAGTCTGCGCAGCCGTCTCGAAGCCGGTTAACTTTATGGTAGGGATCAAAGGCAAATCATTTTCGGTCGCCGAACTGGCAGCGGCCGGGGTCAAGCGCATCAGCCTCGCGACGTCGCTCTACCGCGCGGCCATGACCGGATTGCTCCACGCGGCATCAGAGGTGAAGTCTGCCGGTCAATTCGCGTTCCTTGAACGAAGCCTTACGACGTCCGAATTACAGAAGCTGATGCAGATATAATTGGGCCTCTGTTCATCATAAAAGTCCCTGCAACCGGCTTCTCGGTATTCGACTCTGATAGGCGTGGAGGTTCTATGGATCGCCGTCGATTTCTCCAGACTGCTGCAGCCACTACCGTGATCACCTCGCTCAGCAAGAAGCTCTCCCATGCCGCCGAAAGTGTTCCCACTCGCACGCTGGGGCGCACTGGGGAGAAAGTTTCCATGGTCGGGCTCGGCGGATATCACATCGGCATGCAATCCGACGAGCAAGAAAGCATCCGCATTATACGAACAGCGCTCGACAGCGGCATGAATTTCCTCGACAACTGCTGGGATTACAACGGCGGCGAGAGCGAAGTCCGCATGGGTAAGGCGCTGCGTGACGGGTATCGGCAGAAAGCTTTTCTGATGACCAAGATCGACGGCCAGACGATGCAGGCGGCTACTCAGCAAATCGAAGAATCGCTGCGACGTTTGCAGACCGACCATATCGATCTTTTACAATTTCATGAAGTGATTCGCGATACCGACCCGGACCGCATTTTCGGCAAGGGCGGTGGCATGGAGGCGGTTCTGGAGGCCAGGAAGCAAGGAAAAATCCGCTATGTCGGATTCACCGGGCACAAGACCCCGGACACTCATCTCAAGATGATCAACACGGCCTTCGCTCACGATTTCACGTTCGACTCCGTGCAGATGCCACTAAACCTGATGGACGCCCACTTCGACAGCTTCGAAAAGAAAGTTCTGCCGGTATTGGTGGAGCACAAGATCGGAGTCCTCGGTATGAAGCCGTTGGGGGACAAACAGATCCTGAAGAGCAAAACCGCGACTCCGGTCGAATGCCTTCATTACGCGATGAACTTGCCGACCAGTGTAGTGATCACCGGATGCGATTCGATCGATATCCTGAATCAGGCTCTCGAGGCCGCACGCACATTTAGGCCGATGAAGCCCAGCGAAGTCGCGGCGCTCCTGGCAAAGACTGATTCCGCCGCCAAAAACGGGGAATTCGAGCGTTACAAGACCAGCCACGATTTTGACGGTACCTACCACAACCCGCAATGGCTTGGCTGAACCTCGTTCGGTTGCATAGTAATAGCGGAGTGGAATGAATTCATAGTCTCAGGACGCAAATTCGCATGTTTCTGTACCGAAAATCGAAGCAAATCTTCGCGGTCGTGATGACTTCATCACGCTGGTGATGTCGGCGATCTCGGCACGCAACGCTCTTCGCCAAGCTCGAAAGCCGAGAACCTGACGCCGGCCGTAGAATTGCGCGACCCACCTGCAGCGTGGGACCAAGTAATGGATTAAACCTGCTCCGGGTGCTGGATGGTACACTTTTTCTTCATCCATCCTTGGCGCTAGCCCGGAGTCCAATCCTCCATGTCTGACAATCAGATGCCTACCCCGCGGACGCGTGTAGTCCGCGAGCCCGAGCGCGGCGTGTACGACCGCGAAACGGTTTATCGCATCCTCGACGAAGCCTTCATCTGCCACATCGGATTCTGCGTCGACCGCCAGCCGTTCGTAATCCCGACTTCCTACGGACGTAATAATGCGGACCTGTATATCCATGGCTCCGCCGCGAGTCGCATGTTGCGCCAGATGCAAGAAGGTGTCGCAGTCTGTGTAACCGTCACGTTACTCGATGGGTTGGTGATCGCACGGTCTGTCTTCAATCACTCCATGAACTATCGCTCGGTGGTGATCCTGGGGAAGGCAACGTTGGTCGAAGACTCGGAAGAAAAGCTTGCAGCTCTGCGCATCTTATCGGAGCATATTATTCCCGGCCGCTGGGACGATGCGCGGCAGCCGAACGACCGCGAACTGAAAGCCACGTCCGTCCTGCGCGTCCGGATCGAGGAATTCTCTGCCAAAGTCCGGATTGGACCACCCATCGACGATGAAGCTGATTACTCGTTCCCTACGTGGGCGGGAGTGATCCCGCTCGAGACGAAGGTCGGAAAGCCCATCAGCGATCCCGCCCTAGATCCCGTCAGAGAAGCGCCAGCGTATTTGAGGAACTACAGACGCGCAGAGGTGTGAGCATCCGGAAATGCAGAATATTTTGTCATTCTCGGGCACTTTCTTTGCACCCGAGGACCCCAGGTCCCACTCCGTAAAACTTGCAGCCACGATGACCTTACGAGGATGGCTGCGTTCTGAGTCTGACACCTACGGCCTGGCTTTTTTGCATTGCCCAATCGCCTGCTGGGGGTAACAATTGTCTCGAGGTGGACGCCATGATGTATGCAACGTCCCAAGCGGCGTCGGGCTTCGCACGACCCTGGTTCGCACTCACGGTTGCCTTCGCACTGCATGTACTCGATGAAGCGACCACCGGATTCCTTGATGTTTATAACCCAACAGTGACTGCAATGCGCGCGCGCTACGCATGGTTCCCCATGCCAACGTTCGGATATCGCGAGTGGCTAATGGGGCTGATCGCGGGCGTGGCAGTCTGCGTCGCGCTGACGCCGGTCGCCGCGCAGGGCGCGCGCTGGCTACGGCCCCTGGCATGGTTCTACGCGCTGATCATGTTCTTCAACGGCGTGGGGCACACGGTCTTCTCGATTTTCGGGCGAACTGTTGCGTCAGTGACGTTTGCGCGTCCCGCTCCTGGGTTCTACTCGTCACCGTTTCTGTTCTTTGGGTCAGTTTGGTTAATTTTGCGGCTCCGGAAGACGGTTCCCGGCGCCCCGGCTCGGGTAACCGCCGTCTGAGGTTTTCCATCGCCGGCATAGATGAAAGCAACAGAATCTATGAACGACGAATCGCGAGGGGGGCTTGCCTCTGCATGAAGGGCATAGCGCTAACGCCTGAGGCCTGCTTTCCTCTGCTATCATCGCTGCGAGAGTCATCTTTCGTCGTCATGAATCGCGTCATTTGCAGGCTGCAGGACTTTGAGGAAGACGACAACATCCCTGTCATTTCCGGTAGAGGAGAAGGAATCATGGACGAAGCACCCGCCACGGGTTCGGGCGCTGCCCGCCGCAACGAAGATATTGCACTCGATCTGATGAAGTTTGTCGCCATGACCACCGGCTACGGGCGCACGGCGTCGGGTGGAGTAGGATTCACTGGCTCGGGATCGGCTGCCAAGCCCGAGGACTACGCCGACAAGCTACTGGAGCTGTATGGCCGGTGCCTGGGGGCGGTCAGCGGGAAAAAGTAAAAGTCAGATCCTTCGATTCTTCGATAACGAGATGTCCTCAAGAGAGGGGAAGAAGCTCTCTTTTCATTTCTTCTCCGCCGCGTATTCCATTCCCAGCTGGTCAAACAAGAAACTGAAGATGTCAGCGTTCTCTTCAATTGCCTCGTCGAGGGCGGTGCCGAAGCCGTGTCCGGCGGTTGAACTGGTTCGCAGGAGGATGGGATGGCCCGAGCTGTCGGCCGCCTGGAGCCGGGCAATCATCTTGCGCGACTGCATCGGGTTGACGCGGTGATCGTTCTCGCCCGTCAGCATCAAGATGGCCGGATATGCAGTCCGATCCTTGACATGGTGGTAGGGCGAGTAGGCGTAGAGCGCCTTGAACTGCTCGGGATCTTTCACGCTGCCGTACTCAGTCGTATTGAATTGGCCATTGGGATCGAGTTCAACGCGCAGCATGTCATAAATGCCCACGGAAGATACCACGGCGCGGAAGAGGTCCGGCCGTTGCGTGAAGGCTGCGCCCATCAGCAGGCCGCCATTGCTGCCGCCAATGATAGCCAGGTGCGCAGGTGATGTGTATTTGTGATCGATCAGGTATTGCGTACAGGCCAGAAAATCGTCGAAGACATTCTGCTTATGGGTGAGATTGCCGGACGTGTGCCACTCCTCGCCGTATTCGCTGCCGCCCCGGAGATTGGTGTCGACAAAGACACCTCCTAAATCAAGCCATACACGCGCGAATGATCCCAGAAAATAAGGCTGCTCGCTGATACCAAAGCCGCCGTAACCGGTCAGCAATACTGGGTGCGTGCCGTCGAGTGCAGTACCTTTGCGGCGGATGATGCTGAGCGGAACGCGCGTGCCGTCTCGGGAGGTAGCGAAGTCGCGCACCACTTCGGTGTCGTCGTACTTCACGGGAGAAGTCTGGAACAGGGCAGTGCGAGCGATTTTGCCAGTGGCTGCCTCGAAGCGGTACCAGGCAGGCGGTTGAAGGTGCGTCGACGTGTTCAATAGCACGTCGCCCCCGCTTAACCGGACGATTTGGCCAATCGCGGAGACCGGCGGGACAACCGGAGCCGCAAGCGGCTTGCCTTGATTATCGAAAAGGCGCACGCGTGACGGTCCGCCCAGGACGTCGACCACGAAGAGCCGGCCGGACGTGGCAACGAAGTAATCGATGGAAGCGCGAGCGGATTCGTCCGGGCCGTCGCCAGCGCTTTGCGGCACGATAATCCTGGCTTGGGCGAGATCGGGTTTCGTCAGGGACAGGCGCAGAATCTGGCCGCGAGGTGCGTTCTTGCGCGAGAGCAGGTAGACCCAGGTGTCGCTGCCGCCATCGCCGCTGCCGAAGCCTGCGTAGACAACGCCATCCTCAAAGTGGGTAACCTGGGTCCAGAGACCGCCTGGATCCATCACGTAATGGGCAAACTGGCCGCCATCGCCGTTGCCGACCGAGGCGAGGAGCCAGCGTCCGTCTTCGCTGGTGCGAAGCTGAATTTCAGCAATTCGGGGAAAATCCTTTCCAATCACATACGTGTCCTGCTTTGGATCCGTTCCGAGTTTGTGAAGATAGACCTGCTGGTAGAAGTTGGCGTCCTCTGGTGGGCGCTCGTTGCCCTGCGGATAACGTGTGTAGTAGAAACCCGAACTGTCGGCTTTCCAGGCGATGCTTCCGCCGGCGGTAGCGAAGTTCACT